>Ga0105044_10010950_pt1 | contig 12373 bp, 5 predicted proteins | sample MAT01_FD_78092 | JGI IMG/M metagenome (GOLD analysis project Ga0105044, IMG submission 78092) | Freshwater microbial communities from Lake Fryxell liftoff mats and glacier meltwater in Antarctica - MAT-01 | ecosystem: Environmental > Aquatic > Freshwater > Ice > Liftoff microbial mat | place...
GTCCAGGTGGTATTCCAGGCAATCATCGTCATACTGAAGCTTCCGGATTGAAACTGACTCTCCTCAAGGTATTGTTGCAAGTCCCGATTGAATCGGAAGAACGAACCATCGTTTGAAGAGCGGGAGCGCGTGGCATTCAATTCGACGCGCATATTGGGCAGCGGCTCAAGATTCACCCGGAGATTGAAATCTTCGGTATACGTTTCAAGATATTGGGTATTGATGTATTCATTTTCAACCAACCAACCCTTGAGTGCAGCCTGCCGATTAAAATTTTCAAACTGATGACCGAGTACAAAACCTATTCCCGGAGCATTAAAACCCGGATCCATTCCTATCACATTGGAACTTTGAGAATATCCGGGGAGCATGGTACCTTCATTTTGACTGTATATTACCGTAATATTTTTCAAACTCATTAAAAGTTTGGCTCCATAATCGAGAAGCGTGATTGCATTGGGATCTTTTTCTTTGGTTTTTTCTTCTTCCACTTCTTCCTCTGCACCATCGGTTGGAGGTTTGCCTTTTGCAGGTGATGGTTTCGCAGAAGATCGGCCTTGTCGCTGAAATTTATTATTGACTTCTTTAAAATAGTTCAACTTATTGTATAATGTAAGGAAGTTTAACTGCCCGTTCAGTGAAACATTGCGTGAATTTTGGATGACATTTCCGAGCGTATCCTGAGAGAAAGGTGCGCGCTGCCAGTCATAAGATCCGGTATATCTCGCATCAGCTGATATCCAATTCAGAAGAGGGATTTTATCAATAGGGATTTTATAATTACCAGTGACCGTCTGCTGGAAAGTCACATTGTTTCCAAATCGGGACAGGCTTTGCCAGATCGTATCCCGGTATTGGCCGTACGATTCGCGGTCTTCTCTGTCCACCCGTCCGATGGGCTCGTCGATAAACGACAGGTTGTTTGCCGCATAGGTGAATCGCAGCGAATTGGTCAGATCGTGCTGCAGGTTGTAGGTGCGTGTCCAGGTAAAAGTTTTGGTGTGGAGAATGGGTTGTTCGAAATCAAAATCATCAAAATTGTTTTTGAACTGCGACTCTGAATAAGTTCGAAACAGATCTGATCGAAAGGAGATATTTTTTGGAAGCAGGTTGAAATTGAAATCCCGAATCAAAGCGAAATAATCACTTTTTCGCAGAAACTGGCTTGAAGCAAAAGGTTTGTAATTCGTAGGTTTCAGTGTGAAATTGTAGCCCAACCCCAAGCGAAATTGGCGTTGATTGTCAAAAATAGTATTGATGTCATAATAATCACGATCGCTGTATGCCACTGTGGCATTCAGATTCTCGACATCATATATATGCGGTTTCTTATCCGGATTGGTTCGCTCTTTGCGGACATTGGTGAGGTTGATGCTTCTTCGCCGGGTATATGTTTGAGACCGGTTTCTCAATTCGCGTTGTTCGTCCCTAGAAAGTCCTTCGGCCACTTCGTTCAATTCAAGGTCAGGAGCCAGGGGATCGAAACGCGGCATGATCACCTGCTCTGCCTGACCAATATAAAGCGGCACACGTATTCCGCTTTCTTCAGGCAAAAATTTCCCGAGCTCCAGATTGGAACTTGCGTCATAACCCATTGATTGCTCCTGTGGTCGTTCGGCTACCCGACTTTCGAGCGATCCGAAATTGGGTGTGCTGATATTTCCCGAAAGGGCCACTGAACCAAAATCGGCCAATTGGGCATTTACACGGGCCAATGCTGCCCACCCGCCGTCATTGTTAAAATCAGTAAGTCTTAATTCATTTACCCACACTTCAGCACTTTGGGAAAGACCATCGTCATCTGCCCAAATATTTGCGGTCGGTGTTGGATTTCGCACCCCGATCATCACGGTTCTGACGGAGCTCAATACAGGATTTCCCCTGATTCGAATGCGTCTGTCACCATCCATCACTTCGTAGACCTCATTATCTGGAAAGCCTGCCTGGTTGCGGTTGTTTTTAGCACTTTGCAGTTTATTGAATTCGATCTTCATGTTATTTTCCTCGGGCCAGATGTTCTGGGGTATGCTTGACCCATTCAGATCGGTAGGCAACAAGGGAACCTCGTATTCATAATAATTCTGGTCGAAATCTGTGCCCAATCGCACAAATACTGACACATCTCCAAAAGCAAGGAGCCTGTTTATGTCCAAAGATTCTCCATGTATAAACATTTCAAGATTACCATACATCCGCATATCGATATCCAAACTGCGGAAAGCCGCACGTGCATCTCCATCTTCCAGATCACTTACCCGAAGCACAAGAGACTGCTCGTTGAGGCTGCGCAGATTGGCTGTACCTGCATCAATCTCGCGGGAAATACCCGGAGGAGTGGTATAATTTAAGGGTACTCTTTGGCTATTTTCTTCTATGTTTACCGCAAGAATATCAAACTGTGTCGACCCCGCTCCCCCAACAATACCATCCCCTTCTCGCAGGTTTTGGGTGTAGCGTCTCCACTCTCCCCGAATAAATTCCAATCTGGCAAAGCGCAAAACCACGGGTGTTTCAAAACCAGTGGTGATCATTCTCATAAAACGCACTGAACGAAGGTCTTGAATATTGTTAATCGACTGTCCATTTCTCACCGGAATTTTAAACTGATACCAGCGCACTGATCGACCATCAGGTGCTACTCCATCGACCGCATCTGTGATGAAGTTGTTGCCCACTTGCCAGGCATCAGGTGACACCAATGGATCTGGTAAGTCTATTTCATATTGGAAATAAGACTCTGCTTCCGCCAATGTAAGATCCTGGTTGACATCTTCTGTTGTTGGCAAAGTAGTAGCCTGCACGGGAAACCCTTCCGGGCTGTCCTGGGTGGTGCGAGAGTTTCCTTCAAATCCGTTAAAAGCTTTGTAACGCTCCAAAATATCCGCCCCCTGGTTGTCATACACTGCACTTCTAAAGAATTGAAAATTATCATTGGATGGATCGGCGTTGGCCGCACTCAACACAGCCTGATTTACACCTGGCAATGCCGTCATCCGGTCTAGAAAATCGGAAAAAAACTCTCTTTCATTGGCATCTGCCCAACCATCGTAACCCACATCCTGGGCTGCATTGCTGTTGGTGGTATTGTCAAAGGCATTGACCACACTCTGTGTCGTAGGTATTCTACCCCAAGCCGTTTCAGTGGTTGCCAGACCGTTGTCATTGTCGGCATTTGCAGGCAAACCATTTTCAAAACTCATGAGACCGTCACGCAGCACATCTTCAGAAACATTACCCAGATTGACAAGCAATTTACCTTGGGGATTGCCCGCTGTACCGAGAAAATCCCGGGTATCGGCATTGTATGGATCCATGATCCAAAACTGGACAAACTCAACGTTGGTTTGTTCAAAATCGGTGGTGTTAATCGCTCTCATAATTCCCCCCCACCTGCTCTGAGGCTCATTCATACCGCCAGTTTGAGGATCAATACCCGCAGATATCTGAGAGGGCTCGGCATCATAATTATAAGGGCCTCTTTCGTTGGGATAAAACGCCATGTCGAGTGTAGCGATATTCGCAGGCGTACCAGCCGGAAGCTCCCTATCGGGAAAAACTTCGTTTTCTGTTACCTCCCGCTGATAATGCCGTTGGTTGTTAATATTATCTGGTGTTATATTGTCATTTCTGAAAAAGAGCGGATCGAGAATATACCATGCAAAATTGGATCGATTGTATCCAAACCTCAAATCATTATTGAATGAAGCTTCTGGAAATCGCTCAGGCTGAGCTTGCGGTATAGAGGCAAGTTGCCAGGAAGCAAAGTTCCTGAGGTCAATAAGCGAAATAGTACCTTCAAAATCATCAATATATGCGCTTCCTGACTGACCTACAACCTTGTTGTGTCCAGGCAAGAGTTGCGCAAATTCGAAAGCGGCATCCACCCGCGAAGTTTCCGACGTATTGATAAACGGTATCGCGTTTACAAAATCGGTCAACATCCGCGACTCACTTTGGAAACTGGCGTCGAATCCCACAAGGGTATTGTTCATTGGTTCATCACCAATGTTGACCTTTTGGGTGAGAGGTCGCTCATTTAAGTTCATGATTGTGGCACCCAGATTAAAATCCTCGTTGAAGCGATAATCAAACCGCGCCCCCATCAAACGCCGGGTCTGAATGCTGAAAAGCGTATTGCTTTCCACTGAAACTTTAATGGGTGTTTGCGATTCTAAAAGTCCAGTATTGAGAATTTTTACCCGACCCAAATTGTAATCGACGGTAAAATCCTGGTTTTCTATCAGTGGCACACCGCCAGCGGTAACTTGCACAGCGCCTTGCGGAATGTTCAGAGAGTTTAGTGAAATTTCGTCGGAAGATGCTGACCTGTAGGTTCCTTTGAGTTTAAAGCGGTTGAGGTAAAGAAAATTTTGTTGGGCTACGATTTTTGTTGAATCGTAAAGCTGTGGGTAAACAATCCCTTCAATTTGAGCCTGACTCAGCCCTACAGTTTCCAAACGACCGCGCAAATGGTTTCCAAACGGCTCAATAACAGGAAAGTACACTCGCCCATTTTGGGAATTGATCGTTCCTCCTTGTGTTGCGGCAAAATCGACAAAATCGAACCGGCCATCAGGTTGAGCGTTTCCGTTCTGATCGAGTTTGTCTAGGGCAAAAAGCTGAATGAGCGGTGTCGTTTGCACTTCCGGCAAAGGGATGATTGGAAGATCAATCCCTTCTGCAGGATCATTATACCACACGTTCAGGATAAATTCCTGGCTGTTAACCTGAAAAGCACCAAGCGAATAAACGTTTTTCATCATCAAATCCCACATGGGATTTCGGATATCCAGCACGGTCGATTTCAAAAGTTTCAGGTAGAGCGCATTCGGTGCGGAAAATCCATCATTGGAAAGATCTCCAACCTGATACGTTCGGCCTTCCAGCGTATACTGGTAACCTACGGCCAGGACTTCCGCATTGTTCAGGGCCTGGTTGAGTGAAATAAATCCAAGACGGGAATTATACGTGTACTCGTTTGGATTTAATTGACGGGCATTGGACAAGCGCTCAAAATCCTGGGCATTGACAAGGTCGAGTGCCGATAAAGCTTGCGAAGATTCGGTAAAACCTCTGATTTGTTGATTTGAAGATACCTGACTGTAGAGGTTATTCTGACCATTGTCTGGATACGGATTGAGTGGGTTATCACCTATTTGAATGGGCAACAGTGGATTCTGATAGGTGCCATCCTCACCAAGATCTGTAAAACCTATTACGTTTCTTGTATCCTGCACATTGGCCGTTTGATTAACAACCCATACTTCGATCCTTGTTATTTGAACACCCGAATTTACAACCGGCAAACTGGCCAGCGCCCTGTCGTAATTCGCCCGAAAAAATCCACTCAGGAAATAATGGCGGTTGGCTTCGTAATTGTCCACGCCAATTTCGTAATCCTGCGTTTGTGCACCGCCTTGAATATTGATTTCCTTCTTTTGACCACGTTCTTGTGAAAAGAGGGTGGTTGCGGTCAATCGCCCGAATTTCATTTGGGTTTTGACACCGAATAAACTCTGGCTCCCTGAAATCAATGAATTGTTCAAGGGCATGCTGACATTCCCGAGCTCAATTTTCTGAATGATCTCATCTTCATATCCTGTGTATTCGATTTTGGTTTGATTTTCGAAATCGAAAGTGGCCTCGGTGTTGTAATTGGTACTGAGTTTTAGTTTCTCGCCGATATTTCCAACCACATTGAGCTGAATACGCTGATCGAAGTTGAAAGTGGTTATCCGCCTTTGGTTGATTGGAATTTGGGGATTTTCATTTTTGTTGATGTTGGCACCAAAGGTCAGCTCGGCAGTTCCCTGTGGACGTATATCAACCGTATTTCCGCCAAATATCCTGTCAAAAGCTTTGCTGTTGATTTGAAGGCTGGGTGCAAAAGGATCTGGACCATTCGGGTCTGAGCTGGCCATTTCATCCGTCGCCCTGATTTCTTTCCAGTAATCTTTTACAGAATTTCTGTTGACATAGGCCATGTATTCGTCAAAATTCATGACTGTTGGATTGCGGTAATCAATGCGGTCTCCAATGCGCTTGTAAAAGTAATATTGACCTGTTTCCGGATCGTATTCGATCACATTGTTCATGTTGCTCGGATCAGTAAGGCTGATCCGGCCAGGGTCTCCGTATGGGTTTATGCCATCTTCGATCGGATATTGCAGAGGGACGTCGGGAGAATCGACTGCAAGCGCTAAAGGTGATACGGAAATTTCAGGAAGATTCACAACACGAGAATGGAAGGTAGGCCGGGTGGCGCTCCCGGTCCATACCAAAAACAGTAAAATGGCAACGATTCCAACTTGCCGTATGTATCTAAACACTAAATTCAAACCACAGGTAATGGAGCTAAAGACTCCTCAAACTTTGCTTAATTAGGTCCTCAATTTTGACCGATTCATCGCTTTTATCGAGCACCTCGTCGACAACTTTTTGCGCTTTGCGCGGATCAAAACCCAAATTCCGTAGTGCTCTTAACGCTTCTGCTCTCACGGTATTGTTTTGGGCGCCAAAAATATCAAAATTTGCGTCCTGACTGGAAATTTTATCCTTTAAATCTACAATTATCCGCTGAGCGGACTTGGCTCCTATACCTTTGATTTTCTGTAATGCACCCACATTTCCTTTCGTAATGGCATCTTGAAGTTCGGCGGGTTTCATGGTACTCAGTGCGGCGATGGCAGAGGCAGGTCCTATGCCTGAAACAGAAATGAGGCTGCGAAACATGGCCCGCTCCTCCTGTTGAAGAAAACCGTAAAGCAAGTGTGCATCTTCGCGAATGACTTCGTGCACATATAATTTTACCTCTTTCAATCCGCCAAGCGCTTCAAAGGTATTCAAGCTCACCTGTAGCAAATATCCGATCCCACCATTGTCGACGATGGCACTCGAAGGAGATCTCGATACGAGATGACCTTTAATATACTCTAACATATATGGGGGTTAAAGAATTGATGGTTTAAAGAAAGGCTAATGGGAGTATGACACCAGCCATTTTGTATGTTTTGCAAACGGGCTCCGGTTTTGATTTTTTGAGGCGTAAATGTAAACATCTACATTTGGATATCTACATTCGCAAGGAACGATATTTACCTTATGAAAAACATCGCGGTTTTTACAGGAGCTGGCATGAGCGCCGAAAGTGGTTTAAAAACCTTTCGGGACATGGGTGGTTTGTGGGAGCAATACCGAATAGAGGATGTGGCCACCCCGGAGGCCTTTGCCAGAAATCCAGACATGGTCATGGAATTTTACAATATGCGGCTGAAGCAATTACGCGCAGCCAAACCCAATGCTGGCCATATTGCTCTGGCAAAACTGGAATCCCATTTTAACGTTCAGATAATCACGCAAAATGTGGATGATTTGCATGAAAGAGCAGGGGCTTCGAAAGTATTACATCTGCACGGCGAATTGACCAAGTGTCGGAATATCCATTCGGATAAAGAAATATATGACATGCCGGAACACGGGCTCAAAACAGGGGATTGCTGTCCGGATGGTTATCAATTGCGCCCGCATATCGTTTGGTTTGGGGAAATGGTGCCAGCCATGCAGGAAGCCGAGCGTTTGGTGCGGCAGGCAGATTTATTGCTCGTGGTGGGTACCTCTTTAAATGTGTATCCGGCGGCGGGTCTCATCTATTGCACCAAGCCCAGATGCAGTGTGATTGCGATAGACCCTGAACCTTTGAATCAATTATACAACCAGGACAATTTTCGCTTTATAAAAGGAAAAGCATCTCAGGAATTACCGAATCTCGTCGAAGAATTGATATCGAAAGAAGAATAAGCTTTCAGCTTTAAATCTTCTTGACGAGCCTCGCTGAGTATGGTGTTCCGGATTTATCAAACATGCGAAGTAAATACATGCCACTGCTGAGTCCGGGATCCTTTATGCGGATATCATTATTTAAGCGGTCATCGTAAACCAATTTGCCGTCAAGGCTATAAAACTGCACCCGATCAACTTCACCTGCATGCTCAATGACGAGCTCCTCTCTGAAAGGATTGGGATATATCGAGACAGCTTCGGCAGAAATCTCATCATTAGACAAAGGCATGCTGAAGAAATAGAAAGCTGTATCCGCGAAAGTCGGATCTGTAGAATCGTGAACGACTACCTGAATCACTGCTGATCCTACAATTCCTGCCGGGTATAAGTGTACGTCTAGCGTACCTGATTCTCCAGCTGGCAAAAGAAACGAAGCGCTTGAAATGAAACCAAGATGACAAATATTCAGATCGCAAATTGCTGTGGTCCATCCCTCTGTTATGGCTATTTCCGTGCGTGTCCAGGTTAAATTTCTGTCAAATTCTGAAGTGTTGTTCACATCGCTGTATGCGACCGTCTCAAATTCTTCTGAGTCAACTGTTGCGAAAGAAGGATTGGGAGAAATAACTGGCTGCGAAAAGCAATTTCCAGAAAGCAGTATTGTCAGAGCGATTGCGATGTTAAATCCAGATTTCATAAATATATAATTAATTGAAAATCAAACAAATTCAAGGTAAAACGATGATTAATAATGTGATTCGAAGGTAATGAAATAACAATTCGAAGAATCTAACTTCAGATGAAATCGCCCGTGCACAAAATCATGGGAAATCCATGAAATATCATTCCTTTCATCTATTTACACTTAATTAATAGTAACTTATGCCAGATATACGGCAAAGAATACGAAATAGGAATCCAACAATATTTGTCAGAAATAAATTTTTCGTGGAAAAATGTCTGTTTAGAAAAATTACATTTATCACTCGATTAACCAATTTAAAAATTATGAAAAAAATGCTACTTAAAGTGGGCAACTTTGCCTTCGGTTGTGGTTTGCTTATTTCCTCCCTGACCGCAGAGGCCCAGCTTGTGCAGGGGGATATTGCTCCCAACTGGACAGTGACTGATATCAATGGTACTACCCACGAGCTGTATAGTTATCTCGATCAGGGATACAGTGTGTTTTTTGATATTTCCGCTACATGGTGTGGTCCCTGCTGGAGTTTTCACGGAAGTGGAACGATGAACAGCCTTATGGCCAACCATGGTCCGGCCGGTATGGAAGGTGTGAACGAGAATACCACAGATGATCTGATGGTTATTTTTCTGGAAGGAGATGTAGGCACCACCACTGCTCAATTGAATGGCGCGAGCCCAACACAGGGAAATTGGGTTGCTGGTTCACTTTATCCAATCGCAGATCTCACCAATAACAATATTCTCAACGCTTATGGTTTAACGGGTTTTCCGAACGCATGGCTCATATGCCCTAACCGCATTGTCCAACGTTATTACGCAGGTTATTCTCCCAGCTCAATGAATGCAAATGTGATTTATAATGCCATAGGTTCTTGTCTAATGGCGACCGAACCCAATGACCCCTCCATTCTCGCATATACTGGAGATCTTACGAGCTGCGAAGATTTGAATTTGTCTGTTCAATTGCAGAATATGGGTACCGACGACTTAACGTCAGCGACGATAGCAGTGATGAATGCTGGCGAAGAATTGTTGAATTATGAATGGTCGGGCACTCTTGCGACGTATGCTGTAGCTGAGATCGATCTTGGATCCATCTACATCGAGGATGCTGCGGATATTGATTTCGTTATCACAAGCGATGACGATAATTCCGAAAATAATACGCTTTCCCAAACACTTTCTCCTGCGCCTCTTGTTGGCGTAGAATTGAATGTTCGTATACGAACAGATAATTATGGCAGCGAAACGTATTGGAGAATAGTCGATGAAGGAGGAGAGCTCATCGCTCAGGGAGGAAATCAGGCAGTAGGCACAAATGGCGGTGCAGGTGGGAATGCGCCAAATGGACAGGGCGCATATGGCAACAATACTGTTTACAATCAGATTGTTAACGTAACAGATCCAGCTTGTTTGAATTTTGAAATCTATGACTATTTTGGTGATGGCTTATGCTGCGCATATGGGCCAGGATTCTATGAAGTGAAGGATGTAGCCACGGATGAAATTGTATTCAGCGGGGGCGAATTCAGCGACATGGATGTTAAAAAGATGATCGGAGAAGGCAGTTCAGTAGGTGTTTCGGACATTTCTAATCTTGCTGCGCTCAACCTGTTTCCAAATCCAACGACAGGGGTATTGCAAATCCGATTCTTTCTTGAAGCGTCGGAACCCGTGCAGCTTTACGTCTATGATTTGGTAGGTCGCGTTGTCGATTCAAAAGATTTTGGCAACCTCGGACAGGGAGAATTCAACTTTGAAAGGGATTTTTCTCATCTGAACTCCGGAGTATATATGCTGAGCATATATGCTGGTGAAAGTGTTACCACCCAAAGACTCATTTTAAGTAACTAGTAAACCTGAAATCATAACAATACCGCGGGAATCTTTGTGCCTCCCGCGGTATTTTTAATTAATAAACATGACCCAAAAACTGGTGTTTGCTATTTTCCTGATTTCAATTTATTCACGGCACGACGCTATTGCCCAGGAAGTCCGAACGATTCCTTCATCGACTGTTCAGTCTCTTGACAGCAAATCTTTTAACACATCAGATTTTAGCAACGATGGAAAACCCATGATCATCAATTTCTGGGCAACCTGGTGCGCTCCCTGTAAAAGAGAACTGGCCGCAATCGCTGATGTGTATGATGAATGGCAGGAAGAAACCGGCGTGAAACTAATAGCCATTTCTATTGACGACGCACGAAGCCAATCCCGCGTCTTGCCTTACGTAAACGGATCGTCATGGGATTATGAAGTATACATTGATGTGAATCAGGACTTCAAAAGAGCCATGGGCGTGAACAACGTTCCGCATACTTTTCTGATCGATGGACAGGGCAACATTGTGTGGCAACACAACAACTTTTCGCCGGGAGATGAACATACCCTTTTTGAAAAAATTCTCGAGCTTACTAATTAAATTATGATGGGCAGGCGTTTTATCGTCCTGATCTTTTCACTCCATTTCATAACTGGTGCTCTGGAGGCACAAGACCGGGGTGAGGTTCACGGCAATTTTTCGATGGACGGTCAGTATTACAGACCCGATTCAGCCATCTCGGCTGTGGTGCCCGAGGAGCAAATCGCGCTTCAGGGCTTTGGAAATATCATTTATACCCTTGGTAAATTTGAAACCGGAATCAGATTCGAAACTTATGTACCGGCATTTGTTGGCTATCCCGCTGGTGCGCCCTGGACAGGCACTGGAATAGGCTATAGGTATGCCAAATACAATGCAGATCAATTTGAAATTACCGTAGGGAACTTCTACGAACAATTCGGAAGTGGCATGGTGTTGCGCACCTGGGAAGACCGCGGCCTTGGTGTGGATTATTCTTTGGATGGCATCCGTGTGGTCAGCCGCCCTTACAAAGGTGTTACCCTGAAAGCCCTTTACGGAAAACAGCGGTTCAATTTTGACGGCGGACTTCAAAACGGTACGGGAATCGTAAGGGGTATTGATGCGGAGTTGAGTCTTAATCAGCTCCTCGATTCCATTGTTCAATTGCCAGGAGAATTCATCATTGGCGGAAGCTTTGTGAGTAAATATGAGGAGAACAGAAACTCCCTGTATGCCTTTCCGGAAAATGTCGGCTCTGGATCCGTTCGGCTCAAATATTACAATGGTGGATTCATGTTTAGCGGCGAGTACGCAAGAATCAGCGAAAATCCAACCGCCTTTAATTCTCAAATACTAGACATTCCCAACGAATTGGATCCGTTGGTCGGTTTGTTTCAATACGGGCAGGGACTCAATCTCAATACGGGTTATTCCCGGAAGGGCCTTGGAATTTCTGCCACCGTGAGTTCATTGGCCAACATGTCTTTTCAAAGTCAACGCAACTCAGGAGCTTTCGACAGCTGGATTAATTATTTGCCTGCCACTTCGGTATTGCAAACAGCTTTACTCGCCCAGTTCTATCCCTATGCGACCCAGCCGAATGGCGAAGTGGCCTTTCGAGGAGACCTGTTTTATACCATTAAAAAAGGTACGCCCCTTGGCGGGAAATACGGAACCAAAATCGATGTAACCTATACCCAGATTCAGGAACCGGATTTTCCGACGGAAGATGGTTTTGACGTAAACAGACGGGGAATCAGTCCGAAATTGTTTCGGATGACCGACCAAACATATTACGCCGATCTAAATGTCAAAATTTCCAGAAAACTGAACAAACGCTTCAAGGGAAGCCTAATGTATATGAATATCGTATACGACAATGATGTGATACAGGGTGCTTATGATTACGATGACATACCTGCAAAGGGCACCGTCTATGCCGATTTGTTTGTGTTTGAAGGAGAGTGGAATGTAAAACCAGGCCATACACTCAGGTTTGAAACCCAACTGATGACCACGGATCAACATTTGCAGGATTGGGCCGCA
>Ga0105044_10010951_pt1 | contig 12370 bp, 17 predicted proteins | sample MAT01_FD_78092 | JGI IMG/M metagenome (GOLD analysis project Ga0105044, IMG submission 78092) | Freshwater microbial communities from Lake Fryxell liftoff mats and glacier meltwater in Antarctica - MAT-01 | ecosystem: Environmental > Aquatic > Freshwater > Ice > Liftoff microbial mat | place...
CAATGTCAACTCGGGCAGTTACTAGATACTAGTGGCTACCCGCCTTACAGTCGAGGCAGGGTTGCTAGCAAGAAGAAAGCCCCCCTTTGCCTACGGCAAAGGGGGGCTTTCTTGACCAAATTTAATATTTTTTACAGTTTTTAGTTACAATGACCCACGTCACTACTGACGCGGGGCAACCCAGGCCTAGCCCAGGGAAACTAAGATTGCTTTAGTTATTCCAATTGCGCCAAACCTTCTTACTCAACTTTGATTGTCTAATCATTGTCTCAAGGGTCCTTGGTGGATACGAACTGCTGGTTTTATTTACATTAACGATAGATTGAGTTTTCAAACAAAACCAAGCCTCATGAGATCCATCTAGTTCTTTGTGAAATATAAATTCATTTTCTTTAAGAAATTTAATCAAATCTCGATATGACCAATTTCTCAATCCGTTCGGCATGTTAGCAAGAGTTAGTGAGAAGCCCGTTCTTATCAGAATAAGTAGTAACCTCATAGTTAGCAGGTGAAGAGAAATCTTGTTTCTTGCTTAACGGCAATAGGCCACCTCTTTTTTCCCAATACTCCTTAGGAGCTTTTCGATTTAATAAATTGTCAGACATTTTCAACTCAGTAACTGTTTGTATATGAAGCTGTGCAGCTTTCACAATTTCCTCCTTAAGAACAGAAGGATCATCACCTTCTAAGACAATATCAAAGGTCAGACACACAGCAATGTAGCGCCCTTTTTCCTCAAAAAGAGTGAACTCAACTACTCCTAGTTTTTTACTGTTTATTTGCTTCATGATATTCATTATAGACGAACCATACTACTTATTATAACATTCTTGTCCACAGAATTTATGATTGCTATCAATGCACCATACGACTTCTTTTTCACAAAATCACTCTCGTGGGATTTTGGCCTACCAAGGAGTCTCCTTGGTAAAATTAACATAAACAAAAAAACGCCGGGGATGCGCATGCATCCCCGGCGTTGAACTTCTGCTACTTTTACCTCAGTACCATTTCCTTTCCACGAATGGAAAGGGTTTTCGCAGAAGAGAGTGGGACTGGACCACCTCCTACCCGTCTCCCATTCTCATCCTTCTGCCACTCAGTGATAGGCTTGCCATCACCACCAATGAACGGCATGCGATGCTCGAAGTTGAGGGAAACCCTATCCTCTTCTTCGTAATGATTGAGATAGGCGCGACAGCGCCAGAGTGCATCCGAGAGCATTCGGACCAAATTGATCCGTGCACTCTTAGAAATCCTAACGAACTCAGGATGCGGTGTGCATTCAATACCTTTTCGGGTAAACACAAACCGCACCATGTGATACTGGCCGTTCTCTTTCAATCGACGCTGATAGGAAGCGTCCGTGAGAGAGAACTCGGCATTTTCGAGCGCCGACAGAATTCCCTTAGCAGAAACCTTGTCGGTTGGAGTTATGAACTGCCGGCTATCTGGCTTGGAACCCTTGCGAGTTTCATGACCTAGCCGAGTCTCATCCTCCATCCGACGAAGCGGCCGAGGAACTGCCCCCCCTTGTGAGAAACTGAATTGGAGTAGGATCTTCTGGGTCTTTCCTCCCAAAACACCTTCAGTTACTGATTCCAAGGAACACCTCCACAATAAGGTTGTTTGTGTGGACCCCTGACTTCTGATTCTTATCTTAGCACATATATACATAAAAGTCAACCAACAAAAAACCCTCTTTCGAGGGTTTTTTGATTCGTATTAGGTTTACTAGAAACTAGCAACTACCCATTTATTTCGCTTTTCCAACCTTCCTTCGTCTTACTATGTGTTTGTTTGAGTATTTCTTTGCTCTTCGAGATTTTTGTCCTTTTCCTGTTGGCTTTCCGTATACAGACTTCGCTCGGCGAGTTCCTCGGCCCGTGTGACCTTCTCCTCCTCCGTATGGGTGGTCTACTGGGTTCATCGCTGATCCGCGCACGGTAGGCTTGATTCCAAGCCATCGGTTACGTCCTGCTTTACCGATGTTTACTAATCGATTCTCGTCGTTTGATACTTCACCGATACTTGCCCAACATGTTTCGAGAACTTTTCGAACTTCTGTTGACGGCATCTTGAGGTCAACATATCCTGCGTCCTTTGCGATAAGCTCGATATAGTTTCCTGCACTTCGTCCTAGTTTTGCTCCACCCTTTGGTTTAACTTCAACATTAAAGAGGAATGTTCCAACCGTGATGTTCTTAAGCTCCGTTCGGTTTCCAACGACAATAGGTGCTTTTTCAGAAACGATGTATGTGTCCCCTACTTTTGCTCCCTTTGGAAGAAGTGTATATCGCTTCTCACCATCTTTGTAAGCAACGAGCCCAATGAATCCTGATCGGTTTGGATCGTATTCAATAGTTTTAACTGAAAACGGGATGTTGATTTTGTTGTATTTGAAATCAACTTCTCGGTAGAGTCTCTTGTGTCCTCCCCCTTTGTGACGAGTAGTGACGCGACCATGGTGGTTTCGTCCCACGGCGCGCTTGAATCCGTGAGTCAAAGACTTCTCAGGATTTTGAGTGGTCAAAATCTTTGAGTAGTGTATAGAAGAAGTGTTTCTTCGTGATGGAGTTGTTGGCTTATACTTTTTCATATTATATAAAATCTATTTTATCTCCTTTCTTAAGGTAGACGTATGCCTTCTTTCCACCTCGTGTTTGACCTTTCTTTCCTCGCACAATAACTGTTTTAGGGCGAATAGTGACAACGGCGATTTTCATTGCAGAAACCTTATACATTTCCTGTACTGCCTTTTTGATATGAAACTTAGTAGTACGAGGATCAACGTCAAATACATAGACATTGTGATTCATTGCCTTGTCCCCTGCTTTTTCTGTGATACGTGGGCGCAGAAGAACAGAACTTAGAGAAAGCACTTGAGCGGTTGTTGCCTTTTTTGCAACTTTTACATGGCCTCCTTTAGGAGCCAGGTTCTTCTTATTTAGTTTTTTATAATTTGTAGGCATATTACTTTACGGCTCCCTTAGTTTTTCGAGCAGGCTTCTTTGCTTTTGGAGCAGTTTTCTTTTTCGCTACCTTAGGTGCCGTCGCAACAGCTGCTTTCTTGCTTTCGTCTTTCTTTCCCTTTGATCCATCCTTGTTTTCGAGCTTTGATTCAAGAACACGAATAGTTTCTTCAGGAGCAACAAACACAATGTGTCGGTAGTTCATCAGAGAAACAGGATTGATGTTTCGAGTTTCTTCGATAGTAATATTTCCAATGTTTCGGAAGCTTCGTGAAACAGTCTCTGAGCGCTCAGGAAGAGCTATAAAGAGAGCGTTTGTCTTCTTTCCTGCAACATTCTTGAGTGAGGGGATTTTGTAGATAGTAGAAAGTGCTGCAAGTGCATCTTTGGTCTTTGGATTTGCAAGAGCAATCTCATCAATAAACGTAACTTCACCTTCTTTGTATTTTCGAGAGAGTATAGTAAAGAGAGCTTTTGTTCTCATTTTCTTATTAACCTTTCGGTCATAGTTCTTGTCGTTTCGAGGTCCGTGCGCCACTCCTCCACCAACCCATATTGGTGAGCGTGTTGAGCCGTGACGAGCCTGTCCAGTACCCTTTTGTCTCCAAGGCTTCTTTCCTCCACCACGAACCTCTGCTCTGGTTTTTGCGTGAGCGATATTATTTCTTGCGGAAGACTGCATAGAGACAACAACTTGGTGAACGAGGTCGGCATTCCAAGGTAGTCCGAATATTGCATCCGGTAAAAGAATAGTTCCAAGTTCAGATCCTGATTGTTTGTAGATTTTTGATTCCATGGTAATTATGCGCTGATTTCAACGACAGTTCCCCGTCGTCCCGGTACTGGACCTGAGACAAGGATTTCATTTGTCTCTGCATTAATTGCAACAATCTTTGAACTCTTGATTGTGATTCGATCAGACCCCATCCGCCCTGCCATACGCATATTTTTAGGTACGCGTCCTCCGTTTCGAACTCCTCCTGAAATAGATCCAGGTTCACGCTCTGAGTGCTTCTGACCGTGAGAACGAGGTCCTCCGTGGAATCCATGACGCTTCACCACTCCTTGGAATCCCTTTCCTTTTGAAATAGAAGAGAGGACAATGGCGTCTCCTACTGAAAACGTAGAAGCATCGATTGTATCTCCTACAGTAAACTGAGAATCATCTTTGATTCTAAATTCTTTTACATGAGCGAAGTTTCCTCGTCCTGCAAAGTGACCAACAAGAGATTTTGAAAGATTTTTTTCTTTCTTTTCACCAAAACCAATCTGGACTGCCTTGTAGCCATCGCGCTGGATGTCTTTTACCTGAGTGACAACAACTGGCCCAACTGAAAGGAGAGTTACAGGGATAACATGACCTTTTTCATTGAAGATCTGCGTCATGTGTTGTTTTTTGCCGAGAATGATTTTCATCCCATTAGAAATTATGGTTGTTGAGCTTGTATCCTACTTATTTTCTTTCGTTTGTCTACAGGAAGAGACATTTCAATTTTTCCCATATTTCTAACGGGACAAGTGTGTATCTGTATTCCATATTCACTATTCCTTATTCGTCAAATTACATTAATTTGACATCAATGTTTACTCCAGAAGGCAAAGAAAGATTTGTAAGCGATTCAATGAGTTTTGGAGTTGGACTAACGATGTCGATAAGCCTCTTGTGGATTCTCATCTCAAACTGCTCTCGCGCATTTTTGAAGACGAATGAAGCACGGTTGACTGTATATTTCTTGATCTCAGTTGGAAGAGGGATAGGGCCTAAGACAATCGCATCAAAGCGAAGTGCTGTGTCGATAATCTGTTTCACTGAAACATCGAGAATCTTGTACTCATAAGCTCGTACGCGAATGCGAAGTTTTGAAACTCCTGCATCTTTGCCCGCTGATTTTACTGCTTTCGCTTTCGGCGCTTTCTTTTCTTTTGTAGTTTTTGCTGTTGCCATAAAATAGTTTTAAGTTGAGAAGTTTTAAGTTTTAAGTTTTGAATTCTAACTTTTGAACTTATTAACTTTTTACTTATTCAACTTGCTACGCAGTGATCTTTGTTACAACTCCTGCTCCTACAGTCTTTCCTCCTTCACGGATCGCGAAACGAGTGTTGTCTTCAAGAGCAACTGGCGCCACAAGCTTTACCTTAAAGGTAACTGTGTCTCCAGGCATAACCATCTCAACACCTGCTGCTAGGGTTACTTCTCCTGTTACATCAGTTGTTCGGATGTAGAACTGAGGCTTGTATCCTGAGAAGAATGGAGTGTGTCGTCCTCCTTCTTCTTTCTTCAAGATGTACACTTCTGCTTCGAATTCTGTGTGCGGGGTTACTGATCCTGGCTTTGCAAGAACCTGTCCACGAGTGATGTCTTCTTTCTTCAATCCTCGCACCAAGATACCTGCGTTGTCTCCCGCCATGCCTGAGTCAAGAGATTTGTTGAACATTTCGATTCCAGTTACTACTGCCTTTGCAGTATCCTTGAGACCGATAACCTCGATTTCTTCTCCAACCTTAATTTGTCCGCGCTCGATTCTTCCTGTTACTACAGTTCCTCGTCCTTCAATAGAGAAGATGTCTTCTACTGGCATTAGGAATGGCTTGTCCATTTCACGTTCTGGAACTGGGATGTATGAATCAAGAGTGTTTGCAAGCTCAAGAATCTTAGCAGCGTATGGATCATCGTTACTTGTTGCTTCAAGACCCTTAAGTCCTGATCCACGAATAACTGGGGCATTCGCGCCATCGAATCCTTGTTTTGTGAGGAGCTCGCGAACTTCCTCTTCAACGAGGTCGATAAGCTCAGTGTCAGGCACCATATCGCATTTGTTTAGGAATACAATCATTTTTCGCACACCAACCTGCCAAGCAAGAAGAGCGTGCTCACGTGTCTGTGGCATCACTCCGTCTGTAGCAGCAACCACGAGAATTGCGCCGTCCATTTGTGCGGCACCGGTAATCATGTTCTTGATGTAGTCGGCGTGACCTGGAGCATCAATGTGTGCGTAGTGGCGAACTGGTGTTTCGTACTCGTTATGTGAAAGCGCAATAGTAATTCCACGAGCTTTTTCCTCAGGAGCCTTGTCGATACCATCGATACCAACAAGTTTTGCTGTATACCCTCCTCCTTGACGAGCAAGGACGGCTAGAATTGCAGCGGTAAGAGTTGTTTTGCCGTGGTCAACGTGGCCAATAGTACCTACGTTAACGTGTGGCTTGGAACGGTCAAAAGTTGCCATAATGGTGAATGTTCTTACGTTTTTGAGGTTGCCGCGCGAGAGTTTGGCAAACTCAGAAACCTAAAATGAATAATTAAATTTTTATTAATAACTCTTTTTCAAGCCTTTTCTCGCTGATTCTTATAAAAAACAATTCAAAGAGAAAGACGCAAAAAGCGTGACCGTCATCATAGCAAAGCTCTTTAAATAGTCAACAGGCCTTAGTACAGTTTTAATCCCACCTTGCCGTCAGGCAGACAGGTTAAAACTTAAAACTTTCCACCCACACTTCCCGTCCCTCCAGCTTGTGTATATAATAAACTCACAAATTTAGTTCAGTAGTTTTTTAAGAGTTATTAGTAACAATGTTAATTTGATTATGATAAAAGAAGCTAAGGCGCTCGTTCGTATTATTGCTCTATGGATTATTTTCTTGGGGAGCTTGTATATGACGTTTCTTGCGGTTGGAAATTTTGTAGGAACCACGGTTACGTTGGTAAATGGAGGATATGATTATTACGGAGGTTACAGCAACCCTTCTTTTAATTGTATGATTTCCCCTTTGTATCCAACCTTCCAAAATGAAACCGTCAATACAGCTGAACTGAGTAAGTACCAAGTGGAACAAGAGGCATACAGCAAGAGAACACAAGAACTATGTGAGCAAGATCAGCAAACACAAAAAGAAACTGCACTAAAATCAGAACAATCACAAAAAAACCAGAATCAAGCGAGTGGTCGAAGCGCAGTTGCTAGAGAAGCAATTCTAATGGCAATAGGCTTTGCTGTAATCTTCATATCTTTAAGAGAAATACGTAAAATCGAACAAGTGTAATTTCAGCAACTAAAACAAAAAAACCTTATTCTAAGGACTTTTTTAGTCTTACCTATACTACGCGAACCTAAGCTTATTTTTTTGTTATACACCTGCGCCAATATCCTCTAGCTCTTTTTCTAGTCTTGTGAGCTCTGCTTTCCTTTGATCAACTCTATTCTGCCAGATGTCCTTATTATGTTCATCAGCCGTCATCAATTCAATTTCTGCTTGTTCCACAGTCTGTTGAGCATTCTTAACTTTCGCTTCAAGTAATTCTGTATCTGCCCCACTTTCGTCTTTGTATGATTCCATTCCCATAATATTGTTGGTTATTTATATAGTAATTAAAGTATACCTCATCTTCTAGCAAAAAAGCCCCGTGAGGGGCTTTTTACTTTACTTGCAACTAGCAACTTATCACTAGAAACTGTTAGGTTACTTTCTCGCTTCTGCAATAGTTGTTGCTACGTTTGGAGGCACGATTGCATAGTGATCGAATTCCATCGTTGAGCTTCCACGTCCTTCAGTCATTGAGCGGAGGTTTGTAACATATCCGAACATTTCTGATAGAGGCACCTTCGCTTTGATAACCTTAAGCTCACCGCGGTCTTCCATTCCTTCAACCTGTCCTCGCTTACTCGATAGGTTTCCGGTAATGTCTCCCATAAACTTCTCGGGAACAACCACTTCCACTTTCATAATAGGCTCGAGTATAACGGGCTTTGCTTTTCCAGCGGCTTCACGAAACGCCATTGATGCAGCAATCTTGTATGCGATTTCTGATGAGTCCACATCGTGGTACGAACCGAAGGTGAGTTCTGCAGATATGTCAGTCATCTTGAATCCTGCAACCACCCCGCGCTCCATTGCTTCTTTGATTCCCTTTTCAACAGCTGGAATAAATTCCTGTGGAATAACTCCTCCTTTGATTGAGTCGACAAACTCAAAACCTGGAGAAACTTTTACGTTCTTTGGAAGTTTTTCTTCTGGGTCGCGCGCTTCGAGTGGTTTGATTGTGATTTTTACGTGACCGTATTGTCCTTTTCCTCCGGACTGTTTGATATATTTATGTTCAACTTCAGCACTTGATGTGATGGTTTCTTTGTATGCCACCTGTGGCTTTCCAACGTTTGCTTCAACGTTGAATTCTCTCTTCATTCGGTCAACGAGAATTTCAAGGTGAAGCTCTCCCATTCCTTTCATAACTGTCTCTCCAGTTTCTTGGTCTGATTCGATTCGGAAGGTTGGGTCTTCATCTGAAAGACGCTTAAGCGCCATACCCATTTTTTCTTGGTCTGCTTTTGTTTTTGGTTCGATACGAAGTGAGATAACTGGCTCTGGGAATTTAATTTGGTCGAGCAAGATTGGCTGATTCTCATCGCAGAATGTGTGTGAAGTCTTTGCGTTTTTGAGTCCTACTGCAGCTGCGATTTCTCCTGCAAATACTTTCTTCACTTCTTCGCGATCATTCGCCTGAAGGCGTACGATTCGTCCTAGGCGCTCCTTCTCACCTGTTGTTGAGTTGTAGATGTAGCTTCCTGATTCGATTGATCCAGAGTACACACGGAAAAATGTAAGTTGTCCTACAAATGGGTCTGCTTGGAGTTTGAATGCGAGCGCTGAAAACGGCTCAGAGTCTGATGCTGAGCGCTGGACCTCAAGACCAGTATTTGGATCGATACCGGTTACTGGTGGGATATCGAGTGGTGAAGGAAGAAGATCAACAACGCCATCTAGGATAATCTGTACTCCTTTGTTCTTCAGAGCTGATCCTGCATATACAGGGAAAATTCCGTTTGCAATAACTGCCTTTCGAAGAGTTTTTTTAAGCTCTGCGTATTCTGGAATCTTTCCTTCAAGGTAATCATTCATCTGAGCTTCATCGTGCTCAACTATCTTTTCTACGAGCTCTGCGTGATACTTTTCTGCATCTACTTTGAGGTTTTCCGGAATATCTTTTTCGATAATCTTGTCTCCCATATCTCCTTCAAAGTAAAAGGCTTTCATTTTAAGAAGATCAATTACTCCTTCGTGATTACCCTCTTCACCGATTGGGATCTGTACGCGAACTGCCTTTTTTGAAAGACGGTCAAGGATAGATTTGTATGAACGCTCAAAAGAGGCTCCTGTTCGGTCGAGTTTATTGATGAAGCAGATGCGAGGCACGTTTGCGTCTTCTGCATACCGCCAATTGGTTTCAGACTGAGGCTCTACTCCCGCTACGCCGTCGAATACCACCACCGCACCGTCGAGTACGCGAAGAGAGCGCTTTACTTCCACTGTAAAGTCGATGTGTCCTGGGGTGTCGATAATGTTGAAACGATACTTGTTTTCCTTTTTCTTTCGCTCTTCAGCTTCAAGATATGTTGGAGACCAAAAACACGTAATAGCTGCCGCAGTAATAGTGATACCGCGCTCTCGCTCTTGTTCCATCCAGTCAGTAGTTGTCTCCCCATCATGCACTTCTCCAATGCTATGCTGAGCACCAGTGTAGTAGAGCACACGTTCAGACGTGGTCGTCTTTCCCGCATCAATGTGAGCAATAATTCCAAAATTTCGAACTCTTTCTAGTGGGTAGTCTCGTTCCATAATAAATTAGTTGTTAGTAACTAGTTTCTAGTTGCTAGAGGGATAAACCAATAGCTAAAAATACTTTTTGAATAAAAATGAGCAGTTCCCTGCCAATTGCACTCAAGGATACAAGAAGACAAGGGAATTAGCAATGCTATACTGGCCTCATGAAAGATCATCAAAAAATCGTTGATGAATGGTTTAAAGAGCAGAAATGGGAATACTGGGAACCGCTGGCAATTACTGCTCGCCTCTTTGAAGAAGGTGGCGAATTCGCAAGGCTCATAAACCACATCTACGGACCCAAAAAGAAGAAACTTGACGAACACAAGCAAGACATAGAAGAAGAGATTGGAGACATAATATATACCCTTATTTGCTTTGCAAACTCACATAATATTGATCTTGATACGGCCATTCAAAAAAGTATCGAAAAAGTTGTAACTCGAGATAAAGATCGATTTCAGAAATAAAAAATACCACTTTCGTGGTGTTTTTTATTTGTTACAGAAGCTCTAGGATTTTCCTCGTAGTTCCAAGATAAGTAACGAGGATTTTTGTCGAAATTTGAGGCGCGAGTAATGATTGTGACCAATCTCTCTCCTTCTTTTGATCATGAGGAATATCGTACATAACGATCAAGTTCTTTGGTGAATCTTTTTGAAACGGTGAAGTGAATGAAAGATTATAGTGAATTGGAATTCTTTTTTCTCCTTTTATTTCGCGAGTCTTTCCTAAGATGGGCAATCCAAAAGAATTTACTCTCACTCCTTTGTAAAACCGTCCTTTCTTTGAATTCGTCATGTCTATAATTTTATACCTGTCTATCTAAATATCAATCTACGCCATGGCGTAGATTGATATTTTGGGGCTGTTTGTTACCCAGACTCTTCTCTCACACAATCCTTTCCAAACAAAAACCCCTCTAAAGAGGGGTTTTTGTTTGCATTTCTTTGTAGGGATTAGCGAGACAAGAAGGTGAAGAATAAGCTGATACAAATATATGCAAGGATAACTAATGCTACGATCCCTCCTCCAGACATTTTTGCATGTTTCTTAAGAAAAGGGCTATCTTCCCTTTCAAGACAGGTAATGACAATAACAAACGATGAGAATACCAAGATTCCAAGTGAACTTATTGCTTTGTAAAGAACATCCTGATCAGTTATCACATCCCAAATTGCCATTATTCCTACTAGGGCCAAGAGCACAGCAGCTACGATAAGCATAACGACGGTTACTTGGCGAATGGTTTTAAAAACGGGGTTTGGAATACTAGGTGCGACAGGCGTAGTAGGATCTCCGGCTGGCTTTGCTTCCATAAAACGGCCAGCAATGATAATGACCACCGCAATGATGGCGAGAAGCCCTATGGTTTGAAATGATTTTGTAATTACATCTGTACTAAAGAAGTCCCAAACACCTAAAATAGAAATTACTGATAGGACTGCTACCGCTCCTACAAAAAATCCAGAAGCCGCGTTATGAAGAGTTTTCATGAAATGATATTAAATGCTAATAAATTGAGCACACAAACCTCACGTTACACGAACTTTTCTCGGATTGTCCAAAAATACGCCATTATTGCTATGTTTAATCCGATTTCAATATGAACACTAAGCTCACTGAAATAACTTATGGAACTTAAAATTGAAATAATAGTGCCGGCAGTTACTACATAGAGCGCCCATTTTTTCATTTTTCTAAGACCAAAAGAAACAACTATATGGAGAATGTTTATGAGTATCGGAACAAGTGCCAACATGCCAAACATGCCCATTAAGAAATATGCTGATACAAGCCCTAGAGTAGGTGTAAATATGACGCCCAAGAGCCCGATAACACCACTAAGAAGCAAAAGCCAGGAGATGATAATAACAAGAAGCGGTGCTTTACCTTTCTCTTCCGCTTGATTATCAGAAGATTGAGTAGTAATAGGATTAGGATTTGTTACTGTTGTCTCTACTGGCACAGGTTGTGATTGTGGTTCCATACATTGTATTAATTAATATATATCTATAATGCACGACTTCCCTACTCTCTTAAAAAAGTTATACCCAAACAAAAAACTTCCCTTTCGGGAGTTTTTGAACTTTAATAGAAGTTTACTCAGAGGAAGAAAACTATACTATTCCAAATTATTTTTCTTAGAAGGCAATGTTACTTCCCCACGATCAACAGCTTTCAGGAAATCCAACTCGTCTTCAAATTTAGCTAGTCTTTCTTCATTCCATTCTGCATTTTTTATATTTCCTTCTGCCCTCCAATGATCAGCACTTTTTCTTGCTTCTGCGATTTTAGCTTCAATTTCTTCAATCTCTCCCGGATTATTAAGGAGGGTAGCTTCATTATTTGATTCATCTGCTGGAACTGCATTTTGTGCGCCTTCAAATCCCATATAATTTAAAATTAAGAATTAATATATTAATAGTACCCCCCCCACTGAATATGACAAGTAACAAAAAACTCCTAGATAGGAGTTTTTTTGAGCAACTAGATTTTTCTTGAAGTTCGAGACGCACGCGAGGCTTTGGATTAAGCTGTACATAAGTACAGCGCATGAGAAAACGAGCGTGTAACGACGAGATTCAAGAAAAAGATGTTGCGAACTACCAAGCGAAATGGGCAAAGGCCTTGTTAGCATCCGCCATCTTGTGGGTGTTCTCGCGCTTCTTCACCGCTTCCCCTTCGTTCTTTGAAGCAAGGATGATCTCATCAGCGAGCTTCTGGTGCATTGGCATTCCTTTCTTTGCACGCGCTGCATCAATAAGCCACTTAAGAGACAAGTACAGTCGGCGTTCTGG
>Ga0105044_10010958_pt1 | contig 12366 bp, 10 predicted proteins | sample MAT01_FD_78092 | JGI IMG/M metagenome (GOLD analysis project Ga0105044, IMG submission 78092) | Freshwater microbial communities from Lake Fryxell liftoff mats and glacier meltwater in Antarctica - MAT-01 | ecosystem: Environmental > Aquatic > Freshwater > Ice > Liftoff microbial mat | place...
GCCGGAAATATTTATAAAAAAAAGTCTCAAAGAAAAAACTCTGAGACTTTTAAATTTTTCGGAAATCCGCGGAAGAGGAGAGATTCGAACTCTCGGTACAGTTTAACCCGTACGACGGTTTAGCAAACCGTTGGTTTAAGCCACTCACCCACCCTTCCAAAAAATTTTTATAAATATATTGTTTTCAATTCCATCATTCAAGATAAGAATTAATTATTTTAAAGAAGTTATATCATTATAAACTACAAAAATCATGAATGCCAGCAGCAAAGCAAATCCGACATTTTGTAAAACGACCTGGACTTTATAAGGAACAGGCTTTCTTACAATTCCTTCATATATTAGCATCACTAAATGTCCACCATCTAAAGCAGGGAATGGAAGTATATTAATAACTGCCAATGAAATTGAAAGTAAAGCAATAAATCCGAGGAAAGTATAAATTCCTCCTTCTGCATATTGAGCTGATGCCTGAGCAATTTTCACAGGTCCGCCGATGGCTTTTTCAAACGGGACATCACCTTTTATAATCTTACCGATTGTTTTAAAAAATAATTCAATACCAAAATGGTACATATCATATCCTGCTTTAGGAATAGCAGAGATAACATTATACTTAATTTCTTTAGTAGGACCGACATATTTAGGAGCTAACATAACACCGATTGTTGAATCAATTGATGGAGTAATACTACAATTCATTTCAGCAGAATTTCTTTCCCATTTCAGATTGATTTGTTTATTGGCATTTTCTTTTATCAGGTCAGTGAATTGTTGTGTATTTACAATAGGAATTTCATTGAAACTTTTTATAACATCACCTTTCTGAAGACCGCATTGAGATGCAGGTTTATCAGGTAACACACCGTTTATCACAGGTAACATTCCCTCAGGCTGAATTCCAAAACTGCTTTCTGTAAGATCACCAACTTTATCTTTTGGTATAAATACAGATTTAGATTCGCCATTTCTGTTAACTAAAATTGTTAAAGACTGACCAAGAGTTTCAAAATGTAAATTTGTCTGTACATCTTCCCAGGAATTTACCGGAATATTATTTATTGAAATTATCTTATCACCTGATTTTAAATCTGTGTTTTTGGCGGGTGTATTTTGAGCAATGTATCCGATAGTTGTTGTATCAATAGTAGATTTACCATTGACAAGAGTAAGAAAATAAAAAATCAGAAACGCCAGCAGAAAATTCATTATAACACCGGCTGTTATGACAATCATTCTTTTCCATACTGGTTTTGCTCTGTATTCATAAGGCATCGGCTCTTTCTCAATAAAATCTTTATCCATGCTTTCATCTATCATACCTGCAACTTTTACATAGCCTCCAATTGGAAATGCACAAATTCTGTAATCTGTATCATCACCTAATTCGATTTCTTCATTTAATTTGCCAAAAGTAAAACCGTTGATTTTATTGTATCCGAATAATCTGAATCCAATTCCAAGTGCAAATATTTCTGCTCTCATTCCTGTCAGTCGTGCTGCAATAAAATGACCAAATTCATGTATAAAAACTAATATTCCTATTACTATTAAAAAATAAAATATTGAATTGAAAATTTCCATTAAGTTTTGTTTGTGTTTATTTTAATTTAAATTTTTTAAAGATAATTAATAAGTTAAAAATATATTTGAAACTGTTTTTACTTTATGTGTAATTATCTAACACATTTTTTCTTGTGTTTGTATCAATTGATATAATATTATCTATGTCATTTTCGTTCAGACTGACATGATTATTCAGCTGAGTCTCTATAATTTCCGGTATTGATAAATAGCTGATCTTTCCTTCCAAAAATAATTTTACGGCAATTTCATTAGCTGCATTCATAACTACCGGGTAAGTTCCTCCGGTTTTTAAAACATCAAATGCAATTTTCAGACATTTGAATTTATTAAAGTCCGGCTCTTCAAATGTCAAAGTATTAAATTTCTGAAAATCCATATTGCTTAAATCCGAATAAACTCTGTCAGGATATGTAACTGCATATTGAATCGGAATTTTCATATCAGGAATTCCCATTTGTGCTTTAATAGAGCCATCATTAAACTCTACCATTGAATGAATAACAGATTGAGGATGAATCAAAATTTTTATTTTTTCAATTTCAGTTTCAAATAACCATTTAGCTTCTATCACTTCCAGCCCTTTGTTCATCATAGTTGAAGAGTCTATCGTTATTTTATTTCCCATATTCCAGTTAGGATGAGACAATGCTTCTTCAATCGAAATATTTTTTAATTCATTCAGAGTTTTATTTCTGAAAGGTCCCCCGGAGGCAGTTAAAATAATTTTTCTTACAGAATCCTTTTTCTCTCCGGTGAGGCATTGTAAAATAGCTGAATGTTCACTGTCAATCGGAATAAGTTTGATATTCTTCTTCCTGATTAAACCATTAATTAAATTTCCTGCAACAACTAATGTCTCTTTATTTGCCAGTGCAATATCTTTACCGGAATTTATTGCAACTATAGTCGGCTTCAGTCCGGAAAATCCGACTAAAGCAGTTATAAGAAGTTCGTAATTATTTCTTCCTGCGATTTCTATAAGACCTTCTTCTCCGGATAAAATCTCCAATCCGGGAAAACTGTAATTAATAAAAAAGTTTTCGTAAGCTGATTTGTCGGTAATTACGACAGACTCAGGAGAATGTTTTGCAATTTGTAAGGCAAGTAAATCTATTCTTGTATTTGTAGTAAGTGCGACAATTTGAACAGGATAATTATTTTCATTTAAATTTTCGATAACTTCGAGAGTATTACATCCTATTGAGCCGGTGGAGCCAAGAATACAAACTTTTTTGGACATTTATTTATTCAATTATTTACTTACTACAAAAAAGAAAAAACTCAAGAATTATAAAATCCTTGAGTTTTTAAAAAACAATACAATCAGAATTTAATTTAAATATTTGTTTATGATCTTTAAAAATGCTTCTTTACTTCTTCCGCCAATAATAGTTTCCGCTATTTTTCCGTTTTTGTCAACAATGAATGTTGTAGGAACAGCTTCAATATTTTTTCCGTCTGCTTCACTGAATGCATCTACAACTTCTTTATTGGCATCTAATATTGTATATGAAACAGGATTTGTTTTCAAAAAATCCTCAACCTTTTTAGACCCTTCCTGTTGAAATACATTTAATCCTATCATTTTAAAATTCTTATCACTTAATTCTTCGGAAATTTTCGATAGATCAGGCATCTCTTTAATACAAGGTCCACACCATGTAGCCCACAAATTAACCAAAACAACATTTCCTTTTAAACTTCCCATTGAAGTTTGTTTGCCGTTGTCTGTCCAGAAAATATCGGGAGCAACTTTTTTACCGGATGATTTCTCTACTTTGTCAACTTTGAATAGTTTGATATCGTCAGATACTTTATTTGTAATTTCTTTATTAGTAATCTTTTCTGTGTTTAGTGCTTCTTTTTTCTCATTCATTTTATCGGAGGATTGCTTATCAACAGATTCTTTATTGCAGGAACTTAAAAAAATTGTCAATAAAGCTAAAGAAAGAATAATTTTTAAACTTTTCATTTTACTTTTTTAATGTTTATAATTTTATTTGAAATTTGTTAAAATTGCGGAGATATCCTCATTATCCATATGGGCTACAGATGAGCAAATAACATTATCTTTAACCCAGATTACAGCAGTATTTTTATCGTCTTTTATACAAACAAACCAGTTCTTTCCGTTAATTATATTTTCTTTAAATTCCTGACATATAATAATATTTTCCTTGCTGTCCATAACCTGATTTTTATCAGCCTGTAAAGTATAAATAATCAGATTCCCTTTTTTGTGTATGAAATGAGCTAATTTAACGCCGTATAATTCGTTACAAACTCCGCCTATAATTTCGGCATCTTTCACATTCGGAATAAATACTTTAAAATCAACATATTTATTCATTGAATCTTCAAGCTCTTTTGTACTATTGGTTTTAAATGTAGGTGTTATCTGTCCTTTTTCTACTTTATCAAAAATATTTCGCGAAACAGAAACTAAATCATTTTCTCTAAATTCCGGATTTGTTTTAAGAAAATTATTTAAAACAAAAGATAGTGCAATCAATACAATTAATGTGTAGCCTCCATAAATCAGGTATCTCTTTAAATTTGATTTTTCAGAATGAAGCTGCTTTGTGTATATTTCAGATGTAATTTGGTCAGATATTACAGAAGATTCTTTTTTTATTTTTCTTAAGGATTCGTCTATTTTTTGTCCAATTGATTTGTAAAGATAAACCGGAGTTTCAATTGTTTTTATTCGGGATTGAAGACATTCCTTTGTTAATTTTTCAAATATATATCTGTTATGATAATTTAAATCATTAACAATAAGATTTTTTATTTTACTGTTGAGATCAGTATCGTAAATTTCATTATCAATGTAAGCTGAAATTAATTCATAATTACTTTCGGTATTCTCTTCTGACAATGGTTTGTTTTTTGGGATGTTACCTGTTTTATTTGGAGTAGATTCAGACATTAGAACTCAGTTTATAAGTAATAAATAATTTTTTATAAGTATATTTTTGATTTCGGATAAATTTATTTAATTAAATTGCTTTCAACATCGTATCCTCTTTGTTTCGCATAATCATAAAGTTTCTCCTGTAACATTTTTCTGCCTCTGTGTAACCGGCTTCTCACTGTACCAATAGGACATTGAACAAAATCTGCAATCTCTTCATAACTCAAACCTTCAAGATCACAAAGTATAACAACTGTTTTAAAATCATCCTGTAGAGAATTTAAAGCTAAAGTAACATCATCATCTAAAAGATTTGAAAAGACCTTTTGCTGAAGATCTGAGGAATCAATTTTTTCAGATCTGATATTGTCAAAGAAGTTTTCTATCTCACCATAATCAACTTTACCCGGCTCCTTCTGATTCTTCCTGTATTTATTAATAAATAAATTTTTCATAATTCTGAACAGCCATGCTTTGCAATTAGTTCCTTTCTCGAATTTATGAAAAAATCTGAAAGCTCTTAAAAAAGTTTCCTGTAACAAATCGTCTGCATCAAGACGATTGAATGTCATTTTATAAGCATAGTTGTGCAGCAGGTTCATGTGAGGCATTGCTTCAGATTCAAAATCATTTCGTCTTTTTTCAAGCTCTGCATCAGAAAAATTGGTTAAATCTTCTACAGCTTCTTCTTCTGATTCGTCGTCAAATTCATTGTCTTCAATTATATCTTCATCAATAATTTCATTGCCTGAAGATTTTTTATCGACTTTATTCATCTTTGATGTATTTGAAATTTTATCTGAAGTTAAATTCATATTTAAAATATGTAAAGCTACTAATTAATTGTTTTTAATACAATGAAAGAAATGTGAAAATGTAGAAAGGATTTATAATTTGAAGTTTAATTTTTGGGCGAGTAACGGGTCTCGAACCCGTGACATTCAGAACCACAATCTGACGCTCTACCTACTGAGCTATACCCGCCATTTAGTTTAAAATACACAAATACAGTTTTTATTTCAATGAGAAAATTCAGATTTTCACAAAATAATATCACATACGCCTAAAACGATTTTTTAATCAAAATAATTTTTTTACTACTCGCCTAGCTACGCTTGTCGGAGCTGGCAGATTCCCGCACCGCTTACGAGAATGCGAGTTCAGCACAGATTTAAAAATATTTGTTACTTATTCGATAAAAAACAAGCAAATCCGTGAATACGACCCGGCGGACTATTAAATATTTAGATTTAATGTTAATAAATTTATTATTATTTATAGTTTTTAAAATCATAAAAATAGTTTGAAAATTAAACAAATTGTTAATAGAGTAATAAAACTATTAATTAAGTATTGAAAGCAATTTGTAAATTGGATAAATTAAATAAATAAATTCAATATGAATCAATCTGAACTTTTAGCAGAAGCATTAAATTCTGTAAGAAATCTTACTAAGTTTTATTTTTCTAAAATAAATCCGGAAGATCTTGAAATTCAAATGGAAGTTGATGGAATTAAATTTAATTCACCAAAATGGCTGGCTGCCCATCTTGCATGGACAGAAAACTTTCTGTTGCTTCAGGGAATCGGCGGAAAAACTTCTGAAGTGAAATGGCTTGAAGAATATGGATTTGGTTCAAATCCTGACGATTTAAAATCCGAAATTTCATTCGAAGAGATTATGAAAACTCTCGATGAGATTCATAATGATGCAATAAATCATTTGATATCTTTGAGTGATGAACAGTTAGAAGAAAAAAATTTAATCGGGGCAAATTTTGGCGGAAAAGATACCATTAAGGCAGTTGTGATTCATGCAATCAGGCATGAGCCGATGCACACCGGGCAGATAAGCTGGTTTTTGAAATACAGAGGTGTTACTTTAACATAACATTTAAATTTATTTTTAAAAGAGATATTAATCAAAAACTTTGAAATTAAAACAAATCTAATCTAATGTGTTAACTCCTGAATTATCATTAGCTAAAGAAATTGTATTTCCAATTATGCAAATTAAAAAAAATATATTCTTTTAAACAAAAAATCCTGATTACATAACATAATCAGGATTTAAGTGCTCGACAGACAGGACTTGAACCTGTAACCCTTCGGTTAACAGCCGAATGCTCCACCATTGAGCTACTGTCGAATTAATTACAAATATAATTTTATTAGAAATTTTAATCAATGAGAAAATCAATATTTTTTTGATTTTTGCAATTAAAATTTATATAGACAGTAAATTATTTATTATATCGCTACTAAATCTGTAATATTTTAACGGTTATTCAGAGTTCCGGCTTTATACAATTGCCACCAGGGTGTCTTTGGAGAATCATGATGTTCATAATGATATCCGAAAAAATAGCAGCTAATCATAGCAAAAAGATGATTTTTCCTCTGAGATCTTGCATAATGAGGTTTTAATAAATTTCTTTCAGGATGTCTGTGAGGAATGTATGTGCCGAAATAAAATAATTGTAATGTACTTAATATTGCCGGAATAAGCCAAAAACATACAACTGCGGGTTCATTGAAAAAATATTTTAAAACATTGTAAAAAATTGCCATAATAATTACCTGTAAAACAGTTGTATATTCCTTCATAAACTTAAACCACCAAAGCCAGAAATTCTGAGTGTGTGTATCAAAGTCCGGATCATCTTCGGAAGTCGGTGCAGAATGGTGTTTGAAATGATTTTTGATTAATCTTTTATAAGATAAACCTGCAAAAAGAAAACAGGAAATTTTACCGATAAAATTATTAATAAATTTATTTGAAGTTATGTTGCCATGCATTGCATCGTGTGATGTAATGAATAATCCGGTGAAAAAATAAGTCTGCAATAGAACAGAAAAGTAAAAAAGTGGATTTAATAAATTTACTGAAACAAATTTTAACGAAAAGAATAAATTGAAAATCCATGCTGTCAATATAGTTAAAGCAATTACAATTCCCATTTTAAAAAAACTTATAAAATTTATTAAACAATAACATACTGAACAACATAAATTTAAACTTATTTAATTCCTTTATCCAATTATAAAAAAAGCCGGTAAAGAACTTTCACCGGCTTTAATTTGTAAAAAGAAAATATTATTAAGGAGTCATAACAGTAAATGCACTCAACGAATTATTCTCAACTATAGAGACATCTCCTGCATCAACAAAATCATCTCCGGTTAAATCTGAAGTAACATATCCTTTTAAAGAAATTGCTGCATCGTTCTCGACTGAGCTTACATCAGAAGCATCAATAATTCCATCCTGATTTACATCACCGGATGGAAGACAATATTTTGTACCTGATAATATCGAGTTACTTCCGTAAGTCTGAGTTATCAAATTAGTAAAATCATAACTTGTTGTAACTCCTTTTGTAATTGTCTGACCACCGGTCTTACTCCAGCATTCAAGTGAATTTCTGTGAATTGCCTGAAGATAATATGTTCCGCTCGGTGCATTTGCAAATACACAAGCTGCATTTAATGTAATATCATCTATAAATGTTTTCGCTGAATCTACAACAGCAAACGGAGTTATTGAATTTCTGAGATAAATTCTTACTGTATCTTTTCTGACTTTACCTGAGCCGTTATAAAGTCCTTCGGGAACTAACTTTATATTAAACTGAGTAAACAGACTTGCTGTCGAAATTTTTATATTATCCAAAAACAGATTATTTCCATTTGCGCTTCTTGCTCTGAATTTAATTTTGTTTGTGCCTACAGGAAGTCCCCACTTTTTTGTAAGCCATTGAGCTGAAGTCGGAGTAATAAATTCAGATGCTAAAGTAGCTGCTGTTTTAAAAGTATTTGCAGTTGTTCCTACTACATCTGATGCTCTGCTTTGTAGTTTAACTAATGTTGTATAAGTTGTACCTCCATTTGTAGATGTTTCAAGTCTCAGTGAGTCAGTTCCACTTGTATAAGGTGCATTTGCATAATCATATTGAAGACTATCTCCGGATACTGTTGGTGTTAATGTTGGTGTAAACATTGACTGAATAGTTCCTGTCGCTGAATTCCAGAAATCAAACCGGTCCGAACCTGTTCCTGATCCATAGCCACTGACTGCACTATATAGCCAGTACAATGTTCCAGTATATTGAAGACTCCAGCTTGCAGGTGGAAATGTTCCGGAAAAATTTTCATTCAAATTGTAAACTATCTGACCGACATAAGGCGTTAAACTTCCTGCCAGGACGTCATTTGAAATTAGAGCATCTCCTGAAATATATACAGAATCTTTAATTGTATAAACAGTTCCTGAAGTAAAAGTCCATTGATCAAAATCCACATTTGCAGAAGCAACAGGACCAAGTGAAACAATATTTTTTGTACTTATATATGATCCGGGAGTTATTTTTCTTGTCACAGTAAAAGTTGCTGACTCTGCTGCATTATTATTCTTAACAGTTCCTGTCGGAATAATAGTAGCAGAAGGAAAATACTGCACACCTGAATTTCCGACTGATGTAGACTGAACATCTATGTTTGCAAGTACAGGTGAGTCTGAATATACAATATTTAATTTATAAACATTACTTCCTGCCTGGGCTACAATATACCCTCTTTCAATAAGTCTCATTACACCTCCGCTGCCTGATAAGCCGGATGTACTTATCCAGTTTACTCCACCGTTTGTTGAAAGACTTGTACTGCCTCCACTCCAGCTTCCTGTCATTATTACATTAAGATCTTCTTTGCAAATATCAGAGCCCCATCCTGAAAAACCGTTTGTATTATTTAAAAACCAGTTGTCTCCGGAATTAGTAGTTTTATAAATATCACTTCCGGGCCAGTTGGTTAGAAATGCTAATGAGCTATTAAAAACTGTATTACTCATTGTAGGAATTTCCGAACTGGAAGGATTTGTAAAAACTTTTACCCAATTTACTCCCGCATTTGTAGATTTAAATAAATCTGCAAAACCCGAACTTGTAATTCCGTCTGCAAGAAAAACCTGATTACTATTATCATAAGTCACCATTATATCACATGGACTTCTGAATGGATATGCTCCACTGATTTCTGCCCATGTTGCTCCGTTATCTGTGGATTTATATAATCCTCCGTTATCAGGTCCGAAATAAAATACACTCGGATTATTCTGATCTATTTGCAACGGCTCACCATAATTACTGAAGTTTAATGATAATACTGCTGTCCATGATGCTCCATAATTGGTTGTTCGCATAATTTTATCAGGCGAAGCTTGTACTGCACATAACCAGATATTTGTGTCAACAGGACTTACAAAAAATGAATGAGGTGTGCTTGATGATGGCATTGTAGTACCTACAGCCGCCCAGTTTTCACCTCTGTTTCTGCTTACATAAATCTGATTTGTGAATGCTGTGAACACGGTATTTCTGTCTGTAGGATGCTGACAAAGATTATCTCCGAGTGATCCGCCAGTCGCTCCGGGTTTTGAAACCCAGTTGAAAGCAACTGTTGCTCCTGTTGGCATTAACCAGTTTGCACCGGCATTTGTTGTATAAATTATCACTGAATTCAAACTGCTGACAGCCCATCCTTTATTAGCATCATAATAATTTATGTCAGTTAAATTTGCCATCATCGGACTTATCTCAAAGTTCAAAAAGTTTGTACTTCCACTTTTATTATTTCTGACAAATCCACCGCCACCGCAGATATGAACGTCATTCATATTCATTCCGGATACACCTCTTATATCAGTATTTATTCTCGATGGAATGCTGCTCCAGACTCCCGATATATTTTTTAAAATTGTTCCGTATTCTCCGACTGCTGTGAGACTGTCACCAAAGTATTTTATTTTTAGAATATTATATGAAGTTCCTGAAGTCTGTGCTGTCCAGCTTGCACCTCCGTCTGCTGTTACATATATTTCACCATTGTTTCCTGCAACTGTCCCATTATCAAAATCTCTGAATGTTATCGAATTTAGTTTTACAGATGAAATTCCGGAATTTGATAAAGTCCAGTTAACTCCTCCGTTAACAGATTTGTATACATTTCCGCCGTCTCCGCAGGCAAATCCGGTATTTGCATCTTTAAATGTTATTGAATAAAGATTTACAGAACTTCCGACATTGTAACTGCTTATTGATGATGTGGTTTTTAATGTTTTATAAACAGTACCATTATCTGCCGCAATCCATACATCATTTCCGTATGATGCTGCACAGTTCATGTTTAATGCACCGTTTGTATAGCTAACCCAGGAAAGTCCCGCTGCTGCAGATCTGTAGAGTTTTCCTGAATTTCCCACGGCAACAATGTTGACACCGTCAGGAGTTGTAATGCTGTTGAATCCCTGTCCGAATAAACCTTCTGAACTTATAATAAATATAGTCAGAAGAATTAAACGAAAACTTAATGTAACTTTTTTCATTTAATTAAATTTTGATTTTAGAATTGAATTTATTGTATACATTTAAAATAGTTCTATTGATTTTTATTTGCAATATCAAACATTATTTTAAAATCATGATTACTTAATCTTATCCATCAATAAACTCTTTGATTCAATAAACTCATTAAGTGAAATACCTATAAGGTGATTCCAGCCGAGTGCAAAATTTTCTCTTGCAAAATCAGGGTTACTTGCCGGAAATGTTTCTATGCCTTCGTGTGTAAGTTTTAATTTTGTTTTATTGTCTTCATCAAATAATTCTATTGTTACAAAAGAATCTCCCTCATATCCTTCATAGCGTCAGCTGAATTTCAGCCTTTTGTTTTCAACAATTTCAATAACTTTGCATAAGTGCATATATTGCTTTCTTTCATCACCTGCAGTAAATTCATATTCAAACCCGGCTTCCGGCTTAAACTCAGCTAAATCAAAATACCATTGTTTCATTTCATCTTTATCTGTAAGGGCTTTCCAGACAGTAGCTGCCGGTACATCAAAGGTTCTTTCAATTTTTAAAAGCTCCATTTTTCATTTTATTTTGAATTTTAATTTTATTTAGTTGTATAACTTATACTCCACTGAATTCCGAATTTATCATTAAACATTCCAAAGTAATCTCCCCAAAACATATCAGCCATTTGCATTGTAACTTTCCCGCCTTCAGAAAGTCCGTTAAATAATTTATCCGCCTCTTCCCTGCTTTCTGCTGTGATTGAAATTGAATAGTTGTTTCCTTCTTTTAATTTATGACCCATAGATTCTAAAAAATCTGTGGCCATTAAAATATTATGCTTCCCGATCGGTAATGCTATGTGCATAATTTTATCCAGCTCATTTTCCGGAATTTTCTCTGCCTCTGATGTGTCTCTGAATCTCATCAGGTTAGCAAACTCTCCTCCGAAAACAGATTTGTAAAAATTAAATGCTTTTTCTGTATTACCGCTGAAATTTAAATAAGGATTTATTGTAGGCATTTTGTTTTAAGTTTAAGATTATGTTTGAAATTAATTTTAAAATATCTTATACATATAATTACATGAAATATTCTTCGGATAATTTAAATAAATTCATTTTCTCATTCAATGATTTTGACCTGAATAATAGATTTTGAAATCAGTTTCAAATCATTACAGCGGCTCGACAATTGGTCAGAAAGGGAGACTTTATTATACAAATAACAGCGGCGTTGGTGTGAAATTAATTTTGTCTGAGATTCCTTAAAAGTTTTCTTTAAATCAGAATTATCCGAATCCGTTTAATCCAGGTACCAAGATTTGAAACGATAAAATCTATACTCTGATTATCAAACGGAATCTCTTCAGCAGAGCCTTCAATAATTTTAACGTTTGAAGTTTCGTAATTAATAATTTTCTTTTTTGCTCTGTCGTTTGCATTTATCCAGATGTCTAATCCAAAACACTTACAGGAATTTCCATGCCGCCCTGCAATCTCGAATAAAGGA
>Ga0105044_10010961_pt1 | contig 12365 bp, 9 predicted proteins | sample MAT01_FD_78092 | JGI IMG/M metagenome (GOLD analysis project Ga0105044, IMG submission 78092) | Freshwater microbial communities from Lake Fryxell liftoff mats and glacier meltwater in Antarctica - MAT-01 | ecosystem: Environmental > Aquatic > Freshwater > Ice > Liftoff microbial mat | place...
CGGTTGCACCAAGATCATCGTCGAGCGTTCGGACGACAACGGCACCACGTGGCGCGAGTTCGCCACGCCGACGCCGAAGGACCAGAAGCTCGCGGATAAACTGCCGGTCGGCGTCAGCGCCCAGTACCGCGTCATCGCTCACGAGAAGGAACGCGTCGCGCGTCCGAGCGCGGTGGTTTCAGCCACCGGCCTGCCGACTCCGCCGCCCGCTCCCGCTGCTCCCGCCCCCGCTCCGGTGAAGGCCTGATATGACCACGCTTCACGGTTTCCCGCAGCCGACGAGTTGGAAGGGCAAAGAACTGCCGCGCATCCTCAGCGGTTTGTTCCAGGTCGACAACGGCCACACCTTGGCCGTCGCCAAGCAGCACGGCGCGTATGGCACCATCGGTCCGATGCTGTTCGACAAGAGTCAGCTCGAACTGATCGAACTGGTCAAGGACTCCGGCCTGCGCGGTCGCGGCGGCGCAGGTTTCCCCACCGGCATGAAGTGGTCCTTCGTGCCGCGTGGCACCGGCAAGCCGGTGTACTTGGTGATCAACGCCGACGAAGGCGAGCCTGGCACGTTCAAAGACCGCCTGTGCATGACCCGCGATCCGCACCTGCTGATCGAAGGCATGATCATCACCGGCTACGCCCTTGGCGTGCGCACGGCGTACATCTATGTGCGCGGCGAGATGCTGCCGCAGATCACGCGTCTGAACGATGCGATCAAAGAAGCTTACGACGCTGGCCTGCTGGGCGAGAACATCGGTGGCTCGCAGTACTCGCTCGACATCTACGTTCATCGCGGCGCGGGTGCGTACATCTGCGGCGAAGAAACCGGCCTGATCAATTCGCTCGAAGGTTTCAAAGGCCAGCCGCGTTTGAAACCGCCGTTCCCGGCGGTCAGCGGCGCGTTCGCCTCGCCGACGGTGGTCAACAACGTCGAAACCATCATGGCGGTGCCGTACATCCTGAAGCACGGTGCCAAGGGTTACCGCGCGTTCGGTACGGATAAGAGCCCAGGTTCGAAGCTGTTCTCCATTAGTGGCGACATCGTGAAGCCCGGCGTCTATGAAGTTCCGCTGGGCATGTCGTACATGGAGTTCTTCGAACTCTGTGGCGGCCTGAAGGGCGAGCTGCTCGGCTGCATTCCTGGCGGCTCGTCCGCCCCGGTGCTCAACGCCGACGAGACGCGCAAAGCCACGCTCGACTACGAGTCGCTGGCCGCGCTCAAGTCGATGCTCGGTTCCGGCGCGATCACGCCGTTCAACACGACGACTGATGTGCCGAAGTTCCTGCAGACCATCGCGCGTTTCTATGCGCACGAATCCTGCGGTCAGTGCACGCCGTGCCGCGAAGGCACCGGTTACGTCGACCGCGTGCTCGACAAGGTCGTCGACGGCAAGGGCCGCGATGGCGACATCGACCTGATCAAAGACCTCGCTGACAGCTACGAGTGGACCACCATCTGCGCGTTTGCGCCTGGGGCTGCGTGGCCGGTGCAGAGCTTCATCGCCAAGTACCGCGAACACTTTCAGCGCTACATCGACAAGAACCCCGAACACTCGCAACCGCGCGATCTGGTCACCCAGCGCCCAGGGGCGTTCTGGTGAGTAACAAGCTACGAGCTGCGAGCTGCGAGCTGCGAGTCTCGCCCACGACCCATCTGCGTTTTGTTTTTCAACTCGAAGCTCGTAGCTTGAAGCTCGCAGCTTCACGAGCGAAGCTCGGAGCGATTCATGTCTGACACCATTACGATCAATGTCGACGGCAAGGATGTGCAGGTTCCCCCGCGCACCCAACTCATCGAGGCGCTGCGCGGTCCGGCCAAAACCGACACCCCGGCGTTCTGTTACCACCAGGACCTGAAGGTGGCCGGCAACTGCCGCATCTGCCTGGTGGAAGTGGAAGGCCCGCGCGGCTTCGCGCTCGGCATCTCGTGCCACCTGCAGACCGCCCCAGGGATGAAGGTCCGCACGCAGGTCAGCAGCGAGAAGATCGTCAAGCTGCGCAAAGGCGTGATGGAGTTCCTGCTGGTCAACCACCCGCTGGATTGCCCGATCTGCGATAAGGCCGGTGAGTGCACGTTGCAAGAACACTACATGGGCCAGGGCAAACATGAGAGCCGGCTCGATGACGCGGTGGGCAAGCAGTACAAGGGCGGTGCCGATCACCGTTTCCTCGACAGCAAGGGAAACGAACGCGGCGGCAAGAAGATCGACCTGGGGCCGAGCATCGTGCTCGATCAGGAACGCTGCATCATCTGCACGCGCTGCGTGCGCTTCATGAGCGACGTGGCCAAGTCGCCTCAGCTCGACATCGCGGGTCGTGGCGATCATGCCTACCTGACGACCTTTCCGGATGAGCCGCTGAATCATGAGTACGACCTCAACACCGCCGACATCTGCCCGGTCGGCGCGCTGACCGGTAAACATTTCCGCTTTCAACAGCGGGTGTGGATGCTCAAGAGCGTCGAGTCGATCGATCCGAGCGATTCGCTCGGCGCGAATCTGACCATCGACTACAACATGTCTGGTTCAGAGGGCGGCAAGGTGTGGCGCCTGATGCCACGGCGCAATCCGGACGTGAACAAGAGCTGGATCGCCAATCGCACGCGTCTGCTCTATCAGAACCTTGCGGTGAATCGTCTGACCGACGGCAAGAAGGCCGGCGGCGACTGCACCATCGAAGACGCGACCATTGCCGCGGTCGCCGCACTCAAGGGTGCTAAGAGGGTCGCGTTCGTCGCTAGCGGTCATCTGACCACCGAGGACAACGCTGCCGTGCTTGCACTCGCCGAGTCGCTTGGCGGTAAGGCCGAGGTGTTTGGCGGTTCGTGGCTCACGGTCGGCAAGGCCGACGGCATCGCGCTGAGCGGTGATCCGGTTGCCAATCGCAAGGGTGTCGAGCTGCTCGGGATCAAAGACAACCTCGACGACTTGGTCGCCAAGGCCAAGGACTTCGACGTCCTGTTGGTCGCCGGCAATGATCTGTGGTCAGCAAGCGCCGAGAAGGCCGCCAAACTCGAAGTAATTCCGACGCGCATCGCGTTGTCCGCGTGGGTTGATGCGACGGTGGCCAAGGCCACCATCGCCATCGGCATTCGCGCGTGGGCGGAAGTGCGTGGCAGCATGGTGAACTGCAACGGTCGCGTGCAGTTGCTCCAGGCCTGCCCGGTGGTGCCGAACTCGCAGCTCGAAGCCGCGTGGTCGGTGCTCACCGCGTTGTCCAAGGCCGCAGCCAAGCCGCTGACCTGGGCGAGTGAAGTCGACGGCTGGAAATCAGCACAGGCGCGCGGGCCGGCCTTTGCCGGGATGACCTACCGTTCCATCGGCCCGATGGGGCAGCAGGTTGCGCTTTCGACGACGGCAGTTCAACCCGTGGCTGCGGGGGTCTGACCGTGGATTTCCTCGTCCAGAACTTCGATATCATCCTCACGCTGCTCAAGCCGGTGCTGATCTTCGCACTGCTCTTCCAGATCTTGCCGTTGCTGGTGCTCGCTGAACGCCGCGGTGCGGCGATCATCCAGGATCGTCCGGGTCCCAACCGCGCCGCCATTTCGCTGCCCGGCGGTCTCAAGCTGCGTGGTTTCGGCATGGTCTTCAATATCGCCGACGCGGTGAAGCTGTTGTTTAAGGAGAGCTTCACGGCGCCGTTCGCGCACAAGTGGTGGTACATCCTTGCTCCGGCGATCCCGGTGGTCACCGCGATCCTGACGCCAGCAGTGCTGCCGTGGTTCGCGCCCATCGTGCACCAGCCAGACGGCGGTGCGCTCCAGGTGGTCAGCGGCCAGATCTTCGACGCCAACGTCGGCCTGCTGTTGCTGTTCGCCATCGGCTCGTTGTCGGTCTATGGCGTGGTGCTTGGCTCGTGGGCGTCGAACTCGAAGTTCGCGCTGCTTGGCGGTCTGCGCGCTTCGGCGATGATGATCAGCTACGAAGTCAGCATGGGCCTGTCGGTGCTCGGCCTGATCCTGTTGGTCGGAGATTTCAGCCTGACGAGCATCGTCGAATGGCAGACCTACCACGCCTGGGGCATCTTGGTCCAGCCGGTCGGCTTTTTCCTCTTCCTGATTTCGATGTTCGCCGAGTGTAACCGTAACCCCTTCGACGTCGCTGAAGGTGAGTCGGAACTGGTCGCCGGTTTCCATACCGAATTCGCCTCGTCCAAGTTCATGCTCTTCATGACTGCCGAATACCTGCACGTGCTGCTGGCCTCGGTGCTGATCTCGACGCTCTACCTTGGTGGGTACAGCCTCGCGCCGTTCCCGATTCCCTATCCGTTCGGCGCCCAGGGCGTCGAGTGGGTGGTGATCGACACCGCCTGGATCCAGGCACACCTCGGCTACGTCGGTGGTGCGATGCTGATCATCGGTGGCTTGACGATGTTGTTCCTCAGCCACCTAGTGACCGTGCACAAACGCGCCTACGCCGCGCAGAAGCCCAGTGATCTCGCCGAGCGGGCGAAGGAATCCGGACTGTTCGCCGGACTCTTCATGTTCCTCGCCTTCGCCATGGTCGCTGGCGGATTATTCGCCATCGTCGCTGGTGGACCGACGCCGCTCTCCGGAGTGATCCATGAAGCCAAACCGGTCTACCCGCTGTGGGTGGGCATCACCACGGCGGTGATCCAACTGCACATCGTGCTCGGCAAGACCCTCGCGGTCGCCTGGTTGTTCATCTGGGTACGCTGGACGCTGCCGCGTTTCCGCTACGACCAGATCATGGCGCTCGGTTGGAAGATCATGATCAACATCGCGCTGGTGAACCTGCTGGTCACTGCGCTCATCGCCAAATTAGTGAAATAGGAAGTAGGTCATATGGCGAAAATCGTCCCCCGTCCGAACCTGAGCTTCTGGGAGCAGGTCTATTTCATCGAGATCTTCAAGGGTCTCGCTACGACCATGGGCCATGCGATCCGCAATCTCACCGGCCAGACCAAGTTCCCGACCGTCAGCTATCCGGAAGTGCAGTACGACCTGCCGCGCGACTACCGTGCGCGTCATCGGCTGATGAAACGTCCGGACGGCAGCCCACGCTGCGTTGCTTGTTTCATGTGCTCGACCGCCTGCCCAGCACGCTGCATCAACATCGTCGCCGAAGAAGCGCCGGACAAACACATCGAGAAGCGCCCGGTGCGTTTCGAGATCGACCTGCTGCTGTGCGTCTTTTGCGGCTACTGCGTCGAGGCCTGTCCCTGTGACGCAATCCGCATGGATACCAAGCTGGCGGTGATGGCGGGCGACAACCGCGCCGACTTCGTGGTGAATAAGGAATCGCTGATGGAGTGGAAGCCGACGGATTACCCGGCGGACGACACTCAGAGTCAGAAGGCCCCGGGTGGATCGCTCCACGCGCAGGCCCTCGATGAGTTCAAATCTGGAACGTATCACTAGCTGCGAGCTACGAGCTACGAGTTCACCAAAAGACCTAAGGCACCCATGACCATCATCACTGTCAACCAACTGCGCCGACGCCCTACGGCCAACAAGCGTACTCGCAGCTCGCAGCTCGCAGCTCGCAACTCATCCCTCCAGCAGCTCGCAGCTCGCAGCTAACCCCATGTTCTATTCACTCGACGCCATCCTCGGTCCAGCCTACTTTTGGCTCTTCGCCGGTATCGCCACGCTTTGTGGCATCGGCCTGTTGCTGGCCCGCCATCCGATCAACGGCGCGATCTATCTGATCGGCGTGATGCTCAGCTTGTCCGGCATCTACGCGCTTCTGAACAGCCCGTTCCTTGCCGTGCTGCAAGTCTTGGTCTACGCCGGTGCGATCATGATGCTGGTGGTGTTCGTCATCATGGTGCTCAACCAGGCGAAGGAACACACCATCCCGGTGTTCGATTGGTTCAGCCTCGTGGGCCTGATGTTGCCGTTGGTGCTCGGTGCGGCGCTGGTCGGTACCCTCTCCACAGCCAACGCAGCGGTCTTCCGTACGGACGACAAGGCCGCCCTGATCACCAGTCCGAAAACGGATCAAGGCACCAGCACGGTGGTATTTGCTGCCGTCGATGCCGGTGAAGGAGCGAGCTACGTCTGGGAGTTCGGCGACAAGACCACCACCAGCGGTCGAGAGCTCGGCCATGCCTACGCGCAGAGCGGCACCTATACCGCCAAGCTGACCGTCAGTGGCGCCAAGGACGCGGCGAAGAATGGTTCTGCGACCGTCACTTTCCGTGCCGTCGCTGTGCCGCGTGGCGAGATCGCCCTGTTGTCCGCCACCATGTTCGATGTGCGCGCCAAAGGCCCGGGTTACTACCTGCTGTTTGAACTGGTCGGTGTTGTGCTGCTCGCGTCCGTGGTCGCCGCGGTAGTGCTGGCGAAACGGTCGCTGGAAAGCGCGCCGCCTGAAAAACCAGCTCACCAGGAAGGGCATCACTGATGATCAACCACATCGCGCTCGTCGACGTGCAGATCGTCGCCGCCATCTTGTTCTGCCTGGGACTCGCGGTCGCGTTGACGCGCCGCAATGTCTTTCTGCTGCTGATGGGCATCGAGCTGATGCTCAATGCGGTCAACCTCAGCTTCATCGGTTTCAGCCGCGGCTTTGCCGGAGCCGAATCGCTGTTCGGCCAGATGACCCCGATCTTTATCATTGCCATCGCCGCGTCGGCGGCCTGCGTCGGCCTCGCGATGGTCATCTGTATCGTCCGTGGCCGCGAGTCGCTCGACAGCGACGCCTTCGCGGACATGAAGGAATAAGGGAGTAAGCGCGCGTGAAAGTCTCATTCGAGCTGTTATGGCTCATTCCATTTCTGCCGCTGCTGGGCGCCATCATCAATGGTGCGCTCAGTCTTGGTGGAGCACGTAGCGCCTTCGGTCCCAGCCGTGGGTTCGTGTCGTTGATTGCGGTGCTGACGCCGGGCTTGGCTTTCGTCATCACGCTGATCGCCGCCTTCAAGCTCAGTGCGATCCCATCGGTGGGCGACAACAAGGTGCTGGTCCAGACCTTGTGGGAATGGATCGCGGTCGATGTTGCGGGCTTCAAGTTCAGCCTCACCGCCGGTCTGCTGTTCGACAAACTCACCAGCATGATGTTGCTGTTTGTCACCGGCATCGGCACGCTGATCCATATCTACTCGATCGGTTACATGTGGGAGGACCGCGGTTTCGCGCGGTTCATGGCCTACCTCAATCTCTTCATGTTCTCGATGATCATCCTGGTCATTGGCGACAGCCTGCCGCTGACGTTCCTCGGTTGGGAAGGTGTGGGCATGTGCTCGTACCTGCTGATCGGCTTCTGGCACAAGAACAACGAGTACAACGACGCGGCGCGCAAAGCCTTCATCGTCAATCGCATCGGCGACCTGGGCTTTTTGCTCGGTGCGTTCGCCTTGTACTTGGTGATGAACAGCAACGGCATGGGCAGTCTGCACTACCGCGACATCGCCAACTGGTTCCAGAATCCCGCTCACCTCGAACTGATCACTGGCAGCGCTGGCCTGCTCGGAGCGGCCTGTTTGCTGCTGTTCCTCGGCTGCACCGGTAAGAGCGCACAGATCCCGCTGGTGACCTGGCTGCCGGACGCCATGGCTGGGCCCACGCCGGTGTCGGCGCTCATCCATGCGGCGACCATGGTGACCTCGGGTATTTATCTGCTCGCACGTCTGTGTGATGTCTTCGTCGCCGCCAGCGCGCCGGTGTTTCTCGGCCTGACGCCGCTCGACATTGTGCTCATCGTCGGCTGTCTGACCGCGGCCTGGGGTGCGATCGCCGGCCTGGTGCAGCTCGACATCAAGAAGGCGCTCGCCTACTCGACCGTCAGCCAACTCGGTTTCATGTTCATGGCGTGTGGTGTGGGCGCGTTCGACGTGGCGTTGTTCCACGTCTTCACCCACGCGTTCTTCAAGGCTACGTTGTTCCTCGCTGCCGGTTCAGTGATCCATGGTCTGCACCATGAACAGGACATGCGCCGCATGGGGGGCTTGGCCAAACTGATGCCGATCACCTATGCGTGGTTCTGGTGCGGCTGGTTCGCCATCATCGGTCTGCCGGGTGGTGCGGGCTTCTTCTCTAAGGATCTCATCCTGGAGCGTCTGTTCGACGGCCATGGATTCGCGCCGTTCATCGGTGGGGTGGCGGTGGCGGTCGCCCTGCTGACCGCGATCTACATGACTCGCGTGATGTACCTGACCTTCTGGAGCCCGGCGCGGCACAGCGATGAGGTGAAGGGCCACGTGCACGAGTCGCCCGCGACCATGCTGATCCCCATCACCATCCTTGGCTTCGGCAGCCTGGTGGTCGGCATCCTGTGGAGCCCGCTGGTGGGCGCGATCATCACCAACGCTGGTGATCCAGGTGCAAAGCCGTTCGCGAGCAATGCCTTTGAATTGTACCTCCAGCCGGTGCTGGGACTGGCGCAAGCGAAGGTCCATGAGCCGATCAAACACCTGCCCGGTCACATCGCCTGGATGCCGCTGCTGTTGGGTACCATGGCGGCGGTGATCGGTCTGCTGATCGCCCGCTGGTTCTGGAGCCGCGGTCACGTCAACAGCACCGAGAAAGACCTCGTCGGTTTCGCCGCCTGGTGGACCTGGGGTTTCGATCGCGTGTACCTCGCCATCGTCATTCTGCCGATCAAAGTGGTGGCGTGGATCCTGGCGTGGATCGTCGATGCGCTGGTGGCGGGTGTGGTCGGCCTGACGGCCGAGGTCGCGCGCTTCCTGGGCGACGGCTACACCAGTGTCCAACGGCCGCGTCTGCGTAGTTCACTTGCCCTCAGCGCCGCCGGTGCTGTCGGGCTGGTGTCGCTGCTTCTCCTCAGTGGACCGATCGCCTGGGTGGTCGGCCTGGTCGCCGTCGGTGTGGCGGTGGTTTTCCTGCTCCTCGAATTCCTTTTCTGACCGTGTTGCTCCCGACCGCTTTCTCTCCGACCGCTTTCTCCCTGCCCACTAGCGCATAGGCCCAGATGCTCCTCTACGTCCTGCTTGCCGCGCCGCTTGTCGCCGCCCTGCTCACCGTCTTCGCCTCGGGCAAAGATGGCGAGTCGAGCTTCCGCCTTGGTCTGGTGCTGTCCCTGATGGTGGCTCTGCTGGGGTTGCCGCTGGTCACCTGCATGCCGGTGCTCGATGCCACGGTGCCGTGGTTCACCTTGTGGGGTACCAACGCCACCGTGCACGTGCACTTGGCCAGCGACGGTCTGAGCGCGTGGCTGATCCAACTGGTGACCTGGCTGACGCCGATTGCGATTCTCGGCAGCCGCAAGCTGGTGGGCGATCGTATGCGCGACTTCGCCGCCGCCGTTTTGGTGATGGAAGCATTGATGATCGGTGCGCTGTTGTCGCGCGACCTGGTGGTCTTCTACATGTTCTTCGAAGCCATGCTGGTGCCGATGTTGGTGCTGATCGCGTTGTTTGGCGGCGCCGAACGCCGCAGTGCGTCGTTGTGGTTCTTCCTCTACACCATGTTCGGTTCAATCTTCATGCTGGTCGCCATTTGGTGGCTGGCGTGGAAAACCGGTTCGACCGAGCTTGCGCGCATCATCGTCGATCTGCCTGGGCTAAAGGCATCAGGTCAGCTCACCGCCGCGGGCGAATGCTGGTTGTTCGCCGCCTTCGCGCTCGCCTTCGCGGTCAAAGTTCCGCTGGTGCCGTTCCACTCATGGCAGGCCAAGACCTATAGCGAGACCCCCGCCGGTGGCGCGGTGTTGCTGGCTGGTGTGATGGCCAAGATCGGTGTCTATGGCTTCCTGCGTTTCGTCCTGCCGATGTTCCCTGGCCTATGCGCTGAGTACGCCCACGTCTTCGTCTGGCTCGGTCTGATCGGCGTGGTCGGCGGTGCCTTGGTCGCGATGGCCCAGGACGACGTCAAACGCATGATCGCGTATTCCAGTCTGAGCCACTTGAGCCTGGTGATGGTCGGCATCTTCAGCTTCCATCAGGCCGCCCTCGCTGGCGTACCGGTGCAGATGGTCGCTCACGGCCTGTCGGTCGCAGCGCTGTTCTTGCTGGTAGGCTACCTTGAAGCACGCAGTTCCAGTCGTGGGATAGATGACTTCGGTGGCCTCGCTGATCGCACGCCGATTTTTGCGGTGTTGTTCGTCATTACTGCGCTGGCCTCGGCCGCCCTGCCAGGCACCGCCAACTTCATCGGCGAGTTCATGCTGTTGTTCGGCAGCTTCCTTGGCCTCGGTTTCACGGTCGCGCTGATCGCCGGTCTGTCGGTCATCCTCACCGCGGTCTACCTGCTGCGTCTGGTCCAACGCTGGCTCTATGGCAAACGCCATCCGAGCCTCGATCGCCTGCCCGACCTGGGCGCGGGCGAAATCTTGGCGGTGGTGCCGCTGTTGCTCGCGAGCTTCTTCTTCGGCTTCTATCCCAAACCGATCAACGACCAGTCGGTGCCGGTGGTGGTCGAGCTGGCGCGCCCAGCACGTGAAGCAGCCGTGCTGCTCAAGGTGGCGTCGGCGAAGGACCAGGCCGCCAAGGTCACCGCGGTTGAAGCTGCGAAAAAACCGCCCGTTGCTGCTCCTGCTCCTGCTCCTGCTCCCGCTCCTGCATCCAGTGCTCCTGTCGCTCCCGCAGTCAGCGCCCCGGCGGCTGCTCCTTCTGTGAAACCCTGACGCCATGCCCACCGCCGACCTCTTCCCACTGCTGATGCCGTTGTCGCTGGTGCTCGTGGGTGCCCTTGTGGCCCTCGGGTTCGAGCCATTCCTGCAACGCGCGACCAAACACGCGTTGCTGCCGTGGCTCAGCGCGCTGTTCCTGGTCCTGGCCGGCATTGCCCAGACCATGGTCGAGCCTGGCCATCTGCACGGAATCTTGGCGATGGATACGGCGCGCATGTGGTTGAGCGGAGCGATCATCGCCGCAGCACTGTGTTCGATCGCCGGCCTGCAGCAGAGCCTGGGTCGAGATGAATACCCAGGCGGCGAGTCCTATGCCCTGACCTTGTTCGCCACCGTCGGCGCGCTGGTGATGACCATGGCCAACGACAGCCTCGCGCTGTTCGTCGGCATCGAACTCGCGTCGTTGTCGATCTACGCCATGGTCGGCATGCGCCGTTCGCGTCCGGAATCAAACGAGGCGCTGTTCAAGTACTTCGTCATGGGTTCGGTCTTCAGTGCGATCTTCCTCTACGGCTCGGCGCTGACCTATGGCGCCACCGGTTACACCAGCTTCGGCCACGCGGCGATCGACACGCAGCACGCGACGCTGCTGATGTTCGGCCAAGTGCTGATGATCATCGGCCTGCTCTTCAAGGTCGGCGTGGTGCCCTTCCACTTCTGGGCACCGGATGCCTACACCGGCGCACCGGTCGCGGTGACCGGCTTCATGGGTGCGGTGATCAAAGTCGGCGGCTTCGCTGCGCTCGGTGCCATCTGGCTGAACCTCGCGGCAGTGATGAGCGGCACCCATGCTGGCGGTGTGCTCAATCTCAGCGACGCAGTGACGCTCACCGCCGGTGGCATCGAAAAGTTGGAGAAACTCAACCTCGCCTTCCTGGTGCTCGGCCTGCTCAGCTTGGTGCTCGGCAACTTCAGCGCGCTCAAACAGACCAGCACGCGTCGCATCGTCGCCTACAGCTCGGTGGCGCACGCCGGTTACATGATGCTTGCGCTCGCCCTGCCATCGACCGGTGAACAACTCCAGCTTGGCAGCCTGTGGTTTTACCTCGTTGGTTACGCCATCGCTACCGCGGGTGCGCTGAGTGCCTTCGCCGCGATTTCTGGCAAGGATGACCTGGGTGACACCATCAGCGGACTCGCCGGCCAAGGCCGGGCCCAGCCGTTCTACGGCCTGATGCTGACGATCTTCCTGATCTCGATCGCCGGCATCCCGCCGACCATCGGCTTTCTCGGTAAGTTCTTCGTCTTCGCCGATCTCGTGGCCAAGGGCAAGGTGCTGATCGCGATCTTCGCCATGGTCATGGCCGTGGTCGGCGCGTCGTACTACCTGCGCATGATCATCGCCCTGTGGGCGGCGACCAATAAAGAGCCGGCCCTGGCACCGACGCCGATGCTGGCGCGCTGGACGTTGTCCGCCGCCGCCATCGCGGTGTTCGTCCTGATCGCTTGGCCGAACCAGTTGACCAAAGGTGGAGTGGCGGCGCAGGTCCAGGCCGCGCCAACTGCCCAAGCGGCCACCGTTGAGGCGCCTAAATAAATGGACGGCGAACGCTGGGCTTTGCGTAAGCTGGTCCGCGGTGCCTTCTCGTTGGCGTTCGTCGGGTGGTTCCTGGTGTTCTTCGACGTTACCATTACTGGGTTCGACATCCTGCCAGATGTGGTGGGCTATGTCTTGGTGGCGATCGCATGCGCCCGGCTTGAGGATCTGCATCGCACATTTGCACCGGTACGCTGGCTGGCGATCATGATGTCGGTGGTTTCTGGCGTGATGATAATGGCACCGGCAGAGATACGGGTTTTCTGGTGGTGGGTAGC
>Ga0105044_10010963_pt1 | contig 12362 bp, 11 predicted proteins | sample MAT01_FD_78092 | JGI IMG/M metagenome (GOLD analysis project Ga0105044, IMG submission 78092) | Freshwater microbial communities from Lake Fryxell liftoff mats and glacier meltwater in Antarctica - MAT-01 | ecosystem: Environmental > Aquatic > Freshwater > Ice > Liftoff microbial mat | place...
CCGATTTCGCGGACGTGTTCGACTTCGGCGTCCCCGCACTGCGCAATGCGATTCGGAAACACGGACGGCTCGAACGTGCAATCATCGAACTACAGTTGGAATGGCTTGCGGAGTATCCCGATTCGCTGATCGTTCGCAAACGCGGAATGGCGGAAGCGGTGGAAGTCCAACGACGGGCCGCATCGGTTCAGCGGGGAAACACCGATTTCGATACGTTCGATGGCTGGTTGCGCGATGCACACTCGAAACGTAACCCCGGAACGACGGCGGACTTCGTGACGGCGTGCCTGTTCGTTGTGTCGGGAATCGACGATCTCAAATCGATTCGATGGTGATATCGTTGGTATCAGAAATGATCGGACTTCTTTTTTATTCATTTTCTGACTAGCGGGCCCCCCTTGCTACTTCGTATACTATCAATCCTCTCTCAGACCCGAGCCTCCACTCGGCAGTCCCCCTATGTCTACATTGTCGGAGTGAACCCATGCGTTCCCGTACGCGATCCGCATTCACACTCATCGAATTACTCGTCGTGATTGCGATCATCGCCATTCTGATCGGGCTGTTACTGCCCGCTGTGCAGAAGGTGCGAGAAGCCGCCGCACGAATGAAGTGCCAAAACAACCTGAAGCAACTCGTGCTGGCCTGTCACAGTTACGAAAGTGCCAACAACGCCCTGCCGCCCGCCGGAAAAGGGTACGGCTGGTGCAACGCCAATGCCACCTTCACCGGCGACTCTCAGGTCTATAACCTGAACGGCCTTGTGCTCCTGCTGCCCTACATCGAACAGGGGAACATCGAATCGCGGGTCGATAAGACCTCCGCGAGTCAGTCGTTGAAGACCGGTTGCTGTTGCGGTCTGGTCGGCAACACTTCGGGAACCCTTCAGGGAAACCCGAGCAACAATGCCGCCATCGCGCTGCTCAAAATTTCGACGTTCGTGTGCCCATCGGATAGCGGTATTCCGACGCTCGATAGCGGTAGTTCGTGCTACAGCGTGAGCAGCGGGGCCGCGTACAAGACGAACTACGATTTCAGCACCTCGACCGGCGACTTCAGTTGCAACTACTGGAGGGCGTCGGGCGCCGATAAACGCATGTTCGGCGAGAACAGCACCACGAAGTTCACCGACATCTCGGACGGTTCCAGCAATACGATCGCGATGGCGGAGACGACATACGACGTACACAACGGTCGCACCGCTGCGTGGGCGTTCCGCGGTTGGGTCATGACGGGTGCCGATCCCGCAGCCGGAATCAACAACTGGACGCTCACGGGCATCACACCGAAGCCCGGTCGTCTCGGTAGCTGGGGCCGCATCGGCAGCATGCACACCGGTGGTTGTAACGTCGCGATGGGCGACGGCTCCGTGCGATTCATGAACGAAACGACATCGACCATCCTCCTGACCCAACTCGCCCGCATTGCCGACGGCGTTGTGACGAACCTCCCCTGATTTCGGAGACTGCTCGCGTGTTGAACTCCGGATTGCGTTGTGCTCTGGTCGGTTTGTTTCTGATCGGGGTGAGTGCCTGTTCCGACGGGAAATCGGCGAAATTCATCGATGTCACCGGTAAGGTGACGCTGGAGAACGAACCCGTCGCGAATGCGAGTATCACCTTCACCCCTCGAGGCAATTCGGAAGGGCTTCCCGGCATTGGAATGACCGTGTCGGACGGTTCGTACTCGTTGATGGGACCGCAGGGGCAGAAGGGCCTCATGCCCGGTGAGTATACCGTGACGATCAGTCGTCGCCTCAACCCCGACGGATCGCCCGTGCCCGCCGACGATCCGACACCACCGATCGAGTCGAAGGCGAAGGAATCGCTCCCGGCGATCTACAGTGACGCCAACCGATCGCAGTTGTCCGCCCGCATCAGTGCGGACGCGCCGACCGCCGATTTCAAGCTGACGAAGAAGAAGTGAGGAGGTCCGCAGTTGGTCGGGAAAGTCGCCTTTCGCTCCGCGAAAGTGCGTTCGTCCAGACCGAATCGCAGACGCACTTTCGCGGAGCGAAAGGCGACTATGGCTTCTTCACGACCCACAGATTTTTGATGCGATAACTCGGGTATCCATCGCGTGCTTCCGTCGAACCCTCACCCTTCGGCGGAAGCATTTCCCCTTCGATGAACACCACCTCACCGTCACTCAATCCGTTCAGTTTCTCGTCTTCGATCAACCGCACTTTGCCGCCCCAGTAGTCGTCCTTCGACGAATCGCAGTATCGCAGATTCAAATGTCCGCGATAATGTCGATCGAGCGTGCCCTGCAACCAGATGTACCCCGGTCCGTGATCGTAGACGCCCGCGACCTGAATCGGCGGCGCACCCGGCATCGGTTTCGCTTCGACCTTCAGCGCGATCGGCGTCGGAGTCGGCAACGATGGTTCTCGCTGTTCCTCGATGGCCGGGCCACCGGGCAGCAGCATCGCATTATCGATCGGCAACGGCGGTCGTTCCGGGCCGAGGATCTGATCGAGGTTCGATTCTTTTTCGAGGATCGGCAGTTCCTGTGGCGGGATACGATGCGACTCGGACGCGACCTGCGGTAATTCGGGCGTCTGCACCTTCGTCGGTTTCGCCTGGGCGGTCATCATCGCCGTCTGCGTGGCGACAGCACGCGGGGGATTCGGAGAGAATGGCTGTTCGAGCGGCATTTGAATCATCGTCGATGCGGGGCGCGACGCCACCTGTCGTTCGCGGAGGATCGGATCGTTCGCGTAGGGTTTACGCTGACCGAACTGACAGCCCGATGTCAGCGACAGAACGACGAGCAGCAAGTGCATTCGACGCATGATGGCGTTCCTCCGTGATCACGCCGAGATGCCGATCGCATCCTCGCGCAGTCGTTCCAACCCTTCGCGAGCGCGGTACGCCACCTCGGCATCCTCCGCATCCGCGAGTCGATCCAGATTCGGCCAGAACCACGTCAAACCTTCTTCGACCACCAGCGCGATCGTCTGTTTCAATCGCTGCGGTTCTTCGTCCGTCAGTGCCTGTTGAATTTCGTTCAACGCCTGTCGTTCACCCAGCCGCGCCAGTGCGGCGCGGGCACGTCGTTTCACTTCGGTATCGCCTGCGGTGCGAGCACGTTTGAGCAACGTCACGACTTCTTCGCGAAGAATCGGTTCCCACCACCCCAGAGCGGCGACCGCGAACGGCTTCAGCCACGCATCCCCGACGATGATCACCTGCAACAATGTCTGTTCCGCTAACAGCGACGGATGCCGACGTAATGCGAGCACGGCGGCCACTTGTTCGGCGAGCGCAGCGGGGCGCACGGCGTGACGACGAAACCATCGTCGCGGTCGTTCCTGCCAGAGCATTTCACGGGCACGTTCGACGAACACATGGCGAACGAGCGGATCGCGACTCCACGCTAATGCGGTGATCGCCTCGGCACGATGCACGAAATGCACATCATCGAGCAATGCTAAAAGCACTGCACCCGCATCGACACGAAGCGCATCGATCGCGTGCAGCAAATCGCGTTGCTCCTCGTCGCTCGCTTCGAGCAGCATTCGCGGCAGTTGTTCGACGACGCGATGAAGATAATTGAGACAGGTCTTCTCACACTGTTGAAACTGCGATTCCTGCCAGTGCAACCCTTCGGAGAGCGTTGGGTCGTCGAAAGTGAGTACCCGGACGTGTTCGATCCGTCGTGCGAGTCGCAGCACTTCGAGCACGATCTGTGTGAACAGTCCGTCGATCGTTTGCGTGTGATCGTGGACGAGTCGCGATGCGAGTTGGCCGAGTTGTGCTTCGACGATCGTACTCACCGGCACGACCCCACAGCGCAAACCGATCAGAGTGTGCAGGAGAACGCGGGATGCGCGGCGACCGAGCGTCGAGAACGGGTCGTCGAGGTGCGTGGCGAATCCATCGAAGCAGACGAGTTCGCTGGCGAACAAATGTCCGAGCGGGAGCGCGAGTGCCTGCGGAGCGCGATCGAGCAACACCGGCAGACTTTCGGTGCGATGCAATCGACGAAGGCTGTGGGCGAGATCGATCCAGTACCACGACTGATCGAGCGGATCGGTGCTGAGTTTTCGAGCCAGTTGATGTTCGAGGATGCGTCCCGCTTCGTCGGTGCCGATTTCGGCGAGGGCACGCACCTGTACGACGAAATCGAGTCCCGGTCGCAGTCGGGTTTCGACCTGAGAGGTTCGTCCCTGTGCGAGGAGTTTCTGGAAATCGGACTTTGTTGCGTCGAGCGCGGCCTGACTGATCAGTCCGCCCTGGAGTAAATGGAGGTGCTGTTGCGCGACGGGCGACATCGCGGGTTCCGCATGTCGCTGGTTCGAGCGCGAGGCGATCGGTTTCGTGATCTTCCAGCGCGCGCGTCGCCCCGCCAGTACGACCAGCGAACCGAAGACGCTCACGAACAGCAGGACGAGTCCCATGCGCGCCTCATTCAGATAAATGGGAGATCACATTCGGAGTCGAGCAGAACATTCGCTGATTCGATGATCGGAACCCCGAAACGAGCATCTGGGGTTTCCACCCCAGGCTATGTTATGCCACCCCTTCGGGGTGCCGATCCGATTCAACCCGACTGCATCACTCGCGGATCTGACCGGAACCCATCACCACATACTTGTATGTCGTCAGTTCCTGCAATCCGCACGGCCCGCGGGCGTGGAACTTGTCGGTGCTGATGCCGACTTCGGCAGCGAGTCCCAACTCGAACCCGTCGTTGAACCGGGTGCTCGCGTTCACGATCACCGCCGACGAATCGACCGCCGCCACGAACCGCTGAGACGCCGACAGACTTCGCGTGATGATCGCATCCGTATGCTTCGAGCCGTGACGATTGATATGCGCAATCGCTCCCTCGAGATCGGACACTACCTTCATCGACACGATCAGGTCGAGGAATTCAGTCGAATAATCGGATTCTGTCGCTGGTATCGATTGTGCGATGTGCTTTCGCGTCGTCTCGCAGCCGCGAATCTGCACATTCCGTTCCGCGAGTGCTTTCCCAATTTGTGGTAAGAACGTCTCCGCGACATCGGCGTGAATCAACACCGACTCCAGAGCATTGCAAACGCCGGGCCGCTGACACTTCGAGTTGATGATGATGCGTTCGGCCATGTCGAGATCCGCATCGCGATCGACATAAACATGGCAAATACCGTTGAAGTGCTTCAGAACCGGCATCGTCGCTTCGGCGGCGACGCGACGGATCAGCGATTCGCCGCCGCGTGGAATGACGAGATCGATGAACTCGCCCATTTTGAGCAACTGCCCGACCGCTTCACGATCCGTTGTCGGCACGAGTTGAACGCCCTGTTCGGGCAATCCGACCGCCCGCAACGGTTCCTGCAACACGCGATGCAGAGCGGTGTTCGAGTGCATCGCCTCTTTGCCACCGCGCAGGATGACCGCATTTCCGCTCTTGATGCAGAGTGCCGCCGCATCGACGGTTACGTTCGGTCGTGACTCGTAAATGAACAGGATCACACCGAGAGGCACACCGATCTTCTGTACCTGCAATCCGTTCGGTCGAACGCTCCCTTCGCGAATCTGTCCGACCGGATCGGCGAGCGCGGCGACCTGTCGCATCCCCTCCGCCGCCTGTGCGATTCTCGCGGGTGTGAGTCGCAATCGATCGATCGACGCGGGACTGAGTCCGTTCGCTTCGGCTTCTTTCACATCTTCGCGATTGGCAGAAATGAGCAGGTCGGCGTGCCGAACGAGTGCGTCGGCACTCGCGAGAAGCCAGGCATTCTTCGCCGCGCCGGTGACGCAGCCGAGTTGAGTTGCGGCGAGACGGGCGTTCCGGGCGAGATCGGAGCAGAGACGAGAGACATCAGCGGTCACGGTGACAATTCCTCACGGGAGAGCGGTCGCGGGGTGATGCGTCGAACGCCCGCCATGAACGGCGCGAGGAGATCCCTTCCTTCGTGTCCGTCTCCGACTTCCATGCGAAGACCGGCGAGCGGGGCCGTCAGTGCGGGCGGCAGGAATTCGGGTCGTTCCGCACGAGCGAAACGTGGGTGCAACTCGAACGCCTCGCTGCGAGGCGGACAATGCACGACCTGGAACTCCTTCGGCAATTGTAGCTGAATCGGCTCCTCGGTGTACATTCGCGGGCGCACATCACCGAGTACCTGGAACTCACGACCCGTCAGATCGATGAAGGCATGGAGCGGCGGCGGTTCGTCCTGGTTCGGTCCGATCACCTTCACCGTCGCATATCCGACGAGATCGGCGCGAGGATTGGAGTCGGCGTCGAGCGGTTGCGATTGCACCCATTGTGGTTGCCACGGACAGTTCACCGGGCACAGAAAATGGACGGGAACCCGCACCTCGTAAGATTTGCGTTTCGGTCGCAGCGTGACGCGCACGCTGACCGTCGCGGGGGTCGTTTTGATGGCGCGTCCTTCGAGTTCATCGACGAGCGCGATGTGACTGCGGACGACGACTTCGTCGAGGGTATCGGTCGGTGTATTCTTTGGGAGTGTGAACGGTTTCGTCGAAACGCTGTTGAGTCGTTCGAGGATTTCCTGCGGGCCACGCACGACGACGGTCGTGGGTTCGATCTGCACCGTGTTCAATCGATCTTCGATCGCATGATCGAGCACGACCGGCAACGGACGTTCAATCAATCGTCGAACGGTGACGGGAATCCGATTGTGCCCTGCGAGCACGTTCACGTGAACGCCGAACGGAACTTCGAGGTCTTCGGCGCGAATGTTGACCGTATCGAGGTAGCGGGCGTCGTTCGCGCGTTCAGCGGGGACGACGCACGTCATATTCACGTTCATTTCGCCGCGCTGGATCATGCCTCGCACTTCACGAACACGCGACGCGGGTCCGGTGAACGATGCGAGGATCTGGCTCGGGCCGTTCAGTTCCAGTTCGTAGCGACCGAGTTCGTGACCGGGTAACTGGATGGTGACAGGGATCGGGACGTTATCGAGGATTTCCTGTTCGCGATTGCGCGCGTGCAGCCACACTAGAAAAGCGAGCGTGATGGCGATTCCCGCCGATGTCAGGCGATCCAGCATGACCACTCCCGAGCGAAGCAAGTGGCGAGTGGCGAGTGGGGAGTGAGGAGAAAAAGCAAAAACTCTTGTCTTTTCTCGCCACTCGCCACTCGCCACTCCCCACTGAATTACGCGGCTGTTCGAGACTTCCAGATGAGGCGCACGACTCGGATGCGCATTCGTCGCACTTTTTCCGTCGTCGGTGGTGGCGAGAGTTCGGCCATCAATCGACGAGCGATATTTTCGCGGGGGACGATTTCCAGCGAACCGCCCACGGCGACCGAAATGCGTCCGGTTTCTTCGCTGACGACCAACACCACCGCATCGGTTTCTTCGCTCAGTCCGATGGCGGCCCGATGTCGCATCCCCGTTCGCGGACCATCGGCGATCGGCTGACCGAGCGGCAACTGACACGCGGCGGCGATGATGCGTCCACTGCAAATCACGACCGCTCCGTCGTGGAGCGGGGACGAGTGCGCGAACAGGGCACGCAACAATGGCTGGGAGATTTCCGAATCAACCCGTTCGCCGGTCTCGATGAATTGGGCGAGCGATTGTTCACGCTGCACGGCAATCAGTGCTCCGACGCGATCCCGCGACAGTGCGAGCGCGAGGTTCGCGAGACGTTCGGGCACGGTCGGTTCTTCGGGTGTCGCGAACACTCGGATCCCGCGATACCGACCGAGGAGCATCAATCCTCGTCGCAATTCCGGTTGGAAGATGACGAGGACGGCCAGCACGATCGTCGTGAGCAGGTAATCGAGGATGCGACCGAGTTCGGTCAGTTCGAAGCGGGCGATGAGCAGTTGTGCGACGAGGAACAGACCGACCCCGATCAGGCCGAGACCACGCACGACGCCCGCGCCTCGCGTCTGGCGAAGGAATCGCAGTACGACGTAGATGCCGAGTGACAGGATCGCAATCTCGATGAGATCGCGAGCGTCCATCGACTCGAACAGTAATAGAGCTTGTTTGCCCAAGACAAGCCACCCCGGTAGAAGATTGAACATTTGAAATTTAAAATTGGAAATTTACGATCCGAAGACACACCACGCTCCGGGTTCCGACTCTTCAAAATTCCAATTTCCAATTTCCAATTTCAAATCCTGCTTTGGTTGATTGCTTCGATTATTTTCACCGCATCGCAAGTGGCGGCGACATCGTGGACACGAGCGATCTGCACGGCCCCGTTGGCGAGCCCGTGACACACGACCGCGACCGAACCGGCCATCCGTTCATTGCGTGCCCGACCGGTGATCTGACCGATGAAACCTTTGCGCGACACACCCAGGCATATTGGTCGTCCGAGACGTTGAAACTCGCTCAATCGGGCCAGTTGCGTGAGCGTGTGATCGAGCAGTTTGCCGAAGCCGATGCCGGGGTCTAACGCGATCGTGGAAGGGGAAATACCCTGATCGGCGAGGGAATGCAACCGCGATTCGAGAAAGTCCGTAACCTCGGCGATCACGTCGCCGTAACTCGGGGCAATCTGCATCGTTTGCGGCGTTCCCTGCATGTGCATCACGACCACACCCGCCTGAAAATCTCGCACCACCGCCACCATTTCCGAATCGAATGTCAGGCCCGAAATATCGTTGATGATCGAGGCACCCGCTTCGAGGCACGCTCGCGCTACGATCGCTTTAGTGGTGTCGATGGAAAGGGGAATCTGCGTCGATTTGGCAAGTTCGCGAACGACGGGAAGGACTCGCGAGAGTTCTTCGTCGAGCGAAACCGGTGTTGCGCCGGGCCGAGTCGATTCGCCGCCGATGTCGAGGATGTCCGCACCTTCGGCGACGAGTCGCAGTCCGTGTTCGACGCCGTGATACGTTCCACCGTCGGAAAAACTGTCTGGTGTGACGTTGACAATGCCCATCACAAGCGCGCGATGGGTGATGGTGAAGCGGTGATCGCGGCAGTGCCAGTGATGTGTATTCATGGGGTTTATGGTATCGCAATCACCACACCTTCTCCATGACCTGGACAATCTGAATCGCCATGCGGTTGATCGCCATCTGAATGCCGGTCGCGTTCGATTCACCCAGTTCCGGAATGAAACGTCCCTCGGTCGTGAGCGTGACGGGAAAAGCGGTTTCCGGCCTCTCGATGAGCGGAGGGGCGTTCGGGTCGAGTTGCGGAACGTTGATCGCCTGCACCGCGGGACCGGAGAGAATCCCCGGATTGATCGGCGTTCGTCCGGAGACTGAATTGCTCAGGACCTTCCCGGTTCGCAGATCGCGCCAGACGAGTGCCACTCCCAGAATGATCTGGCCTTCGCGAACCTGATTCTGGAAAGTTCGGTTGAAAGCACCCTTGTCGTTGATCGTGATCTCACAGAGCAATTCCGTATCGGCGCGGGACGGATCGGAAACGACCTTGTACGGCGTCTTCGCTTCGATCTCGCGGATGATCGCCCTCGTCAACTCGAACTCGACGCCCCGGAACGGACCAGCCTGATAGATTGTCGTGTTCACGATCGGAATGTAGACCGTTTTGATGTTACAGTCGTAATTCGGAACGGTCGTGTAGCCGAGGACGGAAAAATGTCCGTTTTCGAGACAGCCCGTCGCGCCGACGCTCAACGACAGGCCCGCCGTCAGAGCGAGGCAGCAGCGAAACGATCGGCGTGCGAGCATGAGTGATACCCTCTTTCAGAGCCGGAAGCGTGAGCGACGGTCCTGCCTTCGGAATTTGTTTCGATGCGCAGCGACGGACCAGATACAGGACCGTCGCTGACGCTCCGACGAGCCAAAATCACTTCGGCAGGAAATCCGCCGGGATCGGCTTCGACATCAGTTCCTGTTCGCGGAGTGGGCGATTCGCGGCATTGTTGCCGTCGATGACTTCCGGGGGCACCGACACCGGGAGGATGACCTTCTCGGGATCACCCCAGAGTCGATTCCACGCATTCCGCGTATTCTCGACGAATCCCGGTGAATCGAGTCCCGGCTCGCCCCGCGCCTGTGCTTCGATCAGTTGCGAACGAAGTTGCGTCATCTTCATCGTCGCCTGATTCGCGTAGTCGGTGCCGGGGAACTGTCGTCGCACCAGATCGTAATAGAAGTATGCGGAGCCTGGATGGTGTGTACGTCGATAGAACTCCGCGATGTTGTACGTCTTCTCGGCCTGCTGATAGTTGATCGCGTACAACTGTCGATCCAGGAATTCGCCTCGATTCGTCGCGAGTTCCGGGCAGTTCGTCTGTGCCTGATGGATCAGCTTTCGAGCTTCGTCGCACTTCCGACCGTCGTACCACGATCCACCGGTGCTGTTGTTCTTCGCCATGATCGCCAGTTCGATCGCCTGCGGCCGTAATTTGCTGTCGCGATGATGTTCGATCAACTGGCTCAGGTAGTGATCGGCCTCGCGGAAATCGCCACGATAAAAGTGGACATATCCGGTCAGCCAGAGTGCCTTGTCCGCACACGGTCCGGTGATGTCGCTGTAGTGGACGATTTCGAGCGTCTTCAACGCACGACCTTCGAGGTCGAACGTCGGTTTCGTGCGATCGTTGTTGAATACCGTCGGCAACGCCCACCAGTTTTTGGTTTCGCCCTTGCCGTCTTTCGCGTCCATTTCAGCGCGGGTGTCGTCGAGCCAGAAGTTCGCGATGTTGAACATCCGAACGACGGCCTGTTCGCGGTACACGCCGGACGGAAAGTCCTGCAACATCCGATGATACGTGTCGCACGCATCGGGGTAGTACCCCTGCTGTCGCAGCGATTCGGCCTCGAAGTAGCGGGCTTTTTCGGCGACGAGCGGCGGATTCTTCGTGTTCTTCGCGATGGCGCGGAACGCGGTCCGCGCCTCGGCGAATTTCTCCTGACGGAACAGTTCCTCGGCGGCGGCCATCTCCTCGGCCATCGGCTGCGGGACATCGTTTTCGATGTGACCGGCGCGAATGATGAGGTTGTCGCCATCCGAATTCATGACTTTCGGAACGGGTGGTTCCCGCCACGGCATCGATGTGCAGGCCGGCAGAAAGACCACGACGCTCAGGGCGGCAATGTGGAATATTCGTCGTCCACATCGCTGCGATGATCCCGTGCGCATGGCTGTCATCCCCCATGACCCCACCGCCGATGGCGGCTCTTTCGCAAATTCGTCCATTGAGGGTGTGAGGAATACCGCAATAATGAATCCCGTCAAGATCGGTTTGAGGGAATCTCCGAACATGCTGAATATCTACGTCGATGGCGATGCCTGCCCGGTGAAGGACGAAGTGGTCCGCGTCGCGACTCGCTGCGGACTCGAAATGTATCTCGTGAGCAACAACGGCGTTCGATTGCCGAGTGCGCCGAACCTGCACGCCGTCCTCGTAGGCGGCGGGTTCGATGCCGCCGATCACTGGATCGTCGAACATGTCGCCGCATCCGATATCGTGATCACGTCCGACATTCAGTTGGCGGCGCGATGCCTGGAGAAGGGTGCCAGCGTGCTCGGACCGAACGGCCGGCCGTTCACCGAGGAACAAATCGGTTCCGACCTGGCGATGCGCGAGTTGAATGCGTACCTGCGCGACACGGGCGAGATACGCGGACACAACCCGAGTTTCACGAAGAAGGATCGTTCCAAATTCCTTCAGGCACTCGATACGCTGATTCAGAAATTGCGAAAGTAATGTCCGCGTGATTGTTTACTTTTCGCGGGATCGGAACCGCGAAAAGTAAACAATCGACTCTGGTGAGTGGATCTCACCCCGTCTTCATCGCCTTCCGAATGCGACGACTGATCTCGACGAACACCAGCACGGTCGATGTCGATGCCGCGATGATGAGCCAGTCCATTGCACTGAGCGGTTCGATCCTGAAGATGCTCGCGAGGAACGGAATGCTCACGATCAGCACCTGCACGATCACGATGATGCTCGTGATCATCAGGAATGTGAAGTTCGTGAACAAATTCTTTAGTCCCGATGTCTCCGGCGTGAGCGATCGACAGTTGATCAGGTTCCACACCTGGAAGAACACGTAGACGCTGAAGAAGATACTCACCTGCCGAATACTCAAGCCCTCGAACGTCTCCGACATCGTCCCCGTGCCCTTGAACCACTCACCGTGTTTCATTCCGAGCAGGAGTGTGATCATGACAATGATGAAGAACACGGCGGTGACCAAAATGTTCTTGAGCATCCCCGGCGTGATGATCGATTCGTCGCGTCGCTTCGGACGAGCACGCATCAACCCCGAACGCGGCGGTTCCGAGCACAACGCGATCGCGGCGAACGTGTCCATGATCACATTGATCCAGAGCAACTGCAACACCGTGAACGGCGGATGCACTCCGAGGAACGGTCCGAGGAACGCGATCGTCAGTGCCGATACGTTGATCGTGAGTTGGAACTGAATGAATCGCTGAATGTTCTCGTACA
>Ga0105044_10010964_pt1 | contig 12361 bp, 13 predicted proteins | sample MAT01_FD_78092 | JGI IMG/M metagenome (GOLD analysis project Ga0105044, IMG submission 78092) | Freshwater microbial communities from Lake Fryxell liftoff mats and glacier meltwater in Antarctica - MAT-01 | ecosystem: Environmental > Aquatic > Freshwater > Ice > Liftoff microbial mat | place...
CGCACCGTCGCTTTTCCACCGCCCACCAGGCCCAGTTGTAACGAAAGCCCCTCCGTGCGCGGCCAGACGCGCACCAGCGCCGTCCACATGTGCCCGTCCTATCCCGCCCTTGCGCCCTCATCGCCCTGGCAGCTGGTCTACACTAGGGTGTTGCGCATCTGGACGCGCACCGTCGCTCTTCCACCGCCCACCAGGCCCAGTTGTAACGAAAGCCCCTCCGTGCGCGGCCAGACGCGCACCGTCGCCGTCCACGATGTGCTCCCCTACCGGCGTGCTTTTGTGCCTACTGATCAGCCGCTCGGTTCAGCACTGGGGAGCCGCCCCAGTGCTGGGCTTACGCCTCGCCTCGACGGCGGTCATCCAATGCGCGTTTGTGCGCGTTCGGATGCGCACCGTCTCGTGTTGCGCCCGCTGAATCCGTCTGTCTGGACACTCGACCCGCAGAGCGCCGAGCAGCAGCGCGGTACACCTGTCTGTGCATTCCACGAGGCCACGGTGCGCGATAGGACGCGCACCGTGCCGCTTTTGTAGGGTAAGCTGGCAGCTAGGCCGAGGGCCTGGGACAGCGGGATAGCTCACCAGACCGACATGAGAGGCTACGGTGCGCGTCCTGACGCGCACCGTGCCACTGTGGAGAGGCTCGGGCACTAGTCATAGGCGAAGGGCCACGGTGCGCGTCAGGACGCGCACCGTGGCCCTTCAGCCCTTGCCTGGGTGATGGCGCACACTGCTATCCTGCGAGCATCGCCCGCACACCTCCGTTGATGCCACTCCATCGCGATGCGCCCAGCCGCCCCGCTCCCTCGCTCCGCTCGCACGCCGAGCGGCTGATCGTGCTGACGCTGACAGCACCCCAGGCCGAGATCAGGCCGGTGCGGGAGCTGGTCGCCAGCCTGATCCCACCGATGGGCTGGTCGGTCTCCTTCCGCGCGGCCACCTGGCCGTGGAGGACGACGGGCACGTCCTGCGGCTTATCCTACGCGAGCCCGCCCTGGTATGGGCCGCCTGCACCCGCTCGGCCCCGCGTCCACCCCGAGCTGCACTAGCCGCCCCGCCGCTCCTGGTGAGCCAGATTGGCGAAGCGTGTGGTCGGCGCGTCGAACCGGACGCCAATCACCCCGAGGGGGCCGTTGCGCTGCTTCGCCAGGTGGAGGTCGGCCAGCCCCGACTGCTCGGCCTCCTCGTTGTACACCTCCTCGCGGTAGATGAAGATCACAATGTCCGCGTCTTGCTCCAGGGAACCCGAATCACGTAGGTCCGAGAGCTGCGGCACCTTGCTCGCGCGCTGCTCCACCGCCCGCGAGAGCTGTGAGAGGGCCAAGATTGGGCACTGGAGCTCGCGGGCGAGGAGCTTCAGCTGCCGCGAGATCCGGCTCACCTCGTCCACCCGGTTCATGGCATGCGTGTCGCCGATCAGCAGCTGAAGGTAGTCCACGATCAGCAGATCCAGCGGCCTGATGCTCGCCAGCCGCCGGGCTTTGGAGCGCACGTCCATAACACTGAGCATGGCACTATCCTCGATGGCGATGGGGGCCTTGGAGATCTCGCCCAGGGCGTCCAGGATGCGCGGGTCGCTCCGCCGCACCTGCCCCTCGACCTGCCGCGTGTCGATCCCCGTGTGCATGGCGACCAGGCGCTGGAGCAGCTCGTCCCGGCTCATCTCTAAGCTCACCACCCCCACGCTCCGCCCCCGGCGCACCCCAAGCTCGTAGGCGATGGTCATCGCCAGGCCCGACTTGCCCAGGCCGGGCCGGGCGGCCAGCAGGGCCAGCTGGCCCGGTCGCAGGCCGCCGTTGAGCCGCTTGTCCAGGTCGATGAGTCCGGTGGGGACGACACGCGCTTCCTCGTCGCGCTGTGAGCGATCAAAGTACTGCTGCACGACCGTGCTCATTGGCACGAAGTCGGCCCCCCGCTGGCGCTGCGAGACCGCAAACAGGGCTTGCTCGGCCTGGTCGAGGGTCTGATCGAGCTCCTGGCGCTGATCGTAGCCGAGGCTAGCGATGGTGCCGCCGGTCTCGATCAGCCGACGCAGCGTGGCGGTGCGCATGACGATCTCGGCGTAGTAGACGACGTGGACGGCGGTGGGCACCTCGGCGGCGATCTCGCTCAGGAACGCGATCCCACCCACGAGGTCAAGCTGCTCCTGGCGGCGGAGCTCACTCGCGACGGTGGCGAGGTCGGGCGGGACGCGCCGACCGAGGCAGGCGAGCTGCGCCTGGTAGACCAGGGCGTGCTTCTCCAGGTAGAAGTCGTCGGGCTGGAGCGTGTCGCTCACCGCCAGGATGGCGTCGCGCTCCAGGAGGAGCGCCCCGAGCACGGCACGCTCGGCGGCGAGGTCGTAGGGGACGGTGCGGTCGATCATCACGGGTGCTCCTTGTCCAGCTGGGCCAGGATAGCGCGCTGCTCAGCGGGGGTTTTCGCGTTGCGAAACCGGCGAATCCAGCGGTCGCGCTGGGCGTCGGACAGACCGGGGTGGTTGTAGATGGGCGCAGCGCTGAGGGGCCGATCATCGGCGGCGCCAACCTCCCCGCCCGCCAGACCCTTCTGGTAGCGGTCGAGCATGTTGCCCACGCTGCGCTCGCCCCAGCCGTTGAGCTGCCAGTCGGTGAGCACCTGGTTCCAGACGGTGAGGTCGCTGACGGTTTCGGTAATCTGACGGGCCTGCACGGTGTTAGGCGCCTCGCGGAACGCCGTGACGTAGGCCGCAATGGCGGGGTGCGCCATCGCTGCGCACGCCTCAGGAGCCGCTGCGGGGATGGGGCGGTTGCTGCCCTCGCTCACCGGCGCAGGGGGCGCAGGCTCGCTGCGCGGTGTCGCCGAGGCGGGGCCAGCATCACCCTCAGCCTCAAGGTCGCTGCCCCAGCTGCCCTCACGCTGCCAGCGTCGCAGCATGCCCCGCAGGTAGTTGACCTTGATGGGCTGACCGCGCTCGACGAGGCAGCGGTCGGCAATCAGGATCGCCCGACCGACCCAGTAGGCACCGTAGCCGCTGGAGGGCGTATCGTACTCGGCGGCCAGCATGTGCAGCTGGTGGCGCTCGCGTTGGGTGACGCTGCCTCGGTCGCCCTGCCAGAGCGCGATCAGGCCGTCGGGAAGCAGGGGGTGGCCTGCGGGAGGCTGCGGGATGGGCGCAGCCGGGTGGAGTGCCGGTTGGGTGAGGACACCTCGCTGGTTGAGCGTGTCGAGCACGACCTGGACGGCCTGTGCGGCAATCTCATGAAGCAGCGCGCGCGTGGGCGCGTGCTCGCTCACTCCCTCGTTCTCTCTTTCCTTCCCTCCCTCTACGTCCCGCTTCTGGGCCAGTGCGGGGCTCTTTTCGTGCGGGACTGTCCCGTTTTCGTGCAGTGCTGGCCTCTTTTGGGGCGGTCCTGGCACGCTGGCCGCATGCTGGGCCAGGAGCACTGGCCCGTTTTCGTGCAGTGCCAGGACACCCCGCGTATTGGTGCCGCCCGCTGTCCCGTTTTCGTGCAGTGCGGGCGGCATAGCGCTCTTTTGGTCCAGCAGTACTGTCCCGTTTTCGTGCGTTGCCAGGACACCCCACGTATCGGTGCCGCCCGCTGTCCCGTTTTCGTGCAGTGCGGGCGGCATAGCGCTCTTTTGGGCCAGCAGCACTGGCCCCTTTTCGTGCGTTGCCGGGGCCATGGCGCGATCTGGGGCCACGGTCGCGGTCCCACGCTCGTGCAGTTCGCCCAGGGCAGTGAGGAACGAGGTCTGGCGGGGATCGGGAGCGGGACGTGGCGGTGCGGCAACGCCCTGCGCCCGCAGCACATCCGGGGTGAGCTCGATGCTCAGCCGCTCCAGCTCCCAGAGATCCAGGCGGTAGATAGGGCGGGGCAGACGAAACTTCCCGTCATGGTCGTCGTAGCCCACGATCTGGATAAGCCCCAGCTGTACGAGGCGCTGGACATAGCCCTGTGGGCCGCTCACCTCATTGCGGCTCACGCAGGCGCGGGCGGCGATCTCGCGGACGCCAAAGTCGCAGCGCCCGTTGGCCGCGTGCAGCACGATGAGCCAGTGGATCGCCATCCAGGTGGCAATCAAGCCTTTATGGCCCTGACAACGCTCATAGACAACCAGCGGTTGTGTCGTGCGCCACAGCTCGGGGTTGGTAACACGGGGATGGAAGGAGAATATATCGTCGTGCGCGCTGAGGCGGGCGCTCGAACCGGTTGTGGGCTGATGGGCGGCGGGAGGGGTGGTCTGCATCGGTCGCTCCAAAGTGGTGATTCCTGACAACAACGCGGTCGGACGCGAGCGGCCTGCTGTTGACAGCGAGATCGGCGGATGCTACTATGGAGCAGACAACACCATCCCTGCGGCCCCGTATGGGGCTGCTGGAGGGGGTCACCCGCGCGCTCGAACGGCTGTGAACCTGAGACGAGTGCGCGTGCGTTGTCTTGCTGGTGTCCGAGGGTGAGGCCGTGCAGTTTCTGCTGCGCGGCCTTGCTGCGTGCTCTGGCATCCCGGTACGCAATGCGTTACTTCGGGCGTCCTTTAGCACATGAATCTAGCAGAACATGTGGCTCAATTCAATGCACGCGCGCCCTCGTTTCGCGCCATTTCTCCGCGTCGATGCTGTCGCAAAATCTGGTTTCGCGACAGCAGCATGTGGGGAGGGTGCTGACCAGACCCTGTGGGTTCCCGCCTGTATGGCGCATCCTGACGCGGTATAACGGCGCTCGCGCTGATTCCGTTTTGCGACATTTGCGACACCATTTGCGACATGCCGTGTGGCGGTAATGCTTTCCCGCGTCCTGACGCCAACGAATGCCTCCTGTCAGGGCAACGCCCGCCAGGCGCGGTGGTATTTGCGACACGACCGCTGCGCGCTGCGCGCACAGGCCAGCCTGCCAGGTACAGCGTCCTGACGCTATATCCTCCCTACGTGGAGCGCGCGTCATCAGCGATACGGTAGCGACGACTCCGCGTATTCCCCTCGGCGACAATGAGGCCAGCATCGAGGAGTGTCCGAAGATCGCGCTGGATCGTGCGTGTCGTTTCATGCAGCGCCTCCGCCAGCGCCTGGGCTGACTGTGTGGTGGGGTCGGCGAGGAGCGAGAGCATGTGCTTCTGTCGCTCGCTCAGGTCGGCGGGATGGGCTGCGAGATCGCTCTGGTCAAGCGCCTTGCCCCACACCGAAATAGCGAAGCGATCCGTCGTGCTCGTGACCACGGGCGTCCGAGGGGCATCGCGCATCGCCTCGGCCACGGAGTCGTAGCCGAGCCCGAAGGCCTCCAGGCGCTCAGAGAGGTAGAGCAACTGCGCGAGATGGTGGTTGCGCAGCTCGTGCTCGTTGAGCAGCGTCTCGAAGGAGATCTTCTTGCGCCGACCGGGGAAGCCGCCTGGGCTAATCCACTCGATGCGGTCGGGGAAGATCTGGATGCGGATACGCGAGCCGGTCATGCCCCAGTCACGGTGGAGCACGGCGTTGGCCGTGAGCTCGCGGAGGACGACGAGCGGGTAGGCGTCTTGCTCAACGCGCCGTGTCCCCAGCAGGGTGATGCGGTGCTCCGTGCGTGCCCACAGCAGCTCTGCGGTCTGGTCGATCAGGCGCACGACATCCCCGCGCACCTGCCGCGAGAGCTGCATGGTGGTCGAGTTGGGCAACGCGCTTGCAAACTGCACGACATCAATGCCAGCGTGGGGGAGCCAGATGCTCGGGTCGCGGGCAAACGTGAGGATTCCAAGCACGGTCGGTACGAACTGCCCCTGCTCCTCGATAAGGCAGCGGTGGCGAAGCAGGTAGGCGCGTGGCTCCGTCGAGTCCTGGTAGGCGCGGCGGCGCACCGCCGTGGTGATGTGCTCGCGCACGAGCGTCTCGCTGAGATCGCCAAAGGTTGCACCGGCGACCGCTTGCAGCTCCACAGTAGGTCGGGTCATCGCAGTCGATCCTGGCAGGCGCGGTGGTATCGCTCCTGCCCATGATACGACACTGCGTGATGATGGTGGGCATGACGGCATCCCTCGCCCCGCTGGCCCGGTGCGTCCGCGCGCACCCCACGCAGCGCGCTCGCCCGCAGGGCACAACGTGCGCTTGCGCACACCGCGCCAGCGGGAGCGGCGAACACGCTCCGGTCGAACGCGCCGAGGGCTGAGGCCCAGGGCGCCGGCACGAGCGGTGGTCGCCCATCCCTCCGCAGTGCGCCGCAGGAGACGCGGGCGTGCCGCCCGCGCTGCGGGGCGCTCCAGGCGTGCGGGGTCGCGTGTGACGGCGTGGGGTCGGCTTCGGGCCTGCTGCGGTCGGATCGTGATCGCCATCCTGCGGTGCTCCTGGTGGTATGACGGTATGCGCCAGACCACCCATATCGCTATCGGTACTGCCTATCAGACCGGCGTGCGTACCGTGTCCAGCGCGGCCCTCTCGGTATCGGCCTGCCCCGTCACCTCCTGCCAGAGCGTGCTCAGGTCGGTGCGCCCGCCGCCAAGGGCGCGGTGGCTCTCGTTGAAGCCCATGGGCACCTCGCTCATCTGCCGCACCAGTGTTGCCCGGTCGAGCTTCGCCGACGTTCGCGGCCACGGCCCCATGCCGCGCTCCTGGCGGATGCGCTGGCAGCGGCGGCTCAACTCCGTGCGGTCGCTGCCCACGGCACGGTAGATCTGGTTGAAGCCGAGGGGGATTCTCATCATTCGGTAGAGTCGCTCATCCTCGCTCACACCCTCGGTCGTGGCGCTGATCGGCGGGAGCCCGCCCCTCGCATCGCCCTGCGCCGTAGCCTCCAGCACCCCCTCGGCGGCCTCCGCTGGCCCTCGCCGTGGCCTTGCTGCCCCCACACCGCTCCTGCGCCCGGAGAGGCGCTCCTGGGGCCGCCCAGACGGCCAGCGCCGGTGGCGCTGGGCCTGCACCTGCGTGTCGGTTACGGGGGCAGCCTGGCGCAGCAGGGCCGCGAGCAGCGCGTCCTCCGCAGGCGCGGGAGCCTCGGCCCCCGGTGGCGGCACCGGCGGATCGGCTGGCGTCGCTGCCCTCGGCGGCGCGGGTGCGGCCACCCGCCGGGGGAGCCGCCCGCACAGCCGCAGCAGCGCGTCGTCGTCGAGGTAGGAGGTCTTGACCAGCAGCTGCTCCGAGCCGTGCCGGACGACGAAGAGGCCCTTAGTCCGCGAGTCACTCTTCTTGGGGTTGGGCAGCTGGGACGGTCGGTAGCGCATGTCCTGGAGCTTGCGGATGCCAAGCACCACCGCATCCTGCGAGCCGTCCACCATGCAGCCCGCCAGCACCAGGCCGATGTTCGCGCGCCACGCCATGTCCTTGCCGGTCGGGTTCTGGAACGACATCACCACGCGGATGCCGAGTGCGCGGGCTTTGCTGATCAGCTCGGCCAGCTCCTCCTCCACAAACCCCTGCACCGTGGTCATCAGATCCGTGACGATGACCACCAGCAGCGGGAGGGGCTGGCCGGTCGCCGCCATGTAGTGCTCGCGCGAGCGATGCCCGCTGCCGAAGATCCGCTGCTCGCGGGCTCGGGCCTCCTGGTGGATGGTGTGCAGCGCGTCCTTGACCGCCTGGAGGTTGCCGTAGCCCCCGGCGGGGTCAACCCGCATGTGGGTGAGCCCTTTGAGCTGTGGCAAGAGCCAGTCGCCCTTGCCGTCGAGCACGATGAACTGGATGGCGGTTGGATCGTTGCGGCGGCAGAGCAGGACGAACCACTGGAGCAGCAGCAGGTCTTTGCCCGCCCCGGTCGTGCCGTACACCCCGATGTTCACCACGTCCTCCGCGAGATCGACCCAGCGCAGCTCGCCCTCGGGGGTCATGCCGAGCGGGACGGCGAGCGGGCGTGGGTCAAGCGCCAGCGCGCGGAGCGGCAGCACCGAAGGCAGCTGGGCCAGGGCCGCCTCCAGGCTGAGGGGTGCGTCAGGCATGGGCCGTGCTGCCGCCTCCGGCTCCGCCTCGTCCAGCAGGCTGGCGAGCGCCGTCAGCGGGGTGGTCGTGCCCGTGCGGGCCTGCCCGCCGCGCCCGGCGGGCAGGTCAGGAGGAGGAGGAGGGAGCGCCCCCGCCTCCAGATTTGCTGCTCCCGCCCCCCGCCGTGCGGCGATGGCGGCCTTCCAGCCCTGCACCGCCACCACCGGGGCCTGCCACGCCGCCACGGGCCGCTGCCGTGCGGCCCGTGGCGGCACGCCCAGCCGCGCGCGTATATCGCCGTCGAGGTTGAAGCCGTCCACGATGCTGTCCAGCGTCCCCCGCGCCACCCCTGGAGCGGTGGCGGCGGTATACAGGATGAGCACCGCCGCCCAGCCCGCCGCCGCAGGCACGTTGAGCTGGCCGAGGGCAATGGCGATGGGCAGCGAGAGGGCGATGGTCGCGCCGTCGAGCGGGAGCGGGCTTTCCGCACGCGCCACCGGTGGCGTGCCCGTGAGGTCTGTGCGCGTGGGCCGGGCCAGGGGCTCGGCTGCGGGGGTGCTGGCACCGCCGGTGGCCGGTGCATACGCGGCGTGGGCGGGCGGTCGGCGCATGGGCATCGTCGTCCTCTCGTTAGGCCAGCTGGCTCACGGCGCGCAGCTTCATCGCGAGCATCCCGCACTTGGCGAGCTGGATCAGGAACAGGCTCTGCGCCGCGAACGAGGCGAAAAACGTCCAGAAGCCGACGTTCGCCCAGAAGACCACCTGCCCGCCCTGCCCGAACAGGAGGCAGTAGAGGGCCAGCCCCGCGAGGCCAAGCCAGAGCGGCCACTGGCCCGAGCGCACCAGGCAGAGCAGCAGGGCAAGGCCGATCAGACTCCACCAGACCTGCGGCGTCGCCTGGTTCCCCGCCGCGATCAGCCAGCCGAAGAACTGCGGCACGTCGGCGCGCACGTCCACCGAGTCGGTCGCCATGTCGAACACCGCCGTCGCCCACAGCGCCAGCCACGCCGCGTCGTGCTGCATCGCGAGATAGGGCATGCGGAACTGGATGAAGCTCGGCCCGAGCGTGACGATCAGGCGCACGAGCAGATCGACGGCCCCGCCGACGATCTCCCACCAGTCGCCCTTGGGGATGGCCGCCACCAGCCCGGCCCCCAACGGGTCGAGCACCGTCCAGGTCGAGCGCAGGTCGTAGCGCCACCAGATCAGGCCAAACAGCAGGCACAGCGCGGCGTCGAACGCCAGCGACCAGGCGACGGCGGCCCGGCTGCTGAGCCGGGCCACGTCGGTGACGGCCAGCTCGACCCCGTAGCCCACGTCAAGCAGGCGGTAGAGCCAGCCCATGCGGCGATGCTGCATCCGAAAGTGCTCCAGCGGGGTGACCGCGATGCGGCCCGTAGTGTCGGTCATCAGATTGCTCCTTATCAGTCAGCGGCCTTCAGAAGGGCAGCTCGGTGTCGTCGTCCAGGGCGGTGATCGGGGTCGCGGCGCGGCGGCACGCGCGGCACAGGTCGGGGCGCGGGTCAGCCCGCTGCTCGGGGTCGGCGCGCCGCGCCCCGCCGTGCCCGCAGCGGGACATGTGCCGCTGCGCGATGGCGGCCCGCACGCGGGGCTGCGTGGCGCGGGCGGGGGCGGCCAGGCGATCCTGGCTGAGCCCGCCGACAGGTTGCCAGGCGCAGGCCGCCGCCGCCCGCGTGGTCTGGTCGCCCCGGCGTGGCACCAGGGCACGAGAGCGGGGGTGGGTCATCTCCTCCTCCTCCTCCGGCACGGGGGGCGCTCCCCGGTGCTGCTGGTCGCGGTGTCCTGGGGGTCAGTGCCCATGCGCGCGCCCGGTTGCTGGCGTGGGGCGCGGCGACTCGTCCACGCAGGCGTAGCAGAACGGATCGCCCTGGGCACGCGGCAGGGCGTCGATCAGGTCGCCGCAATGGCGGCAGTGCATGCGCAGATGCGCCTGGATCGCCGGTGGGATGGCGTCGGCGTGTGCCGCTGCCGGGGGCCGCAGCAGATCCTCGATCAGCGCCCGCAGCGCGCGGTAGCCGATGGTGTAGCGGTCGCGGTCGGTCATGGTGCTCCTTGTCTCGGGTCGCCCGCCCCAGCGGGTCGCGGGGCGAGATCCTGAACGGCCCGCGCCGTTGCCCGCGTCGTCCGTCGTCAGCGGAACGGCACCTCGTCGTCGTCGTCGTCGCCCTCCAGCCCGCGCCGGATAGCGCTGCGGGCAGGCTCGGCGCACCACGCACAGTGCCGCGCGCCGTCGCGCCGTCGCGGCGCGGGCAGGACGGCCCCGCAGCTCTGGCAGTGGAGCTGGAGGTAGGTGCGGATGGCCCCAAGCGCGTCCGGGGTGAGGCTGCTGCGGGCGGCGAGATCCTCCAGGAGGGCGCGCAGGGCCGCGTAGCCAGCGATGCAGTCGTCCATTGCTATCCCTCCCAGACCAGCCCGCGCCAGTCCGGCGGGATGATGCCGTCGCGGAGCGCCTGGGCGATCATGCCCTGGTGCTCGTGCCCGGCGCGGAGCACATGGCAGCGCCTGCACAGCACGCGCAGGTTCTCCAGCTGCGACCCCCCGGCCTTGCTGAGCGGCTGGATGTGGTCAATGTGGGCCGTGTTGAGCGGGATGGGCGCTGCCCCCACGCAGGCGGGGCCGCGACAGCAGCCGCCGTCGCGGAGCCATACGCGCTGCCGGAGGGAGCGCCAGCGTGCAGTTGAGGGGCGTCGTCGTCGTCGCATCGGGGGTCTCCTGGGGGTGGGGCCGGGGTGCGTGTGCGCACCCCGGCCATCCTGCCGCGCCGTGCCGTGCCGCGCCCTTGGCGGGCCTGGCCGTGCCTTGCCTAGCCTGGCCCTGTACGGTGTTATGCGGGGTCGGAGAACACGAGATCGGTCACGGTGAAGCGCCCATTGCCGATGCTGCGTCCGTCGCCGAGCCCGACGAGGCGGGAGGCGTCGAGCAGGATCGCGTGGAACTGCTCGCGGCTGACGACGGTTTTGTCGAACGAGACGCGGAAGGTCGCCCGCCAGCCGGGGGCGGCGGCGACCCGGTAGCGCACGTTCCTGCCCCTGGTTGTCGGGTTCCGCACACTCTGGATGTCGAGGTAGACGCGGGCCTCCTCGTCGGTTGGCGGCGGATCGGGCAGCGTGAGGCCGTCCAGCAGGATGCGCCGGTCGAGGACGAGCAGGGTGGCGGCGAGCAGCGGCTGGAGCGAGCCCCGGCCCTGCTTGGTGTAGCGCGCCGCCTCCCGGAGACAGCTGAAGATCGCCGCCGAGCGCAGGTAGAGCTGGCCCTCGGCTGTCGTGAGCACGGTGCGCCGCCACTCGGTCGGGTCGTTCCCGGCGACACCCGCCCGCTCGCGCTTGGTGAGCGGGATGGCATCGGGCGTGAAGGCGTGCCACAGCAGCGGGCGTTCGCCGGTGATGGTCGCCTGGGCGATCAGGATGTTGCGCATACGGTTCCTCGGGGTATGGCGGCGGGCGGGATACCAACGCTAGTCAGGCGGCCAGAACGCAGCCCACCAGTCCGTCTCGACGACATACCAGGCCGCGTGCTGCCCGCAGGCGCGGCACTGGATTGCCAGGGAGCGCCGCCCGAGCCGGGCGAGCAGCGCGTGCGCGGCCTGCGGGTCGGCGGCGAAGGCCGCGTTGAGTTGTCCAGGGTGGTAGCACCGGATGTTCCTCGGCTTCGCGCCGGTGTGCAGCAGGACGAAGCGGAGCAGCGGTGGCGAGGATGCCCCCTCGCCCTCGCTCATCGCAGGCTGTGGACGAGCACCCGCCGCCGTCGTCGCGGCAGCCGCCCCTGGCCCGGCCCGTGTGGGGTCGGCGGGGGCTTGCGCGGGCGCGACCTCGGGCGCGGGGCTGGCGGCGCTGGCGCTGGCAGCGCCGGGCGTCTACGCGGCGTCACGGCGCACCTCCTGGCTCCCCCAGTTCGCCAGCACGTCGGCGATCTGGACGGGCAGCCCGTGGTCTGCGAGCCACGCCGCGTAGGTGACGGCCTGGGTGACGCGCTGGCTCGGCGTGAGCGCCTGGAGCAGCGCGTGGGCGAGGCGCGGGTGCGCAACAAGGAGGTCGGCGAGCACCTCGGGCTCGTAGACCGACGCGCAGGGGGCGTCAGCGCCGTCGCGTGGCGCGGGTGGCGCGATCAGGGGGCCGACGCGGGCGATCAGCGCGGCCCACTCCCGCACGATCTGCGCGGCGTCTCCCCCGGCGAGCGGGGCGTGGGCGGTCGCCTGGGCGCGCAGCATGGCCGGGCGCATGGCGGCCAGGATGGCGGCGGCACGGGCCGGGTCGCGGGCGAGCAGCTGGTTGAGGGCGTGCGGGTCGAGGGGCGGGGTGCCTGGCCCGCTGGGAACACCAGGGGCGGGTGGTGGGGGTGGTGCCATGGGGGCGATCCTCTGATGCCAGAGGATGCCGCGAGGCACACCGGGGTGAGCCGCTGCGATCACGGCGATCCTCCAGCGCGCTCCATGAGCCTGGAGCACTGGCCGCACCGGCGAAATGACAAACCGGCACGAGCGGCCCCCACCGTCTGAACGTAGAGCGC
>Ga0105044_10010967_pt1 | contig 12358 bp, 12 predicted proteins | sample MAT01_FD_78092 | JGI IMG/M metagenome (GOLD analysis project Ga0105044, IMG submission 78092) | Freshwater microbial communities from Lake Fryxell liftoff mats and glacier meltwater in Antarctica - MAT-01 | ecosystem: Environmental > Aquatic > Freshwater > Ice > Liftoff microbial mat | place...
CACTCTCACAACGGATTGGTATTTCATGCGTGTTTTCAACAATCCGTATCTGTGTATAGAATACGTCATCCTTATTCAACTGCCCATGACCCATCAGGGGCAACTTTATATCCCCCAAATGACCTATTAAATAATCATGATGAGTATCCTACGCTCTTTCTGTGTGTTGTATCAGCGGATAGAGAATCCTTCTACAAGCGCGGCATAGCTCTCAGATTGAGGCTGCCGCGTTTGTCATGTTTGCTATAATCGAAGCATCTCCTAAACAGTCATATCATAGAGAGCCTTATGGATAACTCACAACGTATCGTCATTACAGGCATGGGCCTGATTAGCCCGCTGGGTCACACCGTCGCTGAATCGTGGGACAATTGCAGAAATGGGCGCAGCGGCATCGATTGGATCGCACAGTTTGACACCACCAACTTTGAAGTGAAAATTGCGGGTGAAGTCAAACACTTTGATCCTGTTTCCATCTTCGGTGCGAAAGAAGTGCGCCGCACAGATCGTGTGCAGCAGTTTGCCCTCATCGCCGCCGAGCAAGCGCTGAAAGATGCCAAGATCAACACCCAGGATGCCAGTGTTGCCCGCGAAATTGGCTGCGTGATTGGCTCCGGGATTGGCGGCATCACGACCCTGGTGAATGTGCTGCAAGACTACCTGGGCAGAGGCACACGCGGCGTTGGTCCGACACAGGTGCCTCAGATTCTGCATGACAGCATTTCGGCGCGTGTGTCGATCAATATGGGTTTGCGCGGCCCTAATTATGACATCACGACAGCGTGCGCGACGGGCAACAATGCGATTGGTGATGCGGGTGATCTGATCCGCATGGGCCGTTCGCGCTATATGCTGGTTGGCGCGAGTGAAGCCTGTATCATCCCGATGGTGCTGGCAGGCTTCTACAATATGAAGATTCTCGCCCAGGTTCGAGAGGGGGAAACACCCGCCCAGGCGCACAAGCCCTTCGATAAGAATCGGCATGGCTTTGCAACGGGTGAAGGCTCAGGTCTGCTTGTTCTAGAAACTCTGGAAAGTGCGCTGGATCGTGGGGCACACATCTATGCCGAGGTCACAGGCTACGGCCACACCTCTGATGCCTATCATGTGACCGCGCCGCGTGAAGATGGCGAAGGGGCTTCTGACTCCATGACGCTGGCCTTGAAAGATGCCAAACTCAAGCCGGAGCAAATTGATTATGTGAATGCACATGGGACAGGCACATTCTTCAATGACAAGAGCGAGACGCTGGCGATGAAGGTTGCGCTGGGAGAACATGCTTACAATGTGCCGATCAGCTCGACCAAGAGCATGACAGGCCACATGATGGGCACAGCCGGAGCCGCCGAGACGATCTTCTCCGTCATGGCGATCCATGACAATTTTGTCCCGCCGACGATCAATCTGAAAACGCCTGATCCGGAATGCGATTTAAATTACACGCCCAACGTGGGCAAATCGCACACCATTAACCGTGTGCTGAATTACACGGCGGGTTTTGGCGGGCATAATGTCTCGCTCATCATCGAGCGTTACGGGGAGGACAGCACCTCGCCCAACGCTACAGGCAATGGGGCCTCGGCGTAGAAACGATCCATAAACCTATAGGGTCAGGGTCGCCCGTGCTTGTAATCCCTGTTTGGGCGCAGCATGCTGATCGGTGTGCATGATCGCGTGATGTTGTTGTAGGGGCACGATGCATCGTGCCCTTGTTTAAAACCCCTATTTTGCCCCAAATATGCGACGTTTATGGTAATTGTGGGCCCCTACACACCCATGATTTTACGGGTCACAAAAGCGCAGCACGCTGTCATACACCTACACATCAACGCCACCGCTGACAGACTCAAAATCAGGCGATTTAAGAGGATCAGCAGTCCTTTATATCCCCATTTTAAGACGCCTCAAGACATCTTTTTGTAAGACGCGACTAACCAAAAACACCCCTCTCATCTGAACTCTCTTGACCTTTATATACATCTCAAATACTAATATGAACTCGTGATAAAACTGACAGAAATTATTCGGAACTTGGACAGACTTTCTATGGTATGATGTTTTTAGTCGTTAGGACACGAGGAGATATTTGCGATGATGTGGCGTCATGGAGATGTGTTAGTCGCAGCTGCCGAAAACATTCCTGAAGGGGCGAAATCGCGTCCTGGTGCAACTCTGGCCTATGGTGAGATCACGGGGCACAGCCACCGGATTGCCGAGCCAAATGCCGTGCAATTGTTTGATCATCAGGGCACGATGTATATGCGGGTTGTCGCGCCGCAGGCGACTCTTGTCCACGAAGAGCATCAACCGATTGTGTTCCCACAGGGCACCTATCGTGTTTGGATGCAGCGTGAGTATACCCCAGGTTCTATTCGCCGCGTCATCGACTAAAAGGCGGCTCTGTGAGCGACTCTAAACAGTCCGAGCTTGGATTGGCCCGCCAGCAAATTGAAAATCGCATTGAACAGGGGCATCCTATCCCTCCCAATATGGCTGTTGAGGCCATTATGGGGGGATATGCCCCACCCGGTATGACAGTGGAGGGCACAGTTTATTTGTCCCATCGCAGCCTCCCTGTGACTCTGCCTGATGCCCTCACGGCGGAGCGGGTCGAACTCAGTCATGCCTCTGGCGTGAAAGAGATCCCGACGGGCTGGACGGTGAAAAAGCTTATCTTCACCCACAACCCCCAGCTCACGTCTATTGCCCCTGACCTCAAAGTTGACTACCTCAATCTTTCACAGTGCATCGGCCTGACCGAACTGCCTGAGGGCCTCGAAGTTGAGTCACTCAATCTGACGGGCTGCACGGGCCTCACGAGTCTGCCTGCCTCGCTTAAAGTCAAACATCGGCTTGTCATTGATCAGTGCGTTAATCTGCGTGAACTGCCACCCGGCCTGCATTTGCAGGAGCTGTCGGCACGCGGCGCAGGGCTTACGGCTCTGCCGGATGACTGCCAGGTGACTGTGGCGCTTGATCTGACCAACTGCACCGAACTGACCTCGCTGCCTGAGGGCTTGACTGCGACCAAGTGGGTTCTGACAGGCTGCCGCAATCTGGAAAGTCTGCCGGAACATCTCAGAGCGCATTTCTTCGATATTTCCAACTGTGCCTTGATCGACAAACTGCCTGATAGCGGCTCGCTGACCCTGGGCTGGCTGAATATGCAGAACTGCTTTCGCATCCGCGAGATTCCGGCGTGGGTAGGGCCGATTGCAGGCCTCAATGTGTTCGGGTGTGCGTCGCTGCATCAGCTGCCTGAGACGCTCGAAGTCCGCTCATGGATCGATATTGGGGGCACGCAGATTCCCAGTCTGCCGCCTAAATCACAGGGCGCACAAATTCAGTGGCGCAGCGTGCCGATTGATGCCCGTATTGCCTTCCAACCGGAATTGATTGAATCTCAGGAAGTGCTGGCGGAGCAAAACGCCGAAAAGCGTCGTGTGCTGCTTGAGCGCATGGGTTATGATCGTTTTATGGAGCAGGCCGAAGCCAAAGTGCTCGATGAGGATCAGGATCGCGGCGGATCGCGCCAACTGATGCGCGTCGAGATGGCCGGGGATGAAGCGCTGGTCTGCCTGTCAGTGCGTGATCCATCTACCGGACGCCAATATTTGCTGCGCGTGCCTCCCACGATGACAACCTGTCATCAAGCAGCAGCATGGATTGCAGGCTTCGATAACCCGAGCGATTACCGCCCCACGATTGAGACATAGAGCGTTCGTAGGGTTTAGGGTGCGATGCATTGCACCCTCAATCTTTTGCTGTGGGCACGATGCATACCGACGGTGACTTCGTTCGTGCCCCTACATCTCTATGGGAATCCGCTCCAAAATATTTGCCCCGTAAATGGTCTCCAGGCCCAGATCAGGCCGATGCACATAGCCAATGTGACACCCGCATGACTCATTTGGACACAGACGCGGCTTGAGGGCTGCCTCAAAATCATCCGCGTAAAAATTGCCAATCGGCGCTTTGACGAAATGACAGCGCCGCATCACGCCCTCACCATCCACACTAAAAACGCTCTCTCCTGTGCGGCACGCCCGCCCCGCGCTCACATGGCGCACGTTGTTGATGGGGAAATAGGGGTCAACCTCTGTGAAGCGAGCCAGCGTGTCACTGTCGTAATAGCCTATTTCGCGTTTATAAGCATTAATCCAAACATAGATATTTGCAGGCAGCGCAGCCCGAATCGCTTCAATCGCGTCCACATGCTCGCGGATGCCCACCACGCCCACGCTGTAACGCACGCCGCGCCGTGACAGCGATTCACATTGGGCCACAAAACGGGCGAAATCTGTCTCGCCCGGATGATAGGTTGCCCACAGCGCCAGTTTCCTTTTATCGCACTCCTCGACCCAATCCAGGCGGCATGACAGATTCGTCTGGATGGCAGCCCGTTCAATATGCGGCATCTGCGTCAGATCAATCAGGGCCTGCTGATAGCGCCGCCGAATCAGCGCCTCGCCCCAGGGTGTAAAGAGAATGCCAAAGCGATGCGGCGACAAATCCCCCACGCGCTCAATGAAACGTGTTAGCGCGACAGCATCATGGGCATGTTCGGCGCGTGTCTCTGTGTGCTTGGCAAAGGGGCAGTAGGGACAGCCATAATTACAGCTTGAGAGCGGCCCACGATAGAGAATACGATAGAGCATGTCTGGCTCAATTCTATGATAAATAACAAAATGAACCGCAAAGGCACAAAGGACGCAAAGGAACCTTTATAAATGATTCTTTGCGTCCTTCGTGTTCTTTGCGGTTCATATCTTTTATTTAATCTCGTACATCTGCATCGACTCTTTGACCGCCGCCGAATACAACCAGGGGCCAATTGCATCCGAGCGTTCAATGCCTGCGGGTGTGAGGCGCAAAATACGCTCATCCCATAGCGCGAGATGATGACTGACCAGATCAGCCAATTCGGGCAGCGAGTCGTCTAATGAGAGGGCAAAACGCTGTTCATACTCAGGCCGCGACAGACCCTCAGCATGCAGCAGCGATTTGATGGCATAGCGCCGCCGCTGGTCTTCATCATCTAAAGGGCAGCCATAGGCCGCCACAGCAAACGAGTCGGTGTCACGCTGGATATAATCCGCCAGAATCGCCCGCACGCTGCCATAGGTCACGGCCCATTCGCTGGAATAGTGCAGCGCCCGCGTATACGAACGCGCCCCACAGCCCAATCCGATCATGCCATCGTCCTGGCAGCAGTAGACAGGTGCATCCTGCGTAGGGGCATGGGCGGCGCGAAACATGCGCATCGAGACCTGGGTATAGCCGCGCTCCAAAAGAAAATCGCGCCCGGCCCGATACAGCGCCACACGTTCATCATCCCAGTCATGCGGGCGCATCCGATCCAAGCCCGTGAGAGGACGTTTGTACAGCGGATAGAGATACAACTCCTCCGGCTGCCACACGAGAGCCTGCTGAATCGACTCGATCCATGTGGCCTGTGTCTGGCCGGGGATGCCATAAATCAAATCGAGATTGAGCGTCTCAAAACCCACCGCCCGAATGCGATCCAGGGCCGCGCACACCTCCGCTGTCGTCTGAGGGCGGCCTACAGCATGCACCTCCGACTCGATAAAGCTCTGCACACCAATGCTGATGCGATTTACACCCCGCGCTTTGAGAAGGTTAAGCTTGGGCGTTTCGCTCGTCTGGGGCGATGTTTCGACTGATGTTGGCACATGCACATTAATATGATAGTGTGTCTCCAAAAGATCAAATAGACGTGTCAGATTCTCAAGCGTGAGATAGGTGGGTGTGCCGCCGCCGATGGCTAACCGCGCAATCGAGACATCGCCGATTGCCTCGCGCACACGCCGCGCCTGCCGTTCAAGCGTGTCCATATAGCGATCTTCAAGCAATTGATCGGCATGAATAGTGGTGAAGAGGTTGCAAAAGCCGCAGCGCATTTCGCAAAATGGAATGTGCACATAGAGAAATAAGGCATCGCGATTCTCGTCTGTCCAGAGTGTTTCGAGGGGCACAGGCGGCACAAGCGTGCGATAGGCGGTCTTGTGCGGATAGGCGTAAGCATAACCTTGATACAGTGCGGGTGTTTCCCAGGGCATCATAGAAATATCCTCGATTTGAAAAATCTGGGCATGCCATGCCCCTACAGGTTTACTTTATCTAAAATCATCTCCGCATACGGCACATCCCAAACAACAGAGTGCGCCAATCGATGACCTGTATAACCCTCTTCGCCGTAGGCTGTACCATGATCGGCACACAAAATCGCGAATACGGGCGCACGCCTTTGCATGGCAGCAAACAGCGGCGCGAGATGGGCATCGACATAAGTGAGCGCGGTCAGCTGTGTGTCTGATGTATCCTCCGTCGCACCAGGGGTAAAAATGCAATTGGGCTGATGCAGCGCTGAGAGATTGAGAAAGACAAACGCTCGCTGTGCATCAGGCAAAGCCGCCAGACAATCACAGGCTGTTTGCACCTGCAACTCTGTCGAGCGTGGGCTTGTGACACTCATCTCAGGCGACCAGTAACTCTCAGCAAACAGACTCGGCAGCACACGCCCCAATGGGAACGCCGGATTGAAAAAGCCCACGCCGCCGATGCATAGTGTATGGTATCCCATCGCCGCGAGCCCTGTCACAATATCGGGGGCATCAAACACATGCGTGGCATCAGACGTGGTTTCGCTGCCAGGAAAACGAGCCGCGAACAGGCGCGGATGTTTGCCCGGTGCGGCGGGCGTGGGCAAAAATCCCGCAAAGAAGGCGTGATGCGCCGCATAGGTAAACGTGCCCGGACTATGCCGCCGTTCCCATCCATCGGGCAACAGCGAGGCAAGAAATGGCGTGCGGCCTTCTGCAAGTCCGCGCACCGCCACATCATAGCGCAGCGTATCGAACGTGATGAACAGCAGATCGTGGATATGGGGCAAAAATTTCATAGGGAAAACCCATGATTTGATCTTTTCTGCGTGTCCTTTGGGCCTGACCTTCGGTGACTTCGTTCGTGGTTCATGCTCTCTTCAATATCTCGCGGATCTCCGCCGTATAGGTATCCTCGCCCTCATGCAGCAGATTGGGCAGCAGATCACCAAACGCGTTGACCTCAAGCACATAATGTTTGTTCCATGTGGCCGTGATCAGCAGATCGATGCCCATGTACAGGCTGTTGGGGAAGAGCGCTGCCACCTGTTCGCACGTCTCCTCAATGCGATGCCATGCTGCATCGGACAAACGCCGCCGCACCTCCTCAAAATCGCCGCGCGTGTTGAGCAGATGCAAATTGGTGATGGGAGATTTGCTGACGCGCACAACAATATGGCGCATGCGGCCAGCGATCATGACAATGCGCAGATCGAACACGCCGCCGGGGAGGGTCGCTTTAGGAATCCAGGGTTCACTCGTGATCAATTCGCACTGTAACCAGTGCTGAATAGCGACATCGGTATGCAAGGCATTGATGCCCATGATCTGTCGAATATGGCGTGTATTAATGAGCTTATCTTCTTTAAGAGCTAATGTGGTATGAAGACGTTCCTCTATCTGCCCACGACGTTCAGCCTTTTGTACCGCCACAATACCTGTTCCACTCGAACCATATCGCGCTTTTAACATATACCTGGCAAACCAGATAGTATCATTCTCGTTGGGATCAAACGATTTAGCAGATGACCTCGGTAAAGTCATATGATGTTTAAGCAGATATTTCGAGCAGGCATCTTTATCAAACATCAGGCGAATATCAGGAATATGATTCATCCAAACAAGATCAGACCGACGCAACTGAAGTACCTGTGGATGCTCTAACATCGTACAGAAACCTCTATACCACGCCCACGAGGGAATATAATCGCCCGCCTGATCGAGAGAGGGGAAATCAAGCTCTGTTGAAAGACTGTAACACCTTTCTTTGCCCCGCAGCGCCAACGCCCGATTGACCGCCCAATCCTTGCCTGGCGACTCAATGCGCACAATCGCATCTCGTGGAATCGCCGCATCCAGATCGACGCAATTTTCCAGCAGATCGGCATAGGCGATGACAGAGGCAGGCGGCAGATCAAGGCCCGCGAGTGCCTCCTGAAACAGCGTCACCCGTCGATCTCCTGGCGTGCCAATGATGACAAACGGACGAGTGGCTTTTACCATATAAATCATCCTATATAAGGAAGAGATGAATTATTCACCGACAGCCACATAGCGGCCATCCTCATCCCCGCCCCACTCGCGAGAATCGGCTGGCTCATCAATCTCAACAACAACACCTTGCTCCTTCAAAGCTTCGAGTTTTTTTCGCATCTCATCGGAGCAAAAGTCATGTTTCAGATTCAGGTGCTTGAGGCGTTTGGTGGCGGGATGATCCAGCAGCACCTGCCCGCCCTCATCATCAAACGTCCCCAATGAAAGGTCAAGCTCGTCGAGGCGTTCAAACAGCGGCGATGCGACCAGGGTGATGGCGACCTCATTGGCAAGTTCACAGTCACGAAGCGCCAAGCGCTTGAGATGCGGAAAAGACTCGCCCATGATGATCGGGCGTAAATCGTCCAATGTGCCATCCCACCCGTAAAAGCGACTGCCTGTCCACAATTCCAGATCGATGAGCTGCGGAACCTCCATGCTGGCAATCTGGCGCACAAGTTCAGCCCTCGTGCCACCTGATTCCAGAGTGAAAGATCGCAGGGCTTGATGCTGTACACGGCCAAAATTTAACTGCTCGGCTCCCCGCACGCCAAAATGCAGCAAACGCGGGTAGGCCATAAACAACGGCGACATATCTGACTGCTGAATCCAGGAAATTTCGCATTCCTCATAGGTCACATCGCCAATAAACAGCGCACGCAGATGGGGCAGACTCTGGTGATGGATCACAAGAGCTTCCACGACAGACGAGGTGTCAATATAATCCTCGGTCCACCATGCCCCCACCACCAGCGCCTCAACCTGATTCGCCTGCTCCAAGGCCACGAAGCGCGATAATTTTTCAGGCCATGATTCCGCATCCTGATGATCCAAAGCAAGACGATAGGCGGTGGTCGGGATATTTTTCAGAGGGCCTTCATTCCACGGCTCAATGGTATAACCGTCAAAAAAAGATTTATGTTCACTGGTCATGGATAAAATTCCTTATCGTTCAGTGTCTCTATTCGCCCACCGCCACATAGCGGCCATCCTCATCCCAATCACGCGAATCCTGGGCGGTATCAATCATGACCTTTACGCCATCCCCCATGAGGCCGTATAACTGTGCTTCAATCGGGGGCGAACAAAAATGATGGCGCACGTCCAGAGATTTCAATCGTTTGGTGGCCGGATGACTCAAAAGGGCTTTTGCACCATCATCGCCCAGAGTCCCGCGCGAAAGATCAAGGTGCTGCAACTGATCGTACAAGGGCGACTCGACCAGAGCCTGAGCGACCTCATCGGCGATCTCACAGTTGCAAATGCCCAGGCGCGTGAGATTGGGGAATGTCTCACCGCGAATAAACGGCAGCAAATCAACCAGTGTGCCTGTCCATCCATAACTGCTGCTGCCTGTCCAGAGTTCAAAATCGACTAAGGCCGGCAGATGAGCGCCCGCAAGTTGATGAATGATCGGGGTGGGGGTTCCGCCCGATTCAAGCGCAAATGACCGTAAGGCCTCATGCTGAAGGTGGCCAAACTGCAAGCCATCGGTGCCGCGTGCGCCAAAGTGCTCTAAACGGGGATACGCCAGAAAGATCGGTGACAGATCGGTCTGATTAATCCAGGAAATCTCGGACTCTTCAAAGGTCACGTCTGCAAGAAAAAGAGCCTTTAAATGGGGCAGCTTTTTGTGATACAGCACCAGGGCTTCAACGAGGGTGGCTGTCTGAGCCCTGAAATCCTCGTTCCACCATGCGCCCACAACAATGACTTCTATCTGCTCTGCGTGTGGACTGTGAACAAGACGGGAGAATTTTTCTCCCCAGGGTTCGCCATCATCGAAATCAACCGACACACGATAGGCTTTAATCGAAGGCGAGAGAGGACCATCGTTCCACTCCGTCAGGGTATAGCCTGCAAAAGACGTTTTGTGCTCTGTAATTGCCATCTAAGAATCCTAACAGTTTATAATATGTGTAACATCAGCATATTATGAAATGGGGTCAAGACAGCATAAAGAATAAGTTAGCAGCGAGGGCTTGATGGGAAAGGCGACCTGTTAGGCCGCCCCTGTGACATAATGGGATTATCCAGCCGATGGTGATGTGGCGGGCCAACTGTCTTCCATATCGTCATAGGCAATGACATATGTCTCTGCGACCATTTCAAAAGAGGTGCTGTCGAAGGCTGAATAACGGACTTCTCGAATCCAGGCATTGCGGGCGGTCCAGCGGCGCGTCACCACGCCATCATCAACAGCGACAATGGTCACATCACGGCGCGGACGAGAGGCCGCCTCACGCCCCGCAATTGTTTCGCGCAGCCAGGTATTGAAGGCACTGTTGGCGTCACGTTCGACGATTTTTGACACTTCGAATGGGGGAAGAAGGCGTTTACCATCCTCTTGCAGGCGAAATGTCACCAGATGTCCAATGTGCAGCACACCATTGACACGTTCTCCATTGATTTCAAAGGCAAATTCGTTCGATACGAGGCTGTCGAGCATCACGCGTTGACTTGTCTCAGTGGTCGCCTTGTAACTCCCCTACTAGGCTGATCATGAGTCGATTATGGCGCAGGGTGGGCGGTGGCGCAAACGGCTGCTGCTAATGTGTCCAGGCAAGCACTGTGATCTGCGGGCTGAGAGTCTCTTCATAGACAATCGGCGCAAGATCGATGAGGAAGGGACTGTGGGCCTCAGGCATCAGGAGCGGCAAATCACGTAGGCGATAGGCGACGACAGCCCCCTCTGAATCGAGCAGCGTCACGACAATCTGCCCCTGTTTAAACGATACATCATAGGGATTTTGCAGCATCCCTCGCACCCGATAACGCGTCTGATCGAGCCATAAACCCGCGACATTTTGGGTCGGGATGACAAACACGTTCTCATCAGAAGTCCGCATCTGAGGCGGCAGTACGAACGGCACAGCGTCTTCTTCCCAGACACCGGGTGATGACCAGATCACGCGATAAGGCGCTGTCTGATTGGGCAGAAGATAGGCCTGTTCCAGCGCGATCTGTTGTGACTGATTCTGGAGTTGTACTGTCAGAGAGATATTTTTCCAGAGCTTGCCTGTCGTATTCTTCAACTGGCCGAGGCACAACAGATCAGCAGTGGGTGTGTCATAGCAGCGAGGCAGATCAGGCACAAATACGGGCTGAGTCGCCATGAGCAGCGGATTATCCAGCAGAAGCGGTGTAAATGTAAGCAGAGATGAGGCCGGACGTGGTGCCAGGGAATGCTGGATCATATCGGACGGCGTTTGCGCCCGCGCCAACCATAGCAAAACAAGCCCTGCTATGAGGAGGACAAGCCCTCCCAGGAGCAGCGCCCAGACTGGTTGAATATCCAGCAGCGTAGGCACAGTGGCAACCCCGCAGCATCTCGAACGTTGGTCTTATTATATTCGCAAACGGAGAGAAATGCTTCTGTAAGTTTGCAGATTCTTGTTTAAATCGTCCAAGTTACAAATTTCCTTTCGTGAGCGCTCACAGCGATAGGCAGTTAAACACCATCTAAAGATGCCTCACGAAAGACCTTTTAAGACGGATAACAAGATATAAACCCTCCCTGCTCACAAAAATGGAGAGACAGACCCCTGATACACATGACATTTGTTCTTAAAATAGAAAGAAAATAGGATTATGCTTGTGCCATATTCCCATATAGAAAGATGTCTTTCATGCGCCTCTATCTTGTATGTGTGCTCTTGGGGTTGTGTACGCTGCTTGCAGCCTGCTCAGGTGCGCCTGTCGCAACCCCAAGCGTTGAGCAGGCCGTCGGTCTCGTCGAATCAACCCCTGCCGCACAGAGCGAAGCCGTTTATCGTGCCATGTCGGTTGATCAATTCGCCAGCATCCTTGAGTCAACTGACAAGCCGTACACCATTGTCAACGTGCATATCCCTTATGAGGGCGAAGTCCCCAACACAGATCTCCAAGTCACGTACAACGATGTGGATGCACTCCTATCGGCACTGCCTGATAAAAATGCGCCGATCATTCTTTACTGCCGCAGTGGACGCATGAGCGATTTCGCCACACGCGCTCTTGTGGAACAGGGATATACCCAGGTCTGGGATGTCACGGGTGGTATGAATGCCTGGACTGACAGTGGCCGCGAACTCCTGTTTAACGATTAGCTGAGGCTTTTCCAGATTAAAGCAGAGACCAAGACGATGTAGAATAAAAGGACAAGCCACAAGATAATCACGGACGACGATCCAAAAATGGTTTGTTCGTATTGCCCCTCTCTG
>Ga0105044_10010968_pt1 | contig 12358 bp, 14 predicted proteins | sample MAT01_FD_78092 | JGI IMG/M metagenome (GOLD analysis project Ga0105044, IMG submission 78092) | Freshwater microbial communities from Lake Fryxell liftoff mats and glacier meltwater in Antarctica - MAT-01 | ecosystem: Environmental > Aquatic > Freshwater > Ice > Liftoff microbial mat | place...
CTCTTCGGTAGAGGGTTCTCTTTCGTGCTCTTGTTCAAAAGCCATATAAGCTTTATTGGCTTTATTGTAGGTGCCGATTTTATTCTGTGGTAAACGCACCAGCCTTCCTTGCTCAGCCAAAGCTTGCAAAATAGATTGACGAATCCACCAAACCGCGTAAGAGATAAATTTGAAACCCTTGGTTTCATCAAATCTTTGAGCCGCTTTGATCAAACCGAGGTTACCTTCGTTGATCAGATCGCTCAAAGAAAGACCTTGGTGCTGGTATTGTTTGGCTACCGATACCACGAAACGTAAATTAGCCTGCACCAATTTATCCAATGCACGCTGGTCGCCCATTTTTATCTTCTGCGCCAAGATTGTTTCCTCTTCAGGAGTGATCATAGAGATTTTGGAAATTTCCTGCAAATATTTTTCTACCGCCTGTGAATCACGATTGGTTATCTGCGTTGCGATCTTAAGTTGCCTCATTGTATTGTATTAGTTACTAAATATAAACACCAGATAGACAATTAAAGTTGGAATAACGTTGCAAATTGCTATTTTATGCTGGAATTATACCTAAAAAATTGTGTGCAAAGTTACTTTGAAATTTTCGCTTTTCATAGTAAAATCGATAAAATGGAATAAGTAGTGTATAAATTAACCGCTTTTTGGCTTAATTTTATTTTTTTTTATAACGTAACGTGCTGGTTTTTGCACGATTTAGCAGTATTCCGTCCAATTAACCGCTAAGTACTTACTTTTGTTTTATGATAACAGACTTACGCTCAGATACTTTTACAAAACCGACCCCACTCATGTTGGCCGCAATGATGAATGCCGAAGTGGGCGATGATGTTTTTGGAGAAGACCCTTCCGCGAACTCGTTAGAAGCTAGTGCTGCTCAGATGTTTGGAATGGAAGCAGCATTGTTTTGCCCAAGCGGAACCATGACCAACCAGATCGGAATCAAATGCCATACACAACCCGGCGAAGAAGTGATCTGCGATAAAACCAGTCATGTGTACCTATACGAAGCTGCTGGAATCGCTTTTAACAGTGGCTGCCAGGTGAAACTATTGGATGGCATTCTGGGTAAACTATCCGCAGAATTAGTACAAGCAGCCATCAACCCCAACGATATTCACAAGGCCCCTACCAGTTTGGTTTGTTTAGAAAATACGGTGAACAGAGGTGGTGGCAGCACATACGATTTCGCTGAATTTCAAAGAATTAAAGAGGTTTGTATCAATAATAATATCAAATTACATTTAGACGGTGCCCGACTGTTTAACGCGATGGTTGCCAATAAAGAAGACCCAAAAGCTTATGGCAAGGTTTTCGACAGTATCTCCATCTGTTTGAGTAAAGGATTAGGTGCTCCGGTGGGCAGCCTGTTATTAGGCAATGTTGACTATATCAAAAAAGCCAGAAGAGTCCGCAAAGTGCTGGGAGGAGGAATGCGACAAGTTGGTTACATGGCGGCGGCCGGATTGTATGCGTTAGAACATCATATCAACAGATTAGAACTAGATCACATACTAGCCAAGCAAATTGCGCACGCACTATTACGCAAAAATTTTATTGGCCACATGCTCCCTGTAGAAACCAATATCGTGATTTTTGAAGTAACCGATCCTTACACCGCTAAAGAATTTTGTGAGTTCATGAAAAAACGAGGGGTATATTGTTTGCCAATATCACATAACCAGGTAAGAATGGTGACACACCTCGATGTCAAACAACAACAAGTGAATGATTTGATCGATCTCATCGAATCGATGTAAACATTGCTCCCTAAAGTTTTAAAATATTACTATTATGTTTCCCAACATCAACCCTACCAACACAGAAGCATGGAAAGCACTTCAACTTCATTTTAATTTATTTGAACAAATTAAAATGAAAGATCTTTTTTTTAACGACCCCGAGCGATTCGACCATTTTTCTTTGCGGTTGGAAGATATCTATTTCGATTATTCAAAAAATATTATCACAGAAAACACCGTTGAAGTATTACTGGAGCTGGCGTCCGAATGTGAACTTTCCTATGCTATACAGGCCATGTTCAGTGGCGAAAAAATTAATGGCACAGAAGATCGTGCTGTGCTGCACACTGCCCTTCGCAACTTTTCCGGGAAAGAAGTATTCGTAGATGGGAAAGATGTGATGCCCGATATCAAAGCAGTGTTGGCACAAATGAAAGACTTTTGTGAGAGGCTGCACAATGGTGCCTGGACCGGGTACACCGGAAAAAAAATAAAGTATATCGTCAACATTGGTATAGGTGGCAGTGATCTTGGTCCGGTTATGGTTACTGAAGCACTAAAACCTTACTGGGTGGAGGGTATTCAGCCCTACTTTGTGAGCAATGTAGATGGAGCGCATATGGCAGAAACCTTGAAAAAAGTTACTCCCGAAGAAACCCTGTTTCTGATTGCCAGTAAAACTTTTACTACACAAGAAACCATGACCAATGCACATACTGCCAGAAATTGGTTTTTAGCGCAGGGTGCTTCGGAGTCCGACATCGCCATGCATTTTGTGGCATTGAGTACCAATAAAAAGGATGTTGAAAAATTTGGTATCGATGCTGCCAATATGTTTGTGTTTTGGGATTGGGTAGGAGGAAGATATAGTTTGTGGAGCGCTATTGGTTTGTCGATTGCTGCCACAGTTGGCTACGAAAATTTTGAGCAGTTGTTAAAAGGTGCACATAGTGCCGACAACCATTTTAAAGAAACTGAATTCGATCAAAATATTCCGGTAATCATGGCATTACTCGGAATATGGTACCGCAATTTTTTCAAGGCAGATACAGAAGCCATCCTTCCTTACGACCAATACCTACATCGTTTCCCGGCTTATTTTCAACAAGGCAATATGGAAAGCAACGGAAAACATGTGGACCGAAATGGAGAAAAAGTGACCTACGAAACTGGCCCTGTGATCTGGGGCGAACCCGGCACCAATGGGCAACATGCCTTTTACCAATTGATACACCAGGGTACTTCGATGATTCCCTGCGATTTTATTGTGGCAGCTCAAAGTCACCACGCCATTGGCGATCATCATGAAAAACTAATCAGCAACTTTTTTGCCCAAACCGAAGCATTGATGACTGGTACCGAACACGAAAATCCTTTCAGGGTGTTTGAAGGCAACCGGCCCACCAACTCTATTTTAGTGAAAAAAATTACGCCCTACACATTAGGTCAACTCATTGCACTTTATGAGCACAAAATATTTGTGCAGGGTGTTATTTGGAACATCTACAGCTTCGATCAGTGGGGAGTAGAACTGGGCAAGGTATTGGCCAACAAAATTTTACCAGAACTGAAAGGACCAGAGAACACCAGTACTCACGATTCATCTACCAACGCTCTGATTAATTTATATAAGACGCTTAGATAGAAAAATAAAAAAATATTTACATCATCCTTTATAACATCAAATAAATAACCATGAAATGTATTGTTATCACAATAATGCTGGTTGGAATTTCGGCTTTCGCCTTTTCGCAATCAACTGCCACCAAGCCTGGAACCGAAACCAAAAACAGCATCCCCCAAAAAAATAGCAAGTCAGATTCGGCATCTCATCGCCCGGAAATAAGTGTTATTTCCATTATTCCAACATTGAGGTTTTGGTTATTACCGGCAAACATTCCCAATCCTTTTATGAAAGATGATAATTGAGCTCTATTTAAATAAATGTATAAAAAAACTCTCCAAATGGAGAGTTTTTTCTTGCGATTAGTTTTGGTTTCTGGTAATTACCATTTGTCAACTTCTTCAGTGCTTCCGTTGTCTAATGGAGTATGGTCTTCCACTTCAGGTGTGCTCACCGGAGTGGGTGTTTCTTCTATGATCTCAGGAACGGCACTGGCTTCTGCTGCAGGCTCAGTATTAGCGGGAGTATAACCACCCTCCTCACCTTCATAAGGCGTATCGTGGTTGAAGGCATCAAAATCAAAATCAGGCATCAAATCCGTTTTTACATAATCTACTGCCTCCGTTAACCCCTTCATAAACTTGTTGAAATCTTCCTTGTACAAAAAGATCTTATGACGATCGTAACCGTCTGAGTCAAAACGTTTGCGACTTTCTGTGATGGTCAGGTAGAAGTCATTACCACGGGTCTCTCTTACATCAAAAAAGTAAGTTCTGCGTTTCCCTGCTTTAATGCGTTTGCTGTAAACGCTGTCCATTTTTTTGTCGTTATTTTCGTACGCCACTGTTGTTTATTTAATTGATTAATTGATTTTTAAGAGCCTCGCAAAGATAAAATTGTTTTTGATATGGCAAAATTTATGAATTGGCAGTTTTCAACCGGTTTATATGGCCTCGTTGGAGGGTGCATCGTTTTGTTGTTGCCGAAAAAACATCTCGGCATAAATGCCATTTTGCGCCATCAACTCGCTGTGGGTACCTTGTTCTGCAATTGCTCCGTCCTGAAGAACAATTATTTTATCGAAATTGAACAGTGAGAATATCCGGTGCGTAATGATGATCGCCGTTTTATGTTGCAAGTATTCGTAAAGGTTAGCAATGATGGTTTGTTCAGTTCGGGCATCCACCGCACTTAAACAATCATCAAAAATAACAATATTGGGATCTTTGATCATCGCCCTGGCAATGGATATACGTTGCTTTTGTCCACCACTGAGTGTCACACCGCGTTCGCCCACCATCGTGTTCATTCCTTCTGAAAAAAAGGCTATTTCGTTGTAAATACTAGCTTTACGGGCAGCTTCCTCTACATCGGCATCCGTAGCAGATTCTTTTCCAAAACGAATGTTGTTGCGAATGGTATCACTGAATAAAAAAACATCCTGGGGTACATAACTGATCTGACTTCGAAGATTACTTAATAATATTTTTCCGATTGGATGCTGATCGTACAAAATACTACCTAGATCCACATCATACATCCTCAACATTAGCTGTGCCAATGTTGATTTCCCTGAGCCGGTTTTTCCAACAACGGCGATCTTCTCCCCCTTTTTTATATGCAAAGAAAAGTCTCGTATGGCAGTGATGCCTGTGTGCGGGTAAGTAAAAGTCACTTTATCAAATAAGATATCACCCTCTAATTGATGTGGGGCGGCTTCTGCAGTGTCTTCAATGCGAGGTTTCGATAGTAAAAACTCATTGATCCTTCGTTGAGAAGCCACTGCCCGCTGTGTCATGCTGGCCGTCCAACCAATGGCACTTACCGGAAAGGTGAGCATTTGAATATACATCACAAATTCTGCTATCTTCCCCACTGATGCGCCTTCTACCCCATTGATCACATCCAGTCCACCAACTAGTATGGTGGTTAAGGTACTCAGTCCAATTAACAAGGCCATGCTGGGAAAATAGATGGCTTCCGTTTTGGCAAGACTCAATGCATTGTTTTTATACGCCTCGCTATTTTCGGAAAAATAGCGCAACATCGATTTTTCTTGTACAAATGATTTAATCACCCTGATGCCGGAATACGACTCTTGCGCATTGCTGGTTAAGCTGCTAAGGAGAGATTGTATCTTTTCACTTTTTTTGTTGATGATGGTATTGACGAAGTAGATGGCGATGGCCAAAATTGGCAACGGACTCAGCGCAACGATGCTGAGCTTTACATCTGACTTGAGCATAAAAAACAAACTAAAACCAATCACCGCTGCCAGGTTGATGAAATACATGATGGCGGGGCCTGTGTACATTCTTACCCTGCTCACATCTTCTGAAATCCGATTCATAAGATCGCCCGTACTATGTGTTTTGTAAAACTGGGTATCGAGTTTTTGGTAATGCGAAAAAATTTCATTTTTTTGTTCATATTCGATAAGGCGGCTCATGACGATGATAGTTTGCCGCATGAGAAACATAAACAAACCACTGATAACAGCTAGAATGATGAGAATAATCCCGGCATATAATATTTTATTTCCAAAAGATTGCGATTCAAAACTATTGATGACAGCCCTTACAATGATATCGTAATTGGCGTTGGCATCCCGAAGATTTTTGGTATTCAGGGCATTGTTATCCAGCACTTTTACGACTGTGTTCACCACATAACCCGTGATTTGCGGAGCCAGGATGCGAAAATAATTAGTGAGAATTACAAATAACATTCCGAGTAAAAAACGATGGCGGTACTTCCAAAAATATTTATTCAGGCTCGAGAGCTGCTTCATAGGTAGCAAAATTAGTCAATCAATTCTATCCAATAAAATTAACCCACGAAGTTAGCCTCAAGAGTTAAATGGCACATTGAATAAAGAATTGGCTAATTGGTTAAAAACTTTGTACCCACCTGATACCTGGTGTAACCGATTTAAAAAAGTCTTTTAGATACAATACAGGCTGAATGTTTGTTTTACCCTCAAACAACGATAATGTTCCCGCACTGATTCTGGATATCCCTCTTTCATACACAGTACCTTTGGGAGTAAATAAGTGTGACAAGCTAAAGTTGAATAGGTCGTAATTATGTTTTGTAATCTTTTTGTCTTTAATATACCCCCTTGAATAATTAAAAGTAACAAAGGGATTTATAAAAGTTCTGTTGTTTCCCGAAAGATCCTTTTCAAAACTGAAATGATTTTCTACGCTCAGTCCGAATTCTCTTTTAATATTTTTGCCGCCTAAAACAATAGCTGCGCCAAAGGTGATGGAGGGAACAAAATTGTTTCGATAATTTTGAATGTCTACACTGGCTCTGAATTCAAGGTAATCACCGCCTGCATTGTAGCCTTTGACAGCATTTGCTTTAATTGCCGGATCGGCCAGAGGACTGTAGCTATTATCGTCATTGTTATCCCACTTCTTGTTTATATTTTCTTTGATGGACTGTATCTTTTGATTCAGCACATCATTCATATAATCGGAAAGATCGCTCACCTGATTGAGCAAAAAACGAACTTTAAAATACCTGCTATCGTTGAATCCTTTTCTTAATGGGTATTTGGCTACAAAGTTTATTTTGCCAATAAAATTGACAGTATCCTGAATGGTTTTCAAGCTGGAAACTTCTTCATTCATGATAACGAAACTTTCTGCCTTTGGAAGATATTGGTAAAATCTGAGTTTGCGTTGCGCTGTTACTGATATATTGTAATCGATGCGTTTGATGGTTCTTTCATCTGCTAAAGAATCTTTGAATAAACGAAGGTCCTGCAAAAAACCGTAAATAATCGAATCCATCTGTTGGATCTGGTCAAGATCATTGATGTCGTTTACAAAAATCTCAACTTTATTCCCCTTTCCCATATCGAACCAAAAAAAACGATTGGTGCTATTGGGCGGAATGTCAAATGGATATTCATTGGTGTTTTGCATTTGGGCAAAACTTGCCTGATTGATGCTGCTAATAAGCATCAATGCGATAAAAATTTGTTTCATGGCTATACTTTAATGTTTAAGGAAAAAGTTTAATTCGAATCAGATCATCTTTGTCTTTTTTTACAGGATGAAGGTTGCTATTACCGTACAGCTTCTTCGTAGGAGTATTTACCCGGAAGTAAGGTTTGCCCTCTTGTGCGGCCAGATCTGCCCTGTTGGCCGGGTAGTTGATATCATTTAAATGCACCACTTTTAATTTTTTGGGTGCACTTAGAACCAATACGGGCCTGGTAGTTTGAAGGCTATCAATCATTGACAAAGGAAGACTGAATATTACGATTGGTTCTTTACTCAGCAATGGAAGAACCGAATCTTTTTTGGGCATCAAAACTGAAATTACATTCTTTGTTTGCTCAACTTTAGAAACAAGTACGTACTCAGTCTTTGGTGTTGTTGTAATAATATCCGGCCCTCTAGACGTATTTTTTAATAGAGCAGGCAATGCTTTCACCGAAACTTTTTTTGAGTCCGTTTGTATTAGAAATCTGTTAAAAAATTGAGCACTTAAAAACACAAAGGTTAATAAACAAGCTGCTGCTATCCAATACCAAGATCTTTTTTTAGAGGGCACTGTCTGATTCAGTTGCTTTTGTTGAAAATGTTGCCAGCCTGCTTCAAGATCATACGGGGCAGGATCTTCTTCAAAATGATCGAGCCTTTGTCGCCAGCCTTGTATTTTATGGTCGCTGTTGTTTTGCATAATAGGCTTCTGTTGATTGTATTTTTTTTTGTAAAAGGAGTTTTGCTTTGTTCAATTGTGATTTAGATGTACCAATACTGATGCCTAGGCTAGTTGCAATTTCGGCGTGAGTAAATCCTTCTAGCTCGTACAAATTAAATACCGTTCTATAACCAACGGGTAATTGTAATATCAACTCAAATATTTGTTTTGTAGAAAGTCTGTCCAGCAAATCTTCCTCCAGGGAACAGTTTTCAGCCTCAGATTCAGAAACGGTTTTGAATGCTTGTTTTTTTCGTAAAAACATCAGGCATTCATTGATCATAATCCTTTTTATCCAATTATAAAACGCCGCATCGTTTTCGTATCTAAATGATGGAATGGACTGAAATAATTTTAGAAACCCATTCCCCAAGAGCTCCTCTGCGTCTTCTGGGCTTTTAACATAGCGGCGGCAAAGCGTCAGCATCTTGCCAGCATACATCTGGAACATACATTTTTCTGCGGCCTTGCAGTTCTTTTGAGCTTCATGTATTAAATCTTCTATATCCATGTTTGACTAAATCCTTCTAAAGATATAAATGCATTCCGGGATGCAAGGGTTGCCCGCTGTTAAAAAAAAAGTTATAAATACAATCACCAGCACAGCTATCATACCGGCATTAAATAGTTTGCAATCTTTTTTGAGAAAATTTAATTGGGAATTATCCAAAACAAATTGTAACAATAAAAGCTATGTTAAATAAAACTAATAACGGAAGTATGTATACTTTATCTAAGGTGACACATTGTAATTTTAAGCAGTTGGGTAACAAAATTAGAAAATAACTACTGGGTGAGTCATGAATATTCCAAAACTTTTGGCTTTGTGTTGTTTGTATTTTTACCAACTTTATGGCGATAGTTTAGGGTTGTACCTCAGAAAATAAAATGTTGGCTTCTTTGATTAAATTTTTGTGGCCCTATGCTGAAGCCAAGATTCTTTCTTTTTTGATAGATGGCAAAAAATCAACCCAAAGTTGAGACATAAAAAACAAATGAATTCCTTGAATATAAATGCGCGTGCAAATCACAATTTGGATAAATAAACGGAACAATCAATTGTGAGTAAAGCACTAACTTTAATACTTGAATTTACTGATTGCAAATAAAAGTTAGTTAATAGATGAAATTTGAAGCCGTTTCCATTATAGAGTGCGCAATAGAATCAGGCGGTTCTTCATCATATGTTTCAGGGGCACTTCGAAACATTTATAAAACAATTCCCGAGACCAAACAATTAGAATTGGCCTGTTATGAAAAAATGAACTGCCGTCCCTATCATATTCCCATCAATGATTTCAACGATAAAGTATTGGTAGATTTTTCAAATTCCAAAAATTCAGAATTTTTCAATATCAAAATAACGGTGATCAGTCAGCTTGCGTTGGAAATGGGCAAAGCTGCCATGGAATTCCTGGTACAGACCATAGACCCATTACAAAATTCGGAACCCGGGTGATGACACCCGAGCTAATTGGAGCCAAATCATCATTGCTACAAAACAACCATTTGTAAGTTCGATACAAAAAAAGGACATGAAAAAAACAATTCAAATTTTTGCTGCATTGGTGGTAATAGTCTCCGGCAGTTGTTCGGTTTCGCAAAAGCAAACTACCACCGACGACGGTAACATCAAAGTGAATTTTATTCAAATCAACGATGTATATGAAATTGCACCCATCGAAGCTGGTAAGGTGGGTGGCATGGCAAGAGTAGCCACTATTAAAAAAGAATTAAAAGCCAGGAACAACAACACTTATTTATTAATGGCGGGCGATTTTTTGAGTCCGTCGGTTTACAACAGCCTTAGCTACGAAGGCAGCCGCATCAGGGGCAAACAAATGGTAGATGCTATGAACGCAGCCAAAACAGATTTGGTTGTTTTTGGCAACCATGAATTCGATATAAACGAAAAAGAATTACAAACTTGTATAGATCGCAGTGAGTTTCAATGGATAGCTTCTAATAGTTTTAATACAACAGCCAACGGCGCAATTCCTTTTGGGAAATGGAAAAATGGCGTTAAAACAAATTTCCCGGAAACCTTCCTCCTATCTGTGTCAGATGAAGATGGCACTCATGCTACAATAGGATTTATCGGCATTAACCTCCCTTTCAACAAAGCAAGTTATGTAAGCTATACCGATCCTTTGGCTACTGCAATAAAGCTGTATGAACAAATCAAAGATTCTTGCGATGTTGTCATCGCACTCACCCATCAACTGATCGAAGATGATATCAAACTGGCTAAGGCGTTACCCAATTTAGGTGCCATCATGGGCGGACATGAACATGATATGCGTTTTGTAAAAGAGGGAAACGTTACCATCAGTAAAGCACATGCCAATGCGAGATCGGCGTATATAATTGAAATGAAAATCAACAAAAAATCCGGCAAAAAATCGTTTCGTTACACCCTGAAAAATGTAGATGATAAAATTGGTAAAGACAGTGCGACCCATGTTGTTGTACAAAAATGGTCGGACATCGCTACTGCCAATTATGCGTCGTTGGGCTTTAATGCAGCGGAGATTGTAATGGCAAAAGGGCCAACGTTAGATGCCCGCGAAGCCATGGTGAGAGCTGGTTCTACCAATTTCACGAAACTAGTGGTCAATGCCATGGAAGCCGCTTGCCCGAAAGCCGAAATAGCCATCATCAACGCTGGCTCCATCCGATTGGATGATCTGTTGACAGCTCCAATCACCAGTTTCGATATCATACGAACTTTACCTTTTGGTGGAGGAATGATAGAATTAGATATGAAGGGCTCCTTGCTAAATGAAATACTTACAGCAGGTAAAAAAAATGTGGGCATTGGTGGCTTTCTGCAGTATTCAACATCTGTAAAATTTGACGCCATCGGACAAAAATGGTCGTATCAAAACATTGCAATTGAAGATGAAAAAATATTCAGGGTAGCCGTTACCGATTTCTTGTTAACGGGTGGTGAAGCGAACATGGGTTTTCTCACAAAAAAAAATGTTGGGATCGTCAAAATGTATCCTGTTTCAGACGCATCTACAGCTCTCACCAACGACATTCGCCTGGCAATTGTAGATTACATGAAAAAATTATTTACGGTAGTTCGTTAAAAAAATCACGAGGTTGCTCACCAGCTCGCCTACACGAAAAAATGCCTACAAAAAATAAACATGTAGAACTGAAAAAAAAGTTGTACCACACCTGTTTGCAGGAGTTGGAGAACAAAGTGCGCTCTGTTCAACAGGTATTAGCAGATCTTCATACAAGTGCCGCAAACGAAACTAAAAGTACAGCGGGTGATAAACATGAAACTGCTTTGGCCATGCTGCAAATAGAACAGGAAAACAAACGCCAGCAATTGAGGGTCTTACAAGAACAACAAGCCATTTTAAATCGAATCGAAGTTAATAATATCCCGCAACAGGTGGGCTTGGGAAGTTTGGTTAAAACTTCCACTATTTGGTTTTATATCAGCATTGCCTTAGGAAAAACTACGATTGATGGCCAAATGATCTATGTTATATCAGCAGCATCGCCATTGGCAAAATTGCTACTAGGCAAACAACCGGGCGAAAGTGTGAGCTTTCAACAAAGTACTTATCAGATTGAATCGTTGATCTGACAATGAATTAAAGAGAGCTTTCCGCAAAAGATATTTCCATTTGCTACCGCTTTGTAAACATAAACTTGTTCCTATCCTCAGAAAGTACTTTATTTGAAATAAAAAATTATGGCAACTACCAAATTAACAGTCAACAACAATGGCTCTCTAAAAGTAGATGGCGACTTTGAACTTGTAGATAGAGATGGAAATAAATATGATTTAGGCGGAAGAACCATCATTTCTGTTTGCCGATGCGGCTTATCTAAAAACAAGCCTTTTTGTGATGGCTCCCACAACGGCCATTTTGAACATGAAGCCGTTGCATTCGCATTGCCCCCAAAAAAGACTACTTAAACCCGATTCAGTTCCTGCTGAATAGCGCAGGCCCTACGCGAATGAATAATTATTTTTTATAAGATACTGTTTGTAAGTAACCAGAATCTTCTATTTTTACAACTGATTATCAATGTATTATAAGCAGGCGGCTTATAATGGATTTTTCAGGCTGGTCAACGCCAATAAAATCGCTTTTAAGATATGCACAAATTAGGCAAACGGCATGTTTGTTGCATTTATCGGGCAGAACGTATTAAATCCAATTTCCTTCAATACAAATTAAATATTTGAAAAGACTTGCTCATCTTCGAAATTGACGGTAAGTAAGACCAATTCAAA
>Ga0105044_10010974_pt1 | contig 12353 bp, 10 predicted proteins | sample MAT01_FD_78092 | JGI IMG/M metagenome (GOLD analysis project Ga0105044, IMG submission 78092) | Freshwater microbial communities from Lake Fryxell liftoff mats and glacier meltwater in Antarctica - MAT-01 | ecosystem: Environmental > Aquatic > Freshwater > Ice > Liftoff microbial mat | place...
ACTCAAACCTCCGAAAGGAGGTATTTTTTTTGTTATTGTCATTTCACGGAAAATATGCTTACATAAACATTACCTCACCGAATTTTTGGGAATTTTTAAATAAGCTTTGACCATCAGTATTGCCTAATAAAATAGGAAACTTTTTAGAGTTAAAATTATATCTTATGTTTGAAGAATAAAGAGTTTTTTTAGGCAAAAACCTAGGAAAGTCATTTTGAAACATCGTAAAAACTAAACAACTTTTCAACAATCCAATAGAGGATCAAACGGACCAAATTTTTGTATTTCAATTGATAATAACTTTATTATACAAGATGAATCAGATATGAGTCTAAGGCAATTAGAGAAAACCTCCTATTTAAAAAATGTAAAAGCTCTAAAAAAACTTTTTAATAAAAATGATAATAAAGCAAACTCTAAAAAACTACTTTGACATTAAAGGATAAATTTGATACTATTACATTATGTATAATGGGCCAAAAAAAGGTTTCAATCTCAGGTCTATCTGGCAGTACCGCTATAGATTTTATGCGGTTTTGATTGCTGTTATTCTGAGTCCGATTTTTTATGCAAACAGCACAGATGTAATTGCGAACGTCAATTTACCCAGTGACCAGTTTAGATTAGTAGAATCCAACATTATTGCCAGTAGAGTTCAGCGCGTCCAGGCTCCAGTACTAGCTCGAGCCCAGGCCCCCGATCCAGGTAATCCTGCAATAGTTCCAGTTACAGATAATGACCGGCTATATATCGACGGGACAGGCGACGAAATCACTAAAGAACTAAGGCAAGCAGGCTATGATGTGAGTTATATCTCTGCAGAGCCTTTTGTAGATCTAAACCTCCCCCTGCCCGTTGAAAAAAAGGAAGAAGTGATTAATAGAGAACAATATATCGAAAACACTAAGAAAAGCTTAAATTCTGTAAAACCCAAACCCAATAGCCCTCAGTATACCAATTTTCTGAGATACCCAAAATTCAATGTAAATTCACCGATTATATATTCTAGTTTTGAAGATTTATTTAACAAAAAACCTGATGGAAGCATTGATTTTACAAGCCCAATCACTGAAGACTCAAACAATGTCAACAGCAAAAATGCACTTAACACTCCTATCCAGAGACTTCTCGTAAATGGAATAGTCCATCTTGCTTTTACTCCTCAGCCTGGAGAAATAGGTAATTCCTACATTGTGGGTCACAGTAGTAACTTTAGTGCCGTAAAAAGTAACTACAATCAAGTGTTTAAGCCTTTAGAAAGTAGAACTAGAGAAGGAGATGAGTTTATTATTTATGACCGTTTCGGAAGGGAGCTGAAATTCAAAGTATTTGAAGTCAAAAAAATACCTGAAGAGGATGTATCTGAGGCTTACAAGAATTTCCCTGATCGCAGGGTTGTAACTCTGCAAACTTCAATTTTGGGCTATAGAAACGGAAGACTAGCTGCCACACACCGCTGGTTAACTCGAGGTGAAATGGTAAATTAAATGGTTCTAGTTTGACAAATAAACTTGTAAAAATTAGCTTTCTGGAGTGTCTGAACTTTTTAGAATTCTACAATTTGCCATTATCGGGATATGGAATACATTTTTTGATTTAGCTTTATTCTGGTTACTCATTAATGCACTTGGAAAACTGAAATTCTGGTCAAAATTGAAGCTGAAGGTAGAGACAGTCAGTCATGTTTTTTCTTTTCTAATTGCCAGCGGGGTGAGTTATTTTTTGAACACCAGATTTACCTTTGGGGATGCGACTAAAAACAGAGGTTGGGGGTTATATCTAGGAGTTACATTGTTTTCATTGCTGATTTCAACTCTATTAATTAATTTTTTCACTCAAGGTAAATATTTCCAATTATTTGAAAAAGTCGTTATTGCTAGAATTCCGTTGCTTAAAAAAAGCAACTTTGATAGTAAAAAATTTGCAGTTTTAGTCAAATTAGGTACTGTTGCAGTAACTTTGGTAACTAATTATTTAGGTTACAAATACTTTGTTTTTAGGTAATTGAGTAAAAATTACTAGAATTCCAAAATAACTGGGCAAAAGAATACTTTGACCAAAGCTGTTTTTTAGATTAAAATGAGCAAAATTAAATCACAAAAAATATGCTCGAAAAAATAAAAACTTTTTACCAAAAAAACTCTCAACAAATTTATTCAGGAATTGGGATTTTAGCGATTTTATTACTGGTTCTTTTTGCAGTTTTACAAGGCGCAAATTTCGTTTCTAATCTCAGAGGTTTTCAGTTTGATCCATTTTTAATTTTTGCAATTGTAGCTTTAGCCTACTATTTTAGTAGAGCAATCGACAATCAAAACAGAATTATGGAAAGCCAGCAGATAATCCTTGAAAAAATCCTAGATTCCCAAAAACAATCCCAGAATCAAACTACCACTGCCCTAGTTTCAAAACCTGCAAGAAAACGCAAGTAATTAAAGATAATCCAAAAGGGGCTAAACTTGGGTCTTTGACCAAGTAAAAAAAATAAAATAAGCTAAGTATTAGTTAGGTGCGAAAGCGTCTAATTACTAAACAAAAATAAAAACAGATTAAAATGAAAGTAAAAAATAATTTTATATTTTTAAGTGTGGCTTTGCTACTGTTCAACCTAGTTCTGGGTGGTTTTGCGGTATTCAATTTTTTACAAGGAAATCCTGAAATCAGTAGAAAGTTAAGTTTTAGTAAACAAAAAGAAGAAGTTCTAGGTGCTAGTAACTTACCCACATTTGATCCAAATTTTATAATGAGTAATCAGACTTTTAGCTCTACTAGAAGCTTTCCAAATGAAGACTCAGTTCAAAAATATTTAGACAGTACTGGATCACCTTTAAGAAGTTTTAATGTGGAGGGGAAACGAGCTAGTTATTGGATTTTTGGAGCCTCCAGAGGCCAGACTAGTAGTAGGTTCGGAGTAGTACCAAACATCAATCCAGGGGTGATTTTGGCGTATTTAGAAAAAGAACAGTCTCTAATAAGTTTGAAAAATTATGACGTTTACAAGGATCCTTCCAACAGGATCAAAAATGCTATGGGTTACGGCTGTCCTGACACTGCTGCCTGCGATGAAAAGTATAAAGGATTCGTAAATCAAGTAAATTGGGGTGCCTACCAGCTTCAATTCAACTATAATAACTCCTCAAGTGGCAGAAATGTACTGCCCTACAAAACCCAAAACACTATTGCAACTCTTGACGAATTCAATGTATTTCTAACCAATGAAGCCACCGCAGCTCAATATAGATATACTCCACATGTCTGTTTTGGAAATATAAATCTGTGGGGAATAATTGTAGCAAACGGCTGGGGAGTAGAAACTAAAACTTATAATTTTCAAGAATTAATCAGTAACAATATAAAGATCTGTACACCAAGTAAGATTGAAAAATTACCAACTGATGAAAATAGAATCGATTTCAAGGATGTGGAAACAATAGTGAGGAAAAACTTTACTTTTGGAGTAAATAATAACGATATCAAAACTCTTCAGCGTTTCCTGAGACAAGAAGGCTACTACATGAACAGGGAAATCAACGGAATGTATGGACTCATAACTGACAAAGCACTAAAGTCCTACCGAGCTGATAAGGGTGTCATAGGTGAATTTAAAAGCATTCCTAAAAGTCGATGCCTGGAACTAATTGATAGAAAATGGAAAATAGGTGAAAAAAGTAATGATGTAAGAGATCTCCAGCAGTGTCTGAGAGATTTGGGTTTGTTTGAATGGCCTACAATTACTGGGCTCTATGGTCAAATCACTGAAAAAGGAATTAATAATGCAAGAAAAGCACTGAAGCAACCAATCAAATTCCAAAAACAAGAAGAGCCAACACCAAACGACATTAATGGTAGCTGTGATAACCTAAAATCACAAACCTTTAAATTTGGTGAAAGCGGGAATAGAGTAAAGCAGTTACAGGAATGCATGAAACAAGCAGGGTTATTTAGCTGGAAAAATGGCTCAACAGGTTTCTTTGGACCAGTGACACAGAGTTCGTATAATTCCTGGAAAGGCAAGACATCAAATGATATTAATTACAGTTGCGATAATCTAAAACAGCAAACTTGGGCGACAGGAGAAACAAGCGGCAGAGTCAAACAGTTACAGATATGTATGCAAAAAGCTGGAAAATTCAACTGGAAAAATGGTGCAACTGGATTCTTTGGAACCACTACTAGACAATCCCTGATTAACTGGCGAGGGTATTTCTAAAAATATTTTTATCAGATTAACGCTGTGTTTTAGCTTCTAGATTTCTTTGAGCAGCTTCGCTGAGGTTTTTAACTTGGCTATCTTGTAGATTAAGTGTCTTGTGGTTAAACGCACCAAGATATTTTGAAAATCTTTTAAAATCTAGAACTATTAAAAAACTAAAATGTTCCAAAAATTAGCCATCGCTATTCTTACTACTAGCCTGTAAAATCTTAACTGCTAGTCTGATGTCGGGATTTCGTTGGTTGTTTGTAGCAAAAAAAGCAACAATTCTAACTATTGCTCTGACTCCATGCTATAGTTGTCAAAACCATCTACCGAAATAATCATATATAATTTTATTTTAGGTATTTTTTTCATTTTTCATCTCTTATATTTTTATTTACTTTTGACATTTCCTCCTGGTCTCTATATTTGGTTTTAATTACATTGCCTTGAATTATTGTAAACGCTAGTCTATTTTCTCCATGATTTGTCTATGTCATGGTGGTTCCTAAAGTGTTGTTACAAAGTTCACCATCAATGATGTTTTGGCATCTTAAGTCTTCTAAATCCTTTTCTTGTTTCACGAGTTTCAAATCTTTAAGAACTTGAGGACAAATAATTCTGTCCGGATATATTCTAATTAAATCTTGGTTAGGCCTACCATCTTTTTGGTATAAAAGTACAGGAGCTTTGCAAACACTACAATAAATACTCAAAACTGTACTGTGATTTCCTCTGCGTTGCCATAACTCATCTTTAGTCTCTTTAATCGACTTATTTAGAGGTGGTTGCCAAGCAGGATTTATAATATTTAAAGACATTTTAACCGTATGTAAATAAATTGGTAACGGGAAACTATTATTTGGTATATATACAAAAATTCATTACGGTCAATTAACTTAGTAAAAATGATAACTCATTATAGAATTGTACTATTTTATAGTTTTGATAGATATTGACATGAAAACCCAATTTTTTATTGATTAGTAAATGAGTAAAATTTTAATTATCTATTCTACTATTGGCGGCAACACCCAGCTAGCAGTTCAAAGAATTCAAGAAGAACTAAATAAAGCAAATTTCGAAGTAGATTTGGTTAGGGTTGATGTGGCAAATGCTAATACAGTTATGGACTACGAACTGACAATTTTGGCTAGTCCGACTTATGGACAAGGAAGTGTGGAAGATCATTTTAGGCCATTTTTAGCTGGAATGAAAAAACTGAATTTGGCCGGGAAAAAATTCGCAGTTGTTGGGCTTGGAGACACTAAATACTATCCTGAATACCTCACTGAATCAGCTAACCTACTGGAAGAAGAGGTTAAAACAGTAAAAGGTAATCTGATAGTACCAGCTCTAAGAATTGGAATGCCACCACTGAAATTCATAGATAAACTAGTACCTAACTGGGTAAACAAAGTAGTTCTAGCTCTGGGATGATTTGACACAAAAAAAGCTAATCTATATCATCATTTAATGGTTTCAAGAACAGTAATTAAAATCGCTGGGGAAAACGGCATGGGAGGTCTCAGCAGTGTGGGAGAACCTCTCCAGAAAGCTCTCAAAAGACTAGGTTTTTTCATACACTCGGAGCGTGAATTCCCCTCAACTATAAAAGGCGGAAAAGCTAGTAATACATTTAATATTTCTACCCAGCCAGTTCGCTCCTTATCCCAAAAAATTGACATTGCAATTGGACTCGACCGTGAGGGTGTGAAAGACGCTCTAGAAACTCTAAGTAATGGCGGGATACTGATTCACGCTTTTGATCGCTGGAATAAGGTTATCAAAGACCTACCGGCCCAAGAGGAAGCCAAAAATTTGCGAGTGGTTCTAATACCTGCACGGGAAATAGCTGTGGAAAATGGCGGGAGTTTAATCATGGTAAATACTGTTCTTTTGGGTTATTTGTGGAAGGTTTTGGGTTTTGAAATAGAAATATTGAAAACAGAAATAGCTGAGCAATTCAGCTCAAAACCTGGTTTAATCAATTTGAATTTGAAATGCCTAGAAGCAGGCTATAATTATGATTCTGGAGAAAGCTTACCCGCTCTAAACATCGCAAAACCAGTGGAAATTCTAAAGACAATTCTAATAGATGGAAATACAAGTCTAGCCCTAGGTGCTATCCAAGCTGGGGTCAGAGCCTACTACGCCTACCCGATGAGCCCCTCGACATCGATTTTGGTATATTTAGCAAAAGTCTCCCATAAAACAGAAATGCTAGTGAAACAAGCCGAAGATGAGATAACTGCAGTGCAAATGGCTTTGGGGAGTATGCACATGGGAACCAGGAGCCTGGTATTTACGTCTGGAGGAGGTTTTGATCTAATGACCGAGACTATAAGCCTTTCTGGCATGATCGAAGTTCCGCTAGTAGTTGGGATAGTGCAGCGACCTGGACCTGCAACAGGACTTCCTACCTGGACTAGTCAGGCCGATCTGAACCTGGCAATATATTCAGGGCATGGGGAATTTAGTCGGATTGTAATTGCAGTTAGTGACCCCACAAGCTGTTACCTGGAAATTCAAAATGCTTTTAATCTAGCAGAAAAATACCAAACCCCAGTAATAATTTTGTCTGAGGCAACTATTGCCATGAGCTACGAAACTGTAGGGGTTTTTGAAGATAACCTAATTCCAGTAGTGAGAAATCTAGTAAAACCTGAAAATCTAGAAAGTTTGCAAAATAGTGATAGATACAAAATTACTGAAAATGGAATTTCTCAAAGATGGCTACCTGGCCAAAGCAAAACTACCTTTTTTGCCAATGGCGACGAGCACTGGGAAGGTGGAGAGCTCACTGAAGAAGCAGATAAGTCTGAGCAAATGATTGCCAAAAGGCTCCGCAAAACAGAGACAATTATAGCTGAGTTACCAGAACCAGAAATTTATGGAATGGAGAAAACCAAACTGGCAATAATCGGCTGGGGAAGTACTAAAAATGTAATTCTAGATGCTATAGAAATCCTTAAAGACCAGAATATTGAAGTTAACTACCTGCACTACACTTATCTTTGGCCACTGAAAACTGATAAATTCCTAAAATTCATAGAAACTAACCCTAACTTTTTTATCATTGAAGGAAATCATGGTGGACAGCTAGCTGATCTGCTGCAAAAAGAAACTAATCTAAATCCTCAAGAAATAGATCAAAGAAAGCTAAATAAATGGAATGGTCGACCGTTTTTTGTCGAGGAAATAATTGAATTTGTAAAAACTAAAATCTAGCTCAATGTCTCAACTCCACGAACTAATCAGCAAATCTCAGGAATTTTCCGAGTTTGAAACTAAGCAAAAACACACCTGGTGCTCAGGTTGTGGAAATTTTGGAATTCTAAACGCCCTTCAAAGAGCTCTGGTGCTAGAAAATATCAAGCCTCACGAGGCACTACTTTGCTACGACGTGGGCTGTAACGGTAACGCCAGTGACAAAATAAATAGCTACACTATTCACGGACTTCATGGGCGGGTTCTAAGTCTAGCTAGCGGAGCTGCACTTGCAAATACTAAGCAGGAAGTGATCGCAATTGCTGGAGATGGAGCGACTTTTTCCGAGGGAATCAATCACCTAGTCCACGCTGTTAGAAACGATTACCCAATCACCTTTATACTCCACAATAATAACAATTACGGTCTAACTATCGGCCAGGCTTCGTCCACTACTAAGCATGGTTTTGCAATGTCAGCCTCCCCAGATGGAGTAATTGCAGATCCTCTCAATACCCTAGACTTTGTGCTGAGTTTGAAACCTAGTTTTGTGGCCAGGAGTTTTTCTGGAGACGTCGAGCACATGACTAGGACCATCCAATCTGGGCTGAATCATCCGGGTTTTAGTTACATCGAAATCATGCAGGCCTGCCCCACATTTAACAAAGCTACACCTCAAGAATGGTACTGGGACAAAATTAAATATATTGAGGATTACCCAGATTATAATAAAAATGACATCTGGCAGGCAAGGAAAATGGTCGAAAACATGGAAACCCAGCTGGCAATTGGAGTATTATATGAAAAAACAGAACAAACAGATTTCCTACAAAAAGTCGAAAGTCGAAAGAATTCCACTACTGAACTAACTCAAGAAGTCCAGAACCGCTCAATTCAAGAATTACTTCAAGAGTTTGTTTAACGTCCTGTATTAACTTGCAAAGACTAAATTATCTATTAAATCCTGAAAATCTGAATCTAGGTTTTTATAAAATACAGAATCTTTTGCAGTTTCTGGATCCTGTTTCATTGAAATAAACTGGTAAATATTATTATTTTGGCTGACTTCAAAAGTTTTAGTCGAAATTGAGTTACCGTTTCCCCCGGGACTTTGAAAAGGCGGAGAAAAGTATTCGTTGATTTTTCCAATTAATCCAGATTTAGTTTTAAAATCTATAGTTTTAATTAGTTTTTTTGATAAATCTAATTTTACTTTAGCAGATTCTGGGTTACTCTCAAACTTTAAATATGGTGATGGCACAGCACCACAATTGAAGCAGGCTAGTTTAGAACCTTTAGGATTTATCACAAGTTTAAAACTTCCATTTTTTTCATATTCAGCACTGCAAGATCCTAAACGACTTTCATTTAGATAGTTAGATTGCTCGGTAGTAAGTTTTGAACGTGGAGCTCCGCCAAAATTGTCTGAGCCATAAAAAGCTATATCAGAAAAGCCTCGTTGAACATTATTTGTATTAATTCCTAAAAAAATATTTCCACATTTATATTTCTCCCAGCCATCTTTTAGAAGTGAATCAAACTGAACATTTAGAGGTTTTGAAATGTTTCCAAAAGTATCTTTAGTAGTTATTTTTATATCATTTTTGCCATCAACGACTGGTAATGTAATTTCAGTTTGTTCTTTTTCAGTAGACAAAATCTCTTTATCACCAATTAAAATTTTTACCCCGATTTCAGTTTTTAGTTTTAATTTAATTTCTCTTTCTAACAAAACAAATTTTGGAACTTCTGAGGAAACTGTAGCTTCTGGAGGAGTTTTATCAGTTACAATCTCTAGAATTATCGGGTTTTTACTATAGTTTGTAATTGGGCCATATTCTTTTACCCCTTTGAATTCCAGGGTATTTTTCCCTTCTTTCAAATCTTCTATTTTCAAGGCAAATTCTTTACTAGTACCTTTATAGTCACCATTTATATACAATTCCTGGTTTTGATTAAAGCTGATTTTTTGCTCTTTTGAATCCATTCCCAAAGTCGTTGATAAACTTGAAATATTTCCGGAGTCGGTAGAAACTTGGTCGGTAGAAAGTTTCGGTTTTAGGTAAAAAAGAGCTCCAGTTCCAAGACAGATTAACGATAACACTGCAACAATTGGAATAATGATTTTTAGGTTAAGTTTAGGCATATTTTCATGGTAAAAATTTTGACATAATCACTTGAACTCTAAGACCTTTGACTCAGCACTTGATTATATTCTAAATAGGACTTCAAAACTCTATTCATAGCAGTTTGATAACCTTTTCTTTTACTTTTTTCTTTAAAACAGTTCAAGACATCCTCGTCAACCCTAAATGAAATTTTTTTTAAGAGTTTTTTTATTAATATTAGACTGTTTGAAATCGATGCCAGGTTCTTTTTTTATCCCATTCAAACTGAAAATTTTCTCAAAATTAGCATACCTAATTGTATATACATTTGCTAAGAAAAGCTCATATTTTGGACTAGATTACCAGGCATTGAGCTTTATAATTAGAGGTTAAAAACGATTACCAATTCCTACGGACCTCGTCTTCTTTGGGAAAAGGATTTTTGGTTTTGGTTATTTATCGGGCGAGAATTGTTACTTTTCTGAGGGATTGGGGCTCTACTGGGAAAAGGGCTTCTGCTTACTTGAGAACCTCTAGAATTTCCAGATTTAGTTTCGGGTTTTGTGGGTACTGAGTTTTGAGCTGGAAAGCCGTGATCAGTAATCTCCGGAATTTGCAGTTTAATCAGTTTTTGAATGTCTTTTAGATACTCTTTTTCATCAACATCACAAAAAGCAATTGCTATACCACTGGCCCCTGCCCTGCCCGTTCGACCTATTCTGTGCACGTAGGATTCAGGGATATTTGGTAATTCAAAATTTATTACATGAGTAAGCTCGTCTATATCAATCCCTCTAGCGGCAATGTCAGTAGCTACTAGAATACGAAGCTCTTTGGACTTGAAATTATTTAGGGCTTTTTGGCGATTGTTTTGGGATTTATCCCCGTGAATAGCTTGAGCTGTAATTCCAAATTTATACAAATCTTTAGCTACTCTATCTGCCCCGTGTTTGGTGCGAGTAAAAACCAAAGCCCGTTCTATTTTATCATCTTTTAAAACTTCGATTAACAGATTTTTCTTGTTAGCTTTGTCTACGAAATATACTACCTGATTAATAGTGGTAGCTGTGCTTGAGATTCTTGAGACTTCGATTTTAGCTGGATTTACTAAAATACTTTTGGATAATTCAGTAATTGCTGGGGGCATGGTGGCTGAAAAAAACAGGGTTTGTCTTTTAACTGGAAGGTGTTTGATGATTTTTTTAACATCCTGAACAAAACCCATATCCAGCATTCTATCGGCTTCATCTAGCACGAAAAACTGCAAATTTTTCAGATCAACTAAGTTTTGACCCATTAAATCAAGGAGTCTTCCTGGGGTTGCAATTACGATTTCTACACCTGTTTTTAGAGCCTCAACTTGGGTACTGCTACTAACTCCACCAAAAATAACTTTACTTTTCAAATTCAAATTCCGTCCATAACTCTGGAAACTTTCCCCGATTTGAATTGCCAGTTCTCTCGTTGGAGTAAGGATTAAACACTTGATATCGCGTTTAGGACTGGTGCGTTTTTTATCACTTTGAAGAAGTTGAATGATAGGAATTGCAAAAGCTGCTGTTTTTCCTGTTCCAGTTTGGGCACAACCTAGAATATCTCTTTTTTCCAAAATCAAAGGAATTGCCTGGGTTTGAATAGGAGTTGGAGTAGTGAAACCCTCGTCTTTCAGAGCTTCAAGAATTGGTTTAATTATATTTAGGTCTTCAAATAACATATAGTTTTTTAGTGCCATTTCAGTAGAATACAAATTGGCGATTAGTACCCCAGAATCAAACTAGGAATGTTTATAATTGTAAAGCCAACCATCTTTTCAGGCAAATAGTAGTTTCAAAATAAAATTTTAATTCGCGGACAAATAACAGTATCACAAAGGAGATTAGCAAGCTAAAAAGTAGTAAGTTTCTCTAATTTATAATCCTTGATTAGATAATAACTACAAGCTTCAACTCACCACAAGCATTCTTAAAAGATCCAAAAAATCCAATTTTTTCACAACAAGCTTTTCAGCTTTTACTAAATTTTTCCCAGGTTTAGATCCTACTAAGAGGTAGTCATTTTTGGAATCGACATTGCCACTAACAGCAAAGCCATTTTTTTCTAAAACAATAATATTATTAATCAAACCTTTATTTTTTTCTGCATTCGCTTTATTTAATTTTTTTTATTTCAAACTATTCAACGAGCTCAAATAAGCCATCATACTTTTTTGAAAGTGGTGATAACATAATTGATATTTTTTGGGGTAAAGTTACGTATTTTTGTTATTGCAAAGATATACATTGAAAGCTTATTCCAAAAGGGTTTCTGGCTATTTGTCACACCCTTGTACTATATGAGTGTAAAGAAGAAACATTTTCAACTTTATAAAACCAACCCATTTATCTCACACTATGTCCAAATACTTCGTCCTCGCTCTCGCAATTCTTTCTATTTCTTTCGGTTCAATTCCTACCATGGCTGCTGGTGGAGACTATCTTGTAGTAACAGCTAGATCTGGTGTTGCTATTCGCAATTCAAACTGCAAAAAAATTGGTGCCTTGCCTTTTGGCGAGCTACTTACTAATACCTCATCTAAAACTATAAACTGCAAAGTTTCTGGTAGAAATATCAAAATGACCAATATTAGTAAGGTTTTTGGAGATTCTCCAAGTGGTGAGCTTTTCGTTGCTTCCAATTTTCTTACTGAACTAAAACAGGGCGGTGCTGATTATTCAAAAAAATCCGTAAAAGTCAATGCAGTTGGCGGTCTCAATCTCAGAAATGATAACTGTAAAAGAGTTACCAGTGTCCCAAATGGAACTGAATTAAACCTACCTACTGGTGGGCTTGGAGGATCTATC
>Ga0105044_10010975_pt1 | contig 12353 bp, 9 predicted proteins | sample MAT01_FD_78092 | JGI IMG/M metagenome (GOLD analysis project Ga0105044, IMG submission 78092) | Freshwater microbial communities from Lake Fryxell liftoff mats and glacier meltwater in Antarctica - MAT-01 | ecosystem: Environmental > Aquatic > Freshwater > Ice > Liftoff microbial mat | place...
CTGATCCATTGCGAAACTTTTTGATTTTTTATTTGGGGCATTCTGCCGTCTTTTATATCAATAAATTAATCTGTGTCGGTTTATTAGCAACCCGGATCAATCCAGACTATGAGATTCTCTTTGAAGTGGGAGTTGATCCAGAAACCCCAGAGGAACTATACCAAGCCATTAGTAATATTAAATGGCCCCCAGTAGAGCAGATCTGGCACTATCGATCGCAAGCCCACACAGCGATTACCAAGATAATTCAACAGACTCCCCTCAACCTACTCATTGAGCAACACCAGCCCCTGTGGGCTTTAATGATGGGGATAGAACACCAACGCATCCACTTTGAAACCTCCTCCATGCTGCTCCGGCAATTACCTGTGGAAAAACTTCAGCGCCCGACTGAATGGAACTATGCCCCTAGTTATGGCTCTGTACCTCCCAATGAGATGCGGCAAATTTTGGGTGGGGTGGTGCAGTTGGGGAAATCTCCAGAGGATCAGACCTACGGCTGGGATAGTGAGTATGGCGATCGCACGATCGAGGTCAAGCCATTTTTAGCTAGTCAATATTTGGTAACTAATGGTGAATTTCTAGAATTTGTAGAAGCTGGAGGGTATACAAATCCTGAATACTGGAGTTCGATCGCTTGGGAATGGAAACAAGACCACAATGTCCAGTACCCGAAATTTTGGCTGCCGACTTCCCAGGGTTACCGCTACCGAGCCACCTTTGATGTCATGGATTTACCCCTAGACTGGCCTGCTGAAGTGAACTACTACGAAGCGATCGCCTTTTGTCGTTGGCATGGTTCCGGCACAAGGTTAATGCAGGAAGCCGAGTGGCATTTAGCCCGGAGTCGATCGGCTTTAGTTCCTACTGATTTAGCAATTAATAATTTAGTGACTACTAATAGTGAGAAACCAAATTACTTGGCAGATAACTACAACCTGAACTTACAATTTATTTCCCCTAGTCCGGTGGGTATGTTCAAGGTAACTAATAGTGAAACTGGTCTCTACGATCTCCGGGGCAATGTCTGGGAATGGATTCAAGACACCTTTAATCCCCTAGATGGCTTTCAACCCCACCCCCTTTATCCAGACCAAGCCGCCCCATTTTTTGATAATCAACATCAGATGATGCTTGGTGGTTCTTGGGCAACTAATGGCTCGATGGCTTTACCTTGTTATCGGAACTGGTTTCGTCCCTATTTCTATCAGCACGTAGGCTTTAGAGTAGCTCAAGATTTGGACTAGTAGCTAATTACAACTACACAACTATTCTCAACTGTGATTAATAATTAATAATTAATTTAACCTATAGCTAATTTAAACTTAAACTAGAGTTTATGGTATTAATTCAACTCGCCAATATTCAGGGAATTAACCAATGCAAAATAAATCTTTAATAGTCCTTGCGGAGCATCAAGAACGTAATGATGGCAGTCAAGATGTGATCCAAGGATTAACAAGTAACCCTAAGAGTATTCCCTGTAGATTTTTTTATGACGATCGTGGCTATCAACTATTTGAGAAAATCTGTGATCTTCCAGAATATTATCCCACCCGGACAGAAGCATGGATATTGAACCAATATGCCGGAGAAATTGCCCAAGTCACAGGTAATTGTACCCTAGTAGAATTAGGCAGTGGTAGCTCAACTAAGACGAGGATTTTACTCGATGCCTATACTAAGACTATTAATTCTGGGAAATACTTACCCATTGATATCAGTAACGGAATTTTGAAGACCAGCGTATTAAAATTACAAGCACAATATCCTAGTTTTGATATTTATGGATTGCTGGGCACTTATGAACAGGCCTTAACTTATTTAGAATCTAGTCTTGAAGAGCCACAAATGATTTTCTTTTTGGGTAGCTCGATCGGGAATTTTAATCAACAGGAATCTGATCATTTCTTCTCTAGAATCTCTCAAACTCTCAAATCTGGAGATTACTTTCTCCTTGGTATTGATCTACAGAAAAGCCCGGAAATTCTTGAAGCCGCCTATAATGATAGTCAGGGAGTAACGGCAGATTTCAACTTAAATATGTTGGCACATCTCAACTGGTATTTCCAAGGAAATTTTGACCTAAATTTATTCAAGCATCAAGCAATTTATAATCAGGCTGAGGCGCAAATTGAAATGTATCTGCACTGCCAGCAAGCTCATACTGTTTCTTTGGATATTCTGAATCTACAAATTCCCTTTCGATCGGGAGAATCAATTCTCACAGAAATTTCTCGCAAATTCGATCTACAAACAATTCAATCCCAACTTTTAGCCCACCGCCTCCAACCCATGAAAGTATGGACAGACCCGAAAAATTGGTTTGCCCTAATTCTCAGCCAAGCCTAATTTTGAGTCTGATCTTCAAGTCTAATCTTCAGAGAAATTTATTATCATGTAATTATAGGACTTACGCGCAGACTCGATAAGTAGGGCAAGGCCCACCTTACCCATACCAATAGCGGAGGTCAGCTTGTTTTGCGTAAGTCCTGAATTAGTATGACCTACGCAAAATAGTAGTATTTCTACTAGTAGTGAATGTACGGGGGAAGTACGGAAAACTCGATCGAACTTGTCAGGATTTTCCACAGATTTGCAAGGAAACACTCCTACTAGGGCAGTAAATAGTTATCAGGATATCAATTTTGGGAGGCTTATATGCCAAGAACTAATCATCGGGTTCCATCGATCGCCGCAACTCTCCTCTTACTAGCCATGGTGAGTATTTCTGGGTGCAGTGATTCCACCTCAAAAAATTCGGGAATTGTACCAGCATCTCCAGCAAATTCTCCCTCTAGCACTCCAAAATTAGATAATTCTCCTAATAGCCCAGCTAATAACCAGAAAAATAATCAAGGTAATCAGGCAGCAGTAGAGGCAGTCAAACCGCCGGAAACTACCTCTAGGTTAAATAGTAATCAAACTAATAATCAAACTAAATCTTTCTCCACTCCCCAAATTCGAGTTGTCCCTGATGAGGCTCTTAGTCCCCAGTTGGTAGTAGAGCAGGGAGGGCAGACCTCTACTTTTGATGCTCAAGATGTGAAGGCAGAAATGATGGGCAGTGTGGACTGTGAAAAAATGGTACGGGTCGATCGCCAGAGTTTGACCGGGAATAACTTCATGCGCAATCAAGTCAGCATTGATCCCCAAACTGGCAATATTGCGATCGGGGTGATTTTCCAATACTGCGCCGTCATCCAAGAAAGTGCGATCGTCCTTCTCCAACCCCAAGCCACCGGAGGCTATCAAACTTCTCTACTCCAAGTCCCCGGATTCAAGGCTCTGCCTACTGCTAATGCTACCTATCCCCTCGGCTATATCAATAACCTCCGCTACAACAACGGGGAACTCATTGTCACCCATGGTAGTGCTTCGGATGCCGAGGCAGAAATTGTGTTTCGGGATGAAAAATTTGTAAGTTGCCGCATTACTACACCGGGAGAAGGTGGTGGCAATCTCTGTCTAGAATCTGTCCCATAGTTGGATGATCTCGTCATCAAGATTATCTATATTAGCTAAGATGCAAACTATCCAAAATCCGTTGGAGCTTTTCTCCTAATACGTCTACCTGCGGTGGTTCCAGCATAGTGCCATGATGCCCCGGAATCCCTCTCACAATTTCTACAGGATTTTTGACTACTTCCTGCCATCCTAAACTGAGGGAAGGATAAACATTGGCGGGTCTTTCAATGGTCTGAAGCTGAATCACTCTGCCGTGGTAAAAATTAGGCGAATAGCGACGGATAGCTTGATTATGGGAAGTCTCTAGCTTTTTTAGGTATACAGGAATAGAAATACTAGTCAAATCTTGTTTTCCCAGAATACGATCAAAATAATTATGGAGTTTTTCTTGAATACTAGTTGCTTTTTTACCCACTCGATTTTTGAAGTAGTCTAACTTTTGGGCAGTATCTAGCTTGGCTAGATTAGAACCATGAATGGCTACGCGTTGGGCGATGGGAGGCACTCCAGCTCTGTATACTTGGGGATGAATCACATCAAAAAATATCAAGGCAGCTACCTCTTCCCCGGCTTGCTGGAGTCGTTGGGCGATTTCGTAGGCAACAACGCCCCCAAAGGAGTATCCTGCCAGAATATAGGGGCCGTGGGGTTGGATAGTTTGAATTTCTCGGAGGTAATTCCTTGCCATGATTTTAATATCGTCGATCGCCTCTTCCACACCATCTAGTCCTTGGGCTTGGAGACCGTAGACTGGTTGCTCTGGGCTGAGGTAAGGGATGAGATTGTTATAACAAAGGACATTTCCACCCACGGGATGAATGCAAAAGAGGGGTGTTTTGGAGCCTTGGGTTTGGATGGGGACGATCGATCGCCAACTTACCCGCCAACCTTGGGATTGTAACAGGGCTGCTAATTGACGGATGGTTGGAGCTTGGATCAGAGTAGTTAGGGGTAGGTTTTTTTGAAATTCACGTTCAATGTGTGAGAACAAACGCAGGGCTACTAGGGAACTGCCTCCCAACTGAAAGAAATTATCCTCAACTCCAATTTGTTTATTTCTCAACACTTCCTGCCAGATTACTAAAAGTTTTTTTTCTAGTTCACTTTGAGGATTGCTCTGGGGATTCTCTATATTTCCAGAAGCTAATTGAGCAGAGTTTGACAAGCCGCTTGATGCCATTTCTTGGAGGGGCAATTTTTGCAGGGTCGGTCGATCAATCTTGCCGTTCACAGTCATCGGTAGCTGGTCTAGGACTTGGTAAAAGCGGGGAACCATATACTGGGGTAGTTTTGACTGTAGCCAGCCTTGCAATTGCCCCAACACTTCTGGAGAACGTAGCACGACAAAAGCCACTAGATATCTTTCTGCACCTAAGTAAGCGGAAGAATTTGTTGCAGAATCTCTACCCATGACCACTACATCTCTAACTTGAGGATGCTGTTGCAGTGTCACTTCTACCTCTGCTAACTCCACTAGGAAACCACCAATTTTCTCCCGATAATCAGTACGCCCTAAGTACATTAATCTGCCATCAGGTAACTGCTGTACTAAATCCCCAGTTTGATAAAGTCGATGGGCTTGACCAGCATTATCTCTAGAATTACCAGTAATATCCCCAGCAAGATTACCAGCAAGATTATCAGGAATATTAAGGGTCAGAAATTTTTTCGCTGTCAAATCTGGGCGCTGCCAATAACCCCGTGCCAAGCTGATCCCGCCTAGGTACAATTCCCCCACGGTTCCCGGTACAACTGGTTGGTATGCTTCATCAAGAATATAGGTTTCCACTCCCGGCAAGGGATAGCCAATGGGAATTTCTGTTGTTAAGTCCTTGACTCCCTTAGACCCATTAATCCACTGAGTCGTTACTCCTACCGTTGCTTCCGTCGGACCATAACTATTTATTAATAAGGGATAATCTCCCACCAGCTTTTGCCAGAGAGCCACCCGCGATCGCTCCATTTTTTCTCCCCCTACAATCACCAGCCGCAGACTCGAAGGTAGCTGCCCTTGAGTGAGGATTTCTACCAATTGATGCCAGTAGGCAGTGGGTAAATCGAGAATTGTGATCCCCCATGCTTGGCATTTTTCTAGAAGTAGGGCGATCGAACTCGCCATTTCTGGGGTGCGGAGATAGAGAGAGCCGCCATTACCTAGAGCTAGGAAGATTTCTTCTACAGCAATATCAAAACTTAAGGAAGAAAATTGGAGAATGCGATCGCTTCCTTTAACCCCATACTCTGCCGTTGCCGTCTGCACAAAATTCCCTAGGGAACCATGCTCAATCATCACGCCCTTGGGTTTGCCGGTGGAACCAGAAGTATAAATGACGTAGGCTAAACTATTGGAATCAGGTTTGGTACAAATATTCGAGTTATTAACTAGTAATTGCTCTGGGAAATCTAGAGGATTTAGAGAACTTACAGAATTTATAGAATCTAAATCTAATTGATCTAAACAAATAACTTGATTAGTTACTCCTACAAGTTTGGGAAGGAGATGGGATTGGGTTAATAGAACTGGGGTTTGGGTATCTTCAAGGATAAAGTTAATACGATCGAGAGGATATTCTGGATCAATGGGAACGTAGGCTCCCCCAGCTTTTAAGATGGCTAAAATCCCAACGATCATTTCTATCGATCGATCGCCACAAATTCCGACTAAAATCTCAGCTTTAACTCCTGCTTCTCTTAGTTTCAGGGCGAGTAAAGTAGATTGATGATCTAACTGTTGATAAGTAAGATGATGATTTTGGCTGACTACTGCTAATTGCTGGGGATTGGCTTGGACTTGTTGGCTAAATAAATCAATAAATGTTAGTTGACGTTTCTGGAAAATATTTTCTTGAATAGCCATAATTTTTGTATAGGGATTGAGGCAGAATTCTATCACCAATTCATTTATATAAGTCAAAAATAAATCAATAGCTTCGTGGCTATAAATTTCTGAGTCGTAATTAATAACTAAAGATAGCTGCTCTCCCCCGTAACCAGTTAACGACAGAGGAATATTTATCTGTTCTTTAATTTCTACTTGACAGTTTGGCAAGTCTAGAGCATGGGTAAGATCATAATTCTCAAAAACTACTAGGGTATCAAATAAATTTTGACCAGATTCTAACTCTCTCCATTGGTGAATTTGGGTTAGGGAAGTAGTTTCATAGTCTCGCATGGCAATCCATTGCGATCGCAACTCTTGGAATAGCTCAATCAGGGTTAGCTCTGGATTGATTTTTACCCGTACAGGTACAGTATTAATCAGTAAGCCCAACATAGTTTCTACTTGGTCGATCGCTAGTCTTCGGCAGGCTCTCGTTGCCCCAAAAACCACATCATTACTGCCGCTACACTGCCCCAAAGCTAGGGCGTAAATACCCTGAATAAGATTATTAAGAGTAAAATTATTTTCCTTTGCTAAAGTCTGTAATTTTGCTGTGATCTCGGGAGACAAATTAATATTATAACTATTGTCTCCTTTAATTGATTGATTACTAGATTGATTGCCAGATTTTTTACTAATACAACTAAACTCTTTTAGAGATTCTTGAATGTTTTGAGTAGATAAATTATTTTTCTTAGTAAATCCTGCTAACAAATTCTGCCAAAAATGCTGTCCGTGATTTTTAGGTTGATTATTAATAAATTCAATAAACTCTCTGTAGGGAATAACAGAAGGAGGCTGATAAATATATTGCTGTTGATGGGCTTGATAGTAGGTAAAGACTTCCTTGAAAAGTAGGATAATCGATTTGCCATCGAGAATACTGTGGTGAAAAGTCCAGATTAATTGATAATTATTTTTTCCTAGTTTGCAAAGAGCAAAATGCATTAGAGGTGGTTGATCGAGGTGAAATCCCTGCGATCGATCTCTTTCTAGATATTCTCCGATTTTCTGTTCTTGATCCACTAAGGATAAACTACTCCAATCAAACTCCTTCCAAATGATCTCTACCTCTGAGGCAATGATTTGCCTAATCTCAGCACTACTCTGCCAATCAAAATAAGTCCGCAAAATTTCATAATACTTAGTTACCTGTTGCCAACTTTCTTTGAGAGCTCGATTATCTAAATCTTCCTGCCAATACCAGATTACTTGTTCCAGATAAGCGCCCGAATCTTGAGCGATTAGGCTCGGTAGTAACATAGCTTGTTGTAGCGGAGAAACAGCATAAGATAGTTGGTTAATCATGACTTCAGTTTCCAATCAACTCGATGTCTTAAAAACACCAGTTCAAATGTTTGAATAGTATAAGTAGTATAAGTTAATTATAGCAATTTAATTAGTTATAAAGAAAGGAGTCATAAAAATAACTTAATATCTTTACTAGATATATAATTACGTATTTTTACGATGATTAACTACGTATTTTTACGATGATTAATTACGTATTTTTACGATGATTAACTACGTATTTTTACGATGATTAAAACTTTAATTAAACTAGAGATAAACTGTGGTCAATAATTAGATATTTATCTGTCCTAAATCTCTATGCCAAATTAATTAGCCATTGCATTAGGAAAGTAGGTAATTCTTGGCGGCTTCTTGTTTGGGGATGGATGCAAATATGTTTGGTGCTAGCTGACGCAACGATCGTATCCTGCGTAAATAATTGGTAATTGATGAGGTAGCTATGGGGGCTGAGTTGTTGGGGTTGGAGGGTGATGGTGAGGCGATCGCCACAGTAGAGGGGTTGCCGAAAGTTTGCCTCTGCGTGGACAAGGGGAACAGCTAAGGCTGGATGCTGAAAAAACTCTCGCAGATCAATTCCTGCTGCGGCTAAAGATGCTTCGTAAGCCTCATGACATATAGAGAAAATCCTTGCAAAATATACCACTCCTGCCCCATCTGTATCTGCAAACCGAACTGTCCGATCGTAAGTAAAGGGCATAACTAAAGAGCCTTTTTAAGATTTAATAAGCTATTCTAGAAACGTGAACCAGCAGAATCTGATTATTATTCAGGTTGGTATTCTAACTATTATCTTGATGATTATCCTATGCGTCCTATCCTATTAGAACCCCTCCGAGTAGATAAGTTGGAAGTCAGGATTGCTGATTTACCGACTGCATTACAAGGTATCACGATCGCCCAACTTACAGATTTACATTATGATGGACTACGCCTTACCGAAAGCTTACTAGAAGAGGCGATCGCTGCCACCAATGCCGGAAATCCCGATATTATCTTTCTTACTGGGGACTATATTACCGATGATCCATCGCCGATCCACCCCCTCGCTCAACACCTGAAAAACCTCCGCAGTCCCCTCGGAACCTATGCGGTACTGGGCAACCATGACCATCTCTACCATCCCGGCTCAAGGGCAGAAATTACCCAAGCCCTGACCCAAGCAGGCATTAAAGTCCTCTGGAACCAGATCGCCTATCCTTTTGGTGCTGAAATGCCCGTAGTAGGGCTGGCGGATTTTTGGTCTAGGGGATTTAAGCAAGCTAAATCCGTGATGGGTCAACTCGATCCTGCTGTCCCCAGAATCGTGCTTTCCCACAATCCCGACAGCACTATCTTTCTCAAACAATGGCGGGTAGACCTCCAGCTTTCTGGACACACCCACGGCGGACAAATCACTCTCCCTAATGGACAACCTTTACCTCTATTTGTCTCTAACCTCCGCCATACTATTCCTAGCCCCCTGCAAATTTTTATTCCTTTCCTTCGGGAATGTAGCAATGTAGTGGATCATTGGGAATGGGCTAAGGGATTGCATCGTATAAAAACAGATCATCGAGAAGTAAATCAAATTTATATTAATCGTGGTTTAGGAACCTATTTTCCCGGTCGCTACGCTTGTCCTCCAGAAGTTTCTCTCATTAGACTTATCAACGCTGCTCCTAAAAATCACTCTTAAATACAAAAGCTTTTAGCTACATAAAGACACTTATTATTATTGTTAGTTTCCTATGCATAATTTCCTATGAATGACTCTCGACAAGATGCACCTCGATCGAACCCTAGTTTTTTTAACTTTTTACGTTTCCTAAACCTCAAAACCCTCTCTGGGCGGATGACCCTGGTTGGTTTGGTGTTGACCTTGGGGTTTATTTTCCTTGCCTTTGGTGCGCCCCTGATGCAGTCTTGGGGATGGATCCAAGACCCGACAACTTCTTTGATCAATCCCACCCACGAACCCCCCGGTGCTCAGTACTGGTTTGGTACTAGTCGCCAGGGCTATGATGTCTTTTCTCGGACGATTTTTGGCTCCCAAGCTGCGCTCCAAGTGGTGGTGTTGGCAACCTTGATTAGTTTGTTGATCGGTGTGCCTTTGGGACTAGTTAGTGGTTATCTGGGGGGGAAGGTCGATCGACTCCTCTTATTCCTGATGGATACGATCTATACTTTGCCGGGTTTGTTATTGTCGGTGACTCTGGCTTTTGTGGTCGGCAGGGGCGTGGTGAATGCGGCGATCGCCCTGAGTATTTCCTACATTCCCCAGTATTATCGGATTGTCCGCAACCAAACCGTGAGTGTGAAATCGGAGCTATTTGTGGAAGCTGCCCAAGCTCTGGGGGCCAATACCTGGACAATTCTCTCTCGCTATCTATTTCTCAATGTGATCCCCAGTGTGCCAGTGATTTTTACCCTCAATGCTGCTGATGCCATCCTTGTCCTTGGTGGTTTAGGGTTTCTGGGGTTGGGACTGCCTCCCGGAACGCCCGAATGGGGAAATGATCTACGCCAAGCTCTTGATGCTCTGCCGACCGGGATTTGGTGGACTGCTTTTTTTCCAGGGTTAGCCATGACTTTGATGGTTGTAGGTTTGTCCCTCCTAGGGGAAGGTTTGAGTGAATTAATTAACCCCAAAAATCAGCAACAAATCTAATCAACAAATCTAATCAACAAATTTAGGAGAGATTAGCTTACTTAAAAACTAGTAGGTAAAGTTTAAATAAAATATCGATCGAACTCAGGTTCCTGATCCCCAGAAGCCACTATAATCTTCACAGTTTCTTTACTATTTTATGAATTGAGGATTTACCCCTATGACTAAAACTACTGCTTCCCCTAAAGGAAAATTTCCCTACCCCTTCCGAGCTAGCTGGGCTTTGCTGCTCCTTGCTGTTAATTTTCTCGTAGCGGCTATTTATTTCGGTGTTGCCAAAATCTAACACTATCTAGAATTATCTAGAATTATCGAAAATTATCGAAAATTATTTAAAAACTAGACCCCGGTTGTTGCAAAAATTCTGCTTCTGCTGGGGTACTTTTTCTGCCGAGAATCGCATTCCGGTGGGGAAATCTACCAAATTTGGCAATAATATCTTGATGGCGAAGAGCGTAGTTGTAAGTATCACCAATGTGGGAATCATTAGAGGGATCATTGCGGGGATCATCCTTGAGCGCAAGAAATAGTTGTACCGATCGCTCCTGATTTGCCAAATTTTCATCGTGTTCGAGGGGTAGATAGATAAACCAGCGCTGGACTGGGAGTAAGGTTTGATCAAAGCATCGATCGAGGGCAAGATTAGTCGCAGCCAAGGCTAAGTGATCGGTAGCAAAGGCTTGGGGTGTATCTCGAAAAGCATTCCGGGGAAACTGATCTAGTAGAATAATCAAAGCCAAACAACTGTGGGGCTGGGCTTGCCAACTCTCTAATTCTCCCGTAGCAGCCTGTTGACAGTGGGGCAAAAATAGCGATCGCATCTGGTCATCAAAGTCTGGATTCTTGGCAAACCATTGACTCCTCGCTGTGCCATACTCTGGATCAGTCTCTTTCCCAAACCAAAAATCTAAAATATCTTGATAATTCATCATTAAATTCCTAAATTATTAATTACTAAAATTCCCTAATAATTCCCTAATACCAAATCTGCCTTATGGAGACTAATTGATTTATGCTTAAATCCTTTGGGCGCAAGCCTTGCGCCCCTACCTCTATAACCGGATTTGATGTAATATAGCGATCCTAATTTTCCAACTTATCCCCAACCCAACTTTCCCTTAGTTATGCTGCAAAAATTACATCATGGCTTAATTGTGTCATGCCAAGCGCCCGCCGATTCTCCCCTCCATAACCCCACTATTATTGCTGCCATAGCAAAAGCTGCTGTCAACCAAGGAGCCGTAGCCGTGCGGATCGATAGCCCCAGCCATATCCATGCTACTCGCCAGCAGGTAGATGTGCCGATTATTGGTCTCTGGAAACAGCAGTTTGCCGATAGTGAAGTTTATATTACCCCCCGGTACGTGGATGCTCTGACTGTAGCGGCGGTTGGTGCGGATATCATTGCCATCGATGCCACCCTGCGTCCCCGTCCCCAAGGAGAAAAGATGGAAGAGATAATCAAAAAAATTCATGGAGATTTGGGGAAGCTAGTTATGGCAGATGTGGATACTCTTGAAGGGGCGATCGCCGCCGTTGCTGCTGGGGCAGATTTGCTGGGAACAACTTTGTATGGCTACACTCAAGCTACTAAACATCTCTCGCCGCCGGGTTTTGATCTCCTCAAGGCTATGGTAGCCCAGTTCCAGATTCCAGTTATTTGTGAAGGGGGAGTTTCCTCGATCGCCCAAAGCCAAGAAGCCCTACAATTAGGAGCCTACGCTGTGGTAGTGGGGACTGCCATCACGGGGATTGATCTCCAAGTCCGAGCCTACGTTAAGGGTTTACAGGATTGAACTAATTTTTGGTAATTTGTTAGTAATTTGTTAGTGATTTCTAAATAGGCAGTGAAACATTTACCCGTAGTTTATCACCCCGATTATGTTGCTCCCTTGCCGCCGGGACATCGGTTTCCTATGAATAAATTTCGATTGTTGCAGGAATTACTGCTTCTCGATCGAGTCATTACCCCAGAAGAAATCTACGCCCCCGAACTCCCTGATTTAGCCACCATTGAGCTAGTCCATAGCCCTGAGTATGTCC
>Ga0105044_10010976_pt1 | contig 12352 bp, 11 predicted proteins | sample MAT01_FD_78092 | JGI IMG/M metagenome (GOLD analysis project Ga0105044, IMG submission 78092) | Freshwater microbial communities from Lake Fryxell liftoff mats and glacier meltwater in Antarctica - MAT-01 | ecosystem: Environmental > Aquatic > Freshwater > Ice > Liftoff microbial mat | place...
AGTGATGTGGCGATCGAGGAGCTATCAGTGACAGCCGGGCAGCTAGTTTGTCAAGGACAGTTAACCGTCCAACCCTAAAAACACCGGAAAAGAGAAAACTAAGTTATTCTAGATGAGAGTGTTATACAACAAAGGATAATTAATCATGACTTGGCGTGGAGAAACAACAATTAAAGATCGGCTGTTTGCCTGTCTACCCTATGCCCTTCCCTTAGTTTCCGTGATTCCTTTCGGCAGCTTTCTCATGGGACAGTTCCCCCCATTACAGTTTCTATTTCTACCTCTAATGCCCGTAATCTTCATCTATGGGCAAATTCCTTTTGCCGGGATTGTAGTTTTCTTTCTCCTATTTCTGCTCGTAGTCCGCAATGAGAAAGTACCCCACTTTATTCGTTTTAATGCGATGCAAGCAATTCTCTTAGATATTGCCCTGACCTTGTGTAGTCTTTTGCTAGGAGTTCTTATGCCTGCCTTGGGACAAAGCTTAGTGACAGAAACACTGTTTAATATTATCTTCTTAGGTACTCTGGCAGCTTGTATCTATGCGATCGTCCAATCTGTCCTAGGACGCTATGCCGAATTGCCGACTATTTCTGAAGCAGTGTACGCCCAAGTTAGATAATCCTTTACCACCAGTTAAACTTTGACTTTATTTTTTGAGTTCTAATTTTGGATTTCTAAGCAAGGCTAGTTGTAACTTGACGGATTGCCACGCTGTTTTGTAAATGCCCAATCCCTTCGATTTCTACCCGCACATGATCGCCGGGTTTGATTTCGCCCACGCCTTCGGGAGTTCCTGTGAGGACAATATCCCCTGGTAGGAGGGTCATGACTTGGGAAATATAGGATACAAGGAACTCTGGAGAAAAGACCATATCGCTGATGGGGGCTGACTGCACTGGCTCCGGATCATCATTGAGAAAAGTTTTTACCCTAGCCTCTGGACTGATTTCTCTGACCACCCAAGGGCCCAAGGGACAGAAACTATCAAACCCCTTCGCTCTTGTCCACTGTCCATCAATTTTTTGTAAATCCCTTGCTGTCACATCGTTGGCGATCGTGTAGCCCCAAATTTTACTGCGAGCTTGGGCGGGGGTGCAATTACAAGCTCGATCGCTAATCACCAGAGCTAGTTCTCCCTCGTAGTCTACCCGTTGTGACTGGGGTGGATAATAAATTTCCTTGTCTGCTGCCGTAATCGTTGTGGGCGGCTTGAGAAACAAAAGCGGTTCCTTCGGGACAGGAGTTCCCATCTCGGCAGCATGGGCTCGATAGTTTTTGCCGACAGCCACAATTTTTGAGGGGGCGCAGGGGGCAAGAAGTTGGTAGTCTGCGGGAAATAGCTCCAAACCATTGGGTTCTCCTTCCAACCAAGGCGGGGCATCAAGAACATGAACTGTTCGATCGAGGGTCAACAATCCATAATAGATTTGCCCCGGAGTAGTTCTCACACGGACGTAGCGCAATGCCATAGAAATTTATAGAGTTGGTATGGTGTTTATTAAAAAAAAGTACCCAGCAAATCCCCACGCAGAAGTCAAATACTCGGCTATCCCCAGAAAGGACTTGTTGAAAAGCAAGTTTCAAAGCAATTATATACCCACTCGGAACACCTAATTATTGATAATTGTTAGCAAAACTCCACCAAACAAACCTTAGGCTGAGAATACTTTTCAAATCGCCCATCCCTAGAACTCCTTACTTATACTCTTCAAAATTTCTGTACCTCCCCTTACCTGCCTGTACCTCCCCTTACCTGCCTGCACCTCCCTCCCTTAACTTTTACAAAAATCTCCCACCCTACCCCCATGGGTAGTATAATTAAAAATCCTTGCTTCTGTATTACTAAAAGTATTTTATTACTCAAGTTATTCTAGGAAGCCTCAAGTCCATAAGGAGAAAAAATGGCTCAACAACTTTACGAAACTATGTATATCCTGCGTCCAGACCTCAACGAGGAGCAGGTAAATGCCACGATCGACAAATACCGCAACTTTCTAGTAGAAGCTGGGGTCGAAGAAGCAGAAATTAAGCTCATGGGTCGCCGCCGTCTTGCCTACGAGATTGATCGATTTCGGGATGGTATCTATGTGCTGATGAACTATGCCGCCCCCGGAACCCACGTAGCTCCTATGCAACGTACCATGCGTCTCAGTGAAGACGTAATTCGTTACCTGACTCTCAAGGTAGAACCCCCAAAACCTGTGAAAGAACCCTACGTGGCTCCTGAAGCAGTGGCAGTGGAAGCCTAGAGAAGCTTTATAAGGTTGCTGGCGTGGGGTATAATTTAATTGTAATTTTTGGTTATAATTTATCGTGTTGGTGGGAGATGATTGCTGAGTCTAGGATCCAAGTCCACTCCCAAAATTTATTATTGAGGTTGGGGATTACTTCTAACTAATGCTTGGAACTCCATTATGGCTCGATCGTAATCATTTCCCGCCACGTCGATAAAATCGTTATGCCCCGCTTCCGCTACCCAGAGATTTCGTTTGGGCGGATTTGCTTTATTGTATAGCTCCTCTCCCTGAGCAAAGGGAATTACTTCATCTTTCCGACCGTGCATGATCAAGACTGGCGATCGAACCAAGGGAATCTTCGTTACATTCGCAAATTTATCAAAGGGAAAGATATTCCCCACCGCCAAGAACTTAGAAATACTTAAAAATGGACTTTCGAGGATTAGTCCCCCCACGGGTTGACGACTAGCTAAATCGACACTAGGCCCACTACCGATTGATCGACCATAAACCAAAATTTGACTAGCTGGAATACTTAGCTCCCTCGTCAGATAATCAAAAGCCGCATCAATATCAGCGTAGGTATTCGTTTCCGTCGGTGTTCCTTCACTCTTGCCGTAGCCCTGGTAATCGTAGGCAAAAATATTAAAATCTAACCCCTGAATTTTCCGTAAAATAAACATCACATCCCCCAAATCCTCAGCATTGCCGTGACTGTGGAGAATTGTATAACTTGCCCCTGCCTTGGGCAGATAGACCGCCGCAATTTTATTCCCATTACTGCTATTGAGCATAAAGCTCTGTTCCCTCGAACCAACTAACTCCTGCACATTCCCATAGCTACTAGGGCGGGGTAGAAAAATAATATTGTCAGTCAGAAAATATGCATAGGCAGTGATACAAACGTAGACGAAGAGGATGGAGAAAATAACTCGTTGGAGAGAAAATTCTCCTAGTAAGATGCGTTTCCAGTTCATGGCTTAAAGTTTTGGGATAATAATTTAGAGCTAAAATCTAAAGCTAAAGCTTAATCATAATCTAGTAAGACTCTTACCCACTTAGGGGGGCGGGGGATAGAAATTTTTAGTCGATCGAGAGTCACCATCGATACTATATGTACTACAAAGACATAGACAAAGCTGTTAAACACAATACTCACCAAGGCAAAGCTCTGCACCATCCATACTTCTGGCACTTGCCACCAACCAAACCGGAGAAATAACCACTGGAGAAACTCGGTAATTTGGGCAATCACCAAAGATAACAGGTCTTCCCCCATCATCAGGGACAATAGCCAAAACCGGAAGAAAAATCCAAAGGCAGAAATCATCGCCCCAAATAAAATCGACCATCCCCAGCTTGCCCCCCGCCGCCAGAGAGCACCGAGCTGGACTCCCATCACCCCAAAGGGAATTGTATAAAAAATCCCCCGCGTCGGGCCCATGAGGACAGATAATAGCAACGCTGAAACCAAGGCTGCCATCCACGCCGACCTCGCTCCCCAACGGAGATAAACTAGGGCGATCGGCAATGGGAAAAATACCCGCAACACGGGACCTGTGGGGAAATAGTAATCCATGACCCACAACAAGCTGGCGGTGCTGGCCAGGAAAGCAGTTTCTACCGTAGCGAGGGTAGTTAGCTGCTCCGGGGAAAGGCGAGAAATTCGACTTCCAAAGGTGACTTTATCGGCTGTAGCTGAGGAATTAACTGGGTTTGACAGAGCCTCATCTACCCAATTAGACATTTCTGGTGATGGGTCTGGTGGGGTAGAAAAATCAGTGGTATCTGGGTTGTTATCTGGATTAGACTCCAGAGAATCGTGGGGATCATGCATATTATCAAGCAAGACTAGAGAGCTAAAGGGCAAAGCCGAGAATATTTTGGGCTTTCTCTAAAATTTCATCGGGGTCAAAGGGTTTAGTCATGTATAAGTCTGCGCCTACTTCTATGCCTTTGTTACGATCAAACTCTTGCCCCTTAGCTGTCAGCATAATAATAAATATGTTACTAATTTCTAAATTTGTCTTCACTGCCTTACAGACATCAAACCCGTTCATCTGGGGCATCATCACATCCAGAAATACTAAATCTGGTTTTTCAGTTTGGATAACTTCTAAGCCTTCGGCACCGTTACTAGCAGTAAAAATTTCTACCCCTTCATCTTCCAACTCTTCTAAGGTCTGGGTCAGGAGCAGTCTGATATGAGGTTCATCATCAACAATTAATATTTTTTTACTCATCTTTACCTGCTACCTAGTAGATCACTTCAAAGACTTCCACCGCATTGTGCTTGCCCTTGACATTGAGACTGCCCACCGACTTAAAATCAAACTTATCCTGATTTAGCTCATAGATGCTACGACTTACAAGGATTTGACCGCCCTTTGCTAAGGATTGTAATCTAGAGGCAATATTTACCTCATCCCCTATAGCAGTATAATCCATATGTTGCGGGGATCCAACATTTCCCACCACCACTTCTCCTGAGCTAATCCCAATGCCTGTATGAAAATTTTCTCGAATCCAATCTACAGAAATATGTTGTAAGCGCTGCTGCATGGCGATCGCTGTCTCAATTGCTTTCTGCTCATGATTTTCTAGATGGGAAGGTGCGCCAAAAATTGCCACAATCATGTCCCCGACAAACTTATTCACCGTGCCACCGTAGCTAAAAATCTCCTCCACCATAGCGGTGAAATATCCATTTAAGTATTCCACAATTTGTTCTGGGGCAAGGAGTTCGCACTGGGTCGTAAAGTTACGGATATCGGAAAACAGAATGGTGACATTTTTTTTCACTGGAGCTAGGGAAATATCTCCTTCGGCAGCAAAAATAGCATCAACGACTTGGGAAGCCACGTAGCGTCCGAGGTTAGTTTTGATGCGTTCTTCTTGGAGCTTGTGTTCGTGGAGCAGAGTATTATCAATGGCGGCGGCAGCTTGGGAAGAGATGGCGATCAGCAGTTTCAGGTCGGCGGCGGTGTAGGCAATGGGGGAATCATGACTCAAGACAATCAGCCCAATTACTTTTCCTTTCACATTCAAGGTACTACAAATTAAGGCCCTCAGGGGATATTCCCTAGGGATAAATCGAGGGTCAGCTAGGGCATTATTAATAATTTCGGCGTTCCCCTGGGCAATAATATCTCCAGTAATCCCTCGATCGATCTCCCAAGGCTGATCTGTAGTTAGTTCCTGCCCAAAAGCAGCGATTTTTTTGAGTTTTCCTGAAGGAGATCCGTTTGATAAGTTTTGGGGTTCAATTAATAACAAGCATCCCGAAGTCGATTTAATTAATCTGCTAGCTTCGGAAAGCACAAAGTTGGCGATCGCCTCAATATTCAAGTAGGAGCCAAGCTCGCTAGATACCCGGTACAGGAGGTTAATTTCTTTATATTTCTCTAAGGTATCGGTGATCAGAGATTTTCTTTCCAATTCCCGGCTCACTAGATAGTTAAGCAGGGTAGCGATCGATCCCCCCGCCTCCCCTACGACCCAGCCCAAAATCTCTGACTCTGCTTGAATAGGAAATTTAGGAGGAAACGCTGGCAGCTTGGTTAAATCCTCTATTTCTAGGGCTAATTTCTTCTCCAGTAGGACTTTTCCCTCCTGGTCAATAATCATCACGGATTGGGGTACTAACTGCAACATCTCTGTCAACAAAGAGCTATGTTCTGGTTTTGATACAAGCCGCTTAAGACTGATCGCCATGGTCTGGATTCCTATCTGAGAGTAAAAATAACACTACGTTGGTTAAGCCAGTTTCTAGGTGCAGGGTTTTGACCAAATCCTGTTGAGCAGAGAGGAGATCGCTGACGATAATCACATCAGGTTTTTCTGTCCGTACCTTTTCTAAGAATCCTTGGCGATCGTGAGCTTCCGTGACAATATAGCCCTTTTGTTGCAATATCTGCGAGAGGGTCTGGACAGTAGAAATATTATCATCGACTACGAGAATCCGCTTTTTAGATACGCCTTGACTCAAGAGAGCCTGTACCTCATCCAAGAGCAATTTACTGTCGATCGGCTTAGTCAGATATTTATCTACTCCTAGATTATAGCCACGGGATTTGTTATCATCCACCGACAAAATAATTATAGGCATATCCATGTATTCTGGATCATTTTTGAGGATCGCCGATACATCAAAGCCGCTAATTTCCGGCATTTGCACATCCAAGATCAGCAGGTCTGGCTTACTTGCTTTTACTTGGGCGATCGCATCCCGTCCATCCACAGCCTGCCGCACAATATAACCCTCCCCGCTCAACTCCTGCCGCAATAGTTCTCTAATACTAGGGTCATCATCTGCAATCAGGATCACTTGGGGATGGTCTTCAGGAATTTGGTTTTGTTGAGCAATCTGTTGTTTGAGTTGTTCCAGAAATTGCTGGCGATTGATCGTCTTCACTTCTGTTTTTATCTGCTCGGAAACTGGCAAACTAAAGGAAAAATTACTACCTGCCCCCACGGCACTTTCTAGCCAAATCCTGCCGCCGTGATGTTCAATAATTTCCTTACAAATAGGCAGCCCCAGCCCCGTACCTTGGGGTTTATCTGTCAGGGTATCCCCCACCTGCTTAAACTTCTCAAAGACCTTGGGTTGGTCAGCAACACTGATCCCCAAACCAGTATCAATCACACTGACAATAATTTCTGGTTGTTCATAGGCAATTCTACACGTGATTCCCCCTTGGTCAGTAAACTTCACCGCATTAGACAGGAGGTTGATCACAACCTGAATCAATCGATCCTGGTCTCCCAAGGTGACGGGAATATCTTCAGCAAAATCTCGGATTAGCTCTAGATTTTTTTGGGCAAACAAAGCCGAAGTTGCAGCGATCGCTCGATCGATTATCTGTGTTAACTGTAATGGCTCCTGCCGCCAGTCAGTTTTTCCCGCCTCCATCTTGGCAATATCCAACACATCATTAATTAAAGAAGTCAGGCGGACTCCCTCAGAAATAATAATGTCAATATTTTCACTCACCTGCTTCACAGCCCGAATAACTTTTTTTTCTTCCGTAACAACAGCAGGCAGAATATTTTCTTCTAGTTTCTTTTTGATAATCTTGGCAAAGCCCAGCACCGAAGTTAGAGGAGTGCGGAGTTCGTGAGAAACTGTAGAAATAAAATCCGTCTTCATCCGGTCTACTTCTTTTTCTGTGGTGATATCTCGAAATAGGATCACAGTCCCCACGAGAACTTTTTCCTTAGGATGGTCAGGCTCTGGATGATGTCCCGGATGAATTTCTGGATAAACTGCATCTTCCTTTTCTTTGATAACTGCCGTTGCTACTGCCTTGCCGATCCGCTTGTTAGCTAGAGCTAATTCGGCGGTATAGATATTGCTGGGGTCGACCTTGGCTTGGGCGATGAGTTGGTTGACCTCTTTGCTAAATAAGTCTTGACAGCGTTCTCCGGTCAAATCCACATCTCCGAGATCAAAAAGTCTGGACAAAGCTGGGTTGAACCGGGTAATTGTGCCGTCGGGATCCGCCACTAGTAAACCGTCAGCAATATTATCAATAATAGAACCAAGGTTAGCCAAGGTGTCTTGAAGTTCTGCCGTAGCCGCACTAATACGGACTTCTAGTTGATCTGTAGATTGACTAAGTTGCCCAATCATTTGGTTAAAAGCCCTCGCCAGCAGCCCAATTTCATCTTCTGTAAGGACAGGAGCTTTGGATTTGAGATTGCCTCCAGCGACTTGGATGGCTGTGTCAGCGATCGCCATCAGGGGCTGGGTAATCCGGCGAGACATCAGGTATACCGCCACTAACAAAATTCCAGCAGAGCTTAATCCAATTAATAAAATATCCCGCGCTAGGCGGTTCGCTGGGGCAAAGGCTTCCGCTTGACTCATCTCTGCCAATAGAGCAAGGTTTTGATCCGTCAACCAGCGATAAACCCCAATTACGGGTACTCCAGCATAGTTAGTGTAGGAGCCAATGCCGTCTTGTTTGGCGATCGCCGCATCAATACCCAGACTCTTCACGCCATCAGGAAATTCTTGGCTAGATTGGGCTCCAGAAATAAAAATATTTTTTCCTTGGGCTTTGGTAACTAAGTAGGTTTCGCCACTTTCACCTAAGCCAGTCCGCTCCCGAATCAACTCATCAACTTCAATAAGATCCAAGTCAACGGTAATGGCCCCCATGGTGATATTTTGTTGATCAACAATGGCAGTGGCAAAGGTAATGGCAGACTTCCCAGTATTGGGGACAGTATAGAAGTTGGGGACGATCGACCTAGCTCCTTCCCGAGTAAAGTAGGTAGTTGGCGCCCCGAGGGGTTGGAATTTGCCGAGACGGGTGCGATCGGTAGCAAACACCACAAACCCCCCATTATCTGTAATCAAAAAACTCTTGAGATTGGGCTTGGTTTTAATAAGTTCACTAAAATAATTTTCTAGCCTTCCATAGGATTGAGCATATTCGGCAGAATCACTCTCTCTAGTTAACAGAATTTCAATTTCCTTCTGGATATCCGGTTGCTGACTAATGAATATGACATCTTGGCGCTGGTTAGTGACCCAAATTCCCAACTGATAATCCTTAAGGGCAGTAGCGACAGTGAGGCGATCGCTGACCGATCTTTCCAAGGCACTTCTGGCTCTGGTGTAGGCTGCGGTAGAAACAATACTCACCGTCACGACCGAAAGAATAGAGAAATAACCTACCAATTGTGTCAATAGACTTGTTTTCCAGAATTTCATGGTACTAGGGAGCCCGGGTTTCAATCAAGGATGGCTAAGGTTGTTAATTTATCGAGTTTAGCCGATTCAAATACAATTCAGTTAAGTTAGTTAAAAGGTTAAGTTGTTTAGTCAAGCTATTTACAAGTTATTTACATTTAGTTCCATGCAGCAAAAATTGCCTTGATATCAGCGATCGCCTCCTCCGCTGCCTGTTCTGGGGAGATATTATCTCTAATTACCCGCACCAACGCCTTACCCCATACCTGTTGGGCCGGGACTTGGCTGTAGGCAGGATTATTCACAATGGGCAGGAGGCGGGAAGGTTGACGGTATTGCTTGGCTGCTGCTGACAGGTGAGGATCATCTGGATTATTCCAGAAAGGCTCATTTAATTGATCCTTGAGCACCGGAAAAATTCTCCCCTTGTTTGCTTCTTTTAAGAATATATTTAGATTCTCTGGCTTCACTAGATAATTCAGGAATTTTCGCCCCGCTTCTTGCTTTTTGGAGGCTGCAAACATTACCACCTGCCGAATACTCGCTATATAAATCATGGGGCTGCGATCGGGCTTATTGGGCAACTGGGTGGTGACAATTTTATTAAAATATCGATTGCGGGAATTTTTGTTGTAGATATTATCCGGCAGTTTCTGGCTGAGGGGAATTGACACTGTAGGGTTTAGGGTCATAATTACCTGACGACTGAGAAACCCAAAGTTATTAGTTGGATCGCCCCACTCGATCGCCGCCGGAGGATTGTATCCACTTTTTTGAATATCCGAGAGCAACCTAAAAGTATTCACAATTCCCTGCTTCGCTTGGGGATTATCTATAATCAACTCCCCCTGTTCATTGACAATCTTGACATTAAAAGCCTCAAGAATATGTTCAAACTGCCAAAAATTGTCCGTCCCAATATCAGAAACTGTCATCCCAATACCATAAACATCCTGATTTCCCTTTGCCCGGAGATTATCCTGCGCCCGCTTCCAAATATTCCAAAAGCCTTCCCAGTCCCTAGGAATATCCTCTACTTGCAGACCTGCTTCTTCTAAAAGATCTCGCCAGAACATAGTGTGCAATTCCTGTTGACCAATAGGAACCCCGTAATAGCTACGTTTTTTGACAATATTATTGCGATACCGCACAGACTCTAAAGCTGCTGGCACATAGTCATTTTTAATTGGCTCTAGGACATCACTCACATCAGCCAACTGCCCATCCCAAGCCAAGCGGGGATAAAGATTGTAGTCCCCCGTAAATGTCAGTAAGATATCTGGGGGATTCCCTTGAGCCAGAGCATTTTCTATCTCTCCCTTGATATTAATATCTTGCATCAGGGAAATATCTGCATCAACGCCACTTGTCTTTTCCCAATCACTAACTAATTTAGTAATTACCGCATTTTCTTCTGGGATCAAACCCTGAGCCCACCAGATACGCAAGGGAGAAGTATTATCATCAGAATTAGGCTGGATTGTAACTGGAGTCGTAGCTAGAGGACTACCTTGGACATTGCTAGTCTGAGTTCCCAAACTACAGGAAGTTGTGATCCCAAAAGTCAGGAAAAACAAGGTAAATAGAAGAAAAATACGTTGTCGCATGAAGCAGATATTTCAGGTAGGAGTAAGTAGTTTCAGGAAAGTTCCTGAAGAGGGTAATATTGATGCTCCCACAACCAAAGTCCAAGGGTTTGACGGTGCCTTTGATTAAAAATCACAACTTGCCAAAATTACAACTTGCTCAAGTTACTCAGAAATTGTGTTCAATAATTGTGCTGAATGAGTCGGTCAATCATTAAATTCAATCACTAAATTCAACTACTAAGCTAAACTACGAAGAAATTCAAAGTTCCGACAGCAATTACTAGGAATGACCAAACCCCAGCCCCCAAAAATAGTAGCTTTTTGGATTGATCCCAGTTTTGGGGAGAAGCATAGGCAACTGGCACGCCAACTACAAGAACAAAAGATAGAGCAACAAGGGAATACAGGGCAATTTGAAATACGATCGACATTTCTTTTCTCCTAACAATAATTTATTAAATACTTAACTCTGGGTGGCTAGGTTTAATAGCCCCAGAAAGTAAGCAGACAAGGGAAAACATTTACTAAAGATTTTTTAAACGTTTACTACACTATTAGCTAAACTACCAAAGATTTGCCTCAATTCAACATTTATTTTGGAAAAATCCGGTCTCTGTCTTGGACTATATACCGGACTATTGCCTGACTATTGCCTAACTATTACCCAACTACTTAACTTTTTGCTTGATGAAAGTCGCCAGTTGAATTAATTGCTTCTTCAGAGCATCAACTTCGCCTTGGAGCTTATCAACTTTTTCATGGAGGGCTGCAATCTCTCCACTATTTCCTGCCACTGCTGCTGGTATTGCCGCCACTGGCCCTGCTGCCGGAGCTTCCCGTGGGAGTTTTGATTTCTGCATGGCATCTTTGATCGCTGCCACCAGTTGATTTTTTTCAAAGGGCTTTTCGACAAAGGAAAAATACTTGAATGGCTCATGAATTTTCTCTGTCACCTCTTCCTTGCGCCCAGACATCAAGACTAGGGGAATTTTTTGGAGGGTAGCACTCTTTTGGATTTCCTGAAATACTTCCCAGCCACTCATTTTCGGCAGCAGAAAGTCCAGCATAATTAAATTGGGGTTTTCTTTCTTGATCAAAGATAAACCTTCTAAACCATCCTGAGCTTCTAAAACCTCGAAGTTACCCGTTGGCAACATCTCCCTGACCCGAATCCGAATTACCTTGCTATCATCGATAACTAAAATCTTTTGTTGTGCCACGATCGACTCCTTGAGACTTTGCCTGATTATCTCTATACTTGTCTGCTTTTCTTGGTTCTGCTCGACTAGATTCACGGAAGAAGCTCAATAAAGCTCAATCTAGAGAGTGACAAGTTAGCTAAACAAGGTTATTTTGCCTAATTCTAAAATCATTGTATCAATATCCTAGTTAACTGAAGCAATCTCAGATATTTCTCTCTAAATTCTTCCAGACTTAATTTTGGGAATTTAATATCTCGAAGATTTTTAGAGGATTGCTGGGGACGATCGCTGGAGATTGTTATAGTGGCTTTAGAATCTTGAGTAATTTCTTTACTATTCCTTTGCCCTCACCATGTCTCAACTATCTCCTCAACCCGCTAAAACGATCGATTCCCTCCCTCCCAATTCCCACTCTACTAATTCCCCGCATACAGAAACTTCCTCTCTAGAAACTTCTCCCCAAAAATTACTACCCCTCCCACCTTGGCTCCGGCAACCATCGATCGGCAAAGCCTCAGAAATTTCCCTAGTCCAACAAATTATTAAACAACGTCAAATCCATACTATCTGTGAGGAAGGACGCTGCCCGAACCGGGGAGAATGCTATAGCAAGAAAACAGC
>Ga0105044_10010980_pt1 | contig 12350 bp, 10 predicted proteins | sample MAT01_FD_78092 | JGI IMG/M metagenome (GOLD analysis project Ga0105044, IMG submission 78092) | Freshwater microbial communities from Lake Fryxell liftoff mats and glacier meltwater in Antarctica - MAT-01 | ecosystem: Environmental > Aquatic > Freshwater > Ice > Liftoff microbial mat | place...
CGTGCTCGTGCTCGTGCTCGCGGTCGTCGGGACGGAGCCTTCGTCGCCGCACGACGTCGCGAGGAACAACGCGGTCGCGGCGATCGAGGCGGCGGTCGTGGATCGGATGCTCATGAGGGCTCGGGGGTTCCTGCGATCGTAACGAGGCGCGACGAACTGCGGCAGTTGAGCGCGAAGATCGCAGTGTGAGCGGGGTAGTGTCCCGCTGTGGTTTCGCTGACCTGTCGCTGTCGCTGTCGTGTCGCGCGGTCTCGCCGCGATGCTGCCGCAGTGCCGAGCCCGATGTCCAACTCACGGAGCCCGACCGATGCCCCTCTACCAGATGCGTCAGGACCTGTTCCGGTTCGGTGACGACTACACGATCCGCGATGCGTCCGGCCGCGAGCGCTACTTCGTGGACGGCAAGGCGCTCTCGATCGGCGCCAAACTCTCGTTCCAGGACATGAACGGGCACGAACTCCTGTGGATCGAGCAGAAGCTCTTCCACTGGGGCAAAACCTTCGAGATCCAGCGCGCGGGCCGCGTGATCGCGCTCGTACGCAAGAAGCCGTTCACGTTCCTGAAAGCACGCTTCACGGTCGACGTGCCCGGCCCCGACGATCTCGAGGCCGAGGGCAACCTGCTGGACCACGAGTACCGGTTCACGCGCCACGGCGCGCGCGTGGCGGAGGTCAGCAAGCGCTGGTTCGACCTGGGCGATCGCTACGGCATCGACATCGCGGAGGGCGAGGACGATGTGCTGCTCCTCGCGGCGGCGGTCGTCGTGGATCAGAGTTGCCACGAAAAGCGCTGACGGCGCACCGGCCCGGCGCGCGCACTTCCGGCTCACCCCACTAGCGCAGCGTCAAGATGCTGACCTCGGGCGGCGACAGGAAGCGCAAGCGCGGCGCGGATCCGTGCTCCCACCCGATTCCGCGGCTGACGTAGATGCGGCGGCCGCCGATCTCGTGCAGTCCGCCCCAACCGACCTCGCGCGGCACGTTCGAGCTGATGAAGGGCGGACCGTAGAACGGCAGCGCGATCTGGCCGCCGTGCGTGTGGCCGGCGACGACGAGGTCGATGCGCGAATCGCGCGCGAGTCCGAAGACGACATCCGGCCGGTGCGCCAACACGATGCGGATGTCGTCATCGCCCGGACGCGATTCGGCGTCGCGCAGGGCGGCGAGCGCGGACACGGACTCGTAGCGGATGCCGATTCCCGCCAGCGTCACGCGCAGCCCATCGCGCTCGAGCGTCACGACCTGGTCGTCGAGGAAGCGCACGCGCGTTCCGCGCACGAGCTGCTCGATGTCCGAGCGCGTGTCCGTGTCGCCCTGGATGCAGAAGACGCCCAGCGGCGCGTGGAGCGGTGCGAGCAGCGCGCGGAATGCTTCGGCGATCTCCGGGACGCGGTGCGAGCCCACTTGCACGAAATCACCGGGCAATAGCACCAAATCCGGCTTCACCTCCATCGCGCGACGGACGGCTTCGTGCTCGCGCGCGGTGACCTCGACGCATTGGATGTCGGCCAGGACGGCGACGGTGAGTGGCCGCGACGGAGCGCGCTGCTCCACGATCGGCACCTCGGTGCGCTCGGTGATCAGGCGGTAGGGCTCGACGAAGCTCGCGTAGAGCGTGACCGGCACGCTGGCGAGCGCGATCGCGGCCAGGCTGCGCGTCGAACGTGTCGTGCGCGCTCGCAGAGATGCACGCGCGAAGAGCGCGAACGCCACGATCGGCAATGCGATCGCGAGGTACGCCCAGAGGATCGTCATGAGGAGGAACGGGTTGCCGACCGCGAAGTAGCCGCCCAGCGTTTGCGCGAAGACGAGCGCGGTGCCGCCGACCGCGGCTTGCGCCAGACGGATCGCGCCGATCCGACCGTTGCCGCGCGCGAGGATCCAGCCGATCACGATCACGTCGGTCGCCGCAGCGACGACGGCGACGGCTGCGGCCTTGTCGTTCACGGAGGCTCGCCCGACTTCAGGTCTTGGCCGCGGACAGGATCTCGTCCTCGGTCAAGAGGCGCGGAGTCCGCTTGGCGAGGTCGAGCACTTTCTGGACGCGCTCATCGGTCGGCTGCACGCCGCGGCGCTCGAGGAACCACGTGACGTTCGACTTGCCGCTCATCGGACCGACCGCGATGACCTGTTCGAGCCCGACGAGGTCCGCCGGAACGCCGCTGTAGACGCGGTTCGCGAGCCAGTGATCGCCCTTCTTGAAGGCCTTGATCACCGCGGCCGCGTGCACACCCGTCGCAGTCTCGAACGCGTCCTTGCCGAACACCGGATAGTTGTGGTGGATCGGGACGCCCGTCGCCTCGCCTGCGAGCTCGACGTAACGGCCCAGCTTCGCCAGGTCGTTGTCGATCAGGCCCAAGAGGCGCAAGTTCACGAGCAAGAGGTCCATCTCGACGTTGCCCGCGCGCTCTCCGATACCGAGCGCCGTCGCATGCACGCGCGTCGCGCCGGCTTCGATCGCCGAGAGCGCGTTGACGAGCCCCATCCCGCGGTCACGGTGTCCGTGCCAGTCGATGCCTACGTCGGCGCCGAGGTCCTTGACGATCTGCGCGACGAACGTGATCAAGCGCTTCACGCCGTTCGGCGTCGCGTGGCCGCACGTGTCGCACACGCAGATGCGCTTGGCGCCAGCCTCGATCGCGGCCGTGTAGAGCGCGCGCACGTGCTCGGGATTCGCGCGCGTCGTGTCCTCGGTCACGAACATGACCGGCAGATCGTTCTTCGTGGCGAACTCGACCGCGTCGCGAGACAGCTTGACCATCTGCTCGATGTTCCAGCCCTCGGCGTACTGGCGGATCGGCGAGCTGCCGATGAACGCGCACACTTCGATCGGCACGCCCGACTTCTGCACCATGTCGACGACCGGCTCGATGTCCGTGATGACCGTGCGACAGGCGACGTTCGGGCGGATCTTCAGGCTCTTCATGACGCGGGAGAGCTCGAGGATGTGCTCGCGCGCGCGCGCGCCCGCGCCGGGCAGGCCGACGTTCGCCGTCTGGATCCCGAGCCCGTCCATCAAGCGCACGAGCTCGATCTTCTGGTCGAGCGTCGGATCCTTGACCGACGGGCTCTGCAGTCCGTCGCGCAGCGTCTCGTCGTCGAACTGGATCGCGCCCGACGCGTGCAGGTCGGGCAAGTTCCAGTCGTGGATGAGAGAGTCGCGGTCGGGTGCAGTTCGGTCGGGGGTCGTCATCGAGTTCGTCCAGGTGGGGGCGGCCGAGCAGTCTAGCCGAGGAATGCGCAGCGCCCCACCCGGCGAATCCCGCGCGCGCAGGCCCTCAGTTCCAGCGGAACAGCTTCAGCGCGACCACGAACGAGATCGCGCCCCACGCGACGAGGATCCCGATGCGCACGAGCTGGGCCGACAGGTCCTCGCCTTCGAGCAGCACGGCGCGCAAGGCGTCGTTCAAGGCCGTCAAGGGCAGCGCGCGGACGATCGGCTGCACCGCGTCGGGGAAGCGCTCGGACGAGAAGAAGACGCCTGAGACGACGAACATCGGCAGCATCACGAGGTTGATGAGGCCGGAGACGACCTCGATCTTCTTCGTGCGCGTCGCGACCAGGAGCCCCATGCCCGAGAACGACGCCGCGGCCAGGAGGCACAGCGCCGTCGCGGCGAGGAATCCGCCGTTGAACTCCATGTCGAAGAAGAGCTTGCCGAAGCCGAGCATCAATCCGACTTCGACCAGCGCGACCGTCATGCGACTCGCGATCGTCGCCAGCAGGAAGTGCGAGCGCTTCATGGGCGTCGCCGCGAGCCGCTTGAGCAGCTTGCGCGAGCGCATCTCGACCAGCGCGAAGCCGATGCCGTACATGCCGCCGCTCAAGATGTTCATGCCCAGAAGGCCTGGGATGAGGAAGTCGACGTAGCGCGAGCCGGGCTCGGTGACGAGCACTTCGCGGAACGCGCGCGGATCCGTGCGGCCGGCCGCGCGCTGCAGGGCGTCGTCCACGCGCGCGCGCGCGAGCACGCCCTCGGGATTCGTCGCGTCGTAGCGGTACTCGAGCTCCGCGCCCGGCCCGGGCGGCGCGCCGACGACGAGCGCGACCTTGCCCAGGCGCAGCTCTCGCGCGGCATCCTCCGCGGCGAGCTCCTCGACGCGGAAGCCGGGATGAGCGCGCAGCGCGGACGCGACCGCATCCGAGCTCGCGCTGGTCACGACGCCGACGGAGACGAGCTCGATCGGCTTCTCGCGGAACGCCATGCCCAGGCCGATCGCGAGCAGGATCGGGAAGCCGAAGACCCAGAAGAGGATCGCCGGTTCGCGCACGAATTCGCGCACGCGCAGCTTGTAGAGCTCGAGGAATCCGCTCGCTTCACTCATCGCGCAAGTGCCTTCCGGTCAGCGAGACGAAGACGTCCTCCAGGCTCGCGTGCCGCGTCGAGAGCCGCGTGAGCGTGGTCCCGAGCGCGCGCGAACGATCGAGGATCGCCGGCAGCGCGACGTGCGGCTCGGCGACCGTGAGGTGGTAGCCGTCGCCCTCGGCGCGCGCCGATCGGACCGCCGGCAGCGCACGCAACTGCGCGAGCGCGGCTTCGTCGCCGCGGGAATCGGCGCGCGAACCGTTGCTCGCGAACGCGAACTCGACCACGTGGTCGCCGCCCAGGGAGCGGATCAGCTCGGCCGGCGAACCGGCCGCGATGACGCGTCCCTGGTCCACGATCGCGATCTGATCGCACAGCTTCTCGGCCTCGTCCATGTAGTGCGTGGTCAGCAGGACGGTGCGCCCTTGCTGGCGCAGATCGCGCACGACATCCCACAGTTGCCGCCGCGACTGCGGATCGAGCCCGGTCGTCGGTTCGTCGAGGAAAAGGAGGTCGGGCTGGCCGACGAGCGCGCACGCGACAGCGAGTCGCTGCCTCTGCCCGCCCGAGAGCGTGACGACGTGGCTCGCGCTCTTCTCGCCCAGGCCGACCATGTCGATCGCGTCGCGCGCCGCCGTGCCGCGCGGGAAGAACGCGCGGAAGAGCTCGAGCGTCTCGAGGACCGACAACTTGTCCGTGAACTTCGTCTCTTGCAGCGTGACGCCGATGCGCTCGCGCAGCGCGGTCGCGTCGCGATCCCAGCGCAAGCCCAGCACTTCGACTTCGCCCGACGTTGCGTCGAGCAGTCCTTCGAGGATCTCGATCGTCGTGGTCTTGCCCGCGCCGTTCGGCCCGAGCAGGCCGAAGCACGCGCCGGCCGCCACGTCGAGGTCGAGCCCGCGCACGGCCTCCACCGGCGTACGCCCCGGATACGTCTTGCGCAGCTCGCGCACGCGGATCGCACTGTTCATCGGCGGCGGATGGTACTGCGCGATCCAGCGCATGCGCGCCCTCGTTTAGCGCTGAGACATCCTCGTCCCGACGGCTTTCGCGCGGCGAGGGGAGGACCTAACCTCGCGCCTATGCGCTTCTTCATCCCGCTCCTGTTCGCCTCGCTCCCAGCGTTCGCCGCCTGTCGGTCCCTCGCCGACGAACGCGTCGAACCGTTGCTCGCCGCCGACCGCGCGTTCTGCGCCGACACGCAAGCGCGACGGATCGAAGGTTGGGTCGCCGCGTTCGACCCGAACGGCTCGCAGTTCGACGACGACTACCGACCCGTCGTCGGCCACGACGCGATCCGCGCGCGGATGGAGGGCTTCTTCGCCGATCCGGCGAACGAGCTCACGTGGGAACCCGACACCGCGACGATCTCCGAGGCCGGAAACTTGGGCTCGACGTCGGGCCGCTTCGTGATGTCGCGCACTCACGGCGACGGGACGCGCGAAACGCTCCTGATCGGACGCTACTTCGACGTGTGGCGGCGACTGCCCGACGGAACGTGGAAGCTCGTGCTCGACCTGGGCGAAGCCGACGTCGCGCCGTGAGCAACTCCTTCACGGATCGACTCAGCCGCGCGAGGAGGCTTCGAACTGCGCCCCGTCCTCGGCCGCCGTCGTCGCGCGCGGCGGCACGGCGACGTGGTAGGGGCGGAAGAGCTCGTTGAAAGCGCACGCGTCGGCGTGAAAGGCGGCGCCGCGATCCCGCCCGTGCCGATACTCCCAAGGTCGACGACGATGCCGTGCGCCTTTCCCTTGGTAGAGCCGCTGCGGAACTCGGCGTCCCGCGCTCGGACGGAAACTCGTTGCGCGTATCCTCCATCTCCGCACGCCGGAGCCATGGACCGACCCGACGATCCCGTCCGCCAGCGCATCCTCGCGACCGTCGACTCGATCCCACGAGGGCGCGTCGCAAGCTACGGACAAGTCGCCCTCGAAGCCGGCCTACCCGGGCGCGCGCGGCTCGTCGGCCGGACGATGAGCGAGCTGGCCGAGGGAACCAAGCTCGCCTGGCACCGCGTCGTGAACGCCGCCGGCCGGATCTCGACGAGCGGCGCGAGCGCGCGCGAGCAGCGCCGACGGTTGCGCGCGGAAGGCGTCGCGGTGGACGCGCGCGGCCGCGTGGATTTCGCCGTTCACGGCTGGCGGCCCTGACTTGCCGCGCTGACTTGCCGCGCTGAGATCCCGCGCTCACTTGCCGCGCTCAACTCCCCGTGAGCTGGAACACGATGCGGTGCCGCAGTCGGTCGACACCGCGCTCGCCCGTGCGCGGATGGAAGCGCCACGTGCGCGCGGCCGTCATCACGGCTTCGTCGAGGCGCGGCGAGCCGCTCGACGACGCGATCAGGACCGCGAGGACTTCGCCGTCCTGACGCACGTCGATAGCGACCTCGGCCCAGCCTTCCTCGCCGATGCGCCGCGACATGCGCGGATAGACGGGCATGTCGCCCGCGGCGAGGCGGGGGAGCACCGGCGCGGGCGGCGATGCGTCCGCGCGGATCGCGTCGGCGCTCGTTCCCGCGGTGGTCGAAGCTGCGGCGCTCGGCGCGTCCTCGCGCGAGCCGGCGTCGCCGGCCGGCGCGGTCACGGAGCTCGTCGTGGTAGCGCGCGACGTCGGGCTCTCACTCGCCTCGCGCGACCTGCACCCGATCGCGGTCGAGCACGCGGCCGCGAGCAGCGCGAGCCGAGCCGTTCGCGCGACAGATCCTGCCGTTGTCGCTCTCATGCGCGTCCACGGTACGCGGTTCCGTTCGACACGCGCAATCCGACGACGATGCCGAAGCTCGGCCCTTCGAAGTCCGAACCGTTGGTCCTCGTCGGGCAGGTTGAGGAGGCCGATCAGCCGGCTCGTGTTGCTCGTCGCGCCGCCGATCGCGCGCCGCCCAGGTCGAGATCGAGCGTCAGCCAGCCCGCCCTGCCATTCGGATCGACGCGCGGCTCGTCGAAGCCCTGGGGCGACAGGATCGGCGGGCGCCGCTGAAGACGACCGGGTCGGCGGACAGGGCATCAGGTCCGTGAACCGCCGCGATCGAAGATCTGGAGCAGCAGGTCCTCGTCGGACGATCGAGCCGAGCTCGACTCGATGGGCGCGAGCTCGAACGCGCGGAACCCGATGTCGGCGCCTGTCTCGCGCGCGGCGCGCAGCCGGTCGATCGTGCTGCGCACGCGCGCGCGAGTGATCGCCGCGATCGTTTCGAGCCCGCGTTGCGCCGCCTCGCCGCCCGGAACCGTCGGCTCCGCTGCCTGCACGAGCACGCAGCGACGCGTTCCGCCGTCATCCGCGTTGGCCTCGATCACCGCCTGACCCGTCGTGCCCGAGCCCGCGAAGAAGTCGAGGACGAGCGCGTCCTTCGGCATCGTGTCGAGCAACCGTCGCAGGAGCCCGACAGGCTTCGGGGTCGGGAACACAGGGCCGACGAGCGCCTTCAGCTCGCTCACGGCGTCGTCGGTCGATCCGATCTCGTCGGACGTCCAGATCGTGCGCAGCTTCTTCGTGCGCTCGGGCGTGAGGCGGTCGATCTGGAACACGTCGAGACGTGGCCCGAGGCGGCCCTTCACGGAGCGCGCGACGAGCTGGTCCGCGTCTTCCGCGATGCGCGGCGCGGACCAGCGCCACACGGCGCGCGAACCGTCGCCGAAGACGGGCAGGACTTCGACCGCGCCCTCGAACGGCTCGGCGCCCACGCGCCCGTCCTCGATGCGCGCCCATACGGCGAAGTGCATCGAGCGCGAGGACGTCGGGGTGAACTTCTTGTTCGTGTTGCGCAGGGGCAGCAAGCGAAAGCGGCCGTGCGCGTCCTCGTGCGAGAAATCACGCGGATCGATCCCGTCCTTCGAAGCCGCGATCAGCGCCGTCTCGCGCAGTTCGCGCGCGAAGACGAGCAAGTACTCGTGCGAAGTCGCGAAGAACGGCGCGAGCTGGCGGCCCTTCGGATTCAAGCTGACGACGATCTCGGCGACGAAGTTCTTCTCGCCGAAGAGCTCCTCCATGAGCAGGCGCAGACGCGAAACCTCCAACTGATCGATCGACACGGCGATGATGCCCGTCGAGTGCATCAACCGACGCGCGAGCGCGAGCCGCGGCGCCATGAAGCTCAACCACTGCGCGTGCAGATGTCCGCTGCGGCCGTCCTCGACGTGGTGCGCACTCTCGGCGTAGGCCTTGCGCGAGACCGAGAAATCGTCGGCGTACAGCCGATCGTGCCCGCGGTTGTAAGGCGGATCGATGTAGACGAGCTGCACGGTGCCCGCGCACGAGGTCGCGAGCAGTTTCAGGACCTCGAGGTTCTCGCCCTCGACGAGTCCGTGCTCGGCCGCGTCGAAGTCGAGGCTCAGGTCGCGGCGCGCGACGAGTCTCGTGCCGCCGGCCGAATCGGCCGCGGCGAGCGCGTCCGCCTTGCCCGGCCAAGCGAGCCCGTAGCGCTCGTCGGTCGAAGGCGCGGTACGGCCTTCACTCGGTTGGATGCGGTCGGCGATGGTCCGGGCTTGATACCAGATCGCCGCACTCGAGGGGGCGCGTCCCTCCGCATCAACGGACTGCGCTCATCACGCGCTTCTCCAGCCACGTCGCGAGCACCGACAGGAACTCCGCGTCCACAGGTCGAACTTTCCAGTAGTCGCCTAGCTCCGACTTCTCGCCGGGAGTCTTCTTGAACAGGTGATCGAGATCCGCGAACACGCGCAGCTCGTGATCGGGGTTCTGCGCTTCCACGAGCGCCTTCTCGAGCGCGCGTGCGTCGTGCTCGGGCGACACCTGGAAGTCCTTCCCACCCTGCAGGACGAGTACGGGACAGCGGACCTTCGCGATCGTGGCGATCGGATCCTGTTGCGCGTGACTACGAATCCACGCGCGGCTCGGCAGCGCGGCGCGCTCCTCGGCGTCGAGCAGCGCGGGATCTATCGCTTCGTCGCTCGCGAGACGCGTGAGGAACGCGCGCACGGACTTCAGCTTCAGCTCGACGGCCTCCGCGTCGAGGCCGGACGCTTCCAGACCCAGGCGGTTCTGGTCGAGGATGACATCGAGGATCGGCCGACCGGGGGCGGCCATCAGCACGACCGCGGCGATCTTCGGATGTCGCGTCGCGAGGATCGGCGCCGTCTGGCCGCCTTCGCTGTGGCCGATCAGGACGATGCGCTGGCTGTCGACGTCGGCGCGCTTGGCGAGGAACTCGAGGCACGTCTCCGCGTCGGCGACGAGGTCGAGGAAGCTCGCGTCGGTCGGCAACGGCGAGCTCTCGCCCGCGCCGCGGTCGTCCACGCGCAGGACGAGGAATCCGCGCGTCGTCAGGTGGTCGAGGATCTCGCGCGTGCCGAGATCGATGCCGCTCGACATCCCGTCGCGATCTTGCGGTCCCGAGCCGGACACGAAGAAAATGGCCGGCAGACGGCCTTCGCTGCCCTTCTTCTTCGTGATCGTCCCGGCGATCTCGATGTCTCCGCGCCGAATGCGCACGTCCTCGCTCTCGAAGGTCACGGCGCGCTTTTGGGCCTCCGGAGCCTGGATCGTGAACGGTTCGACGCGCTCCGTGGTGCGACGGATGACGAGCTTCTGCGCCGCGACGGTGACGTCGAGCAGACGCCCGTCGCTCATGCGCAGGCGTTCGCCGAGCGAATCCTCGTACACGAAACCGCGTCGAGGAGAGCCGGCGACGTCATCCTCGAACGTTCCCTTGGCCTCCACCCTGTACGCGAGCTTTTGCAGCGCGTTCCCCGAGAAAAGCTGCGCCTGCAAGTCCACGCCCTCGGGCGCGAGCGCGAGCAGGATCTCGATGTGCGAGACGTAGTTGTTCGCCAGCAGGTACGCCTTGGGATCGATGTCGAGCTGGACCTCGCGCTGCGACGGACCCTGCACGATGCGCGCGCGGCTCTCCTTGCCCGCCACCTCCAGATCGACGCGCGAATAGGCCTCGCCGACCAGGATCTGCTGCACGAATCGAACGGGATGCCCGTGGTCGTCGGTCCACAGGTCGGCGAGCGAGAGCATCTCGATGCCGCTGCGCGCGTCGGTCAGCACGCGACAACGGCCTTGGAAGTGGTGGGCGTCCTGACCGGCGAGTTCGTCGCGACCCAGATAGCGCGAGGCGTGATGACCAATGCGCGCTCCGTCCGCTTCGAAGATCCAGACAGCTTCCTCGCCGCGCTGGAAGACGTCACTCACCGTGCGCGCCGCGACCTGCGCGTGGACGGGGATCGCGAGCGAAGCGAGGAGGACTAAGGCGGAGCCGATCATGAGGTGATCCCGGGGAGGTAAGAAGCGAACGCGCGAGGCTCCTCCCCGCGCGGGCTGGCCATTGTGGTGCTCGAGCCGGCTGAGCGTCACGCGCCCGCCCTCTCCTCGCGGCCGTGGTCGTCCCGCGGATGCCGCACGTGTGGCTCGTGACCGCGACGGCGTCGGTCCGAGTTGCGCATGCTGGAAAGTCCTCTTGCGGCGGCAGCACGTACGCCACCGCGCCGGGCATCGCTTGGATCGTCGCGAGCGGGACGAGATCGGTCTGTCCCGGGTGGAGTCGTCGTCCGCGCGGACAGAGGGGGAGAGGTGTCGGGAACGCCCGAGAGTCACCCCGCACACGCTCGAGCTCGAACCGCTCGGGCCACGAGGTTGGACTGTTTACCTGGGCCTTGCACGGATCGATGCGCGGAGAACTGCGCCGTCCGCCGCCCGGTCAAAACCCTGCGATGGTAGTCAGCCCCGGACTGGGGCTATACCCAGCGGTTCCATGACTTTCGACAAGGTGACGTTCGACAGGGTGTTGAAGTTCGGCGGCGCGGCCCTGGCCGACGGTCCCGGGGTCCTGCGCGCCTGCAAGCTCGTCCAGGAGCGCGGCGGCGCGCGCCCCATCGTGGTCGTCTCGGCGCACCAGGGCGTCACCGACCTCCTGGACACGGTCGGCCGGTCGGCCCTCGAAGGGCATCTCGAAGGAGATCGCATTCGGATCCGCCACCGCACCCTGCTGCGGCAGCTCGACCTCGAGCCGGACATTCTCGACCGCTACTTCACGGAGCTGTTCGGGCTCTTGGCCGAGGTCCAGGTCCGCCGGCGCCTGCTCTCGGGCCAGCACGACCATCTCCTGTCCTTCGGCGAGCGGATGAGCGCGCGCATCGTCGCGCACTCGCTCAAGAAGATGGGTCTGCGCGCGGCGCCGATCGACGCCTGGGACCTCGGCCTCACGACGGATTCGAATCACGGCGACGCGCGTCCACTCCCCGAGGGCACGGCGCAGATCCGCGCGGCGCTCGAGCAGGTCACGGGGATCCCCGTCGTGACCGGGTTCCTGGCCAAGGATTCGCGCGGCAACCTGACCACGATGGGCCGCAACGGCTCCGATCTGACGGCCGTACTCGTGGCCGAAGCGGTCGGCGCCAACGAAGTGCAGCTGTGGAAGGCCGTCGGCGGGATGATGACAGCGGACCCCGAGATCGTCGCCGACGCGCGCGTGATCGAGAGCCTCGGCTTCCAGGAAGCGACCGAGTACGCGTTCCACGGCGCGGAAGTGCTCTACGGCCCGGCCCTGTCGCCGGTGCAGCGCGGCGGGATCACCGTGCGCATCCTCGACGTGCACCAGCCGTCCGCGCGCGGCACCGTGCTCGAAGCGCGCACGATCGGCGAAGGCCCGGTCGGCATCGCGGCGCGACGCAACGTGCTGCGCCTCGACTGCGCGATCGGCGCCAGCGAGCTGCGCGCGCCGCGCGTCGCCGAGCTCTTCACCGTGCTGGCGCGCCACCGCGTCGAGCCGGGCGTCGTCTCCACGGCCGGCGACCGGATCAGCGTGCTCGTCGCGCCGGGCGGGAACGTCGACGCTTGCGTGGCCGAGCTCGGCCGGCGCGTCAACGTGACGCGCGACCTGGGCCTGGCGGCCGTGATCGGTCGCGACGTCGGTTCGGACACGGCACTGGCGTCGCGCGCGCTCGAGCTGCTCGCGGAAGAGCGCGTCGAGGTCCGCGAGGCGTTCCTCGGCGTGCGCGCCCCGAGCCAGGTGTTCATCGTGCCCGCGAACGACCTCGAGCGCGCAGTGCGCGCGCTGCACGCCGGTCTGCTCAGCCCGGTCCGCA
>Ga0105044_10010982_pt1 | contig 12349 bp, 8 predicted proteins | sample MAT01_FD_78092 | JGI IMG/M metagenome (GOLD analysis project Ga0105044, IMG submission 78092) | Freshwater microbial communities from Lake Fryxell liftoff mats and glacier meltwater in Antarctica - MAT-01 | ecosystem: Environmental > Aquatic > Freshwater > Ice > Liftoff microbial mat | place...
CCCCCTTTTGCATCGCTCTCAGTGCCAACGCGGGGGGCTGCAGGGTCGTGGCTCAACCGCGGACCAAAGATTTGCCCCCCCCCCCGGCCCGGATGCCGAGGCCGCACATTGCCGCCTTGGCGCAGTGTCCCTGAAGCAGGGCAGCGCGCCGCGAGAGGGGGGGATAATTGGGGGGAAACAGAGAGATAAAGTCCCGTAACCTATGGAGGTAACAGGATTCTATTCTGTATATTGGTGCCCAGAAGAGGACTCGAACCTCCACGTCTTGCAACACTGGTACCTGAAACCAGCGCGTCTACCAATTCCGCCATCTGGGCAGATGTCGTGGGGGGCTGATTACGGGGTTGGCTTGGGGCTGTCAACAGGTGGTCGCTGAAAAATGCGCCCATCCGTAGCTTGCGGCGCGATGATCAATCACAAGGGATGCAGACAGGCAAAGGGTGCGGGTGATGATGGATCGCATCCCGGATCGTGACGATATCGAAGCCGCTGCTGCCCGTGTTGTGCCGCATGTGCAGCTGACACCGGTGCTGACGCTTGCGCCGGGGGCAATGGGCGGCAATTGGGTGCCGCAGTTGAAGCTGGAGATGCTGCAGCACACCGGGTCGTTCAAAGCGCGCGGGGCGTTCAACAATCTGTTGTCGCGGCCGGTCGGGGCAGGAGGGGTAACGGCGGTGACCGGCGGCAACCATGGCGCCGCCGTGGCCTGTGCCGCCCGCAAACTGGGGATCAGGGCGCGGATATTCGTGCCATCCTATGCCCCGGCGGCCAAGGTGGCGCCGATCCGCGGCTATGGTGCCGACATCGACATAAGCACCGGCGACTTCCATGCAGCCCAGGCCAGTTGCGACGCCCAAGTGGCGGAAAGCGGGGCGCTGAAGGTGCATCCCTTTGCCGAACCGGCCACAATCGCGGGGCAGGGCACCCTGTTTCGCGAATGGCAGGGCCAAGGCGGGCTGGCTACGGTGGTGATCGCCGTGGGCGGCGGCGGGCTGATCGGCGGGGCTGCGCTGTGGTTTCAGGGGCAGGATGTGCGGTTTGTGGGGGTGGAGCCTGAAGGGGCCGCCGCCCTGTCGCAGGCGCTGCAAGCGGGCGGGCCGCAGGAGGTAATCAACCACTCGGTTGCCGCAGATTCGCTGGGTGCCCCCAATGTCGGGCCGCTGGTCTGTCGGATTTGCGCGGCTGGAATGGATCAGGCGGCGCTGGTCAGCGATGCGGCAATCCGCGCCGCGCAACGCAGCCTGTGGCAGGAGTTCCGCATCGCCAGCGAACCGGGCGGTGCCACGGCGTTGGCGGCGCTGCAGGCCGGGGCCTATCGCCCTGCGGCAGGCGAAAGGGTGGGCATTCTGCTGTGCGGGGCCAATGTCGATCCGACGGAACTGGCAAGGGCTGCGGCGCAGGATTGACGGCAGAGGGTCGTACCGCGGGCAAAGGCCGGGGTTTCACACCCCCACACCCCCGCGGGATATTTTCAGGCAGAAAATGAATGAAGAGCGTTGGGCGGCCCCGTCTGCTTGCCGGTTTGATCTACCTGCGGTGTTATTGCGCCTTGTCTGGTGTGGTCGCTGTGGGTAGGTATGCGTGACGCAGCGCGGAGGCATTCCATGTCCAATCTGGTGACGATTTACGGCGGCTCGGGCTTTATTGGCCGCTATATCGCCCGCCGGATGGCCAAGGCGGGCTGGCGGGTCCGGGTGGCGGTGCGCCGCCCGAACGATGCGATCTTTGTGCGGCCTTACGGTGTGGTCGGTCAGGTCGAGCCGGTGCTGTGCAACATCCGCGATGATGCCTCGGTGCGGGCCGCGATGGAGGGGGCGGATGCGGTGGTGAACTGCGTCGGCACGTTCGACGCCAGCGGCCGCAACAATTTCGACGCAGTGCAGGCCGCCGGTGCGACCCGTGTGGCGCGGCTGGCGGCGGCGGCGGGTGTGTCGCGGATGGTCCATATCTCGGCCATCGGAGCGGATATCGCGTCCGACGGCGATTATGCCCGCACCAAGGGGCTGGGCGAGGCGGGCGTGCTGGCGCATATGCCGGGCGCGGTGATCCTGCGCCCCTCGGTGATCTTTGGTGCCGAGGATCAGTTCTTCAACCGCTTTGCCGCCATGACACGGTTTGGCCCGGTGTTGCCGGTCGTGGGGGCCGGAACGCGGTTTCAGCCGGTCTGGGTGGATGATGTCGCTGCCGCTGCCGAATTGGCTGTGCTGGGGCAGGTTGCGGGCGGCGTTTACGAACTCGGCGGGCCGGATGTGGCCACGTTCCGCGATCTGATGGCGCAGATGCTGGCGGTGATCCGTCGCCGCCGGTTGATCGTGAACATCCCGTTCCCGCTGGCCCGTCTGATGGCCGGAGCGTTTCGCATCGGCAATGCGGTGACGCTGGGCCTGCTGCCGCAACCGGTGACGCCCGATCAGGTGCGCAGTCTGACGCGTGACAACATCGTGAGGCCGGGGGCGCAGGGCTTTGACGCCCTGGGCATCCGGCCAACCGCAATTGCTTCGGTGTTGCCGGAGTATCTGTGGCGCTTTCGCCCCTCGGGGCAATACGAGGCGATCAAGGAATCCGCGCGCAACCTGCGCAAGCCCTGATGGTGATTGGCGATGTGATCACGGCGCTGGGTCTGGGTCTGATCGAAGGACTGACCGAGTTCATTCCCGTGTCTTCCACCGGGCATCTGCTCTTGGCGGCGCATTTCCTGGGTTTTGACAATCCGGGCAAGACGTTCGAGGTGGTGATCCAGCTTGGCGCAGTGCTGGCGATCCTGACCGTCTATGGCGCGCGCCTGTGGCAGGTGGCCCGCGATGCACGGCGCGACCCCAAGGCATTGCGCTTCATCATTGCCGTTCTGATCGCCTTCCTGCCCGCCGTTGTGATCGGGCTGGCGCTGCACGGGGTGATCAAGGCGGTGTTGTTTGAAGCGCCGATCCTGATTGCGGTCATGCTGATCCTGGGCGGGACCGTGCTGATCCTGGTGGACCGCTTGACGCTGACCCCGCGCTATCGCGATGCGATGGATCTGCCACTGAATGTCGCGCTGAAGGTGGGGCTGTGCCAGTGTCTGGCGCTGGTGCCGGGCGTGTCGCGGTCGGGTGCCACCATCGTAGGCGCGCTGCTGTTGGGGGTGGACCGGCGCGCGGCGGCCGAGTTCAGCTTTTTCCTGTCGATGCCGACGATGCTGGGCGCGGTCACGCTGGATCTGGTGAAAAACCGTGCGCTGCTGGATGCCGATGCCTGGGGGCAAATCGCCATCGGCTTTGCCGCTGCCTTTGTCACCGCCGTAATCGTGGTGAAATGGTTGCTGGCTTATGTCACCCAACATGGGTTTTCCCTGTTTGGCTGGTGGCGAATCGCGGTGGGAACGGCTGCTTTGCTGGGCATTTGGCTGGTTGGGTAGGAAATAGGTAAACAGAAGTTCCCTATTTTTCGGCGATTGGCCGCGTAAAATCCCAAACCGTGCGAAAATTTCGCAAAATAGGTCAGCAAAACTGCCTTTTCATTTTACCCCATTCGGATTAGGGGGTAATTTCGCACCGATCCATCGGAGTTTCCGCCATGGCGCAAGACCGCATGCTGCAATTCGTCACTGTCGCCAGGCAGACGCCCGACAAGCGCCCGCCAAACCTGCGCGCCCAGGATTTCCATGAGATTTACCGTGAGTATGCCGATACCAAGGCGGCGGAGCAGGCGGGTCGCTGCAGCCAGTGCGGCGTGCCCTATTGCCAGAGCCACTGCCCGTTGCACAACAATATCCCCGACTGGCTGCGACTGACCGCCGAAGGTCGGCTGCAGGAAGCCTATGAGTTGGCGCAGGCCACCAACACCTTCCCCGAAATCTGTGGCCGCATCTGCCCGCAAGACCGGCTGTGCGAAGGCAACTGTGTGATCGAAAAATCCGGCCATGGCACCGTGACCATCGGCTCGGTCGAAAAATACATCACCGACACCGCCTGGGAAAGGGGCTGGGTTCAACCGATCCGGCCAACGGCAGAACGCACGGAATCGGTCGGGATCATCGGGGCCGGGCCGGGCGGGCTGGCGGCTGCCGATTTCCTGCGCCGCCAGGGCGTGCAGGTGACGGTCTATGACCGCCATGACCGCGCCGGCGGATTGCTGACCTATGGCATCCCCGGTTTCAAGCTGGAAAAGCCCGTCGTGATGCAGCGCATCGACCAATTGGAACAATCGGGGGTGCAGTTCGTGCTGAACTGCGCGGTTGGGGTCGATATGAGCTTCAACGCCATCCGGGGCCAGCATGACGCGGTGCTGATTGCCACCGGCGTCTACAAATCCCGCGATCTGAAAGCGCCGGGGGTTGGGGCCGCCGGTGTGGTGCGCGCCATCGACTATCTGACCGCCAGCAACCGCAAAAGCTTTGGGGATGAAGTGGCGGAATTTGACAGCGGCGAACTGGATGCACGCGGCAAGCGTGTGGTGGTGGTTGGTGGCGGCGATACCGCGATGGATTGCGTGCGCACAGCGGTGCGGCAAGGTGCCCTCAGCGTGAAATGTCTGTATCGCCGTGACCGCGCCAACATGCCCGGCAGCCAGCGCGAAGTGGCCAACGCCGAGGAAGAGGGCATTGAATTCGTGTGGCTTTCCGCGCCCAAGGGGTTCACCGGCGAACCGGTTGATGGCGTGATGGTGCAAAAGATGCGGCTGGGGGCCCCCGATTCAACCGGGCGGCAGATGCCTGAACTGATCGACGGTGCCGATTACCATGAACCCGCCGATCTGGTGATCAAGGCGCTGGGGTTCGAGCCGGAAGACCTGCCCGCCTTATGGGATGTGCCCGAATTGGCCGTCACCCGCTGGGGCACGATAAGGGCCGATTTCCGCAGCCACACCACCTCGCTGCCCGGGGTTTACGCGGCGGGTGACATCGTGCGCGGTGCCTCGCTGGTGGTCTGGGCGATCCGCGACGGGCGCGAGGCGTCGGAAGCCATTCTGGATTACATCGCGCAAGGCGCGCGGGTCGCGGCGGAGTAGATGATGCAGATGAAAATTTCCCTGTCGATCCTGAGTGTTGCGCTGATAGCCGGATCAGCCGACGCCGGAACCTTTACCCCACCCAAAGGCTGCACAGCAGAAATGTCGGTGCAGATGCTGGGTTGCATCGTGTCCAATCACTATACCTGCGCCGCCGATGCCCCCGGCGACCGTTGGCGGGTCGATTTCGGGCAGAACGGCAAGTTCTTCCAAAGCCGGATCAACTCCGAGGCGGAATGGGTCGAAAGTTTCGACTTCAACCCTGACAATCGCAAGGCGTTGGAGCAGCCACAACGCGACCCCGCCAGCTTCAGCGAACTGCTGGCGCAGGGCGAGGATCGCTATGATTTCAGCACCTTGTCCGATGATGGCGAGCGCCAGAATGTCACCGGATTTGACCGGCTTACCGGCGCAACCGTGGTGATTGACGGGGTTACGCTGAAACAGACGCAATATGATGCCATGGCGGTGCATGACGATGGCACCCCGGCATGGCACACCCGTGGCAACGAATACATCGACCCGGCACGGCGCATCTTCATTTCCGGCAAGGGCGAATGGCAGGGAGCAGAGGGCGGGGAGTACTTGCCCTTTGATTCCTCGCCGCTGAATTTCGCCTTTCCCGGCGACCCCGGCTTCATGTCTACCACGCCATTGTTCGGCTGCGACGCAGTGCTGTCGCAGGCCGCTGTTCCCACCCAGATTGCGGCGCGCAAAGGAGACCGACCATGATCTATGACCAGGATTGGGTGAACGCCGAAGAAACCAGGCGTGCATATATGAACGATCATTCGCTTTACCGCGCCGAGGATGAGCATGCTTCCTGCGGAGTCGGCCTGGTGGTGGCAATTTCCGGCAAACCCAGCCGCCGGGTGGTGGAAAACGGCATCATGGCGCTGAAGGCCGTCTGGCACCGTGGCGCTGTCGATGCCGATGGCAAGACCGGCGATGGCGCGGGCATTCATGTGCAAATTCCGGTGCCGTTCTTTTACGACCAGATCCGCCGCACCGGGCATGAGCCGGATATGAGCAAGCTGATCGCAGTGGGGCAGGTTTTCCTGCCGCGCACTGATTTCGGCGCGCAGGAGCGCTGCCGGACAATCGTCGAATCCGAAGTGCTGCGGATGGGCCACTATATCTATGGCTGGCGGCATGTGCCGGTAAATACCGAAGTATTGGGCGACAAAGCCAATGCAACCCGGCCCGAGATCGAGCAGATTCTGATCCGCAACACCAAGGATATCGACGAAGAAACCTTTGAGCGTGAACTGTACGTCATTCGCCGCCGCATCGAAAAGGCGGCGATTGCGGCGCAGATATCGGGGCTATACCTCAATTCGCTATCCTGCCGGTCGATCATCTACAAAGGAATGATGCTGGCCGAGCAGGTGGCGACCTTCTATCCCGATCTGATGGACGAGCGGTTTGAAAGCGCCTTTGCGATCTATCATCAGCGCTATTCCACCAACACCTTCCCGCAATGGTGGCTGGCGCAGCCATTCCGAATGCTTGCTCACAATGGCGAAATCAACACGCTCAAAGGCAACGTCAACTGGATGCGCAGCCATGAGATTCGCATGGCTTCCGGCACCTTTGGCGAGATGGCCGAGGATATCAAACCTATCGTTCCATCGGGAACCTCTGACTCCGGCGCTCTGGATGCGGTGTTCGAGGTACTGGTGCGGGCAGGACGCTCTGCCCCGATGGCCAAGACCATGCTGGTACCCGAAGCATGGAGCAAGCAGGCGGTCGAAATGCCGAAAGCCTGGCAGGATATGTATTCCTATTGCAACGCCGTGATGGAACCGTGGGACGGTCCGGCCGCGCTGGCGATGACCGATGGTCGCTGGGTGTGCGCCGGGCTCGATCGCAACGGGCTGCGGCCGATGCGCTACGTGGTTACTGGCGACGGCCTGCTGATCGCGGGATCAGAGGCCGGGATGGTGCCGGTGGATGAAACCACCGTCCAGCAAAAAGGCGCGCTGGGCCCGGGGCAGATGATCGCGGTGGATATGGCCAGCGGCCAGCTGTTCCACGATGTCGCGCTGAAAGACAAGCTGGCGGCGGCGCAGCCTTTTGGCGATTGGGTCGAAAAAGTCTTTGACCTCAATGCCATCATGCGGGATGTGCCTGAAGCTGCGCTGTTTTCCGGTGCCGATCTGCGCAAGCGCCAGATCGCAGCGGGCTATACGCTGGAGGAACTGGAAACCGTGCTGGCCCCGATGGCCGAGGATGGCAAGGAACTGATCGCCTCGATGGGCGACGATACGCCACCGGCAGTTCTGTCGAGCCAATACCGCCCGCTGAGCCATTATTTCCGGCAGAATTTCAGCCAGGTGACCAACCCGCCGATTGACAGTCTGCGCGAAGCCCGGGTGATGAGCCTGAAAACCAGGTTCGGCAATCTGAAAAACGTGCTGGACGAAGACGCCTCGCAGACCGAGATTCTGGTGCTGGAAAGCCCGTTTGTCGCCAATGCCGAGTTTGACGAAATGGTGCGCCAGTTCGGCCAGTCGGTGGCGCATATCGACTGTTCCTTTGTCGGCGGCAGTGCCGATGCCCTGCGGCTGGGGCTGGAGCGGATCAGAGCCGAGGCCGAGGATGCCGTGCGTTCCGGCGCCGGGCATCTGGTGTTGAGCGATCAGCATCAGGGTGCGGGCCGGGTGGCAATGCCGATGATCCTGTGCACATCCGCCGTACATTCCTGGCTGACGCGCAAAGGGTTGCGGACCTTTTGTTCGGTAAACGTCCGCAGCGCCGAATGTATCGACCCGCATTACTTTGCCGTGCTGATCGGCTCGGGTGCTACCACGGTCAACGCCTATCTGGCACAGGATTCGATTGCCGACCGGCTGTCGCGCGGGCTGGTGGATGGCAGCCTGACCGATGCGATGCGCCGCTACCGTGATGCGATCAATGCAGGACTGCTCAAGATCATGTCGAAAATGGGAATCTCGGTGATTTCCTCCTATCGCGGCGGGTTGAATTTCGAGGCCGTGGGGCTGTCGCGCGCGATGGTGGCGGAATATTTCCCCGGCATGCAAAGCCGGATATCCGGCATTGGTGTCGCCGGGATTCAACAGGAGGCGGAAGAGGTGCATGCAAGGGGTTGGAAGGGCCCGACGTCTGTGCTGCCGATCGGTGGTTTCTACAAGGCACGGCGGTCAGGCGAAAAACATGCCTGGGAAGCCCAGACCATGCATATGCTGCAAACGGCCTGTGACCACGCGAATTATGACATATGGAAGCAATATAGCGCCGCGATGCGGGCCAACCCGCCGATCCATCTGCGCGACCTGCTGGATATCAAGCCGCTGGGCAAGGCGGTTTCGATTGATGAGGTCGAATCCATAACATCCATTCGGAAACGCTTTGTCACCCCGGGGATGTCACTGGGTGCCCTGAGCCCCGAGGCGCACAAGACACTGAATGTGGCGATGAACCGCATCGGTGCCAAGTCCGACAGCGGTGAGGGCGGCGAAGATCCGGCGCATTTCCTGCCCGAGGCCAATGGCGACAACCCGTCAGCCAAGATCAAGCAAGTCGCATCGGGTCGGTTTGGCGTCACCGCCGAATACCTGAACGCCTGTGAGGAATTGGAGATCAAGGTAGCTCAGGGGGCCAAGCCCGGCGAGGGTGGCCAGTTGCCCGGCATAAAGGTGACGGCGCTGATCGCCCGGTTGCGCCACTCCACGCCCGGGGTCACCCTGATCAGCCCGCCGCCACACCACGATATCTATTCCATCGAGGACCTGGCGCAGTTGATCTATGACCTCAAACAGATCAACCCGCGCGCCAAGGTGACGGTAAAGCTGGTCAGCGCCAGCGGGGTTGGCACGATTGCGGCGGGTGTGGCCAAGGCAAAGGCTGATGTGATCCTGATTTCCGGCCATAACGGCGGCACCGGGGCCAGCCCGGCCACAAGCATCAAGTATGCCGGCCTGCCGTGGGAAATGGGCCTGACCGAGGCGCATCAGGTCCTGGCGATGAACAATCTGCGCGAGCGGATAACCCTGCGCACCGATGGCGGGTTGCGCACGGGCCGCGATATCATCATCGCCGCGATGATGGGGGCGGAGGAGTTCGGCATCGGCACCGCCGCCCTGATCGCGATGGGCTGCATCATGGTGCGTCAGTGCCAAAGCAACACCTGCCCTGTGGGGGTCTGCACACAGAACGAAGCCCTGCGGCAAAAGTTCACCGGATCGGCGGACAAGGTGGTGAACCTGATCACGTTCTATGCGCAAGAGGTGCGGGAACTGCTCGCCTCCATCGGCGCACGCTCGATTGATGAGATCATCGGGCGGGCCGACCTGCTGACACAGGTTTCGCGCGGCGCGGCCCATCTGGATGACCTCGATCTGAACCCGCTGCTGATCACCGTCGATGGCGCGCACAAGATCAAGTATGACCGCACCAAACCGCGCAACGCGGTGCCCGACACGCTGGATGCCGAGATTGTAAAGGACGGCGCGCGTTTCTTCGAGGATGGCGAAAAGATGCAGCTTTCCTATGCCGTGCGCAATACGCATCGCACCATCGGCACCCGCGCCTCCAGCCACATCGTGCGCAAGTTCGGCATGCGCAACAGCCTGCAGCCCGATCATCTGACGATAAAGCTGACCGGGTCCTGCGGCCAGTCACTGGGGGCCTTTGCCACCCGGGGGTTGAAGCTGGAGGTGATGGGCGATGCCAACGATTACGTCGGCAAGGGCCTGTCGGGTGGCCTGATCGTGGTGCGCCCGCATATGTCGTCGCCTTTGGTGGCATCAGACAACACCATCATCGGCAATACCGTGCTCTATGGTGCCACCGCCGGGCATCTGTTCGCCGCTGGTCGCGCAGGCGAGCGGTTTGCTGTCCGCAATTCCGGCGCGTCGGTGGTGATCGAGGGCTGCGGATCGAACGGTTGCGAATACATGACCGGCGGGGTGGCGGTGATCCTTGGCTCCATCGGGGCCAATTTCGGGGCGGGAATGACCGGCGGCATGGCCTATGTGTATGATCCCGACGGGCGGGCCGAAGATCTGATGAACCTTGAAACGCTGGTGACCTGCGCAGTGTCGGTGCCGCATTGGGAAATGCAGCTGAAAGCCCTGATCGAGGCGCATCTGGCGCAAACCGGCAGCCTGAAGGCGGCGGCGATCCTCGCCGAATGGCCGGGTGAGCGGGCGAATTTCCTGCAGGTTTGCCCGAAAGAGATGCTGAAGCATCTGCCTGCTCCGCTGAGCGAGGATGCGGTGGCCATGCCGGCGGAATGATCCGGATCAATCGTCCCCGCGATTGATCTGCATCAGGGACGAAGCCCGAAAGCCTGTGCCAGAACTGCCTCAGTCTTTATCCATTGGGGGCAATCATGGCCGATCTGATCGTTGTGGCGTTTGATGATGAGGCGACCGCGTTTGATATGCGGGCCGAACTGGTGCGGCTCCAGAAGGAGTACCTCGTGGAGATGGAGGATGTGGTCGTTGTCACCCGCTCGGCCGACGACAAGGTGCAGTTGCATCAGGCCGTGAACCTGGCCGCAGTCGGGGCTGTGGGCGGCGGCTTCTGGGGGATGTTAGTCGGGCTCTTGTTCATGAACCCGCTGCTTGGGGCGGCGATCGGTGCCGGTGCCGGGGCCGTGTCGGCCAGCTATAGCGATGCGGGGATCAATGACGATTTCATGCGCGAACTGGGGCAGTCGCTGAAGCCGGGAACGGCGGCGGTGTTCGTGCTGGTGCGCAAGATCGCGGCGGAAAAGCTGGTGGAGCGGCTGGGGGCGTTCCGCGCCAGGGGGCGGGTGATGCAGACCTCGCTGAACAAGGCGGATGAGGCGAGCCTGCGCGCTCTGCTGGACAAACCGCCCGTGGCGGCCTGAGGAAAAAAGGCGCTTAGCGGCTTGACCCCGGCGGCGTTGCCGCGTCATTGCTGGGCATATGGCAAAGCAAGCGCAAACCGTCCCGCGCAAAGGCGCAACCCCCGGCCCCAAACCGGGGGCAAAGGCGGCTGCACAGGCTGCCACCCAACCCGGCCTGATCCGCCGCGTTCTGCGTTGGGTCGCACGCGGGGTGCTGGCTGTCACCGGGTTGTACCTTTTTCTGATCCTGCTCTACACCTTCATCAACCCGCCGACCGACCCCTATATCCTTGCAGAATCCCGCCGCCTTGGCGGGGTAGAGCGGCAATGGGTGCCGCTGGAGGCGATGGCCCCGGAACTGGCGCGGTCGGTTGTTGCTGCCGAAGATGCCAATTTCTGCCTGCACTGGGGGTTCGACATGGCGGCCATCCGGTTGGCACTGGATGAAGGCGGCGGGCGAGGAGCCTCTACCCTGACCCAGCAGGTGGTGAAGAACGTCTTTCTCTGGCAGGGGCGCAGCTGGGTGCGCAAGGCGATGGAGGCGGTGATCACGCCGGTGGTCGAACTGGTCTGGTCCAAACGGCGCATCATCGAGGTCTATCTGAATGTCGCCGAATTTGGTGAAGGGGTGTTTGGTGCCGAAGCGGCGGCGCAGCACCATTTCCGCCTCAGCGCTGCCGAACTGACCGCCACGCAGGCATCGCGGCTTGCCGCCGTACTGCCAGACCCCAAGGGGCGCGATGCCGCCAACCCCTCGTCTTTTGTCCGCAAACGCGCTGCGGCGGCACGCGATGGTGCCGAAACCATTCTCGCCGATGGCCGTGCCGCCTGTTTCGAGGATTGATCTTGCCGCCATCCGGTTGCAATGAAGGATACACCGCTCCGTGGGACCAATAGTGCCGATGAACCGACTGTTTCACATGCCGCTGTCGCCGTTCTGCCGCAAGGTGCGGCTGACGCTGGCCGAGAAAAAGATCGAAGTCGAACTGGTCGAAGAGCGCTATTGGGAACAGTCGCCCGAATTCATGCGCCGCAATCCGGCGGGCAAAGTGCCGGTGATGAAACTTGACGGCAAGACGATGAGCGAAAGTCAGGCGATCTGCGAATATCTGGAAGAGGCTTACCCGACCCCGCCGCTGATGCCGCGCTCTGCCGAAGACCGCTATGAGGTCCGCCGCCTGATCGCATGGTTTGATGACAAGTTCCACAGCGAGGTGACCACCAAGCTGTTGCACGAACGGGTGCATAAAAAGGTGATGGGGCTCGGCTATCCCGACAGCAAGAATGTGAAAAGCGGGTCGCAAAAGATCAAATATCACATCGACTACATGGGATGGCTGCTGGACCAGCGCCGCTGGCTGGCGGGTGATGCGATGACGCTGGCCGATTTCGCCGCAGCGGCGCATCTCAGTTGCCTCGATTATATTTCCGATGTCGACTGGAACCGGTCGGCGGTGGTAAAAGACTGGTATGCCAAGATCAAGTCGCGCCCCTCGTTCCGCTCGCTGCTGGCCGATCAGGTTC
>Ga0105044_10010987_pt1 | contig 12344 bp, 10 predicted proteins | sample MAT01_FD_78092 | JGI IMG/M metagenome (GOLD analysis project Ga0105044, IMG submission 78092) | Freshwater microbial communities from Lake Fryxell liftoff mats and glacier meltwater in Antarctica - MAT-01 | ecosystem: Environmental > Aquatic > Freshwater > Ice > Liftoff microbial mat | place...
CGACGAGGGAGCGGAGGAAAACGTAATTGTTCGCATTTGCCGCGAGCTGCGGCAGCAGTTCGGTGACGTGAAAGCCGGGAATCTTCGTGCGGATGGAACCGAACTCGCCGCGAATCTCGGAGGGTGCGTCCGGTTTCGGGTCGATGAGATCCATCTGCGGCGGACCGCCATCGAGATGGATGTTGATGATGGCTTTGCTCGAAGACCGGATGCCCGCCGCGTCCTCGCCGCGGAGCACATCCGCGAGGGTCAAGCCACCGAAGCCGAGGACGCCTGCCTTGAGAAAGCTCCGACGCCTGATGCCGTGACAGATGGGCGATTGCATTTTGTGGCAGGTTCGCAGCTTCGGGAGGATGGGCATGAGTGCCGTCCTCAGGTTGTGCTGTGTGTCCCGAAACGATGCGGGGAGACGGTGTTTCCTTAGGCGGCTTGTTGGTTCGGATCGTTCTCGAACGAGGCCCCGCGTCTTACAGGCTTCGAGTGCGACACGCGCAAGTTGAAGTTCGAGGAGTGAACCGCGGAGTGCGCGGACGGATTCCCCCCCGGCTGGAAGCTCGCGGAGCGATTGTGCAGAGAGCGGCGGGGCTTCGTCCGGTGAGTTCGCTGTGTCTTGAATGCAGTGAACGACGGACGCTGGGCGGTGTGGGCGTGCAGTATCCGTCTAGCATGCCGTCACTCGCCCGATACGGCGGAGACGACCGGTGCGGCAAATCTCGAAAGTTTTGCCGATCTTTCTTGCGACGGATCGGAGTTTCTGAACAGATGATCGGAATGAGGTCAGTGCTGATCGATCCACCAAGCAGCCATCCGGCAGGCTTAGAAGTCAGTCGGCGCACGGTGAGGTTCCTGGGTGCCCCCCTCATTTTCCGTCCAACCAGAATACTCCATGAATAGCCCCGTGATCACTCGTACCTGTCTATTGCTTCTGCTGACCTTCTTCGCGCTGAACGATGCGCACGCGACATTGTTCACTTACCACTATGTGGGGAGCACTTACACTCGAACGAATGGTCCGGGAGTCGCTGGCTTCACCTTTTGCGACCGGGTCACCGCCGAGGTCACGCTGGACAGCGCGTATTGGGGAACGACCGTCAATAGTCCGATCAACGGTTATGGATTGATCATTTCCGGCCCCTGGCAGGTTGGTGCCGATGCTTTCCGCATCACCACGGATTCCGCGGGGAGGATTCTCGCATGGAGTCTCAGTGGCGCGATTCCGGGCCTGGATATCTCGACGGGTGGCAGTGCGGATGGAAGCGGCTACGACGACATTTTCGGCGATCGACCTTCACAAGGGCAGGTCCGCTATGGAGCGGATGTCTTCTACTCGGCTGGCTCCCGTGCTCCGGGCAGTGCTTGGGTGAGAGTTCCCGACAGGTGCTCGACGTTGCTGCTATTCTCTCTGTCGCTGGTTCCGCTGTTGTGCTTCGGGCAGATCACACGCAAGCAGGGCGCAACCCGGAATGCCTGATAACACCCCGGGACGTAATGCGGGTGAAACCGGACGACGCCCGGCTATTCCGCATTTCTCACACTCCGGGGGAGAGTGGCGCCAGGTTGTTTGCGTTGCGCATCCCTTCGGGTGCCCAGCGCCCAGTCGCGCTCCACGTGTGACAATGGATGACTGATCCTCAGCATTGCGGTTTCCATTCCCATTTTGAGGCTGATTGCCGCTGAGCGCGTGCGCCGCTGGCTACGAGGCGAAGATTTTTTCGGTGCGTTCGGCGAGGAATTTCAGGCGGGTGGCGTCACCGCCGGGGACTTCGAGGATGCCGTAACCTTCGTAGCCGATTTCATCGAGGGCTTGCATGACTGACGGCCAGTCGTTGTCGCCTTCCATGAGTTCGACCGCGAAGCCCGCGCGGGAACCTTTTTCGTCGCGCGCCTTGCGGCTGAATTCCTTGATGTGGACGTTGAGGATGTGTTTGCCCAGCGTGCGAACCCAGTGCTCGGGCCAGCCGTAGGTGATGCAGTTGCCCACGTCGAAATGCCAGCCGACCCACGGGCTGTTGATTTCATCGAGGTAGCGTTTGGCGGCGACGGGTTCGTTGATGAAGCGGTTCCACACGTTCTCAATGGCGATGGCGCATTTGCTTTTATCCGCGGTCTCGATGCAGCGCTTGATGCCTTCGATGGAGCGCGCCCAGCACTGTTCGTAGGTCACGTCCTTTTCGACGGTGCCGGGGACGAGGAGCACGCGCTTGCAGCCGATTTCGCCGCCCTGCTTCAGCGCGAAGTTGAGGCCGTTCACGGTGCGCTCGCGTTTTGCCGGGTCGGGCGAACTGAGCGGATTGCTCCAATGCGGCGTGCAGATGATGCCCGCAATTTCGAGACCGCTCGCGGCCTTTGCCTCGAGGATTTGATCCGTCGTCAGCTCGCCGGGGAGATTGAGTTCGATGCCGTCGAAGCCCGCGTCGCGGATCGCCTTGAACTTGTCCACCGTGGTGCCGGTGATGCCCCGCGCCATGCCGAGGTTGACGGCCTTTTTCAGCTTCGGCCGTTTTCTTGCCGGCGCGTCGTCAGCGCGGGAGAGGATCGTGGCGGAGGCAAATGCGGCGGTAGCGGCGAGGAAGGTGCGGCGGTTCATTGTGGTGCGGAGGAGGGGTGGCTTAGTTAGGGTGCTTGCTGCGGGGTGCTTGATGAGAGGGCCTTTGCGGTGGCATCGGGCGGGAGGGCGAGCAGACGCTTTGTTTCGGCGAGGAGCCACTTGCCGTCGGTGAATGGCTTGAAGGAAATGTTTTGCCAGCGGACGAGGCCGTTGCCGTCGATCAGAAAGGTGCCGTGCAGGGGCGTCGTCTCGAAGTCATCGAATGCGCGGTAAGCTTTGAAGGTTGCGAGTGTCTGATCACTGACGATGGGGAAGGGGAAGCCGTCGTCGGCCTTGGCCTGCGCGGAGGTCTTGTAGAGATCCGCCGCGGGCTCGGTGCCGACGGCGACGAGATTGATGCCGGCTGCGGTGAATTCCCTGGCGAGCGGGCTGAATGCATTGAGCTGTTCGATGCAATGGGTGCAGCCGCTGCCGAGGTAGAAGATCATGATGAGCGGCTTGCCCTTGTATTCGCTGGCGAGCCGGGTCTCGCGGGTCTGGTCGGGCAGGCTCCACTCGGGCGCAGGGTAGGGATGCCAGCGAAAAGGACCGAGGCTGGCGAGATCCGGGCGCGCCCCGGTGTCCTTCGCCCAGTCGAGTTTCGGGCGCCAGTCGGCGGGGAGCTTCAGTTCCTCGACGACCGGTTTGAGGCGCGCGAAAATCGGCTGTTCCAGATCCGTCTGCGCGCAGAGTTTGCGGAGTTTGTTGAAGGATTCGATGGCCTCCTTCTTCTTTCCGGCGTGCCAGAGCATGTCGGTGAGATTTGCGAGCGGCAGCACTTGGTCCTGTCCGCCGTTCACGGCATCGCGGGCGAATTGCAGGGCTTTGTCGGCGTTGCCGGCCCGCTGATGGAGTTGGGAAAGGCGGACCTTCCCGATGTCATTCGGCTTATCCAGCGACTTGCGCGCATCGTCTGTCCGGCCATCGGCCAGCGCGCGATACACCTCCAGTTCCGCCACGAACTTCTCAAGTTGCTCAGCCGGTTTTTTTGCGGGCGGCTTCGCCGGGGAATCTGCCTTCGCACCTTTGTCCGTCTTGCCCGCAGTCTCCGCTTTCCCGTTCGTCTCCGGCTTGGCGGTCTTGTCGGCTTTCTCCGGCTTCTCCGCCCTGGCCTTTGCGATCAATTGCCGGATGCCTTCGAGTCGCCTTTCCCCGCCCTCGATATCCTCCTTTTGAAAAGCCGCGACCCCTGCGGTGCGCAGGCGCTTTGCTTCGTCGTTCGGATCTTCGAGTGCCGGGAGATACGCGCCGCCGTCCAAGGCAAGGAGATCGTCCCAACGCTCCCATGCCAGCAGCACGTCGCTCAATCGATCACGTCCCATCTTGTAACCACCGCGGGCGGATTTGCCCGGGGCTGCGGACCCGGCGGCGAGCCGCGGGAGTTCGATCATGTTTTTCGCGAGATCGATTGCGTCGCCGACGCGCCCGATGAAGCCGAGATTCTCCACCAGCCAGTCGTTGTTGTGTGCGTAGTTGTGAATCTGCTCCGGCATGAGCTTCGCACCGATCATGTATGCGTGGTCGGTGCGCGCGGCCGCTTCCTGCTGCCATGCGGCGTCGGCGTAGCGGCGCAGCTTCGTGAAAGTGTGCCCCGGCATGTGCCACAGATGCGCCACGCCGGGCGCGGACTGGCCGCCGACTGCGGCGCTCTTGAGGGCGCGCCGGTCGTCGTCGCTGTTCCAAAGGTGGATCATGTAGTGATGCGCGCCTGGGTGCAGCGGGTTCTTTGCAAACACCTGCTCGGCGAGCGCCGCGAGCGCCGCCCGGCTGCTGACGGGAGTTCCCTTCTGCCCGTTGTCCCAAACCTGAAACAACAGGAATGCCTTCGCCTCAAGGTCGTCCGGAAAATCAAACACGATCGTCTCCAGCCCCTTCACAAGCGCGGTGCGGCGCGCCTTGTTTGCCTGCTCGTCCTTTTTCCCGGCGGAAAAATACGGGTTGTAGGCGTCGATATACAGCTTCTCGCGAGCCGATGCCTTCTCGCGCCGCTGCACGGCTTGCTTGATGAAATCCGCCGCGCGCTTCTCGTTGTTCACATTCGCCATCGCCATGCCCCAGTACGGCATCGGCGCGGCGGCATCCAGCTTCGCCGCCTGGCGGAAGGAACGTTCCGCCTCGTAGTACCAGAAGCCGTGCAGTTGCGCGACGCCCTGGTTGAAAAACGTCTGCGCCTCGGCGCTGGCGGTGGTGATCGGGAAATCGACCGCGCCCATTCCCGGCAGCAGGACCGCCGCCTGGCGCGGCCCCTCATCGAAGGCGTCCCCGTGCGTGGAATGACCGAAGACCGGCTTGCCATCCGGCCCGAGCGGAACGTCATCGGCCCGCAGGAAGGTTGCACACAACAGGGCCGGGAGGAGGAAGAGGCGGGTCATGATTGGCTGCGAAGACAATCCATTCACCGCGAGGATACAAGGGGGATTCCCGAATTGCCTTTCGGCGGATCTTTGTTTCCGCCGATGAGTTGTCTCGAAGCCCCGTGTATCCTTCCCGGGATTCACTGCGGTGCTTGCGTGTCGCCGAAACACAATTGTTCGGAAATTCCTTTGACGCGTTTGAACGCCCCCCCTACATATCCGCCCCTTATTCGTAACTTGACCTAATGACATCTGCTGCGCCGCTTCCATTTTTCCCGCCTGCCTGCGGATCCCGGCGCAACGGCACCAATCGCGAGGGCGGAGTTTCCGTCCTTGCTCAACTCTCGGAAGCTCAATGCTTAACGGCATTCTCGGAATTTTCTCCAACGACATCGGAATAGACCTCGGAACGGCGAACACGCTCGTTTACGTAAAGGATCACGGCATCGTCCTGCGCGAGCCGTCTGTTGTCGCCGTCCAGGCCGGCACGAACAAGGTGCTCGCCGTGGGCGATGAGGCCAAGCGCATGCTCGGGCGCACACCGGGCAATATCGTCGCGATCCGACCGCTCAAGGACGGCGTGATCGCGGACTTCGAAGTCACCGAGGCGATGCTGCGGCACTTCATCCAGAAGGTCCACGGCAAGCGCACTCTTTTCAAACCACGCCCACGCGTTGTCATCGCGGTGCCCTCGGGCATCACGGAGGTCGAAAAACGCGCGGTGAAAGAATCGGCCCTGCATGCAGGGGCGCGGGAAGTCTTCCTCATCGAGGAACCGATGGCTGCTGCCATCGGCTGCGGACTCCCCGTGCAGGATGCGGCGGGCAATATGATCATCGACATCGGCGGTGGCACCACCGAGGTCGCGCTGATCTCCCTGTCCGGCATCGTCTTCAGCCGGAGTGTTCGTGTCGCGGGCGATGAGCTCGACGAGGCGATCATTCAGTACATGAAGCGCGCGTACAATCTGATGATTGGCGAGCGCACCGCTGAGGACATCAAAATCAAGATCGGGAGTGCTTACCCGATCGAGAAGGAGACGACCATGGAGGTCAAAGGCCGCGATCTCGTGGCCGGTCTCCCGAAAACCCTGAGCGTCACCTCGCAGGAAGTCCGCGAGGCGCTGCTCGAGCCGATTTCCACCATCGTGGATAATGTTCGCGTGACCCTGGAGCGCTGCCCGCCCGAGTTGAGCGCCGACCTCGTCGATCGAGGCCTGGTGCTCGCCGGTGGCGGCGCACTCCTGCGCGGGCTGGACCGACTCCTCTCCGAGGAGACCGGGCTGCCCGTGCATGTGGCGGAGGATCCGCTCAGCGCAGTGGCCGAGGGAACTGGCCGCGCCCTGAGCGAGATGAAATTCCTCCGGCAGGTCACCGCGACGGATCGGCAGTGGCGGAACTGATCCGCTGACCCGGCTCCGATGATCCCCGGCCCACAAGGATCCGCGCTAAGCAAGGCGCGGCGGTGCCCCTCATGGAGGTGGCCATCATGAATATGAACCGGCGTGCAAATCTCATTGCGACCGGCGTCTTTATTGCGGCCGTCGTGGGGATCATCTTGCTCAGCCCGCGCAACCGCCAGCGGGTGCAGAGCGCTTTTCTCGGGATCGTCGCGCCATTTCTCCGGCGGGGTTCCGAGGTCGATTCCCGCTGGAAGAGTTACAAGGCGGGGCTGAAAAAGCTCGATGAACTGGAGTGGGACAACCAGCGACTGAAGGTCGAGAATGACAATCTCCGCGCGACGAATCAGGCCTTGCGCGGATTCGAGGCGGACAACATCCGCATGAAGTCCGCGCTCGGTTACCATGGCAATTCTCCATTTTCGCTCGTCCCCGCCCGCGTCATCGGACGCAGCCCGTCGAACTGGTGGAGCACCGTCGTCATCGACAAGGGAACCGAAGATCTCATCCAGCGGGAAATGCCGGTCGTCACCCACGACGGTCTGGTCGGCAAAGTCGTCACCGTGGACGAACAATCGTCAATCGTGCTGCTGGTCTCGGACGAGAATTGCAAGGTCGCGGGTTCAGTCGAGGCGACAAAAGAACAGGGTATCGTGCGGGTGGAAGTGCGCGGCAAGCGCACCTCGAACAACATCCAGCCGACAATGACGCTGAACTTTCTCTCACGCTTTGCCCCGCTGCATCCGGGACAGAAAGTTTTCACCAGCGGCGCCGGCAATGTCTATCCGCCCGGAATCCTCATCGGTGAGATCGTCGAATTCAAATCTCGCGAACTCGACGGCCAGGCGGTCATCGACCCATCGGTGGACATCGCGGCGCTGGCGGATGTCTTTGTCATCACGGGCATGAAAGGGAGCACCAGCAATCACTGAGCGATGTTCACGATCCTGCTCATCGCCACCATGTTCATCGGGCTGATCATCCAGCATTTCGTCGGAGCGGTGCCGGGATTTGGCAGCCAGATCCTCCTGCTGCCCGTGGTCTTCCTTTGCGGTGCGGCGGCCCTCCCGGTGGCAGGGATGCTGACCCTCGCCTTTGTCGCCGGGCTCATGTGGGATTGCCTGAACTTCGTCGCGATCGACGGACGTGCGGACCTTCCTTTCGGCGCCACGATTCTCCTCTACGCGGGGATTGGCGCGCTGATGAATGGGCTCCGTCCGCTCTACCTGCGGGGCATGTGGCAGCTCCATGCGTTCGTGACGGGCGTGCTCACCTCGCTTCTGGTGCTCGTCGAGTATCTCATCCTCACCTTCCGCCGCGAACCGTTTGCACTGATCTGGCCCAACGAGGTCTGGCAGCGGGTGGGCGGCAGCGGACTGGTGGCCGCAGTGATGGCGGTGCCGTTTTTCCTGATGCTCAACTGGGTGGCCCGGCGGATGGGCGTTTTCACGCAGCGTCGCGCCAATATCTGACCATGCCCGCACCCCGTCGCTTTCCGAAATTGCGCGCGCTGTCGAGTTCAGCGCTGCGGGTGTATTTTCTCGCCATCTTCATGCTCGGCATGCTCGGCGTCCTCTCGGCGAAGCTGTGGCGCGAGCAGATCACCAACGCCCAGAAGTGGACGGACCGTGTCCGCAAGAGTTCCTCGGTGACGGTGCGGATTCCGAGCGTTCGCGGCGAGATCCGGGATCGGAACGGGATCACGCTCGTGGCAAACCGTTCGAGCTACTGCGTGGACTTTTACCTGCCGCAGATGGTGCGGGGCTACAAGGAGAAGAACGGCGGGAAGGCCCCGACGGTCAGTTTCCAGGCGAAGCGCGACGAGATGCTCGCGAACGTGGACATCGAGGACATCGTGCAGGTCATCAATGAGACGGTGATTCGCCGCTTCAGCGAACTGGATGTGGCGCACGACTACAATGCCGCCCAGCTTGAGCGCCACTTCCGCACGAACGAGCAGGTGCCTTACAGCTATATCGAGGACGCCGGATTCGATGTCGTGGCAAAGGTCTCCGAGAACGATGTCGGGCTGCCGGGAGTCGAAGTCAGTGTCCGCCCTGTGCGCCAGTATCTGTACGGATCCCTCGCCTCGCACATTCTCGGCTACGTCGGTGCGCCCGAGGACATCAACAAGCTCGCCGACATCCGCCAGTTCACCTACTATCAGCCCGAGGTCCAGGGGCGCTCCAATGTCGAGCAGGCGTTCGACGCCTTTCTGCGTGGAAAGCCCGGCAAGCGCGTCCTCGAACGCTCTGCGAAGAACAAGATCGGCGCGGAGTTATCCCGCGAGGAACCCACGCCGGGGAACAATGTTTACCTCACCATCGACGCGCGCATCCAGACGATCGTCGAGCAGACACTCCGCCAGGCCGGTGTCGGGCGGGCCGCCGTGGTGGTGGTCGATCCGAAGAATGGCGATCTGCTCGCGATGGCCAGCGTGCCGAATTACGACCCGAATATTTTCATCCCGAAGATCAGCGAGGAAGACATGGTGCGACTGGACGACGACGTCACCGATCCGCTGGTCAATCGCGCGATCCAGTCCTTCGCTCCGGGGTCCACCTACAAGATCGTCTCCGCCTTCGCCGGCTTGCTGGCCGATTTGCCGCCGAGCCGGACTTACAACTGCGCGGGAGGCGTGACCATTGGCAACAAATTCATGAAGTGCTGGATCCACGAGAAAGGCGGCGCGCACGGTTCGTTGAATCTCGTGGGTGCGATCAAGAACTCGTGCAACGCCTACTTCTACCAGTGGGGACGCGATGCGAAGCTGATCAATTTCGAGAAAGTCGGCGAGGCGCTGGGCCTCGGCATGCGATCAGGCCTGCCGCTGAGCGGGGAAAGTCCGGGCAATCTTCCGGGACCGAAGTGGCTCGCCCTCCGGGGCCAGTCGGGGCTCGAGAAATCGTGGGGCCATATCGCGAACACCTCCATCGGCCAGGGCTCCGTGCTCGCCTCGCCGCTGCAGATGGCGATGGTCTGCGCCACAGTCGCGAACGGCGGGATTTCCTACTATCCGCGTCTGGTTGCCCGTGTCGTGGATGCTGCCGGGAACGATGTGCGGGACGAGCGGGGCAACCTCGCAGTCCCCGTGGAATCGCAGGTGCGCGCGAGCCTGCCGGCGATGGGCTTCAGCCCGGCGGAGATCGAGGTCGTCCGGCAGGGAATGTGGAAGGTCGTCAATGAGGCCGGCGGCACCGGCAAGAACGCGCGCATCAAGGGCGTCGAAGTCGCGGGCAAGACCGGCACGGCGCAATTCTGGCGTCAGCAGGGCAGGGAGAAAGTGAAGGACAACCACGTATGGTTCATGTGCTTCGCCCCGTACAGGCAGCCCCGCTTTTCCATCGTCGTCATGATCCAGGGGGCGAAATCCGGCGGTGGCGTCGCCGCTCCGGTCGCCCACAAGATTCTCACCGAGTGCCTGGCACTCGATGGCGGCTACAGCCCGCGAGTCGCCTGGATGGATCCGATCCGCGGAAACCTGACCCAGATTTCGGAGATTTCGCTGAAGGAGGACGGAGGGATCGGCACGCTGGTCGCCAGCACCTTCCAGGGAACCGACCAGAAGCCTGGCGCACTCTCCGCTATGGTGGACGAGGAGACGGCCGACCACGCCGACGCTCCGGATCGTTCCACCGCCTCACGCTCCAGCGGCTCCGCAAGACCCGACGTGCGCGCCTCCGCCGACGAGCGCGGACGTGTCGGCAGCGCAGTGAAAAAGCCCACTCTCTGGCAGCGCATCTTCGGTTCCGGAAAATCGAAACCTTCGCCCACACCCACGCCCCCCGGACGCCGCTGATACTCATTCGCCATCGCTCTTCGTCATTCGTCATTCGTCATTCGTCATTCGTCATTCGTCCTTCCTCCCCCTCTCCAGTGCTTAAAAAAATCGCTCAATCCACATTCTCCCTCATACACAAAGTGAAAAGACTCATCGGACTCGGACCACGCCAGACTGGCAACAAACTCATCATCACCGTCGAAAAACTCGAGAAGCGCGTCGCGCTTCTGGAGAACGGAGTGCTCGAAGAATACAACGTCGAGCGCGCCACCGACCGGAACATCGTCGGCAGCATTTTCAAAGGCCGCGTGCGCAACATCGAGCAGGGCCTGAAGGCCATGTTCGTCGATATCGGCTACGAAAAGAACGCCTTCCTCCATTTCTGGGACGCGCTCCCCGCCGCACTCGACGCAGGCGTCGAGGAGGTCGAACGCACGAACAAGAAACAGAAGCAGCGCATCACCTCGAAGGACATTCCGAGCATCTACCCCGTCGGCAGCGAGGTGCTCGTGCAGGTGACCAAGGGCCCCATCAGCACCAAGGGGCCGCGCATCACCACCAACATCAGCCTCGCGGGACGCTTCCTCGTGCTGATGCCCTTCAGCGACCAATGCGGCATCTCCCGCAAGATCGACAACCCGAAGGAACGCGAACGCCTGCGGAAAATCCTCCGCGAGCTCAGCGTGCCGGAAGGCATGGGCGTCATCATCCGCACCGTCGGCGAGGGCCAGAAGGCCCGCTACTTCATCCGCGACATCGCGTATCTCGTCGAGCAGTGGCGCAGCATCGAGCAGCAGATGAAGGAAAAGTCCGGCACCGCCTGTGTCTTCCAGGAGCCCGATCTCGTCGAGCGCACCGTGCGCGATTTTCTCACCGATGAAATCGAGGAGGTCGTGTGCGACGACAAGGTGAGCGTCGGCCGCATGCAGGAGATGGTCGGCCAGGTGAGCAAGCGCAGCGTCTCACGCATCACCCACTACACCGAGCCGGTGCCCATCTTCGAGCGCTACGGCATCCAGAAGCAGATCGACGACGCATTCCACCGCCAGGTCTGGCTGCGTTGCGGAGGATACATCGTCATCGACGAAACCGAGGCTCTGGTCGCCGTGGACGTGAACACCGGACGCAACAAAGGCGCGCGGGATGTCGAGAAGACCATCTTCCAGACGAATATGGAGGCCGTGGATGAAATCGCGCGCCAGCTCCGGCTGCGGAACATCGGCGGACTGATCATCGGCGACTTCATCGACATGAAGAGCCGCAAGGATCAGCAGCAGGTCTATCAGCGCATGCGCGACCAGTTGCGCCGCGACAAGGCGAAGACGCACGTGCTTCCCATTTCACCGCTCGGCCTCATGGAAATGACACGGCAGCGCGCGCAGGAGAGCATCAGCGGCTCAGTCTATATGCCGTGCCCGTACTGCAACGGACGCGGCAAGGTGAAGAGCTCCATGAGCCTGAGCGTGGAGATCCAGCGGGAACTCCACCGCGTGATGAAGTACTACGTGGACATCCACGAGGTCCGCGTGCAGTTGCATCCGCACGTCCTCGAACGCCTCCGCAAGGATGACGAGGCGCTGTTGGTGGAGATCGAACGCAAATACGCCGGCCGCCTCAGCTTCCGCCCCGACCCCGCCTACCACCACGAAAAGTTCACCATCCACGACTCCAACACGGGGGCGGAGCTGAAAATCGTCTGATACCAATTCCCCATTGAGAGTGGAACGGTGCGCCGGGCGTTTGCAGCCGCGTCTCGTAAGAGCGGGGGCACGCTTTCCCATGCGCGTTCTGAAGATCAGCCCGCGCTTTGACGAGCGCGGCTACGGCCGAGTCGAACGCTTGTGGCAGTCTCAACCGGGAATTGGTCTCCCACCATCTTTCGGGAATATCCGCACAGACCAGTGTGGTGGCTCGTAGCGCCCAAACAACGTTAGAACGTCTCGAAAATCTTTTCGACTCCGGGGGCATCAAAAAGAGATTCGCGCCCCCGTTGAGCTGCCGCTGCCGCTGCCTCTGAAATCTAACCCAAGTTCCGCAGTTGGCGGCGGGGGCGAAAAAAGTTTTCTCTGTTGGGGTTGGGCGGGGGGCGCGGGCTACAGAGAGGGTGCGGCGGTTTGGCGTTGTAGTGAAGAAGACCCCTTTGCGCGGGCGGGGGTTGGGCTGGGATGTTCGGCGCATGTTTCTACGCCGCCATCGCAAGGTTGTTGATGAAGTCAGTTACGA
>Ga0105044_10010994_pt1 | contig 12340 bp, 9 predicted proteins | sample MAT01_FD_78092 | JGI IMG/M metagenome (GOLD analysis project Ga0105044, IMG submission 78092) | Freshwater microbial communities from Lake Fryxell liftoff mats and glacier meltwater in Antarctica - MAT-01 | ecosystem: Environmental > Aquatic > Freshwater > Ice > Liftoff microbial mat | place...
CTCCAACTCGGGTTTCTCGTCGCGCTGAAAATGCGTGTAGAGGCTGTCGATGGGGCTGAGGCGGGCCGATTGGGCCGGCACATGCACGCCAGCCTGGGCCAGCACATGAACCAGTGCCACCATCTGGATATAAGTGGTCTTGCCGCCTTGGTTGGGACCGGTGAGGATGAAAATGCGGCCGGTGTCGTCGAAGCGCACCTCGTTGGCAACGATGCGCTCGGTGAGCGAGCTCTTTGAATCCGCAACTTCGCGTCCTAGAAATCGCAGGGCCAGGTTAATGTTGTAAGCGCCGCTCACATCCATCTCGCGCGCCGCTTTGGGCAGGATGGTGGGACGGCAGGTGGGCAGGCCGCTGGCGTGCAACTTGCGAATCAAGCGCGGCGCGCCCAGGTAAAACGCGATCTCGCCTTCGAGCGCGATCAGCAGACTGCCGTTCAGGCGGGTGTATTGCCGCAGCGCCGTTGCCACGGGTCCGGCCGCCGCTTGCAAAATCTCGTTCAGGTCACGAAACAATGGCACCAGCAACGGGTTGTCGTGGCCAGGGCCGTCGGGCGGCGTGGTGTGTAACTCGGCCAGTCCGTTTTGTTGCTCGTCGGGTTCGCCAGTATTTGTATTCGTGCGTTTGCCGAACAAGCGCGCCAGCAACGAGTCGCCCTTGAACTTGTAGGGGTTCACCGCCAACAGGGTGGTCGCGACCGGCCGCAAGCGCGAATCCAGATTGATGCCCAGCGTAATGCTGCCGATATTTTCGATGCGGGCCGAGAGGGTCGGCAATTCCTGTTGCAGATTGATGAAACTGGGATCGGCCGCGAGTTGCACCAGTATGTCGCGCAGGGCCAGCAACCCGCGCGATTGCGGTGTGATGTTGGCAAAGATGCTTTGCAGGCGGGTGACGCCATCGACATAGAGATGCAACTCGCCGAGGCGAAACACCGTTTGCTGGAGCAGGGTGTCGCCGGGGCGGCTGGTTGCGCCGTAGTAGCCGAGCTGGGTCAGGGTGGGCAGCGCGCTTTCCAGACTGCTGACGAGCGCGTCGCTGGCTAGCAGATCATCAAAGATTTCCTGTCGATACTGAATGACGCCGGGGTCGTCGCACAGCGCCATCAGAATACCCTGCACGCGATCAAAGTAGCGCGGCTCCAAGCACAAGCCACGGGCAAGATCACTGAAGCCGACATCGGCCGGGGTCGAGTCGAACCAGGGCTTGGTGTTGCGCGCGGCGATGGTAGCAGCCGGCCACAACAGGCTGATGGCTGAAGGCGAATCGCTCACAAGTGCATCTTACTGTCTAGCCAGAATCTGTAGACAAAAATCCGCGCAGACACCGCAGTGAAGACGCAGAAAAAATTTGGACAGAATGACAGAATGAACAAAATGGAGGAGTCGTTTATCGAACTCTTGCGGTGTCTATTTTGTCATTCTGTCCAAAATCTGCCGCTTTTATAGGCCGCGAGCCTGCTTCCAGGCCGCAAAATCAGCCTCGATCTTCTCCGTCCACTTGGAGTCGATTTCGCCGGGGGTGTAGGTGCCATCGGCCAGCTGCTGCTTGCCCCAGTCGTCGCGCACGCGAATGTCCTCGGACTGCTCGACCACTTCCTGGACCAGATGCGGCGGGATGAAGATGACGCCGGTCGGTGTGCCGAGGACGATGTCGCCGGGCAGGATGGTGCAGTTGTTGATGCGAATGGGAATGTTGAGACCGGCCAGGGTCACATCGGCAATGGCGGTGGGGTCCATGCCGCGCATGTAGAAATTGACATCCTGAAGCTGGGTTAGACCGGCATAGTCGCGAATGCCGCCATCGATAACGGCGCCGGCGTGGGTGCGCGTGCGAATCGAAGTACCCAGGTTATCGCCAATGACGGTGCCGTTGTGGACCTTGCCGAAGATGTCGATGACCATCACGTCATTTAGCTTTAACGTGTTGATGATCCACGAGTTCTGGCCGCCGCTGCTGCCACGGCCCTCGGCTACGCCGGTCTTTTGCACCACATCGTGAAAGTCTGGCCGATGGGGGATGAACTGGCCGGTGACAGCGCGGCCTACGGTGATTTTGCCGGGGTGAGTTTCCTTCCAGTTGCCCTCGAACTGGCGTGGGTAGCCGTTGCGAATGAGCGTGCCCCAGGCCTCCTCAGTGGTCACCAGTTTCATGCGCTCGATCCACTCGTCGGGCACATAGGGTCGACCGTATTCGTCGCGGTCCCACGGGTTCAAAGGCGTCAGGGCGATGAGATCGTCTTTAGTTGGTGTGATAAGCATGAATTCAATTTCCGTATGAGATTTCGATTACGACGAATGAGTATAGGACGGGATGAGTATTGGGTAAATCTGGAGAGTCAAGAGTCTTGAGTCTTGACTCTTCATCGCACGACGGCCTTAAAATCGGCCCACTATGTACGACCCTCGCTTTAACAAGATGGCCCAGGTGCTGGTGAACTACTCACTGGAAGTGCAGCCCGGCCAAAACGTGTATGTGTGGAGCACGACGCTGGCCCAGCCGCTGATGCTCGAGATCTATCGCGAAGTGTTGAAGGCCGGCGGCAATGCCTTTTTGCGAGCGGATTTGCCCGGCGCGACCGAAATTTTCTATCAACTGGCGCAAGGTGCACAGTTGGATTTTGTGTCGCCGGTGGACAAGGTCAGCGTTGATCCTGATCAGTTTCAACACTACGTGCGCATCGGCGCGGAATACAACTCGCGCCGGCTGAGCAATGCCGACTCGTCCAAGATGCAGCGCCAACAGACTGCGCAACGGCCCATCCTCAACCAGCGCATGGAGCTGTCGGCCCAGAACAAATATAACTGGGTGGTGACCCAGTTCCCGACCGAGGCGTATGCCATGGATGCCGACATGAGCCTGGAGGAATACACCGAGTTCGTGTTTAGCGCCTGCCTGCTCAACGAGGCCGACCCAGTGGCACGCTGGAAGGACATTGGCAAGAATCAGGCCCGCTATGTCGATTTTTTGAAGGACAAGGATGTGATCACGGTCAAGGGCGCGAACATGGATTTGACGCTGCGGGTGAAGGGCCGCATCTGGAAGAACAGCCAGGGCAAGCGCAACTTCCCCGACGGCGAGGTCTACACCGGCCCCATCGAAGACAGCGTGAATGGCTGGATCAACTACACCTATCCCGGCATTTATCAGGGCCGCGAAGTGGACGGCATCCGCCTGGAATTTACGAATGGCCGGGTGGTGAAAGCGACCGCCAAAAAGAACGAGGCGTTCCTGAACCAGGTGTTGGACACGGACGAAGGCGCGCGCACGCTCGGCGAGTTCGCCATCGGCACCAACTACGGCATCACCCAATTCTCCAAAAATATTCTCTTCGACGAAAAGATTGGCGGCACCATTCACATGGCCTGCGGCGCGGCCTACCCCGACACGCTGGCGGTGAACAAGAGCGCGGTGCACTGGGACATGATTGCCGGTGCGCAGGATGCGGAGATTGCAGCCGATGGGCAGGTTTTTTATAAGGCCGGCAAGTTTTTGATTTGAGGTGGGAGCCAGCGGTCGGAGCGCTTGAAGCGCTCCGACCGCTGGCGTATACAATCCCGCTCACCATGCCCTTTTCAGTCGAATCATTGAGCTTATTCAGCCTCATCGCCATCTTCCTCTCGGCCATCACGGCCGGCGCCATCAACTCAGTGGCCGGCGGCGGTAGCCTCATCTCCTTTCCCATTTTGATCGCATCCGGCGTGCCCTCGATCCTGGCCAATGCCACCAACAACGCGGCCACGTTTCCTGGCTCCATCGGCAGCATCGTGGCATATCGTGAGGACGCGCTGGCCCAGCGCGGCTTGCTGATTCGTCTGCTCATTCCCAGCATCGTCGGCGCGGCCCTCGGCGCGGTGTTGTTGCTGGGCACGAGTAACGCCGTGTTCAATCGCATTGTGCCGTTTCTGGTGCTGTTTGCCACCTTGCTATTTGCCTCACAGCAGGTCATTACCCGGTTCTCGCGGCGTGTGTCTGTCGAGGTGCTGGACCATCGTGGGGTGAGTCGGGCCGGCAATATCTGGGGCATTTTGTTTCAGCTGGCTGTGTCGATCTATGGCGGCTACTTTGGGGCCGGCATCGGCATTCTGATGCTGGCCTCGCTCAGCATCATGGGCCTGCGCGACATTCATCGCATGAACGCGATCAAGGTGACGATGGCGACCGTGATCAACGGCGTGGCACTGGCCTACTTCATCATTCAGGGCCGCGTGGTTCTGCCGATTGCGCTGTTGATGGCGGTAGGTGGGCTGACCGGCGGCTACCTCGGCGCGCGCTATGCCAAACGCGTCCCCCAAAACATCATTCGCGGCTTTGTTATTGTGGCCGGCCTAACTGTGTCACTCTGGCTGTTGGTGCGGCCGTTGTAATGCACACGCAAGTTTTGAAGCTCGATGATGCGGCGGCTGCGGATCGTGCCATCGCACTCGCGGCCGAGCATATTCGCCACGGCCGGCTGGTCGCCTTTCCCACCGAGACTGTGTATGGACTGGGAGCTAACGCGCTGGATGCGGATGCGGCGGCAAAGATTTTCGAGGCCAAGCAGCGCGCGCTCAACGATCCCTTGATCGTGCATGTTGCAGATTTAGAAGTCGGACCTCTGGCAGAGGTCCGACTTCTGTCGGCGATTGTGAAGCAACTCACCGAAGCCTTCTGGCCTGGCCCGCTCACGCTGGTGCTGCCAAAGCGCGAAAGCATTCCGCCCATTGTCACGGCCGGCGGCGACAAGGTGGCCATTCGCATGCCCAATCACCCGGTGGCCCTGGCGTTGATCAAGCGTGCTGGTGTGCCGATTGCCGCGCCCAGCGCCAACCGCTTCGGCCACGTCAGCCCCACCACGGCCCAACATGTGCTGGACGATCTCGATGGCCGCATTGATCTGGTGTTGGATGGCGGGCCGACGACAATCGGCGTCGAGAGCACGGTGCTCGATGTGACCGTCAACCCACCCATGATCCTGCGCCCCGGCGGCATCACTCGCGAGCAAATTGAACAGGTGCTTGGCGTGACACTGGCCGTCCGCCGTCCGTCGTCCTTCGTCTCTCATCTACCGTCTCCCGGCCTCCTGGAAAAACACTATGCACCGGCGGCACAACTGCTCATCGTCAAGGATGTGGACGCATTGGGTGCCAATCACGCGGCCCTGACAGCCATGCGCAAAAAAGTGGGGCTGCTGCTTTTGGACAATCAGCGCGAGGCGTGCCAAACTCTGGCCGGCCCACACTTTGTGTTGGGAAATACGCTGGAGGATGTGGCGCGCCACATCTACGCCGGCCTGCGCAGCCTGGATAGCGCCCATGTCGACACCATCCTCATCACTCAAATTCCAGACACCGGCATCGGCGAGGCCATTGCCGACCGGTTGAAGCGGGCATCTAGTCGCTAGTGGTTGGTTGCTGGCCGCTAGTCTTAGCCAACAGCCAACAGCCAACAGCCAGCAGCTAGCAACCAACTATGACTGATCTCGAACAACACATCCAGTCCACGCCGATGGTGGACACGCACGAGCACATGAGTAAGGAGCCGGCGTTTGTAGACAACGGCCCCGACATTCTGCAAAGCCTGTTCGATGGCTACTCGACCTCGGATCTGGTCTCGGCCGGCGCGAGTGCCGCGGCCGTCAAGCGCATGGGCGATGCCAGCGACCCTGATGTGCGCGGCCGGTTCGAGGGCATTCGGGTGGCATGGGAGCGTATGCAATTCACCGGCTACGGTGAGGGCGTGCGCTGGGTGGCCCAAAATTTGTTTGGCATCGACGAGATCAGCGCCGACGCGGTGGAGAAGGCTGCGCCGCTAGCAAAACACATGCACACGCCCGGCCAGCGCCTGCACCTGCTCAAAGAGGTAGCCAATCTCGATCACATCCAGGTCGATGACTTTGAAGCCGTGACGCGGCCCGATGCCAGCGGCCCCGACTTCTTTTTATACGACCTGTCATGGTGGGGTTGGACCTGCGGCAATATCTATCCCGAAGATATTCAGCGCGAAGCCGGCATTGAACTCAAGGACCTGGCCACTTTGCGGCAGGGCTTCGAGGCGATCTTTGCCAGCTATGGGCCGCTGGCCATTGCGATTAAAACTCAGCACGCCTACAACCGCACGCTGCTGTGGCGCAAACGTGAGGATGCCGATGCCGAACGCGTGTTGCTCAAGAGTCTGCGCAGCGAGGCCATCAGCGCCGATGAGAAGCTGTGCCTGGGCGATTGGTGTCTGGCCCGTGGCGTGGAACTGGCCATGCAGCACAACCTGCCGATCAAGATTCACACCGGCTACTACGCCGGCAACAACCACATGCGCACGGACTACATTCGGGCCGGATTGCTCACCGATCTGCTGCTGGAATATCCACAGGCTAAATTTGTGCTGATGCACACGGCCTACCCCTACAGCGGCGAGATGGCCGCGCTGGCCAAGCACTTCCCCAACGTCTACGCCGATATGTGCTGGGCGTGGAGTATTGACCCGCACAGCAGCGAGTCGTTCCTGCGGCGCATGCTTCATGCCGCGCCAACGAATAAGCTGTTCATCTTCGGCGGCGACTCCTTCTGGCCCCACGCCGCCGTGGCCTATGCCTGGCAGGCCCGCCGAGGCCTGGCGCGTGCCCTGCAAGCCGAGGTGAGTGACGGCTTCCTCACCGAAAAACAAGCTGTTCATCTGGCCACCCAGTACATGCGCGCCAACCAGCAGGCGTGTTTTGATATCGAGGGCCGGCGGGCGGTGCTTTTGGGTCGGTAGTTGTTAGTTGTTAGTTGTTAGTGCAGAACCGAGGCACGCTATCTTCCACTAATCACTAATCACTAACAACTCTGCCATCTGCCGGCATTGCACTTCGCGCCATCTCCCATTACATTTGCGGCATGGACTTTAACGCGCTGGGCCTCAGTACTCCCTGTCTGGTGGTTGATCTGGATCAAATGGAAGCCAATATTCGCAACTGGCAGGCGGCCATCGGCAAATATGGCGTGGCGTTGCGGCCGCATGTGAAGACGCACAAGGTGCCGGCCATCGCCAAAATGCAACTGGCAGCCGGCGCGAGCGGCATTACGGTGGCCAAGATCGCCGAGGCAGAGGTGTTTGCCGAGGCCGGCTGCGATGATATTTTTGTGGCCTACCCCGTCATCGGCGCGGACAAATGGGCTCGCGCGGCACAACTGGCCCAGCGCATCAAACTCATCGTAGGTGTAGACAGCGATGTGGGCGCACACGGCCTCAGCAAAGCCGCGGCCAAGGCCGGCTCGACGATTCTGGTGCGGGTCGAGGTGGATCTGGGGTTGAACCGCTCGGGGCTCAAGCCGTCACAGATCGAAGCGCTGTGCCAGTTGATTCAGACGCTGCCGGGCCTGGAACTCGACGGCATCTTCACCTTTCGCGGCACAGGGTTTGCCGGTTCGCGCGGCCGCAGTGCCGGGGAATTGGGCGTGGAGGAGGGGCAACTGATGGTGTCGATGGCCGAGCACCTGCGCGCCCAGGGCATCCCCATTCGCAACATCAGCGGCGGCAGCACGCCGACTGCGCGCGCATTTGCCTCCGTGCCCGGCGTCACCGAAGCCCGGCCCGGCACCTATGTTTTTAGCGATCTGATGCAGACTGCGCGTGGTGTGGTGAATGAAGACGATGTGGCGCTGACGATCTATTGCACCGTGGTGAGCAAGATGGGGCCGGACAAGTTCACCGTCGATGGCGGCTCCAAGACTTTCAGTGGCGACATTGCCTTTCGCAGCACGGATGATCTGAAGGGTTACGGCAAGCTGGTGGGTGAAGAGGCGTATGTGGACAGCCTGAGCGAGGAACATGGCGTGGTGCGCTGTGACGCGCCAGTCAACGTCGTCATTGGCGATGTGCTGGCCTTTCACCCTGTGCACGTGTGTCCCACCGTGAACCTGTCTGATGAGCTGGTCGGCGTGCGCGACGGCAAAATCGAAGTCGTGTGGCCGGTGGCCGCGCGGGGCAAGCGGACCTAGAGCAAAAGTCAGAAGTCAGAAGTCAGAAGTCAGAAGTCAGAAGTCAGAAGTCAGAAGTCAGAAGTCAGAAGTCAGAAGTCAGAAAATTTTGCGCGTTTCTCTTTTCTGATATCTGACATCTGACTTCTGACATCTCACAACCCTCAACATGATAGATTCAATTCACACCTGGGTGCAAACGCATCGCACCGAGATCATCGAGAGTGTGCGCCGACTGGTGGCCATTAACACCGAGAATCATGCGCCCTATGGCAACGAGCAGAGCGGCCAGATGGCGGTGGCCGGTATGCTCAATGTGCTGGGGTGCGAGGTGGACACCTATGCCATCGGCAGCGTGCCGGGCTTGCTGGAGCACCCCTATTACTGGGCGATGCGGCCGGGTCTCGACCGCGACGGTCATGCGCGTCACAATGTCATGGGCATTCGGCGCGGCACTGGCGGCGGCAAGAGCTTGATGTTCAGCAGCCACATGGACACCATGCCGGTTGGGCCGGACGCGTGGAGCAAGGACCCGTTTGGCAGCGACAGCACCGAGGAGCGGTTGTGGGGCGTGGGCAGCTACGACATGAAGGCGGGGCTGGCCGCGTCCATCATGGCGGTGAAGGCGCTGAACGATCTGGGCATTGAGCTCAAGGGCGATGTCATGGTCGAGAGCGTTATCGATGAGGAATATGGCGGCTGCAACGGCACGCTGGCGGCGCGGCTCAAATACAACGCCGATCTGGCAATTGTGCCGGAGCCGACAAACTTAATCGTATGCCCGGCCCATCACGGTGGGCTGATGCTGCGGGTGACCTTCTTCGGCAAACCGGGCTGGGGTTTCTCGCCGGACAAGCCGGTGGACCCGGTGAATGCGCTGGGCCGTTTCATTGTGGTGCTGAATGAGTGGGCGGCGCAACGCAATGCCACTGTGCCGGTGCCGGCGCTGTATGCGAACAACCACAGTCTGCCGGTGCTGGTGAATCAGGTGAAGGCGGGCGAGGTGAACCTGCCGATCTTCGCCGCGCGCGTGCCCAGCAATGCCTGGCTGACGGCATGGATCGAGACGTATCCGGGCGAGGGGCCGGACGCGATCATTGCCGACCTGATGGCGTATTACCAGCAGGCGCAAAGCCGGGATGCCGTGTTGGCGCGTTTCGAGCCTGAATACAAGCCATTGCGCTTCCTCAACGGCAGCGGCATCGACCCGCAACACGCGGGTGTGCAGACCGTGGCCAATGCGGTGTTGCAGGTGCGCGGCAGTGCGGTGGTGCAGGGCGCGCCGTTTGCGTGCGACGGCCACATCTTCAACCTGTATAGCACCACACCGATGGTGTTGTGCGGCCCCATCGGGGGCGGGCCGCATGCGCCCGATGAATACATCGACCTTGATCCTTTTCTCGATCTGGTGGAAACGTTTATCCGAACGGCAGTGGCGTGGTGTGGGTAGAAGTATCGGAGTAGTCAGTAGTCAGACATGAGCGTGAAGTTTCGCTCCTTAATCTGACTACTGACTACTGACTACTCAACTACTTCCCCTACGGTATCGGCGTCAACGTTGGCTCTGGGATCGGTGTGGGCATGGACGGCAGCACGGGCTGGTTTTGCAGCACTTGCATGCCGAGTTGTTGGCGGGTGCTGCCGCCGGGGCCATACGCAATCAGCTCGTAGATGATGGTGCCGGGCAGGGCTGGGCAATGGGTGAAGCTGCCGTTTACTGGCGCGTAGTCATACAACAATGCACCATTGCCGGTAAACTAAACCCGATCGACCGCGCCACTGACATTCCAGTTGAAGTTGATGCACTGGCCGGCCTGGCTGGTTTGTTGCGGATTGCTGTTGAGCGCCGTGATCACAGGTGCAGCGGCATTGGGCGCGACATCGATGCGGATCTGGCGCAGATCGGTGTTGCCGTCGCGCAGGATGGTGCGCAGCTCATAGACCATGGTCTGGGTGGGATACACGATGCGCTGGTCGTTGCCGGCCACGCCCTGTGAGGCCCAGTTCGGGTCGCCCTGCTGATAGAAATACACCGCCTGCACGTTGGCCGTGCGCCAGATCAGCGTGGCCGGCTGCCCGGACGTGATGCTGGTGGGGTTGGCCGAGAAGTTGATCTGGGCATCGGGCGGCGCAGTGGGCGAGGGCGGCGGCGGCAATGGCGTGGGTGGAGCCGGCACTTGCAGCCCGATCCAGACCACCTCACCAAAGCCGACCCCGCTGGAATTCACCAACGACCAGAAGCTTTGGAAGGTGCCGGTGGTAAACGGCGCCAGCACATCGGCCGACAGATCAATCGTCTCGCCCGGGGCCACCTCGCGGCCCACGCGCACGGGCAGTCCCCCCAAGTTGGTGCCGTAGGAGAAGGCGATGGCGTAGTCAGACTTCCAGGCGCAGTTGCCGCTGTTGCGGAAGCGCCAGGTTTTGGTGAAGCGCTGGCCGGGGCCGAAGATGGGCGGCGCGGTCATGTTCTGATCGTCATAGTTCAAGTCGGCCACAAACGAAGCGCCATCGATACAGGTGACCTGGGCGGGGATGGCCGGCTTGACAGGGGTGATGGGGGTTTCGGGAATCGGCTGAATATCGTCGGGTGAGACTTTCAGATATTTGGCGACCAGTAGATCGAACGTGCCGTCGGCGCGAATGACATTGATCGCGCTGTTGATCGAGGTGCGCAAATTGTCGGAGCCCTGCGGCACGGCGATGCCAAAGTTTTGCCGGTTCAACCCCTGGCCGGCGATGCGAAAACCGGTGTTTTGGATGAAGTCCTGGGCCGGCAACAAACCCATCACGGCCACATCGATACGGTTCTGTTGCAGATCGGGCGCGGCCCCGCTGATTTGGGAATACAACAGTAGATTTTGCTTGTCGACCTTGCCCTGATCCACCAGTTGATCGCGCAATTGGGTGGCGTAGACCGAGCCGTTTTGCGCGCCGATCTTCTTGCCGTACAGATCGTCAATCGTGCGCACCCGCAATGATGAACTGGCCGGCACCACATAGGCGTCATTCCCGGAGAAGTAGATGCTGCTGAAATCGACCCGCTTTTGGCGCTGCGGCGTGATGGATAGCGCCGCAATGGCTACATCGGCCTGCTTGAGTTGCAAGGTGCCGAGCAAGCCGTCGAAGGCGTAATCGTTGATCTCGACGACCAGGCCCAACCGTTTGGCAATCTCCTGAATGAGGGCAATGTCGAAGCCGTCGGGCTGAAACTCGGTGTTGTAAAAAGTGAAGGGCGGGTAGTCGATGGAGGTGGCCACCACCAGCTTGCGGGTCGCCTTGATCCGGTTCCAATCACCCCCTGACGAAGGACTGGCTGCAGCCGGGCTGGCTGCGGCCGGGGCGGGCGGCGACGTGGTCTGGGCCGTTGAGGGGCTGCTGTTGACGACCAATGTCGCCAGAATGGCGGCCGCTGTGATCAGACACAAACCCAGAGTCAGGCTTGGGCGTTTTGATGCGGGTGGTGTGGGTGGATGGATGTGATCGGACATGACAATCTCCTTATGATGCGTGGCAAATAGGACGTGGCGGCCCGGCTTACCAGGTGGCGTCGCCAAAAAAGTCCCCGTGGTCGCGTGCAATGAAGGCGGCAACAGCCCAGCGCACATCACCCAGGCGGAAGTGAGGGCCGTGACCGGGGTAGCACAGCGTGTCATCGGGCCAGCTCAGCACCACCTGTTGCAAGGTCTCCAGCGTCGTCTGAAAATCGGCCGAGGTGCGCGTGCGGCCTGGCCCGCCAGCAAAAATAGTGTCGCCCACGATCATGGTCGGCGTGCCCACCACCTCGAAGGCGATCTGGTCGATGCAGTGGCCGGGCGTTTCATACACGCGCAGGGTGTAGGCGCCGACGCCAAATTCGTCGCCGGCTTTGAGCACACGGTCGGTGTGGATTTTGACCTCGTTTGCATGCGGCTCACCGGCCGAATACACCGGCACTTGCAGTTGCTGGCGCATCGTCTCCAGCGCGCCAATATGGTCGCCGTGGGTGTGGGTGATGAGAATGGCCATGGGTTTGGAATTTGCAATCAGCTTGGTCAATTCCTCGGGCTCGGCCCCCGGATCGATGAGCACACTGGCGCGGGTCTGAGGGCAAACCAACGCATAGGCGTTCATCTGGGCCGTCCCAACCGGGTGTGTGCGCAATTCCATCGGCAGCATTGGGGTTGAGTGCACGGTATGCGTAGATTGATTTGACATAGCCATATTATTCACCTGAATGCCAAAGCCGCCCACCTCCCACCCCCGTTCACTGCGCCACGCGAAAACCGATGTGTTCGCGGCGTCGGGTTGGATAGCTGAGGCTGCGCATGACGCACCGCACGAAGCGAGTGCCTGGGCTGGCGAAAGAGCCCCCGCGCAGCACACGCGGACCCATGCGCTGCAAATCCTCGCGGCCATCGTCAGCCAG
>Ga0105044_10010995_pt1 | contig 12340 bp, 9 predicted proteins | sample MAT01_FD_78092 | JGI IMG/M metagenome (GOLD analysis project Ga0105044, IMG submission 78092) | Freshwater microbial communities from Lake Fryxell liftoff mats and glacier meltwater in Antarctica - MAT-01 | ecosystem: Environmental > Aquatic > Freshwater > Ice > Liftoff microbial mat | place...
ATATTTTTAACAAAATTAAACTCAATGATTTCATGAGTTATTTTTTTATAACTTAATACAAACTACCTGAAAAATCAATCACCCTCTCCGTAATCTTACCCGGTTTGGAGTAGATTTATACCTGCTAGGTACAAGTCTCCGGGTTGAATTTAGTTTTAGAGGTTTTGAAAAAGACAGAGTAATTGTTTTCACAGAACTATTAAATATAAACAGTTCAGGGTTTGAATTATTAAAATATTTTATTGCAGAAATAAAATTTATAAATGAAATTTGAAAGAGATGAATTCTTTTCATTGTAATCTTCCTTGGGGTAGTTAAAAAACATATTGGGGTGGTGTTGCTTTACAAACTTAATAGTATTGATTTTAATAGTCAATCTCTCGCTGTCAAACGTCAAACGTGAAACATGAAACGACAATCTCTCGTCCATGCGATTCACGTATATTTTTTTTCAAAGAAAAGGTATTTTTCAAAATGAAAACTGCGTATATAATTTTATATTTTCTCAGCGGACTGGTGTTTTTGATTGCAATGCTTGGCTCATCGCTGACAAAACCGATGTTCGATTCGATCTCAGAAACAGCACTTGAAACTTCCGGCTTTAAAAAAAGCTACATTCAGTCTGTAGATGAAAGAATAGATGATCTTGTTTATAAGTCCAAACAGATCGAGCTTCAGATAGAGAAGTTAAAAAAGTTTTTCTCTTCGGACAAAGTCGATGAAAGTAAATTCAAACGCGAACAAAATTTAATGCTTGAGAAAACTTTTTACTCGCCTCTTATCGGAATGTTCAATTTTGTATTCAGAACAGGGTTCATATTACTGTCACTAATCATTCTACCGTTCGCGGTGATGTTTCATCTTGCTTACAGAAGTCTTGATCTGAGGAAAAGAGTAAGACGTCTTGAGTCAATTGTTCAGAAAACTCACGCGCATTCTTGAAGACAGAAATTATTAAAGATACAGGTGCAGCAGCGGCTGAGATCGTCAATGGTAACGTTGTCGGGCTTCCGTCTGAAACAGTTTACGGGCTTGGAGCCAACGCGCTTGATGAAAGTGCGGTACTGAATATTTTTGAAACCAAAGAACGTCCCAGATTCAATCCCATCATCGTTCATATTGAAAACGAGAACGATCTTGAAAAATATGCCGACGAAATTCCTGATAAGGTTTATGACCTGATAAAAATATTTTCGCCCGGACCGATCACTTACATTCTGAAAAAAAAGAAAATTATTCCGGATATTGTAACGGCGGGTAATGATAATGTTGGTCTGAGAATCCCGTCGCATCCGCTGCTTCGTGAAGTATTAAAAAAGTCTAAGCTACCTATTGCCGCGCCATCAGCTAACAGGTTCGGAAAGATCTCTCCTACTTCTGCAGAAGATGTTTTAAATGAGCTTGACGGAAAAATTAAATACATACTCGACGGAGGCAGAAGTTATATAGGGATCGAATCAACAGTGATCAGTTTTTTAAACGATGAAGTAATGATCCTGCGTCATGGATTTGTTACAAAAGAAGAAATTGAGAAAGTGATCGGCAAAGTTTCAGAGAAAACGGATACTGAAAAAATAATTTCTCCGGGACAATTGAAAAGTCATTATGCTCCGAAGACTCCATTATATCAAACAGATGATATCGAAATGCTGAAAAAAAATTCAAACAAAAATATCGGCGTACTTGATCTTCAAAAATATAAAGATGAAAAAGAAATTGCTCTGAACCTTTTTGCAGACCTGAGGAAACTGGATTCAGAAGATTTTGACATTATAGTTTACAAAGAAGTACCAAACACGGGTCTGGGATTTGCAATTAATGACAGGCTGTGGCGCGCTAGCAGCGGGATCCTGTGACATTAACTTTCAATAATAAATCATGTCTGAACGCATAGTAATAGATTTTGACGATGAAAAAGATAAACCCAAACCGGAAGAGAACCGCATTGTAATCGATCTGGATGAAGAAAAAAAAGTAATTGATATCGAAAAGATCGAGGAGAGTAGAGAGGAGCGAATTTTAAATTCAAAAATAAATTCATACTACTGCGGAGGTCCGGATCTGAGCAAATATGTTGAAACCGATATCAGGTTTCCGGAAGGGATCGATCATGGATTCAGAAAAAAATTCAGTACAAAAATTAAAGATGAGTTCTTTAATTCAATACTTGAGAACAACAGGTTTATAATCCTCTCCTCCGGAAACGGTAGCGTGTATTTGATTGACAGGTTCACGGGAAAAGTGCAGGACAAAATTTTTTTTGAACATGAAAACTTTGAAAAGACAGGGTTGGTTTATGACAACGCTATTTATCTCAATTCCTTAAAAAGGATAATAAAGCTTTCAGAGAGCGACGGGGAAAAAATTAAAAGTGAAGATGTCTACAGTTCGCCGAAAGATTTTTTTATCTGGAGCAGCATCAACAGGTACGGAAGTGATCTTATATTTAATGAGTATAGTTTGTCCAGCCGAACTGCAGTGTTGCGGATCGTGAACCCAGATCAGGAAAACGCAACGGGTGAATTCAGTTTTAACATACACAGTTTTGTCAGTGATAAGGTCTGCATAGCCGAAGGCAGCTGCTATGTTTTGTTTGATACCAATATTCTGGTTTATGATCTTGAAAAGAGAAGGGGCACGGAGTTTTTACTTGATATAAAAACCGATGAAAATTCTTTTATATTTTATTTAAACCATAGACTATATATTACGTCACATCTGAATGAACTTTACTATCTCGATCTTCCTCCGGTTAATTTTAAATTCAGAAACACCGGCATAAAGAATAACTATATAAACTCAGTCGGAGGATTCGGAGACAACATTTTTGCGGGAACGCTGTTGGGATGGAAATATTACAAGGCGAGCGGACTGGAAATTCACGGCTTTGAAGATGAGTATGAGAATAAGATAGAATGCATAAGCAAAAATGTTCTTGTTGTTTCCAAGAAAAATAAAATTGTATTTTGTAACCTTAACAGGTTTCAGGAAGCTGAAAGTTATGTGATATCTTCAAACGAGAGGAACGAGGCGGTGGAAATTGTTTCGGCAATACTTTCAAACAATGAAATTTTTGTATTAACAAAAAACGGTGTGCTCGAATGTTTTACGAATGACAAGATGAACATTCATATTTAATCAGAATACTTCAAAAAATTAAAATAACACTTGACCAAAGATCTTAAAAAATTTAATAAAATAAAAAAATTCATAGTTGTATTTCTTTTGATATCTTCAAGCTGTTTTGCGCAGAAGGAGAATCAATTTATTTTTCTCTTTGATAATTCGGGCAGCATGTCGGGCTATTACAGGCAGCCGCAGAGTAATTTTAAATTATTCAGCAAAGCGCTGATCAAAAATTCTGTAAAGGGTGATGACCGAACGGATATTTTTCTTTTCACAAAAACGGATACAAAGCGCGGGATAGTTTCACCGAAGTCATTGTTTGAGGGTGATGCAGGGAATCTTGTCATTGATGAAGTGTTCAACAATTTTAACTTAATGTCCGGCAATGATAATAAGACCGGCACGACCGATCTGATCGAAGCTCTGGATAAAGGCATCGGAGCAATCGAAGGTAACACAGGAATTATATGGCTGGTAACGGACAACATAAATGATAATTCGGGAAGCGGAGACTCTTCGTTTCAAAACACAATTGATTTTTATCAGAAACTTAGGAATGACAGCAGGATACAAAAAATTTTATTGTATCCGATACCTGAAACAATTGTTGAAGACAATGATACTTCGAAAGGTTATGTCGCTTACGGAATAGTTTACTCAAAAAATAATTTATCACAGCAGGATCTTGAGTATTATGACGGAGTTTTGAGAAGTGTCGGAATAAAGCAAAAAGCGATCACGCTTAAGCCGCTTGATATCGGAACAATAGTGTTAAGACCAAAGCTTACATTGAGCAGGATCACGCCCGGAAAATTATTTTATGACGGCGGCACATTAAGAGGATACGGTTTTGAAGAAGGTGAAAGAGTGAAAGAAACATTCAGTGATCTTACATTGAAATCAAATTTGTATCCTTATATAATAAAAAGCGCTAAGCTGAATGTCGGACTGGAGAATTTCAATTCGTCGGATTATTCAGTGAAGTCTCTGGGAACGCAGACGATACTGCCTTCGACAGTGAGTAATGTTTCACCTGAAGGAGAGGTCACCGGATTTTCCGTGATATTTAATTTGCCGGAAATAACACCGACATTTTCTTTCAATACGATTTTCAAGGAAGACTTTACTATCGGCGGTGATCTGGTGCTTGATGTTTCGCAGGTAGATATTCTGCTTGATGAAAATTATGTGAACACATTCCGGGAGCTTTTTGCACTGCAGACAGTGCCCGAGATCTTTCAACCGGTATTAAAGGATAAAAAAATAGTTACAAAGATCCCTCTTGAGATACGGATGAAGTACGGACCCTGGAGATTATTCGTTTTGATAGGTCTGATAGGGTTGTTGCTGGGAATAATTGTAATGCTTATAATTTTATTCTTAAGGAAAAAATGTTTTGAGATCGTGATGGACAATGTTCCTCAGCAGGAAGTCTGTCTCGGGGGATTGTCATCATATTCAATTTCAAATAATTATTCCGGTGAGCTTGGAAAAATAAAGAAATCATTGTTCGGCAGCTTAAGCTTCATTTACTCCAAAAATACAACATCCCCCGGAACGACAGTGAAATTAGCTGATGAAGTACCGGTGGAAATACAGTATGAAGATGAAAGCCAGAGAACAAATTCAGTCAGCATGATGATCAGAAAAACGGATAAGACAAATCAAACCAACGTAAGCGCGACCGATGAGACGGGGATTTACTAAAGAAAGAATTTTCAGAAATTAATTTTAAATAAATTTGATCAGACAATTACTTTTTTTAAATAAATAAAATTTAGGACTAATTACTAAGTTTTGATTTATAAAATATTAAAGTTTCTTTTCCGGCTCAGCGCTTAATAAAAAGTAATGTCAGGTAAAAAATTTATTTTTCTCATATCGGTTTTCCTTATATGCGCACCTGCAATATTTTGCCAGCAGCAGAATCCCAACTACAAAACCTTCACGGCAAAGATCGCCAATAAAGACACACTTGTAAATCTTAACGATAAGTTTGTCATTCAATATTCGGATATCTTAACAATACAAAACAACATTCTTTCACCGTCGGATGATTATATCTTTAATTACCGCAAGGGACTTATCACACTGAACAAAGATCTTTTCCTGAAATATAATCTCGATACATTCCAGATCTATAATCTTAAAATTGAATACGATGTCTTCCCTTACGATCTGAAAGATGAATATTCAAACTTTGAGATACTCATTGAAAGAGATTCAATTACAGGCGATACGGTGCAGATCGCAACCCAGAGGAAAGATTTTCTCGGAAGTATCTTTGAAGGGACTGAGCTCGAGAAGTCGGGGAGTCTTTTCCGTGGAGTAACATTGGGTAACAACCGTGATCTGTCGCTGAACTCAGGATTCCGGTTGCAGCTTAACGGAAAGCTGACAAATGATATTGAGATCAATGCGGCGCTGACAGATGAAAATTCACCCATACAGCCGGAAGGCAATACGCAAAAGCTTCAGGAGCTTGATAAAGTTTTTATTGAAATAAAAAGTAATAACGTTATCGGGACGATCGGTGATATTAATGTTGATTTTGTAAATTCCGAGTTTGTTAATTTTAAAAGGAAAATTCAGGGAGCCAAAGCTTTCACTGATTATAAGATAGGAAATGTTTTTCTGAGCGGAGCAGTTCAACGGGGGAAGTTCAATTCAAACTCCTTCAACGGTCGCGACGGAATTCAGGGACCGTATTATCTTGTCGGACAGGACAATGAAATTAACATACTTGTCCTTTCAGGGACCGAAAAAGTTTTTCTTGACGGGAATGTCATGATCAGAGGCGAGCAGGCGGATTACATAATTGACTACGGGATCGGAACAATAACCTTTACCAACAATCGTCTGATAACCAGTTTCTCAAGAATTATTGTTGACTTTGAATACACGGACAGAAAATATTCACGCACACTTCTTACAGGATCAAATACCATTAACCTTTTTAAAAACAAATTAAGTGTAACGGGTTATTATGTTAATCAAAACGATAATCAGGACAAGACAATAGATTTTACCCTCACCGAACAGGATAAGGAAATACTGGCAAATGCAGGCGATGACAGATTCAAAGCCGTGAGATCGGGTGTACAGTTTGTTGGAAATGATTCGCTTGGCAGAGGACTTGGTCTTTATGTGAAAACCGATACGCTGATAAACGGCAGCAGCTATGGTTATTATAAATTTTTACCAAACGATGTTAACGCTGTTTATCAGATCACTTTTTCATTTGTCGGGCAGGGCAACGGAAATTATATTCAGCAGAGTCAGTTTCAGTTTAACTACGTTGGACTGAATCAGGGAAATTATGACACAATAGTTTTTCTTCCGCTTCCCAGATATTATCAGGTGGCAGATGTAAATTTAAATTATGTATCCTCGCCTAAACAGGAGTTTACCTTGAATTTTGAATCGGCGGTTTCAATGCTGGACGCAAACAAATTTTCAACACTCAACGATAACAATAACAACGGTGTGGCATTTCACGGAATAATAGGGCTGAATAAATATGACTTCAATCTGTTCGGAATGAAGCTCAAGGCGGTCGAACTGAAGTTTCGCGAGAAGCTCGTAAACAAGATCTTTGAGCCGCTTGAGAGAGTAAATCCTGTAGAGTTTTACAGAGATTATAATATTACAGATTCAAATAAGCTTACTGAAGATCTCCGGGAAGCTTCATTAAGAATTGCACCGACGGATTACATTGACATAAAGGGAAGCTTCGGGCAATTATTGCGGGGAGATACATTTGATGCATTGAGAACTTCTGTTGATTTTATTTTAAAAAATGATTCGCTTAATATTCCGGAGATAAAATATAAAATCGAATTTATCAACAGCGATAACTCTCTGGTTTCTACCAAGAGTAAATGGCTCCGGCAATTTGCAACCGTAGGCTATAAAAAATTTATCGGCGGTACATCGTTTGATAATCCGAATCTGGAATTTAAGGTTGATTATATACAGGAGAACAGACAGGATCGCCTGACAGCGCTTACGGGAGATAGTATCCAGTTCGGAAGCTTTTCTTATAATGAGATCAAGCCGAAGATAATCCTTAATAATCTGTTGAATTTTAATCTGTATGCTGAGCTGGGAATTCGTGAGAATAATTTACCGCTTAATGGTGTGATGCTTGATGAATCGAATTCATATACACAAACATACGGCTTGCGCTATGCCGGCATATCGTGGCTTTCGACTTTGTTTGAATTTACCCTGAGAGAGAAAACCGTAACCGAAGCATTTGCATCGGAGTCAAACGCTGACAACAATACGCTCCTTGTGAACTGGCAGACACGTCTTGATCCTTTTCAGAGTGCGTTGCAGACTGATCTGTACTATAATATTACAAGTGAGAGGCAGGCAAAAATAGAAAAGATATTCGTGTTTGCTGTTCCTGCCAATACCGGAAATTATAATTATGTCGGTGACTTAAACGGAAACGGATTAAAGGATGAGAATGAATTTGTGCTTACAAATTTCAGTGACGGTGAATATATACGAATTAACAGACCGACTGCTGAACTTTTTCCTGTTACCGGACTTAATACATCCGCAAGAGTCAATTTAAAGCCGTCAAGATTTTTTACAATTAAAGGTGATAATTTTTTATCGGAAGTTTTAAGGAATACTTCACTTGAAACATATCTCAGAACGGAAGAAAAAAACAAGTCCCCGCAAACAAGCAATATTTATTTCTTACACTTTGATACTTTTCAGAATGATTCAAATACTTTATTCGGAACACAGATAGTACAGCAGGACGTGAATTTTTTTGAATTTAATCCTAACTACTCACTGAAGTTACGGTATCTTCAGCAGAGAACATTCAACCAGTTTGTCAGCGGTAACGAACGGCTGTACTTAGTCCAAAAATCAGTAAAGATGAAAGTCGGTCTTACAAAAGATCTTACAACACTTCTGGAATATCAGACCAACGTTGACAGGAATAATGCTCCGGTCACTTCAGTAAGGAATCGCGATATAAAATCTGACGGTTTTCTTACGGATTTTTCATATAGACCAATACAGGAGATCGAGAGCGGATTTCAGATCAATATAATAAGAGCAATTGACAGGTATCCGTTTCTACCGACTCAGGCTGACATCAATCAGCAGATCATTCGATTTGTTTATTCATTTGCATTACTGGGCAGATTGCGGCTGGAAATAGAAAGAGCTGAGGTACGGATCAATAAGACAGATTCATTTTATCCTTATGAACTTACAAGCGGAAAGGTCCCCGGAAAAAGTTTTTTATGGAGAGCATTTTTTGATTACAGCATCAGTAAAAATCTTCAGGCATCTATCAATTATGACGGGAGAGCTGAAGGAAGCAGGAAGATTATTCACACGGGCAGGGCTGAAGTGAAAGCGTTTTTCTGATGTTTTGAAATTGCTGCCTCCAATGATTTCGAGACTGTTCGCCGATACATCAAATTATTTTTTTCCGGTATAAGGTTCTTCAAGAAGCTGCTGGATCATCTGTTCGGTCCGGTCATATTTACCTTCTCCCACTTTTTTATACCGGATCACACCAGATTTATCCAGTAAAAAAATCGTAGGCCAGGCATGCACATCAAATTTTTTCCATATTGAAAATTCATTATCGGTCAGAACCGGATATGTGATCCCAAGTTCTTCCACGCTTGATCTTACATTTTCAAAATTCTTTTCATTATCAAATTCCGGACAGTGTATTCCGATCATTTCAAAATTATCAGATTTATATTTTGAATACCAATCTTTCATGTACGGCAGAGTGTTAACGCAATTATAGCACCCAAATGTCCAGAATTCCAAAAGCACAACTTTGCCTTTCAGATTTTCCGGTGTAATATCTTTTACAGTGTTGATCCATTTTCCGTTGTTTGTAATTTCCGGTGCAGTGTCATGGTTAACTGGCGGCGTGTATTCCGAATGGTTCAGCCGCTGCTGAGTGACATCACTATTGAAAAAAATATTTGCCGACACAATAATCACAAAAGACAATAAAACAATTATCGTCAGATTTTTTTTTAGTTTCAAATCAGAATTTTTATAAAAGATAAATGAAAGGAATTTTTACAGAGCACCCATGACATACATCTGATCCATGGTAGGATTTACACTTCCGCCTTTCGGCTCGAGGGTGATGGCAAATGCCTGAGCATCTTCCATATTTTTCATCTCATGCAGACTTTTGTCAGAAGGGTCAACGTCCACCATACCGCCGTCAACGGGTTTGCCGTTGCTGATAGCCCAAAGCTGATATTGTTTATCGGTAGGAGGGACGGGTAGATTTTTAACTTCGACATAAACTTTCTTGGATTCCGGATTCCAGAATGCAACAACATTTGAAGACGGAGATTTTTCAAGACCTTTAAGATCCACCATTTTGTAATGACGGTCTTTCATAATTTCCATGTCCTTTGAAGCGGTATTAAACTTCCGGTTTACAGCTTCAAACTCCTGAACCATAATTTTATTTTTATCGGAAAGAACTGCTATTTCTATTTTTGCATCATTAAGTTTGGTCCAGAGAAAAAAATTCGCAACAAGACTCAGCAGCAAAAAAGCGATGCTTGCAGCCATTAGATAACGGTAATTGTAACTTTGTTTATGGGGTGCAAAGTCTTTTTGAGAAAGGAGCGTTGTTGAACTATCAGACTTAATTTTCTTTAATAAAGATGTTTTGACATGAGCACCGGGACTTTTGAGTTTGGGAACAGATGATAAATATAAGGTTTTCTGAATCTTTTCATATTCGGACTTTACTTCCGGAGTTTTACGAATGATCTCTTCAACTTCATTTGATTCTGATTCACTAAGCAGTCCTGCGGCATAGAGTTCAAGGATTCCTGATGATATGTATTCGATGGTATTCAATTTAATAAGATTCTTTTTTTTCTAAATTCTAAATCTAAATACGTTTATTTACTGCTATTGGTTTTAGACGGAAATAATTGTATACAATATTTAATCAAATTTCAGGGGAACAAATTCCCACTAATGAGAATTAAACACGTAGAGAAAAGAAATTCTTTAAAAATAAAGAGAATAAAATTCATTTCATATCTATTTGAGTTTATTTGAATTTATTGTTAAGTATAAGTTTTCTAAATTTAAAAAATGTCAGATAATAACAAAAATCCCGATCAGGATGCTCCTTTGAAAGATGAGAATAAATCAAATCCTGATAAAGACGGGAATTACGATCTCGAACCGGAACAGAAAGCCAAATTATCTTCTGATGAAGATAAAGTTAAACCTAAAGAAGAGCCAGGTTCAGAAGATCAGGAAGACACAGTCAGTATAACAGACAAAAATACTTTATCTACAGATACTAATGCTGCAAATGAAAAAGAACTGAACAAGGAAAAAGAAGTTACTCCCGAAACAACACCTTTAATTTCTCCGGTTATACAAAAGCAAAAACCAAAAGAAAGCAATTATCAGATAAGCTTAATCGATGAAAATCTTTTAAAGGTAATTGTAGTCTCCAAAAAAGGGGTTTGCATTAATTCAGTTGTAAAAGAAGAAACATCCTCGGTTGAGACACAGACAAATGAAATTTATTTTAATCCGAAATTTGATTACGGGCTTCAGGAAATAGAAGTGCTGATAGCGATCGATGCTCAGGAAAAATTACAGGGTGAACCGAATGTTGAAAATGAAGAAGCAGGTGAAGAATCCAAAGATACTCCGGGACAGAAAACAAGTAATTACCAGATCAACCTCATAAATGAAAATTTACTAAAGGTAAATATAATTACTGACAAGGGTGTCCGTATTGAGTCCATTACAAGAGATAAAAAAATATCTACCCAGACCCAAAGCAACAAAATTTATTTAAAGCCAAAGTCTGAAAATGAGCATCAGAAAATTGAAATTACAATTGCTGTAGATTCAAAAAGTAAGGAAGAGATAATTGGAGTCACTGAAGACGGTCATGTAAAGCTGATCCCGAATCCGGAAGTTATTGATCTTATAAAGCCGCCCGATTATTCATTGTTTTATAATGGCGATGATGAATATATTGCCGGTCTTCCCGGTTATAAAAATCCGTTTGATGCATTAAGAAAATTAATTCAAAAAAATCTTACCATAGGAATAATAGCCGCTATAATTTTACATGTATCAGCCGCGGCTTTTGCATTTTATACATTAAGTAAAAGATCAAAAGATCAGATAACAGAAGAACCCCAGAGGTTAATAATAATTCAGGATCTTCCGGATCCGAAAATTAAACTTGAAGACGTAGAGGATCCGAATAAGCCGGAGGTCGTGGAGCCGCCCGTGGCAGAGCCCGATGATAAAGAATTGACAAAAAGAGAGATCACTCCCAGAAGAATCATTCAGCCGCCAACTGTGAAGCGTCCTAACCGCGAAAAGGAAAGTAGGGAAGACGAAACAGATACAACCCTTGGAAGCGATATGACAAAGAAATTAGACTCACTCAGAAAATTAGTCGACGAAGTAGTAGGAGATGACACAACATCGGCAACCGACACGACTGAGAAAGTTTTTGATATTGTGGATTCACTTCGGAATAATTTTAATGAGAACGATGTAGGACTTTCGATGTATTATCCAAAGTCATGGATACTTCAGGATTCACGAGAGCTTAATAAAAACAAAACTGAATTTGAAGGTGTTGTCCTTATTGATACGGCTAACGGAAAAGGCAGCATGAACTTTTTTATCTATCTGGACAAAGATAACAAAGAATATAAAGCCGAAGACTTTAAGAAAGAATTTCCAATGACAGATTCAACTCTTACTGCATTCTCAATGGACCCATACACACAGGCTGTCACAACTTACTATAAATTTTATATTTTCAATAAATTAGGAACAGAAAAACTTTCACTAACAGCTCAGATCAAACAGCAGTTCTTTGAGCAGTATAAGAATGAAATTGAAGCAGTTGTAAGGTCAATTAATATAAGAAAAAAAGATGACCTGTAATCATTTGATAAAAAAAAGGCGGATCCTTGATACAAGGATCCGCCTTTTTTTATTACCGGTAATACAAATTTTTAATTACGGTCTTATTGTAGAAACAAAATTGTTAGCGTTATTAAATGTAATTACTACGTCTGATACGTCAACAAAATTATCCACGGTAACGTCTGTGGGAACATACCCTGAAACGAAATTTACAGAATTATTGTAAGTAGGCACAAGGTCTCTCCGACATCCACAACTCCATCCTGAT
>Ga0105044_10010997_pt1 | contig 12339 bp, 9 predicted proteins | sample MAT01_FD_78092 | JGI IMG/M metagenome (GOLD analysis project Ga0105044, IMG submission 78092) | Freshwater microbial communities from Lake Fryxell liftoff mats and glacier meltwater in Antarctica - MAT-01 | ecosystem: Environmental > Aquatic > Freshwater > Ice > Liftoff microbial mat | place...
GGGATATCGAGCACCGACGGCATTGCATGTGAATGGGTATTTGATGGTGAATGGTGCGAAGATGAGTAAGTCGCGTGGTACTTTTATTCAGGCGCGGACTTATCTGGATGCCGGATTGAATCCGGAAGCATTGCGTTATTACTTCGCCACTAAATCTAATGGTGGCGTGGATGATGTGGATTTAAACATGGAAGACTATACAGCTCGTGTCAATGCTGATTTAGTTGGAAAATACGTGAATATTGCAAGCCGTGCCGCTGGCTTTGTCGAACGTCTTTTTAATGGGAATCTTTTTCCTGCTAACCAAGACCGTCCGATAAGCATGAGGCTTGATAGACAAGCCCGCCAGGATGCGACTCATCAAATAATGCAGCATTATGAAGATGGTAATTTCGCAGCGGCCGTAAGGGTAATGATGACAACTGCTGACGATATTAATAAATTCTGGAATGATCAAGCGCCTTGGTTGCTCGCAAAAGATCCAACTAAGCATGAGCTTCTCTGTTCTGTAGCCTCGGAATGCCTGCGTGCTTTTTATTACTTGGCTATAAGCATGTATCCAATTTGCCCTGAACTTAGCACTCGCGCTTTAAGGCTTTTCGGAGTTACAGGCAACATAACTTGGAAATTACTGGACCAAGAAACACCGACGCTGCTACCTTTTTCCGAACTTCTCACCCGTATCGACCCAAAGAATATTGAAGCCATGATTGAAGCATCGAAAGATTCACTTGCCCCGACGGAACCGGCAGCGGCGCCAGCCAAGAAAGTCGCGGCCAAGGCCCCTCCTACGGGAGAAGCTCAGGCGAAACCCAGCCCCCAGTCCCCAGCTCCGAGCCCCAATGTTATCGGCATCGAAGATTTCGCCAAACTCGATCTACGCATCGGCAAAGTTCTGGAATGTGAATTCGTCGAAGGCTCCGATAAATTGCTGCGCTTCAAACTCGATGCAGGCGATCTGGGCGAACGCCAGATTTTTTCTGGAATTCGCGCGGCTTACCTGGAACCTGAAAAACTCGTCGGTCGCAGCGTAGTGTTTATCGCGAATCTGGCACCCAGAAAAATGCGTTTCGGTATTTCCGAAGGCATGATTTTATCGGCGGGCAGCGGCGGCGATAATTTATTTTTACTCGATGTCGATGCTGGAAGCCAAGCCGGTATGCCGGTGAAGTGATCCAGCATTAAAAGTTTGCTCGCCATGCTCACAGGTAACAACAAGCCCGAACTTGCAAAAGGCGACGAACTGGTTAGGCAGATCGACGCCATATTGCCGCAAACACAATGCGGCCAATGCAATTACCCTGGCTGCAGACCTTATGCGAAAGCCATTGCCGAAGGCGAAGCGGATATTAACCAATGCCCGCCGGGTGGCGATGAAGGGGTGTTGGCATTAGCCGAACTACTGGGCAGAAAAGCAAAACCGATCAATCCGGAAAACGGCCTTGTCAAACCGAAGTTGCTCGCGATTATTCGCGAGCCCGAATGTATCGGCTGCACCAAATGCATTCAGGCCTGCCCGGTCGATGCGATTATTGGCGGGCCGAAATTAATGCACACGATCATTGCCGAGTTATGCACGGGTTGCGAACTTTGCATTCCGCCTTGCCCGATGGATTGTATTGATTTGATTCCGATGGAAGACAATCGGCAAATATTTTTAATATCGTAGGTCGGGCCTTGGTCCGACATAAAGGTCACGACGAAACCAAACATCTCGGCATTAGAAGGCCCTCCTACCAAGAATTATCTCGTAGGAGGGCCTTCTAGGGCAGACCCGCGACAATCAGACTTTCGTCTTTATCGGCTTTTTCTCGCCTGCCTCAACGCGCAAATCCAGTCGGTTTTGCAACGGCGGTGTTGGACAGGTGGAGAAGGTAGTAAAGGCACAAGGCGGGTTGTAAGCAAGATTAAAATCCACAACGGTTATGCCCTTTTCGCCCGGATTTTTCGCATACAGAAAACGTGCGGCGGAATAAGTCTCGTGGCCACTGGTGCGGTCGGCAAAAATCAGGAATAAACGGCCATCGCCTTCATCAACGGCTTCGAGGCGATATTCTTTTCCGTCTTTGTTGAAAACTACCTGGCCCGGGTTTGCCATCGGCTCGACCATACCGAGAATATTCATGATTTCGATTTTCTTGCCGGGCTCATTGGGAATAAACGTCGCCTGAAAACGATAGTCTTTGCTGATATCGAAATATTCGATGCCCGGAAATTGCTGTCTTGTCGGTGCAAGCGCATCACGTACACGCAGGGCATAACGATCACCGCGCTTGATGACGATAAAACTGGCATCGCCCTTATTGAATCCGACCACGGTAGGTTTTCCATCAACGCCGACATCGGCGTCTGATAAAAGATGCGCAGTGCCTGACAGCGGTTTGCCGTCAATGCTAATGTCGCTGCCGCGTTCGGCTTGCAATGTAATTTTTCCGGTCTTGCTCAAGGTCAGCATGCCAATGCGGGCTGGGCCGACAGCCAGTTGTGTGCCGTTGTCTTTGCCACTGCCCACGCGCGTGGTGCCGACTTCAATCCAGTGCATGCCAACCAGTGATAACCAACCGGCAGGTAGCTGCAATCTATCGAGACGGGCATTACGTTCTTTTTTTACTTCTCTTTCATAGGCGAGTTTCGCTGCATTTTTCGACGCATTCGCGTTCGCCTCTTCCGGGCTCGGCTCGTTACTACAGGCATTCAAACCAAGCGCCATCAGTGTCACTAAACATAAGCCAATCAATTTATTCATGTTCATTTAAACCTCAGCGACCACGTAAAAAAAGTTTATCCAATTCTGCTTTCGTCAATTGCACCCAAGTCGGACGACCATGATTGCATTGACCCGAACGCTCGGTGGCTTCCATGTCACGCAAGAGCGCGTTCATTTCGGGAATCGTCAAACGGCGATTGGCACGCACCGATGTATGGCAAGCCAGAGTTGATAGTAACTCGTTGCGGGTTTGTTCGAGTGTCTGGCTGCTGCCATGTTCACGCAAATCGGTCAGCACATCGAGAACAATCGTTTTCGGATCCAAGTCTGCCAACAATGCGGGCACCGAGCGAATACTCAAGGCCTGCGGTCCGCTGCGACGCAGCTCGAAGCCAAGTTCCGACAAGGCCTGATGATGCAATTCGGCGACATCGGCCTCACGCTCACTGACTGAAATAGACATCGGCACCAATAGATTCTGCGAGCGTATTCCCTCGGCATCTTTCGCGGCCTTTAAGCGCTCATAGGTAATTCGTTCGTGGGCAGCATGCATATCGACCAGAATCAAACCCTGTTCGTTTTCCGACAGGATGAAAATGCCATGCAACTGTGCCAGAGCAAAACCCAGTGGCGGCGCTTGGGTTTCATCAGCTACCGGAATTCGCAGAGGTTCGCTGGTGGAACTGGGCGCACGATACAAGGCAGCATATTGTGAAAGGTAATTTGCGGGTGGTGCTTCACGCACAGGCAGACCCAATCCTGATTGAGCAGGGGCGGTTTCGTTGAGCGCGTAACTGCCAATACTATCTACCCGGCTAGCCACCGCACCGGCACGCGCACCGGACAAAGCTTCATGCAAGGTGCGATAAATAAAATCATGCACCAAGCGACCATCACGAAAACGTACTTCGTGTTTAGCAGGATGCACGTTGACATCCACCCGTCTTGGATCGAGTTTCAAAAACAAAACAAAACTGGGATGCCGACCGTGAAACAGTACGTCGGAATAGGCCTGACGTACTGCGTGAGCGACTAATCTGTCTTTTATCGCACGCCCGTTGACGTAAAAAAACTGTTGGTCTGCCGATGAACGCGAAGCCGTTGGCAAGCCAACCCAGCCCTGCAAACTTAAACCGGCACCACTATGGTCAATCGCTATACTTTGCTGGGTAAAACTTTCACTCAATGCTTCGGTAATGCGTTGGTGATGTTCAGCCCAATCCTGATTCGGACGATAATGCTTGGTCAATTTTCCATTATGCGAAATCCGCAATTCCACCAGCGGTTTTGCCAATGCCAATGAACGTAACCAGTCTTCAATATGGTTGAGCTCTGTGCGTTCGGCTTTCATGAATTTACGGCGGGCCGGTACGTTGAAAAATAAATCCCGCACTTCGATGGTAGTGCCTTGCGGATGTGGATGCGGCACGACGCCATGTACTTGACCGCCGGTAATTTCTATTCGTGCGCCGTTGGCTTGGCTAGCTGTTTTGGAACTGATCGAAAAATGCGAGACCGACGCAATCGAGGGCAAGGCTTCACCGCGAAAACCCAGAGTCGCGACTTCTTCGAGATCTTCGAGCGAAGAAATTTTGCTGGTGGCGTGACGCAAGACTGCCAATGGCAATTCTTCGGAAGAAATGCCGTTGCCGTCATCGCGAACACGAATTAAACGCAGACCACCTTCTTCCAGTTCAATATCGACGCGTTTGGCTCCGGCATCGAGTGCGTTTTCAACCAGTTCCTTGACCACGGAGGCAGGCCGCTCGACCACTTCACCGGCAGCAATCTGGTTGATTAAAGTATTGGGTAATTGGCGAATCGGCACGATGGTTAACCACGAATATTCAAGCAATATGATACATCGTGGCAGATACATAGGGTGCGTCTGTGGCGCACCATTTAACACTGTCGCAGTTTTAGCTGCGCCGTAGGCACCCTATAGCATCATGCCTTTTATTTCGGCGCAGTTACGCTTGGAATTATCAGGCGCTCGCCCACACGCACATCATCATTGCGTTTGTTATTCGCCAGCAAGAGGGTGCCCATGGGCACACCATGCCGCGTTGCTATCTGGCTAAGGGTTTCGCCACGACTCACCACGTATTGCATACCACGTGCATTTTCGTCTCTGCGTTCTTGCTGGGCTGCAAACCAAGTGCCCGGGGGCGCTTGTTCGGAGAAATAATCACGAATGCCTCTCACAACTGCCGATGCAAGGCGTTCGCGATGGGCGGGATCGGATAACTTACGCTCTTCGTTCGGATTGGTGATGAAGCCGGTTTCAATGAGCATGGAAGGTACGTCGGGCGAGCGCAATACGACAAAGTTGGCATGCTCGACATTAGGCTTGTGGGCTTTGCCGAGGTCTTTCAAAGAACCCAATACTTCATCGGCAACATCTTCCGAAACTCGCATGGTCGCGCTTTGGGACAAATCAAGCAAAACAGCAGCGAGGTTTTTATCTTTCGCATCGAGAGAAACGCCGCCGACCAAGTCAGCGGCGTTTTCCTTGTCAGCTAACCAGCGTGCGGCTTGCGAGGAAGCACCTTTTAACGACAACACAAACACCGATGATCCATTGGCTGCACCATTTAAGGCGGCGTCGGCATGGATGGAAATAAATAAATCCGCCTGCGCTTTACGCGCACGCATGTAACGATCTTGCAGTACGACGAAGCTATCGTCATCCCGCACCAGAAAGGCTTTCATGCCGGGCTCGGCATTAATTTGTTTCGCCAATTCGCGCGCCGTAGCCAGTGTGATATTTTTTTCCCGAATGCCCGACGGTCCGATAGCACCGGGATCTTTGCCGCCGTGGCCTGCATCAATGGCAATGATCAATTCACGCTGACTGTTACCGAAAACGCTTTGAACGGTTTTGGTTGCAGGCAAACGGGCAGAAGATTTGTTTTCTGATTTGACATCAGCCTGTTCAATTTCTTTCGTCTCGATGACCGCGGGCTTCATTTCGACCTTGGGTTCCACACTGAGCACTTCCTGCATGGCAGCTTTGATATCGGCCACCTTGCTTTGAGGAGCTTTGACCGATGCTGTTTTGGCATGAACCTTGGTGATTAGCGCTGGTTTTGCATTCGGACTGATCAGCTCGATCACCAAACGAGTACCGGCACCACTACCTTCTATACGTGACTTGGGTTGCACGCTCTGGCTCAAATCGAACACCACACGCAAAGTACCCGGCGATGGTTGGCCGGTACGTACTCTACTGATAACGCCATTGGCACCAGGCAATTTGAAACTGCCCGAAGTCGCCGTTGCCGGCAGGTCGAGCACCAAACGCTCCGGATTGCTGAGCGTAAAGACTTTGTAGTTCGATTTTTCACTCAAGCTGAGTTCGGCTTGGGTTTGGCCGTCCATGGCGAGTAATTTGAGGTCTTGCAGTTGCGCTGCATTCGCAAACACCGGCGCCAGCAATAGCAGTAGGCCGGTTTTGCAGAGATTACGAGAGTTTGCAATGGTATGCATGGCAAGATTGAACCACTGCACCAGGCAATTTGCAATAGTTTTCCCTTAAAAATCCGATACCTGGGCACTATTGTTCGCAAATGTTTAAGAAGAGGCTCGGAAACCCGCCATTTTACTGGTGCGGGCCAGCCAAGCTGCACCCGTTTCGGTTCCTGAGCGCAGATTCACCAGCCGTCCTTCGCCGTGAGGCTCAAGTTCTATCAATAAATCCGGCTTGGGCAAGCTGCCCTGCCCGCGTTCAGGCCATTCCACCATCCAAAGCACGGTATTTTCTGCCACTTCATCCAGACCCAGAAAATCCAGTTCACCAGAAGCTGCAATCCGGTACAGATCAAGATGGGCGGCTTCGCCTCTCGGCAAGGGATAGCGCTCGATCAAGGTATAAGTCGGACTTTTTATCGGACCGGTAACGCCCAACTCGCGTAGCAAGGCGCGTGCCAAGGTGGACTTACCCGCGCCAATCTCACCATACAAATAAATGACACCCATTGTCGGCCTGGCTTGTGCCAACAACTGACCGAGGGTTTCGGTCGCATCGGGATCCTCGAGGACTATTTTCATTCTGATGTTTTCTCTCGGCCAGTTTCCTCGGGATTGGCCAATCTTCTGAGATGCGGAAATAAATCCGAAGGCAACAAACCGCGCTCGCCTCCAATTCTCGCGGCGGCATCACCCGCCGCGCCATGCATCAATGCGCCAATACTGGCCGCCTCGAACAGGGATAAATTTTGAGCATGCAAGGCAGCAATTACACCCGTCAGCACATCGCCCATACCGCCGGTCGCCATACCGGGATTACCTGCATCAATAATTCTTGTGGCTTCACCGGGAGCTCCTACCAACGTGCCCGCGCCTTTCAATACGATCACACATTGGTATTTTTTCACCAAGGCATCGATGGCATCAAAGCGATTCGCTTGGACTTCCTGATTCGTTAAACCCAACAAGCGCGCCGCTTCGCCCGGGTGTGGTGTAAGTATGGCCTGGGGCAATGGCTGCGGATTTTCCGCCAAAAGATTTAAAGCATCGGCATCGAGAATCAAGGCTTTTTTCGATGCAATGGCGCAATCAAACAGGGTTTGGCCCCACTCGTTTCGACCAAGCCCAGGCCCGACCGCCAACACATCAGCCTGTTCGATCAAGGGCAATAAGGCTTCGGCATTTTCTACCGCATGCGTCATGGCTTCCGGTCTGGCAGCCAACAATGCAGACACGCCCTCGGTTCGCGTGGCAACACTTGCAAGGCCCGCACCCACGCGCAATGCCGCCTCGGCACATAAACGAACTGCGCCACCCATGCCAACTTCGCCGCCAACGCAGAGCACGTGGCCATACTCGCCTTTATGCGAATTGGCATGTCTTGGTGCCAAACCTGCCGACAAAAAAGCCGGTGTCAGCAGAAAAGCAGCAGGGACAAAACTGCTTTGAACGCTATCGGGTAGATCTAGCGTGTCGTGTTGGACCTTGCCGCAATAATCACGTGCCGAGCCGGTATAAAGGCCGCGCTTGGCAGAAATAAAACTCAGCGTTCGGGTGGCATGAATGCAAATACCGACCGCCGTTCCAGAATCGGCATTGATGCCTGAAGGAACGTCAAGCGAGAGTACCGGTAAGTGCGTCGCGTTTATGCGCTCGATCAGCGCTTGGGCAACGCCATCGGGCGGTCTCGAAAGACCGATGCCATACAAAGCATCGACCCATAGCTCAACATCCGGCAGTTGGCCATCGAAGGAGTCTGTTCGCTCACCCAAAGCACGCCATTCTGCATAAGCTCGGCCTGCATCAGCCGTACGCGGCGAACCACCCGGCAGCATGATGACTTTCACTCTAATGCCCACCTGCCTGAGCAGGCGCGCCAGTACATAACCATCACCGCCGTTATTGCCCAGTCCACAGGCAATACCGATCGCACCTACCTTCGGCCATTTTTTGTGAATCAGGATCATCGCTGCCGTGCTGGCGCGCGTCATCAATTCGTAACCGGGCGTGCCGTAATCGCGAATGGCCATGCGGTCCATTTCACGTACTTGTTCGGTGCGATACAAAGGAAGCGGAGAATTCATCGGTTGATTCTATACTTAGCGCATGCCCGACTATAAGCAGCTCGCAAACGATATTCGCCATTGGGGCCATGATCTCGGCTTTGCCGATGTCGGCATAAGCGGTGTGCAGCTTGGCGATGACGAACACTATCTTGATCAATGGCTGGCAGAAAACCAGCATGGCGAAATGCATTACATGGCGGCCCATGGCAGCAAACGTGCGCGGCCGGCCGAGCTTATTCCGGGTACGGTGCGAGTAATTTCGGTTCGCATGGACTACGGAACCGGTGATGACGATGGTGCCTGGCAAACACTCAATGACCCGACACAAGCCTATGTTGCGCGCTACGCCCTGGGTCGCGACTACCACAAAGTCTTGCGCGCGCGTTTGCAAAAACTAAGCGAGCGCATCCAGGCCGAAATCTCGCCGCTGGGTTATCGTGTTTTTGTCGATTCCGCACCGGTGCTTGAACGTGCTTTGTCGCGTAACGCGGGCTTGGGCTGGATCGGAAAAAACACTTGCCTGATCAATAAAAATTCTGGCAGCTGGTTTTTTCTTGGAGAAATTTTCGTAGATATTCCGCTGCCGGAAGATATTCCAGCCGAAGCACATTGTGGAACCTGCACGCGATGTATCGATGTCTGTCCAACAAAGGCAATCATTGCACCGAATAAACTCGATGCACGACGTTGCATCAGTTATCTCACCATTGAACTGAAAGGCTCGATACCAGAAGAATTTCGCAAGCCGATCGGCAATCGAATTTTCGGCTGCGATGACTGTCAATTAATTTGTCCCTGGAATAAATTTTCAAAAAAATTCGACGAACCGGATTTTCGAGTTCGCAACAATTTGGACAATGCCACGCTGCTCGATTTATTTGCCTGGACCGAAGCGGAGTTTTTATCTCGCACCGAAGGCTCGGCAATTCGTCGCACCGGCTATGAAGGCTGGCTGCGCAATATTGCTGTTGCACTTGGCAATGCGCCTGCGTCGCCGGAAATTATTGCTGCGTTACAAGCGCGCGCTGAATACGAATCGGAAATTGTACGTGAGCATGTCGCGTGGGCACTCAAGGAACATACATCACCGTAGGGGCGCATGCTTGCTGCGCCCATGGCTTGCCGTAACCCTCTGGGCGCAGCAAGCATGCGCCCCTACGAGAACCAGCGCGACATGGACACTCTACAAAATCGCATATCGCGTTACCATATCCACCTTTGATTGAAACCTCAGGAACAGCAACATGATTATTCAACCGAAAACCCGCGGTTTTATCTGCACCACCACGCATCCCACCGGCTGTACTGCGCATGTCGCGGAACAAATCGCCGTGGTGAAAGCCAAGGGTAAAATTGAAAACGGCCCGAAAAAAGTGTTAGTGATCGGTGCTTCTACTGGCTATGGTCTGGCTTCACGCATTACCGCTGCGTTTGGCTCGGATGCGGCAACGATTGGTGTCTTTCTAGAAAAACCGGCCTCCGAAAATAAACCCGGATCTGCGGGCTGGTACAACTCTGCCGCCTTCGAAGCAGCAGCACATGCCGCTGGCTTGTATGCAAAAAGCATAAACGGCGATGCGTTCTCGCATGAAATGCGGGCCAAGACTATCGAATTAATTAAACAGGATTTGGGACAGGTCGATATGGTGGTGTATTCACTGGCATCACCGGTGCGTCGTTTGCCTGATTCCGGCGAATTAATACGCTCGGCGTTGAAACCCATCGGCGAGACCTATCAATCAACCGCCATTGATACCAGTAAAGATAAAATCATCCACTCGGAAGTTGAACCTGCCAGCGAGCAGGAAATTGCCGATACCGTCACCGTGATGGGTGGCGAAGATTGGGAATTATGGATGAAAGCATTGTTGGATGCCGGCTGTTTGGCCGATGGCGTAAAAACCATGTCCTACAGTTACATTGGCACCGAAATTACCTGGCCAATCTACTGGCATGGCGCACTCGGCAAAGCAAAGGAAGATATGGATCGTGCCGCCGCTGCACTGCGCAACATGCTTGCGCCACTCAACGGCACTGCTAATGTTGCCGTGCTGAAAAGTGTCGTCACCCAGGCATCGGCTGCAATTCCGGTGATGCCGCTTTATATTTCGATCTGCTTCAAGGTGATGAAAGATCAGAACTTGCACGAAGGCACCATCGAGCAAATCGACCGCATGTTTCGCACGGAAATTTATAGTGCGAATACCAGCCGCGACGAAATTCAGCGCATTCGCATGGACGATTGGGAATTGCGCAATGAAGTGCAGAAAACGGTAATGGAAATCTGGCCAAACGTCAGCACCGAAAATCTATTCGAGCTGACTGATTACAAAAGTTACAAGAAAGAATTCCTCAAACTGTTTGGCTTCGGCCTGGCCGGCGTAGATTACGCTGCCGAGGTTGATCCAATCGTGCCGTTTGAGCCGATAGCGCTAGGACCGTAGAAAAGTATTACCAAGCGCTGTTTAAAACCTTACACAATCGATTTACCAGCACCACAATTAGTAAACCATCAGCACCTCAGGGGATTCAAATGCTAATCAGTTATTTAGTTATTGCAGCGATTATTTTTGCTGCTTTCATATTTTTAATGATGTCCACCTCGTTATTTCTCAGAAGAGTGGTGCCGACCAATGAAGTGCATATTGTCCAATCGGGCAAGGCAACGGTGTCTTACGGTAAAGAGCACGAAGCTGGCAATACCTATTACGAATGGCCGGCATGGTTGCCAAAAATTGGTATCGTCAAAATTGTATTGCCGGTTTCGGTATTTGACGGCGATCTGGAAGCCTACGAGGCTTACGATAAAGGCCGCTTGCCATTCGTGGTCGATGTAAAAGCGTTCTTCCGCATTTCCGATTCCAACTTGGCAGCGCAACGCGTCAGTTCGTTTGACGAATTACGCAGCCAACTGCTTGCCATCTTGCAAGGCGCGGTGCGTACCATTCTGGCCTCGGCCGACATTGAAGAAATCATGCAGGGCCGCAGCCAATTCGGTGAAGCCTTTACTCGTGAAGTGGAAGCGCAATTAATCAACTGGGGTGTTTCAACGGTCAAGAATATCGAGCTGATGGATATTCGTGATGCCAGCGCCTCGCATGTCATCAAAAACATCATGGAGAAGAAAAAATCCCTGATTGAAATGCAAAGCCGTATTGAAGTAGCCGAAAACATGAAACGTGCCAGCATCGCGGAAATTGAAGCGAAGCGCGAAACCGATGTTCAACTGCAAGACGCTTTGCAGAAAGTCGGTTCGCGTACCGCAGAAAAAGACAAAGCCATCGGTATTGCCAACGAACAAGCGCAACAAGCGATCAAGGAACAGGCAAAAATCACCACCGAAAAAGAATTAGAAATCACCAAAGTTTCCGAAGTGACCTCGGCCAATATTGCGAAAGACGTGCAAATCGTTAAAGCCACTCAAGACAAAGAAACCGCTGCCATTAATAAAGATATGGCGGTTATTGAAGCTGCACAGGAAAAAGAAACAACTATTTTGGTGGCTGAAGGTACCAAGGCAACCACCATTCTGGTAGCTGAAGGTAATCTGGAAAGCAAGAAACGCGAATCCGAAGGTATTGCCGTTGAAGGTACTGCCCGCGCTGAAGCCGAGAAAGCTATGCAACTCGCTCCTGTGCAGGCGCAAATCGTATTGGCGAAAGAAATTGGCAATAACGAAGGCTATCAAAAGTATTTGATCACCATCGAGCAAGTCAAAGCGAATCAGGCGGTGGGTATCGAACAAGCCAAGGCTTTGTCGCAAGCGGATCTAAAAATTATCGCCAATTCCGGCAATGTCGAAAACGGCATGAAGGGCGTGATGGATATTTTCTCTTCCAACGGCGGCACTAATGTTGGCGCGATGCTTGAAGGTCTTGCGCAAACCGAACAAGGCGAAGCTTTGCTGAAAAAAGTCGGCTTGAATTCGGACAAGAAAGACAAATAAGCGTTCATTCTAGGGGCGCCGCTTGCTGCGCCCAAGATCTGTCGGGGTGTTGGGCGCAGCAAGCAGCGCCCCTACGATTTTGCTCTTGCGTTCTTTCTGTTTTTTACGTAACCATCATCGCAGACGAACTCCGGGTCAGATAGAGCCATGAC
>Ga0105044_10011000_pt1 | contig 12338 bp, 12 predicted proteins | sample MAT01_FD_78092 | JGI IMG/M metagenome (GOLD analysis project Ga0105044, IMG submission 78092) | Freshwater microbial communities from Lake Fryxell liftoff mats and glacier meltwater in Antarctica - MAT-01 | ecosystem: Environmental > Aquatic > Freshwater > Ice > Liftoff microbial mat | place...
AAAAATGTTACCTAGTAAAAATGTTACCTAGTAAAAATATTATCTAGAAAAAATGTTACCTAGTAAAAATATTACCTAGTAAAAATATTACCTAGAAAATAAGCTACCTCTACACACTCTTTTTACTCCTTAGCATCATCTTGCACCTAACATTTTGTAACCAGTGATGGCTGCTTAGCACTTCTAACTTATGGTTTACCGACCTTACGCTTGATCGACAAAGCCCTCAGCTCTATACAAGGTATCGATAGAAACTAGGAATAGCCAGCTAAGGAATTGGTTGAGTTACCCCGATGAAGATCTATCGAAGATCCATCTCGATCGGCTATGCCTGAAGGTATTCAGCAGATTCATCAAAATAGGCACAACTAATTATTCAGATAACTATCAACAGTGCGCCATCAGCCATGGTCAACAACAACATCCCATGACTCCAGTTTGAAGAGTTATCACCTAGCCTTGATCGTTTCACCGCCATCTTTCACCGCCATATAGGGCTAGCTGGCAGGCGCAACTCGAAGATTGTGGGTCAGATCCTGCAGATACTTTGGTTCATATAAGGCAACACAGTGCATCTATTTCTCACCCACCATCACTTTCTAGGAAACCTTCCTAGGATGCTTACTCTCAGACTGAAGCCCTAATTATGACTTCACACCGATGTTGTGAAGCTGACACAGACCATCTAAATCAGGGTGAAATACCTAAATCCGTCAGAATACTCAAGCACTAGCAACCAAGAATTAGAAACACAACCTAATCTGTTTTACCGCTCCTCATTCCTGATTCAGAACAAAATTTAGAATAACGTTGATTTCTTGTTTGCACCTATCCCGCTTGCATCAAAATCTACATGACTGATGCCTTAGATCAACCCTCTACAGACCGTAAGCCCTCTGTGACCATCAACTTGAGGGAAGATTGCTAGCTGGGCAAGGCGAAGACTGGATATAGCCTAAGGGCTGACAGGGGCGACGGTGGAGGCAGCGGCGGCTTGTTGTTGGGAGGGGTTGATCCAAATGACTTGCACTTGCCCCGGCGCAACTTGGTTGCTCTGCTCTTGCATGACGCGTTGCGCTTGCTGCGGATCAAAGCGATCGCTAAACCCTGACTGCAAGGTTTCGACCCGTTGCTCCATCACAGTGACTTCTTGGGACAGGTGCTCTAGCTGCTCTTGTTGAGCCAGGGTATTGGGGATCAAGCGCACTATGCCAAAAGCCGCAAAGATAGCCAACCCACAACTTACGGCTACTTTGCCACAAACTTCCCAAATTAAACCGTGATGGGGGTTAGAGTTCCGCACAGCCCGACGGCGGGGGCGACGGACTCTGCGTAAAGATCCACCAGGTTTAGAGGGGGGAAATTGGGTTGGTTGAATCGCGTTCATGAAACAAACCTGAGGGGAAGGCAAAAAACTGAAGAACCATTACAGCGGAGAACTAGGACTCGCAACCTAGACCCTTATCAGAAATGCCCATGCAAAATCAGGTAAGGATTAAAGTCTAAATCAATCTGAGTTTATCTCAATATACGGGCTGGTGAGGCGATCGCCCACCCCAAACCCACGGCTTTAAGCCAAGATATCAAACCCCACACCATCCTCAGAGGCAACCAGAAAGCACGAGATTGATTGAATTCGATAGATTGAGTGAATCCGACCTCTGCAACAACCGACGGGATTTTGATCAAAATTACGAAAATTTGCAAAGATCTCTCACAAAGATCTGTGAATATCGCCAGTTTATTTTTTAGCCCTCAGTTGAGCATGGCACTCAGTATAAACAAACTGCTTTAAAAGGAATCACAAAAATAATATTTTAGGGATGAGTCATGCCGCATCTGGGGTTATTCCTAGTGGATTTGTCTTTTTGCCTTGGGACGGTAGGCTTGGGTGATGAGAAAGGCTAGGGTGCCTGCAATCAGCCCCCAAAACGCTGACCCAATGCCAAAGAGGGTGACCCCTGATGCGGTGACTAAAAAGGTGATGAGTGCGGGTTCGCGCTCGGTTTCTGGGTTGAGGGCGATGGCTAAGCCGTTGCCGATGGTGCTGAGGAGGGCAAGACCGGCGATCGCCAATACCAATTCCTGTGGGAAGGCGGCAAAGACGGCTCCAACGGTTGCACCAAACAAGCCCACCAGCACATAAAATACCCCAGCGGCGATCGCTGCTACATAGCGCTTATCGGGGTCTTCGTGGGCTTCGCGCCCCATGCAGATCGCGGCGGTAATGGCAGCTAAATTGAGGGCAAACCCGCCAAAGGGAGCCAAGACGAGGGTGGCGGCTCCCGTCCAGCCAATCAGCGGCGAGATGGGTACTGTTGTATAGCCCGATGCCCGAATCACCGCAACCCCTGGCACATTTTGCGAGGCCATCGTGACGATGAACAGCGGCAGCGCCACCCCGACGATGGCTCCCAAGGAAAACTGAGGCGCAACAAACACGGGCTGGGCGAGTTCGAGCTGTACCGTGTCGAGTTGCAACAGCCCCTGCACGCCAGCGATCAAAAGACCTAGCACTAGCGCCAGCACCACGGCATAGCGGGGCATGATGCGCCGCCCCAGCAAGTACATACAAAACATGGCGAAGGCCATCACAAACTGGGTCTGCATCGCCACAAATGCGTCCATCCCAAACCGCAGCAATACCCCGGCCAGCATCCCCGAGGCTAACGATAGGGGAATACGATTCATCATCCGCTCAAATAAGCCCGTGAAGCCACATAGGGTAATCAGCAAGGCAGAGACCAAAAACGCCCCGACCGCTTCGGCCATAGGAACTCCGGCGGCGGTGGTGATCAGCATGGCCGCGCCGGGGGTAGACCAGGCTGTCACAATGGGCACCCGATAGCGGAGGGAGAGGGCGATGCTGGTGATCCCCATGCCGAGGCCGAGGGCCCACATCCAAGAGGCAATTTCTGCTGGGGAGGCGTTGAGGGCTTGGGCGGCTTGAAAAATAATGACGGCAGAACTGGTAAACCCGACTAATACGGTGACAAAACCTGCGATCGCCGCAGATAGCGAAAAATCTTTGAGGAAGCTCATGGTTGCATCAGAAAATCGACCTTTTGCCCTGGGCACCCGGTCAGAACTCTATCTAGCCTAGGCGGTTTCTCCGGCGTGGGCTTGGACAAAATTGCAAGCAGACCCTTCCAAAAACTTAAGGCCAGTTTCTCCCACCTGATTGCTTCTAGGAATAGCATTCCTGTCAATGTAGCTGGGCGATCGCACGACTGTCTGCCCACGGCCCAGGCAGTTGCGTGGATCTCGATTGCGTGGATCTCGATGCAGTGGATCTCGATGCGGCGGATCTCGAACACAGGGGTTATCAGGCATTAGATTTAGAATAGATTGCGCTAGAGTTCAGGGAATTGGGGAGAAAGAGGATAGCCCCAGCTTTTTGGAACGCAGCCGTTTGAGTGCGTAATACTAACGATAGGTGAGGGTGTAGGGAGACCGTCCCGCCTCAATCCGGTACTTAAACCGTAACTGCCTAACATAGGCGCAGAATAGCTGAAAAAAGGGTCAGAACTGTAGTAATGTTTTGCCATGAATCTAGAGGAAGCGCTCCAACGAACAGCAGAGCTAGAGGCCGAGAATCAAGCCTTACGGAGTCGGTTGGCCGAGATCGAGCGCCGACTGGGTCTCGATAGCCAGACCCGTTCAAAGCCCCCCTCAGGTGAAGGATTTGGCAAAGCGTTGCGTCGTACCCAAAGCCTCAGAGGTAAAAGTAAGCGCGCGAATGGAGGGTAACTGGAATATGCGGGAGCGACCCTAGAGGCCGTGAGTGAACCAGAACACGTCGTGCTTCATCCGGTGGCGGATTATTGTCCTGAGTGTGGCGGTGATCTAAAGGAACAGCCTGTGAGCAAGTTAGTGAGCGAAGTGTTAAAGGATCTGTTCCATTGTTCCCTCAGCCCAGGCACCTTAGCCACGATTACAGACGCCTTCAGTGCTGCCCTCAGTGCTGCTCTCAGTGCCAGCAGCGAGCGCATCGCGGCGCGAGTGAAAGCGGCGAGTGTGAAGCATTTGGATGAAACAGGCTTATGGATTGTGGGCAAAACCCAGTGGTTGCATGGGGTCTCGACCCCAGCCGATACCTGGTATCGCACATCCCCTACCCGTAAGGAATTGAGCCAACTCTATGACATTGAAGGGGTGGTTGTGCATGACCATTGGAAATCCTATTTCCAACTCAACGGGGTGCGTCATAGCTTGTGCAATGCCCTTAGCACCTTTGAGCAAGAAGGCTGGGCTAGCGCCATGGCTCGGATGCTGCACTTGGCCTGTCACCTGAAACATCGCTACGGGCAGGGCATTCCACCCCCCTACAAACCCGGTTATTCCTAGGCTGAAAACGGATTTAGCTCTGATTTATCTCTCTGAGTCTGCTGATTGCCAAGGTTGTCCCCCGTATTAATCGACATGCGATCCATCCATGCGATCCATTTAGAAATCAACTGAGCGATCAACCCATCAGGCTCGTGCTATCTGTTCGATAGTCTTAACTCGATAGTCTCAACTCGATAGTCTTAACTCGATAGTCTCAACTACACTTAGCCATCCATGGCCTTAGTTGCCTCAGTTGCAACTCGTTTACCGTATCCAGGTTTGCTCAATGCCCACCCAGCCCGAACCCCCTCAACTCCTCAAACAACGTCTGTTTTACCAAGGCCGCAAGTTTAACTTTGAGGTCAACCGCTTGCGGTTACCCAACGGAGCCGAAGGAGATTGGGAATGTGTGCGCCACCCCGGTGGTGCTGTGGCCGTCCCCATCACAGCAGACGGCAAACTCTTGCTGGTGCGCCAATATCGCTTTAGCGCCGGACGGCGGCTGATTGAATTTCCGGCTGGCACCGTAGAACCCGGAGAAAGCCCCTTAACCACCGCCCAGCGCGAAATTCAAGAAGAAACGGGTTACCAAGCCAGCCAGTGGGATCGCCTGGGGCAGTTTTATCTCGCCCCTGGCTACTCCGATGAGGTCATCTATGCCTACCTTGCGCAGGAGCTTCAGAGCCTCGATCATCCCCCAGCGCAAGACGATGACGAAGACATCGAAATCCTCTTTATGACCCCTGACGAGCTAGAGCAGGCCATCTTGATCGGAGAAGCCGTGGACGCAAAAACGATCGCCTGCTTGTTTCTGCTGCGATCTGTCTCAGCAAAATCTGGCTTGCCAAAATCTGGCGAATAGCCAACCTCAGCCCTTTAGCCCAGATATAGCGTCTAAAATTGAGATCGGCATGGGGGATCAGCGCCTATTTTTGTGGGCAACGGTGCTGAGGCCAGGGCATTCAACCCAAAGTAGGAATGTGGATGTTAAGACCGTGGCTAGATCGAGAAAACTGATAGGGATCAGGGTTTATGGCGGAGTTAGTTCTGTTTTGGCATCGGCGCGACTTGCGGCTTGCTGACAATGTAGGGTTGGCCAAGGCTCGGGAGCGATCGCCCCAGGTTGTTGGGGTTTTCTGCCTCGACCCCGCCATCCTCCAGCGCAATGATATGGCTCCGGCACGGGTCGCCTACCTAATCGGGTGCCTACAAGCCTTACAAAACCACTATAAGGAGGCAGGGAGCCAACTGCTGATCCTCCAAGATGATCCCGCTCAAGCCTTACCCCGCATGGCGATCGCCCTAGGGGCAACGGCTATTTATTGGAATCGAGATGTCGAACCCTATGGTCGAGAGCGCGATCGCACCGTTGCCGCTCACCTGCGGGAGGCTGGCATGGCCTATGAGGCTTTTTGGGATCAAATCTTGCACCATCCCAAGGAAATTGCCACGGGAGCCGGAACCCCCTACACGGTCTACAGTCCATTTTGGAAGAACTGGAGCCAACGGCCCAAGGCTGACCCTTACCCCGCGTTGACCGCTGCCCAGGGGCTAGAGGCCACACAACTCAAGACAGCACAAGACAATGGGGCGATCGCCCTTCCCACCGCCGCCGACCTAGGCTACTCCTGGGATCAACCCTTTATTTTGGAACCCGGTGAGGATGCCGCGCAGGAACGACTGATAGATTTTTGTGAGGGGGCGATCGCCACCTACCAAGAGCAGCGCAATCTGCCAGCCCTAGACGGCACCTCGACCCTCAGCCCTGCCCTCAAGTTTGGGGCGATCGGCATTCGCACGGTTTGGGCGGCCTCGGTGATGGCCAATCAGCAAACCCGCAGCGACGAAACCCGTGATAGCATCCGCACTTGGCAGCAAGAACTGGCCTGGCGCGAGTTTTATCAGCATGTCATGTATCACTTTCCGGCACTGGCCGAAGGCCCCTACCGCGACCCGTTCAAAGCATTCCCTTGGGACAATAACCCCAGCCACTTTGCCGCCTGGAGTGAAGGGCGCACGGGCTACCCAATTGTTGATGCAGCCATGCGCCAACTCAACGAAACCGGCTGGATGCACAATCGCTGCCGCATGATTGTAGCGAGTTTTTTGACCAAAGATTTGATCATTGATTGGCGCTGGGGCGAGACCTATTTTATGCAGCACTTAATAGATGGCGACCTCTCAGCCAACAATGGCGGCTGGCAATGGAGCGCATCCAGCGGCATGGATCCGAAGCCCCTACGCATCTTTAACCCCGCCAGCCAAGCCCAAAAGTTTGATGCCGATGCCGAGTATATTCGCCAGTGGGTACCCGAAATTCGCAGCCTCGATACGGAGGCTTTGGTGACAGGGAAAATCTCAACGGGCGATCGCCAAGCCTGCAACTATCCTGACCCGATTGTGGATCACAAGCGCCAACAGGCTTTGTTTAAAGCCCGCTACAGTGAGCAAAAGGCGATCGCCCACCCATCCTAACTCCCACACCAAAATCAACAAACTGACTATTTTTAAGGCAACTGCAACCTACGCGCCCGGAAATCCGGGTGATGCCGAAGCCGATAGATCGACGGTGAGGGTGTCACCATACACAGAAACGCGATCGCCCGCCATCAGCTTCCGCCCCCGCCGGGTCTCCTGCGCTCCATTCACGCGCACCTCCCCAGACTGGATCAACATCTTCGCTTCACCCCCCGTCTGCACCAACCCCGACCACTTAAGAAATTGATCTAACTTAATCGTCGTAGCTAAATTCTCTAAACCACTGTTCTCTAAATCAGTCTGCGCCATAGCTTCTAGCCACTCAAATTCTTCCAAAATTATGATGCGCGTCCGCATCTCAGTGCAAAAACAGTATCTCAGCCCAAAGCCGCTCAAGGTCGGCTAACCTAACAAGGTTCTCGGTCGCCCTTGCAGTGCCCCAAAGCATTCTGCCACTCCATCAGATGAGCGTACAGAAATCTCATTATAAGACTAAAAAATTCAGCCAACTGCTCCCCTGAGGAGGCTTAGCTCTTGTTCGTGCAGTGGATTGATGGACAACCCTGATGCTGAGTTTGAGGCTATCTATAACCGCCAACTTTTACCCTTTGTCGATTAACAAAAGTATTGCATCAGCAGACATCAAAGTCAGGGTTTGTCTCGTATAAGGCCACCTCAAACACCTCAGCAAAGGCTTGGGCGATCGCCCCTCGTACAATATCCATCTGTAGATCAGGCAGCCATTGCACGAGTCGTCCCACAGGTTTATCCGCAATCCCACAGGGCACAATCTGCTGAAACCCGGCCATATCGGGGCAAACATTCACAGCAAAACCATGCATCGTCATCCAACGGCTCACCTTAATGCCGATAGCCGCTACCTTGTAGCCCTCAACCCAGACCCCGGTGAGGCCGTCAATGCGCTCTCCTTGCAGCCCCAAGGGGGCGATCGCCCTGATCACCACTTCCTCCAATTGGCGCAGATACCAATGGAGATCTTGGCGATAATGGCGCAAATCTAAAATGGGGTAGCCCACCAACTGACCGGGGGTATGGTAAGTGACCTCGCCCCCCCGCTCAATCCGGTGTACAGGAACCCCACTAACCAGGGGATCAAATTTCAAAAACTCTAGGCTTGACCCTTGCCCCAAGGTGTAGGTGGAGGGGTGTTCGAGGAGGAGAAGACAATCTGGAAGCGCTGGGGTTTGCAGCTTCTGTTGGAGGCGCGATCGCTGCCACTGCCAGGCGCGTTCGTAATCGACCTGCCCCGCCCAAATCAGCTGACAAGGCCGCCGCCCTTCACTCTGATACGTATCATTACGATTTGCATCATCTTGTAAACCAGCATCCTCAGCATTGATCGTCATTATTAAGTTGCCATTTTTGAGTTGTCATTTTTGAGTCACTATTTTTACAACTGTCATTCATTGGGTCATTTTTATGAGTCAGATCTGCCATCTTTGCCCGTGGGCGAGAGACAGTTTTTTGGTAAGGGCGATCGCCTCATCCCCCGGTATGCCCCAAATTAGTAAACAAATCAATATCTAATCATTGGCCAAATGATTAACATTCAGCCAGACTTTCGAATTGTCCTAAACCCTTGTTCTAGGTGATGAGATTGGAGATTTTTAAGTATTTCTTTATGTTTGCAACAATTAGGTACTTTGGCGAGGTATAAATGACAGGGCGATCGCCTGAAAGCCTCATTCTCCGCAGCTTTACGAATAGCGTATTCTTAGTTTTATGCTACCTAATTTATTTTAAACTAACCAATTTAAAACTTTTCTGAAATCCTTGTAGGCAAATGATCCCCGTTGTCAAATCAAGAATTGTCACAGGATGCAAAACATTTTTAACGAGTAGGTTGTCTAGAATACAAAGTGCTACGGTAAGAATAGATCCACCATCTCAGGGAGGAGCTATATGAAGCTTGTTATCCAGGGCAAAAACATCGAAATTACCGACTCGATCCGCGAGTATGTTAGTCAAAAAATTGAGAAGGCCGTTCAACACTTTCAATCTATGACGACAGAAGTGGATGTCCATCTGTCGGTCGCCCGAAACCCTCGGATAGCCCCCAATCAAACTGCCGAAGTCACCATTTATGTGAATGGAGCAGTGGTGCGGGCCGAAGAAAGCAGTGAAACGTTGTATGCCAGCATCGACCTGGTAGCCGACAAAATTACTCGACAACTGCGGAAATATAAGGAGAAGCGTAACGTCCGAACCCCCGTGAAAACTTCAGAGATCCTCACAGAAGCGTCTGCCATCTCTGCCGGCACTGATGTATCTGAGGTACTCAACAACCGCACCCCCGAACTACCCGCAGAAGTGGTACGCACCAAGTACTTTGCCATGCCCCCGATGAGCGTTGATCAGGCGCTTGAACAACTCGATTTGGTGGGTCACGACTTCTTCGTTTTTCGGAACTCAGACACGGATGAGATCAACGTGATCTACGAACGAAATCACGGAGGATACGGTGTGATTCAACCCCGAAATGCAAACAGCAACGGGCACAAGGGAACTCATCAGAGCGCTCAGAATGGTACAAGTGCTAAGCACTCGGCAAATGTCTAGGAGATTCCTTGTCTTGTAGAGCTTGAATTTTTCAGCCCCCAAGAGGATGGTTCAAGACATTCCTAGAAGACATTCCTAGAAGATATTCCTAACAATGGCTATATCTAGAGCCTTTATCTAGGTATAGCCATTTTTTTGAAAACCTGAAAACTCCAGCATTTTGCGGCTTCCAGTCATACGTATTCTAAGCATTCAGGGCAACCCAAGCCTATCAAACAGGATTGCTATTTTCTGAATGGGGATTGTTCTAAACAGGGATTATTCTGAATGGAGATTGTTCTGAACAGGGAATGATTCCAAGAAATTGGCAGGTTCCAAGAGATTAGCAGAATCAATATCTGCGCTCGACTGGCGAGGGACATTCGCCTCTCCTCATTATTTTGAAGTTTTGATTTTGAAGTTTTGAGCGTCTAGATACTGCCTGTTTTGACAAGAATTTGCTTAGATAGAGGGAGCGTGCCCAGGTGGCGTTCACCGGATCGGCGTTCACTTAACGAGCTTTAACAGGACTGGATTGAAATGGATGAGTGGATGCAAACCGACCCCGAATCTACTCACACATCGGCTCCGACCCATGCACTCTATGCCTATGCGCTGCTGTGTCCAATGGCAGGGTTGGTGTTACCTGCCGGATTATCTGGGGATCTGAGTCTCGTTGGGACAGGGGCAGTACAGGCATTGGTAGAACCTGAGCTTAATCTTGAAACCTGGCAAACCGATGATGATCGGATGATGCAAGCCGTTTTGCACCATGACCAGGTGATTCGGGCAATGTTCGACCAGGTAGATGTGTTGCCTCTACGATTTGGGACGGGGTTTCGATCGACCCAGTCGCTCTCAGACCGTTTGCAGGTCAACGAAGCAGACTATTTAGCCGCTCTATCAGTTTTGGCAGGCAAGGCCGAATATATGGTGCGCTTTAGCCCTGTCGAGGTAATGGCTCCGGCGGTGTCCACCCAAACCGCTGGCAAAGATTACTTTTTGGCAAAGAAGCGTCAATACCAAATGCAAGTGGAGCAGCAGCAGCAGCAGCAAGCCGAGTGGGAGGCGATTCAAGGGGCGATCGCCCAACTCTACCCCCATCAATCGGCTCCTCCTCGGGATGAAACCCAGCGAATTTATATCCTGGGCGATCGCCCAGTCACTCCGACCCTAGAGCACCACTTCACCCGCTGGCAAAAACTCTGCCCCCATTGGCTGTTGACCCTAGAAGGCGGCTTTCCGCCTTACCATTTCGTGTAGGGTTCCACCAAAAAACTAATGTCAATCCTCAAAAGTAGCGCCGCGCTGAATCAGCTTTCGGCGTAAATCCCTAGAAATACCTCGATTATTGCTAAATCTAGAACCCGTTACCGTGACCCCATCCATACTGGTGTCAGAAAAATTGACGCGATACAGGAAAGCGCCCGATAAATCGGCTCCAAATAAATTGGCACCTTGCAAGTCAGCATTGCTCAGATTGGCTCGCCGAAAATTACAGGATGCAAGATTACTTTCTTGCAAACGAGCGCGGCAAAGGGCGGCTCCAGTGAGGTCAGAGTAGCGCAACTCGGCACAAAAACAATTAGCATCGCTCAAATCAGCCATTTTAAGGATGCTGTTAACGAGGCGAGCATTGGTTAAATTGACCCCCGTGAGATCGGCGTGGGTCAAATCTGCCCCTAGAAAAGTAGCACTAATGAGGGAGGCTGATCTCAAGCAGGCATTGGTTAAATCGGTGCCTGTGAAGTTAGCACTGCTTAGCTCTGCCCCAATTAGGCTCGCGCGGATGAGAAGCGCGTGGGATAAGTCAGCATTGGCAAGATCAGACTTATCCAGCACAACCCCCACAAGATTCTGCCCTGCATAACTGTCAAGGGGGCTAAGCCCTGCAAGACGGGTGAGTTCCAAAAAATCGTCTGTATCTGCAAAGACGACCCGGTTAAGAATTCTTACTAGCTCTTCAGACGATTCGCTACCAACTCTGCCAATCCGTCGTTGGATGAGTTCGATCATCCGCCTGAGAGATTTTTCATCGGACACACTTCAACCCGTCTGCTCTAAATGTACCCCTTGATTGGATTCCCAGGTGTTGAGCAGAGCTTCGACAACAGCACGCTTGTTGGGAGAAAGATTTCTGGAGAGGAGATCGCTCAGTTCTGGGTCAGCCTGTAAACTGGGTCGCTGTTGGCCGAGGGATGCTCCGTCAGATGAGGCATAGGATGCCCCGAGATGACTCTCAAAACGATCTGCGTGAAGCATATCAGAACCTTAGAACCCTAATCTACAAATGTTTACTTGGAAGCGATTACACTCCTCACGGATAACCGCAGCATAATGATGACCCCAGCATGGCATCTCAAAACCCTTTATCATAAAAACATATCTCTGCCTACCTAGGCCAAGAATCGACCCAAGATAGCGATGAGATGCCATCTCTAATTAAAAGTTAAAAGTCAGCCATATGCTGCAATCACCCCTAATGCTTCTAAAAGAGCATCCTAGAGGAGAAGCTATACCCGTCTTTTTATTATAATCCCCAGTTTCCGGTCAAAGAACACACTCTTGATGTGAAATTCATCAAGCCTTTTTAATCAAGATTTTTTGGATCAAGATTTTTAGGTGTATCCCATTACCGCAGGCTACAGATAGTCGGGGGATCAAGACTGGAAGACCTTTTCAGCTAATTCTGAGTTGGCCTTGACGGGTACAAATTATGGACGATTAGGAGCGATCGCCCCTAGCCGACTGAATTTTTGCAACTATAGCGCAGAATCTCTCTGAAGAACGGTAGTCTAGATTACCGTTCACCCTCAAGTCATCATTTCTTCAAACTGTTTGAAATGGGTTCAAACAGTAACGACGACGCAATCTGAATTTGGCCGAGGGGGGCAGGGGGGTAGCCGCTGATGGTGGGGATGACGCGGGGTAATTGAGCCAACCGAACGATGGTTTGTTGGGGAAACTGCTCG
>Ga0105044_10011002_pt1 | contig 12337 bp, 3 predicted proteins | sample MAT01_FD_78092 | JGI IMG/M metagenome (GOLD analysis project Ga0105044, IMG submission 78092) | Freshwater microbial communities from Lake Fryxell liftoff mats and glacier meltwater in Antarctica - MAT-01 | ecosystem: Environmental > Aquatic > Freshwater > Ice > Liftoff microbial mat | place...
CGCCATTGGAGTTGTAAACGCTGGCTTGCTCATTTCCGAAGAGGGTCGTGGTCCCTTGGTTGGAGATCGAGACGTTCGGGTTGATGATGCCACCTGTATTCAGGTAGGTGGCTCCAGAGGCAACTGTAAGCGCCGAAGTGCTCAGCGGAGTGACCGCATTGAGCGTGCCGCCGTTGACATTGGTGGGTCCGGTGTAGGAGTTGGTGCCCGAGAGGGTCAACAGACTTGGACCGTTCTTGTTGAGGGTGCCGGTTCCGCGGATCGTTCCGCTGAAGGCGCCGGAGAAGACGTTGAAGATGTTGGCGTTCAGATCCACGATGCCGTCCCCGTGGAGCTCGGTGGTGGTGAGGCTGGCGGCGTTGATCTCAACGAGGCCTGGGGCGTTGGCTCCGAGGGAGGCGAGCGTGGTGACCGTGTTGAGGTTGGCCGTTCCGGTGACCTCGAGGGTGGCGGCGCTGTTAAGCGTGCCGTTCGAGTTCAGGGTGCCGCCCGCGTTCACGGTGATGGCCGTGGCGGCGAAGGTGTCGCCGACGGCGTTACCTGCATTGAGGGTTCCGCTTGCGACGGTGATTCCGCTAGCGCCGGTGTTCGAGCTGTTGATGTTCACCGTGCCGTTGGTGGTCATCACACCGGCTCCGGTGTCTGCGTTGACGATGGAGCCGTTGTTCAGCGCGTAGGTGGCAGCCGTGAGGGTCGAGCCGTTGAGCGTGCCGGTGGAGGTGTAGCTTCCGACGGTGTCGGTTCCACCCAAGAACAGCGTGCCGTCGTTGTTGACCCGGGTGGTGTTGCCGATGAGGTTCGCGGCGGTGGTCGTGATGTTGGAGCCTGATTGGATATCGAGGTCGTTGGAGTTGAGTCCACCGATTGCGCTGACGGTGAATGTGCCGCCAGTGACGATGGTTTCACCCGTGCCGCTGATGTTTCCTGAGAAATTACCGCCGTTGGTCAATGTGAGGGTATTCGCACCGAGGATGACTGCGCCTGCTCCATTCAACTGGCCGATGGTTTCGTCGCCTCCAAGATCGAATGTTCCCGAGCCTGATGTATCGACGACCGCTGAGTTTTTGAGCTGCTCGGCATCCGAGGTTTTGAGGAAGGCTCCATTGGCGATGGTGATCGCAAGGGAGGCTAGATCACTTTGCAGCGAGAGTGTGCCTGCGTTGATGTTGGTCGCACCGGTGTAGGAGTTGGTGCCTGCGAGTGTCAGGGTGGATCCGCCCACTTTGATGAGGCCGCCTAGACCATCGATGGTTCCTGAGAACGTTCCGCTGGCTGCGGTGAGGGTATTGACACCGAGGTTGAGGGTTCCTGAGCCATTGAGCCCGGTGGTGACGAGGTTTCCACCATTGAGATTCACGATGCCAGAGGCCGGAGTGATACTGAGGCTTTGCACGGTAGAAGCACCGCCGACGTTCATGGTGCCGCCGACGACGACATTGGCGGTTGCTGCGAGAATGCCGTTGGATTGCAAGGTCGCTCCGGAATTCACACCGATGTTAGTCGCGGCAAAGGTTCCGGCTGCGGTGAGCGTGCCGGTTTGGACGTTGATCGCATTCGCGTCGGTGGTCGTGTTGTTGATGCTGACCGATCCGTTCGAGTTGACGATGCCGGTGCCGAGGTTGGCGGTGACATCCGATCCATCGTTCAGGTTGTAGGTGGAAGCGGTGAGCTTTCCGGCTCCATCGAGGAGGCCGTTGTTCGCTCCGGGTCCGCCGGAGGTGTAGGTGGTGATGGTTTCAGCGGCTTCCACCGTGACCCAGCCGTTGTTGGTGAGCGTCGCACCATTGTTGAGGTTGCCCCCGCTGGTGGTGAGAAGCGCGCCGCTGGCGACGTTGAGGTTCTGGGATGCGAGGGCCGCATTGAGATCAAGCGTTCCGCCGTTGACCAGGGTCGTGCCGGTGTAGGCGCTGGCCGCATTGATGGCGAGCAGGCCTGCGCTGTTCTTGGTGAGGCCGCCGTTGCCATTGATGGAACCAGCGAAGGCTCCGTTCTGCGCGGTAACGGTGTTCGCACCCGCGTTGATCGCGGCGGAACCATTGAGGGTTGTGACTGTGAGTGCACCTGCTGCGTTGACCGTGCCGGAACCTGTGAGGGTTGCGATGGTTTCCGCTCCGCCGAGTCCGACGGTGCCGTCTGCGGTGACGGTCGCGGTGTTCCCAAGCTGCTCGGTACCGGAGGTGGTGAGCGTTGCGCCGGCAGCGACGTTGACGGTGCTGGAGCCATTGATGTTGCTTTGAAGGGCGAGCGTGCCGTCGTTCACATTGGTGTCACCGGTGTAGAAGTTGGTGCCCGCAAGGGTGAGGCCGAAGCCTGCTCCTGCCTTGGTGAGGCCACCGGTGCCATTGATGGTGCCGGTGTAGGTGCCTTGGGTGGCGGTGATGGTGTTGCCCACGAGGTTGAGGGTTCCCGCACCGTTGAGTCCGCCGGTGGCGAGGTTGCCACCGTTGAGGGTGACGGATCCTCCGGCGAGGTTGCTCAGGTTGGCGAGCGTGCTGTTCCCACCGGTGAAGTTGGTGGTTCCGCTGTTGGTGACGGTTGCAACGGCTGCAAGCACGTCGGCTGCGTTAAGCGTTCCGAGGGTGGAGACGTTGATGTTGGTGGCCGAAAGCGTTCCGGCAGCATTGAAGGTGCCTCCGTTCTGGATGTCCAGGATGGTGGAACCGAGGCTGCTGGCAGCACCCATGGTGAGGGTGCCGCTGTTGACGGTGGTCTTGCCGGCGAGGCCGCTGTTGTCACCGTTGAGGGCAAGGATGCCGCCGCCGGTCTTGAACAGCTCGCCACCTGCGCCGACGAGGTTACCGTCGAATGTGCCGCTTTTTGCAGTAAGGGTGTTTGCGCCGAATGTGACGACACCGGTATTGGCACCAGCGAGAACGATGGTGGTGATATCGCCGGTCGCGTTCACCGCACCGTCCGCCGTGAGGCTGGTGGTGTTGATGCCAACCGTGTTGAGCGTTCCACCTGCGTTGACGGTGATCGAGTTCCCGGTGGTGGTGAGGCTGCCGGCCACTGTTACCGTGCCAGCGGTGGTGAGTGAGCCGATTGTCTCACTTCCGCCGAGGGTGGCGATGCCGGTGGCGGCTACGTTGAGGCTTGAGGCGTCGCCGAGTTTTTCCGAACCGGTTGTGGTGAGGGTCGCACCAGCTTGAACCTGGACGGTCGTGGAGTTGTTGATGGAACCGGCGATGGTGAGGGTTCCGCCGTTGACGATGGTCGGTCCTGCATAGGTGTTGGTTCCGCCGAGGGTGGTGTTGCCCGCAGCGTTGGTGATGCCGCTTCCGCCGCTGATCGTGCCATTCAGGGCGAGCGTATTGGTGGAGGTGCCGGTCGTCAGCACGCTGTTGAGGACGAAAGCGTTTCCGAGGGAAACGTTGCCGCTGCCGTCAAGGTTGGTCGCCGCATCGACGGTGACTTGGCTGCCGCTGAACGACTGGTTGTTTCCTACGATGACATTGCCACCGTTGAGGGTGGTATTGCCGGAGTAGAAGTTCTGAACCTGGAGACTCACCGTGTTGGTGAGGTTCGCCGTGTTTCCGAGAAGCACGTCGGCGACGGTGGACTGGATCGGGCCGGCGACGGTGACCGTCCCGGCATCGGTGTTGAGACCGTTGATGTTAACCGTTTGGCCGGGGTTGCTGAAGATTCCGCCCTGGAGGATGATGTTACCTAGGGTGGAGCCGATCCGAGCCGAGTAAGGGCCGGGGACACTGCTGAACGGAAGCGCTCCGTCGAAGCGGATGCGGATTGCGGAGCCGACGGTGTTGGTTCCGGACTCGTTGTTCAGGATGCCGTCGTTGACGATGGTCAGGCGCTCATTGATGAGGACTCCGCCGGAGAGCGAGAGCTTGCCTGGGGTGGCGAGGGCGGTCGGGGTGAACGGATCGTTGAAGCGGCCCCAGATGAAGGTGGCTTGGCTGTCGTGACTGTTGATGTTGGTGCCCAGGGAGGCGGGGTTGCTCACCATGAGCTCGGTTCCGGTGATGTGGATGTTGCCGAGGGTGTTGACCGCGCCGTTGAGCTCGAGGGTGCCCGTGCCGGTGATGAGGAGGTCGCCGGTGGTGTTGAGGGTGCCATCGAAGATGGTGTTGACGGATTGGTTGATGGTGACGTGGTCAAACGCGCCGAGATTGGTACCGCCATTGGCAAGGACACCCGGGTTCGTCCCACCGGAGGGAGCAGGAGACTGGCCGAGGTTGATGGTTCCCGTCTGGCCACCGGTTGCATTGCCAAGGCCGGAGAGCACAAGGTTCGTGATTCCGGGGGCTGGAACGCCGCCAGGACCGAAGGTCGGGGAGACACCGCTGAAGCCTGCGCCGTGCACAGAGAGGGTGCCGCTGGTTGCATCGAGAATGCCGCTGATGGTTACGGTCTGGCCAACATTGGCAAAGCTATTGTCGTTGTCATCACGTGCGTCGATGACAAGCGTACCAGTTCCGCTCTGGGTGAGGGTGTTGCTCGCCGAGAGAAAGCTCAGGTCATCCCTGTCGATGCGGGCGAAAAGTCCGCCGCTGACTTCGACGTTGCCTGTCGGGCCGTTGACCTGGAAGTCACGGTTTCCAAAATTCACATTGTTGTTCACGATGCGAAGGGTCGGAGTCTGGAGGGCACTACCGTCGAACGAGACGGCTTGCAGGGCTGCTCCTGATTGGCTTCCGAGGTTATTGTCGTCGTCCACGATGACGACTCCGTCCACGATGGAATTGCCGGTCGCCTGACCGCTGCCTCCGGTGTTTACATAATTGTTATTTACCCCGCTGAGATCGATTTCGCCGACACCCGTCTTCTTGATTGCCTCGACGTTATTGGAGATTACAGAGTTAAGGTTGAAATTGCCAGCTCCAGCAAAGGTCAGCACATCCTGACCTCCCACAACGCTGGAAGTCACGCCGCCGTTGAGGTTGAGCGTGCCGGACGCCGAGTTGATGGTGGCCGGGTTACCTGTCATGGTGATCAGGCCGGTGAGGGTGTTGTTGCCGGTGCTGTCAATCGCGCCTGCGAACCCCGTTGCGCCTGATCCGGTAATCGTGAAGAGCTCTGCGGTGGTGAAACCGCCCTGAAGGGCGGCGGTCGCTCCGCTGGCGACGACGGTTTGGTTGAGGGCACCGGTGGCTCCGAGTGCGGTGTTGGTGGTGGCGACGATCGCGCCTGCCGTGATGTTGGTGACACCGGTATAGGTGTTCGCACCGCTGAGTGTGAGGGCACCTGTCCCGGCCTTGTTGAGACCGGCCGAGCCGCTGATCGCGCCTGCGAAAGTGGTGCTGGTGCTCTGATCGACGGTGAGGGTGTTGGCGTTGGAAATGATGGTGGTGCCGGCGCTGCCGGTGAGGGCACCAATGGTCTCACCAGTGGTCAAGGCAAGCGAGGCTGCGCCGGTGAGATTGACCGCAGCAGTGTTGGTCACGGCGGATCCCCCGGCGAGCGTGGTTGTGCCGCTGTTGATGTCGAATGAACCCGTGAACGTATTGATGCCGGAGAGGTTCAAGTCGGAATTGGTGGTCACCGTGCCGATGTTGGAGCCGATGTTGCCGGAGATGGTGACTGTGCCACCGCCCGCGCCGCTGAAGAGAAGGGCTTGGCTGGCGGCCGCGCCGTTGATGGAAGATGCGATGGAGAGAGTATCTGCGGAGCCTGCGGCGATGTTCCCGGCTCCGGTGATGGAGATGGCTCCACCGGTGAGGTTCCAGTTGGCTACGCCAGGGGAAGAAGCGATGATACCGCTAACTTGCTGCGTGCCTACGAGCGTAACGGTGCCGCCGACGACTTGTTGGAAGTTTGCGACGGAACCAGAGCCCCACACCTGATCCGTTCCCGCGAGGTTGGCGAGATTATCCCAATCAAGATCCGTGGCATTCCAGATTCCACTTGGGGAAACATCGGGGGCCTTGGGATCCCAGAAAAGATCCTGCGCTTGGATCTGCTGGCCGACGAGGGTGATCATTGAAGCTCCGAGGAGAAGCTGGGTTGAACCAAAGCGGCGGGACTGTTTCTTGCCGGCACGAAGGACGGACGCGAGGATACACGATCTCTTAAGTTTCATGGGGGGTGGGGGGAGTTAGAGAGTTAGAGCGGTGATGCAACCTAACTGCTATGAATGTCTGATTACCTTACCGACCACAGACCGGCAAGAAAAATTTTGAAATTTCGAATGAAATTTTCGAGAGCCGGTGCGCGATCTTTAAAATTGATGTGACAAGCACCTTAATTTCCTGAGCCAAAGCACGTTCCGACCTCGGGAAATCGCAATTTCGCTAGATTTTAAAAAACAAGAATTCGGGCATTAGAAAAATCATCCTCCCCGTTAGCAAGCACACGTCTAGCAAGGACCGCCTCGCAAGCCATACGAAATCAGGGATTCCGGGTATTCCAATCTTGCTGGAAATCAAAACAAACTCTTGCGCACACCCTGAAAATTTCAAATTCTCGGAGATCAGGATTTATTGAAATTTCGCCCATAGACCCTGCTAACCAATCTTCCCCCGCCCTATGTAAACCATGAAACCAAAATTCCGGCGTTTAATCAGCAACGCCCTTCCGGCGCTCATCATCGTTCCAGCACTAATTACCGTGGCACCAGCGGCTGTGTTAAGTGTAAATGATTCAGGCAGTATTAATATCCTCTCTGGATACACCGGGGCAGATTCCATCGCCGCAGATGGTGGCTCTAACCCAACGGCCCCCCTTACCGTCACGATTGCCAAAACCGCCATTTTAACAGGACATGTCGGCTTCCAAGACGGCATTCGCGTTAGGATCGGCGGCTACACCATCGACAACTTCGGCTCTCTAAGCGCCGATTTCCGGGATGGAATCCGCTTCCAGAAAGATGACAGCACGGTTAAAAACTCGGGTTCCATTTCAGGTCTATGACGAAACCTTCGATGAGACAGTTGCGGCCGGTGAAATCACGGGCGGAGACCATGGGATCAACGCAGGCACCAACCTCGATTTGACCAACGCTTTCAATGGCAAAATTCGAGGAAACGCCAGCGACGGGGTGAAGGCCTTGGCAACAGCGAAGATCGTTAACCGAGGTGAAATTTTCGGCTCCGACAACGGAATCAACATCCAGGGTATGATCACGGTAGGTCTGTCCACCCTTGATGATGACTTGGAGACAGTTCCGGCACCAACCACCATCGACAATTACGGCAGCATTATAGGCGAAGAGGGCTCTGGGATTGATGGCTCCTCAATGAGTGAATCCATTCACAACTGGGGGATGATCGAAGGTGATCAGACCGCAATGGCTCTCAAAGATGGAAGCGATTCCATTGTTTTACATCAAGGATCAGCCATCATGGGCGACATCGATGGTGGCAATGGAACTGACACGCTGACGTTCATGAATGGGGCTGGTTTCTTCCTCGACGAAGACAGCAACGTGGTGAGAGGCAGCGTTTTCAATATGGAAACGATCACTAAAAATGGTTACGGCACTGCGTTTATCGGGGAGATATCTTCCCCGCCCGGAGATTGGTCCGAACCATTTTTGGTGAGCGAAATTCTTCCTGACTCGTCGGTAATCGTCGAAGCTAACAACATCTTTATAAACAGCGGTGCTCTTTACATCAACGGTCATGTAAGTCCCACCTCGGATTGGAACAACAATCTCAGGGTTCCAATTGAGGAACTTACGACAACCTCAATCACCGTCGAGGGTGGGGAAATTGGCGGAACCAACGGTTTTTCTTTTGAAATGGGACCGCTTGATAGTTCGGCACGAAGCCTAATTTGGGACGGTCCGCAGGGATGGCAGGCAAATATCACCCTCCGCAATGGCGGTGGCATCAGCGCGGGTTCTGAGCCTCAGGACTTATCGCCTGAATTTGGCGGATTGCCTCCTTTCGTGTTTTTAGAAGAATCCGAAGCCACCTTTAGCACTCCGTCAATCGGACTGTTGATGATCGCTGGCGATATCACTCATGAAATCGGCGGATCGTTCCTCAAAAATACTGATCTCGCTTTCCCTGAATCATCGCCAACCTACATCCGGGTGGATATCAATCCCGGCACTGAGATCTCAGAAGGCTACAACAGTGATTTGATCGTCCAAACTGGCGAAAATAGCATCTATGACATGAGCGGTGCCGAGGTCTGGATCGCCCCGACCCACGAAAGCGCGGCCTTGACCAACGGGTTTTACACCATCATCGACAGCCAGCGAAACATTGTTGGATTTGATCCAGAGACAACGAAAATAGGTGTGGTCGTCAAGAACGAGTCGGTCCCGACAGACGGAGGAATGGCGTTTCGATCTGAGATGGAGGCTCCAACAAGTTACGTTTCTTACGATACGATCCTTGGAAATTACTTTTCCAAGCTCCACTTGGCAAATCCTGAATCCGACGGTATGCATACGATACGATTGCGAAGTGGAGTCGGAGCGTTCGGCTTGGCACCGAGTGGACTTGGCACGGATCTGGTGCTGGAAATTGATTACAATTTCTCAGATCTCCCGGGGCTTACCAAAAATCAGTCAGCCTTTGGCGAAGCGCTCGATGAGTTCATCGAAGAACCAGGAGCGTATGCGGACGAGGCATTAAATGATCTTTTACAAGATGTTGTAAATGTGGATCTTCCGACGGCGCAAGCGGCTTTGGCAACGCTTGACCCCAGCAGTTCGTTTGGGGTGGTGCAGTCGGTGGTGAACAGCAACTACCGCCTCCATCGCCTGACTCAAAACCACCTCGCCGCAGTCCGTGGTGGCTCCCAGACGTCAAGCGAGGTCGGAGCGTCCTCCAAGGATGCCAAGGGCGGAATGACCGCTGGAGCTGTCACCAGCACGACCACCGGCCGTGGCAATGTTTGGGGAACCATGTCTTACGACAACCAGGACTTCGACGGTGATTTGAGCGAAGCCGACTTCGACGGTGATACCGGCTCATTCACCGCAGGGGTGGACTGGTTGGTCGCGCCGCAGCTCATCCTTGGCTTGGTGTTTGATGGTTCCAAATCCGATTTGGATAGCGACGGCTCCAACAGCACCGATATCGACAGCTTCCGCGCCGCCGTTTACGGCACTTGGGGCGGGGCGATGGGCTTCTACTCCGACTTCCTCGTCGGCTACGGAGACCATGACCTCGACAACACCAAGAGCTGCGCCCTCTTTGGAAGTCTTTCCAGCAGCACGGATGCGAGCAGCTTGCAAGCCATGTGGACCGCCGGATACACCATGGGCGACGATCAAATCAAACACGGCCCCTTCGCCGGATTTGAATATCAACGGGCCGATGTCGATGGCTACACCCAAAAAGGGCTGATCCCGATCTCGGTGGATGACTACGATGTGGATTCCTTCCGCGGCCTCATTGGCTACCGGGTGGATGTAAATCTCGGGAAATTCAGCCCCTACGCCGCTGTCGCCTACGCCCACGAGTTCCAAGATGGCTCGAACAGGGCGAATGCAAGTGTCGGCGGCGTGCCCTTCACGGTCGCAGGGGCGGAACAGAGTTCTGCATTCCTCATCAGCGTCGGCACCGGTTACGCCCTTACCCAGGCTCTCACCCTGGACCTAGGCTATCGTGGTGAACTCGCCATCGACGATGGAATCACCAGCCATGGTGCCTCGCTCGGCCTGAACTACTCGTTCTGATTCGTTTTTAACGAAGAAATCCGACTCACGGAAACCTCCGCCCACATCCAAGGGGGCGGAGGTTTCTTATGCCGCCTCGGCGATGATCAACACTTCCGCAAACGGCAACTCAGCCAGCATCCCGAAGGCGGCATTCCGAGTGAGTCGCGCCCGCGTGGCTGCCGGGCTGGCCATGCCACATAGAAATCGAGCAAGTTGGCGCGGAGTCTTGAGCGCAGCATGTTTTTCATTCATCAGGGTTCGCACCGCAGCGATCTCTTCGTCGCTAACTCGCCGGAATTTCGGGCGTTTGATCACTTTTGGCGCGATGCCCCGGCAACGGTCGCAGTGACCACACGGAGTCTTCAAAACCTCACCAAAGTGCTTGGTGAGATAGCCTGTTAGGCAACCCCGGTAGGCGGATAAACCGAGAACCTGGCGCAGTCGTGCCAAATCGGCCACCTCGCGGGATTGGAATTTTTCAACCAGCGAATTCGTTAGATCACTCAGATCACCGGGATCTTTTTTGAGTTTGTAGCCCTGCCGCACGCCCCAGACGCTGAGCATGATGTCACCTGCCGCCTGGAGTCCGTTGATGGTGCTGACGAGTTTCTCTCGGGAGCAACCGATTTTTTCTGATAGGGAAGTCGGATAGAGATAAAGCCACCAGCGTTTCATCTCGCCTAGGTCGAGGATCTGCTGGATCAGTTTCCGCTCCTTGGGAGCACGGCCAGCGAGGATATTTTCGGGTTTTTGAAGTAGTTTCAGCCGGTAAGTCGAGTAAAACGCGCCGGTGGCTTCGATGATCCCGGCGATTTCCAAGTAAGTCACCACCGTGGCGACGACGCTCGGGCGGATGTCGCAAACGGTGGAGAGTTCATAAGGAGAGAAATCAAATACCGGGCCTAGGCGGAGCACGCGGTCGATTAGATTTCCCAGGCCACGCGGCGATGGGGCATCGGAATAGATGAAATTTTCGAGAACGGTGAGATCGTCGCCGCAGGCAAGCATTTCGCAGCGGGCGTATTCTCCATCGCGCCCGGCGCGACCGATTTCCTGGGTGTGATTTTCAAGGCTTTTCGGGAGATTGTAGTGAAAGACGGCGCGGATATTGGATTTATCGATGCCCATCCCGAATGCGATGGTCGCCACGATGACCTTTGTTTCGTCCACCATGAAACGATTCTGCGCGTCTGCACGGAATTCGGCAGGCAGCCCCGCATGATAGGCCCGGGCGGAAACGCCGTTTTTCGCCAGAAACGTCGCCACTTCCTCCGCAGTCTCCTGGCGTGTCACGTAAACCACCGCAGCCCCATCCACCGCACGGAGCTTCTTCAAAAGGAGTGGTTTCCGCTCGCCGTTGGTGCATGGAGTCACCCGCAGATCCAAGTTGGGCCGATGAAAACTCAACTGGATGTGATCCGCCACCGCAATTCGGAAAGCCTTGCGAATGTCTCGCGCCACCTTGGGCGTGGCGGTGGCCGTCAAACACAAAACCCGCGAGACCTTCAGACGACGACAGATTTTCGCCAATTTGAGGTAGTCGGGACGAAAATTATGCCCCCACTCCGAGATACAATGCGCCTCGTCGATTGCAACGAGTGTTATAAACAAACGTTTTAATCGGTTCATAAACACTTCATTTGCAAAGCGTTCTGGGGCGACATAGAGCAACTTGAGAGATCCTGCATCCAGCCGGTCATAAACATCGCGCAATTGATCGGCGTCAAGGGTTGAGTCGAGCCTTGCAGCGGCAATTCCCCGTTTTGTCAGTGCTTCCACCTGGTCCCTCATCAGGGCGATGAGTGGCGAGACTACCAAAGTGAGTCCATCCAGCAGCACGGCCGGCAACTGGTAGCAAAGCGACTTCCCCCCCCCTGTCGGAAAAACCGCAAGGGCGGCACGGCCTTCGATGAGAGCCCGCACCACCGGTTCCTGCCCATCCCGAAAATCGTCATGGCCGAATTGAGCGCGAAGGATGGGAAGCACGGAAGTTACTCTTCGTTTCCCCCCCCGGACTGGCAAGTGCGAAGCGTGCTTGTTTTAAAAGCGACATTTCAGGCAAATTTTCACAAATTTGATTTTTTTGAATCTTTTCTCTTGCCATGGGGGCCGTCGTGGGATATCCCTCGTGCGTCGCAAGACAAGGCGGTCCGACTGAGATGCCTCCCGGGTTAATGGGTTTTCCTAGGAGTGATGATCAGTCGGGCCGCTTCTTTTTCATCCAACGCCCTCGATGGAAGTGCTTAAATCCAGAAATTCTAATTTCCTGATGAGCCGTTCGTTTGATACATCTCCGCCATGAAGTTGATACGTTTTGGTGAAGAAGGTCGTGAGGAACCTGGAATTCTTTTACCCGATGGGCGGCGAATCGATGCGAGCGGCGAATTCGCCGACTACGACGAGGGATTTTTTGCGATGGGTGGACTGGAATCGCTGACCGAGTGGATCGCCGATGGCTGCCCTGGAGGCTGCGAAGTGGATCCTTTGGCGAGGCTTGGCCCCCCCCTGAACCGACCGTCCAAGCTGGTCTGCATTGGAAAAAATTATTTGGACCATGCCAAGGAACTCGACGAAGGCATCCCTTCCGAACCCGCGATTTTCATGAAAGCGACAAGCGCGTGGAGCGGTCCGACGGATGACGTCATCATTCCCCGGGGTTCTACCAAGCTAGACTATGAAGTCGAACTCGCCGTGGTGATCGGGCGCACCGCAGCTTATGTGGATGAGCGGGAAGCCATGGATTACATCGCCGGGTATTCGACA
>Ga0105044_10011004_pt1 | contig 12337 bp, 9 predicted proteins | sample MAT01_FD_78092 | JGI IMG/M metagenome (GOLD analysis project Ga0105044, IMG submission 78092) | Freshwater microbial communities from Lake Fryxell liftoff mats and glacier meltwater in Antarctica - MAT-01 | ecosystem: Environmental > Aquatic > Freshwater > Ice > Liftoff microbial mat | place...
AGCTAGATATCTTATTGATTTTGTCATCCTTGCTCATCTCGGTCATCTCCTCCACCAGCAGCAAAGCTTCGGAGATATTGCCCCCAACTAGCAATTCCCTAAGCTCTAACAGCTCTTCCATTCTTTTAACCCTCTAGCTCCAGTTTGTTTGATTTTCTCTATACCTAGGGAAAATAACGATAAATTTCTTTCCGATGGAGGATACGAACAAAAGCAACAACGCCATCTTCTAAAAATAAACCGACTCGATAATCACCTACTCTAATACGATAAAAGCCTTCATTTCCCTAAATTGCTTTAACGCTGCGGATATCTGGTAGATTATTTGCTGCCTCTATCTCTTCAACAGCTTGCTGAATGCGTTTGAAAATCTTTCGATCTTTGAGGTTTTTTAGGTCTTGCCGAAAAGTTTTGCGGAACTCAACTTGTATAATTACTACTCAAACAACTCAAATATTTCATCACGAGAGACATTTTCACTATCTTTTCCCTCAGCGATCGCCCGGGCCATAGCCGCATCTTCCATCACTTCATAAACTAGCTCGACTAACCATCCCCGCTCTTGGATCAGCAACTCATGGAGTAATTCCTTAAGCAAAGGCTTTAACTCTTCTGCTTGTACATCTAGCATAATCACGACCTAATTAACCTAATTAATAATTTGCTTAGTTAAAATAGTTTTTTCTAAAGCAATCAAATACTTACCCGTTATTTTAGCCCCGCTTGTCGAATACTTGATCTTCTGAAATTAGAGCGATCGCTTGTTCAATGATGGCAGTGAGATCGATCATGGCTGAAAGTTGTGTCACCGAATAGGAACCACCAAAGGCTTCTGCGGCTGCGCTAGATAGGGCTACTCGATAGGCATCCTCGATCGCTTCCTGCAACTCCTCGATCGTCAAATAACTTCCCCCTGCTTTGCGGCGGCGATTCGTTTTCTGAATTTCATACACCGCATTGTCAACAGAAGCATCCCATGATCGGGTTGTTCTGCCTTCTGCTTGACGTTTGATTAAATGTAGTAGGAGAACTTTGGCAAAGCTAGATATCTTATTGATCTTGTCATCCTTGCTCATCTCGGTCATCTCCTCCACCAGTAGCAAAGCCTCGGAGATATGGCCATCCATCAGTAATGTCCGTAGTTCTAGCAATTCTTCCATAGTCCCATCTCCCAACTTTGTAGCCTAATTAGTATAGTATTTTGCTTGATCTTAACAACCCCATTTGCTAGTAACCTCACGTTGCACCATAACCAAAATACAAAATTTCTCAAGGGGGAGTTTTCTGCTTGGGGATACTCTGGATCATCGGTTTTCTATTCTCTTTGCCAATTGTTGTTAAGATAAGTTGAAGGACAGAAAATATTGTCAATATCAAAAGGCTTAAAAAAAGGCTTAAAAAGCGTTTCTGTTTTATCTTTGATTATTTTTAGCTATACTAGGCTCCCCTTGGCTCTATGAAACTCGCTGGCATCCTCCGGGTATTGGCTCGATCGCCCCTTACTCAAGAATTAATTAAAACCCTCCAACAAAAGCAATCCCTCCACCTCAATGGGCTGCCGAGATTTCCCAAGGGGTTGGTTGCTAGTGCGTTGGCGTTAGCCTCCCGACAGGGAATCGCCCGAACAGCAGGGAAAAACCTGTTAGTAGTCTGCGCCACCCTCGAAGAAGCCAGTCGCTGGGCTGCCCAACTAGAAATTATGGGTTGGCAGAGTGTGAATTTTTACCCGACCTTGGAAGTTTCTCCCTACGATGGTTTGACTGACGGTGCAACTGATACTTTGGTGACGGGATCGGAAACTACTTGGGGACAATTGCAAATTTTGGCAGATTTAGTCACTACCCAGAATTTAACCGGGCGGGCGATCGTCACCACCACCAATGCTCTCCAGCCCCATTTACCCTCACCGACAGAGTTTCAACCCCACTGCATCCAGCTAACTCAGGGACTAACCGAAGATTTAGCGCACCTAGATCAGAAACTAGCAGAATTGGGTTACAGCCGGGTTCCCCTAGTGGAAGGAGAAGGGCAGTTTAGTCGGCGGGGGGATATTTTGGATGTGTTCCCTGTGGCGGCGGAGTTGCCTGTGCGGTTGGAATGGTTTGGAGATCAACTAGAACAACTCAAGGAATTTGATCCGGCAACCCAGAGATCCCTAGATAAAATTACGACCCTGACCCTGACCCCAACTAGTTTTCAGCATTGGTTCTCAGGAGATGAGACGGAAACTAGAGCTAATCCGGGGGAATTAGTATCCTTGTTGTCCTATCTGCCAGAAAATACCCTGGTGGCGATCGATGAACTAGACCAGTGCCTTGCCCATAGTAATAAGGCTTGGGAGTATGCAGAAACCCAGTGGCAGCAGTTATCCTCAGAAAATCTAGAAGAAAATCTAGAGGGAAATCCAGAACGGCAGCAACTCCATTTCCGGTTTGAGCAGGTGCTGGCTCAGGCAGATAACTTCTGGCATTTGTATTTATCAGAACTGGTGGAAACTCTCCCAGAAACCTCGATCGCCACCGTGAACCTTGCTAGCCGTAGGATTCCCACCCTGCCCCATCAGTTTGCCAAACTTGCGGAAATGATTCGCCAAGAACTTGCTCGACCCTCTACAACTTTTCTGGTGTCTGCCCAGCCTTCTCGCTCCGTTTCCCTATTGCAAGAACACGACTGCCCCGCTCAGTTTGTCCCCAATCCCCAAGATTACCCCGCCATCGATCGACTGGAAATTCAACATACGCCGATCGCCCTCAAGTATTCTGGTTTAGCCGAGCTAGAGGGATTTATTTTACCTACTTTTAGATTGGTGGTGGTGACCGATCGAGAATTTTTTGGGCAGCATTCCCTAGCAACTCCCGGTTATGTCCGTAAGCGTCGAACCGCCGTATCCCAACAGGTAGACCCGAATAAATTATTGCCTAATGATTACGTCGTCCATCGTAATTACGGGATCGGTAAATTTCTCCGCTTAGAAAGTTTGACTATTAATCGAGAAATTAGGGAATATCTGGTGATTCAGTATGCCGATGGTTTGCTGCGGGTGGCGGCGGATCAGTTGGGGACTCTTTCTCGATTTCGGACTGTGGGGGAAAAAGCCCCAGAGTTGCACCGGATGGCGAGTAAGGCTTGGGAAAATACCAAGAGTCGGGTGCGGAAAACCATCAAAAAATTGGCAGTGGATTTGCTGGAACTCTACGCCAAACGCAGTAAAGTCGAGGTTTTTACTTTTCCCGCCGATAACCCTTGGCAGCAGGAAATGGAGGATTCTTTCCCCTACCAAGCCACCCCAGATCAACTCAAGGCAGTGCAGGATATTAAGCGAGATTTAGAGAGCGATCGACCCATGGATCGGCTAGTGTGTGGGGATGTGGGCTTTGGCAAAACTGAAGTCGCCATTCGAGCTATTTTCAAGGTCGTCACCAGTGGCAAACAGGTAGCTCTCCTCGCCCCGACCACCATTCTTACCCAGCAGCACTACCACACCCTAAAGGAACGCTTCGCCCCCTACCCCATTAACATTGGGCTATTAAATCGGTTCCGCACTCCCGAAGAAAAGAAAGCCCTTTTGCAACGCCTCTTCACGGGGGAACTAGATATTGTGGTGGGAACCCATGCTCTGTTGGGGAAGGGAGCCAGTTTTCGGGACTTAGGGCTATTGGTAGTAGATGAAGAGCAGCGCTTTGGGGTGAATCACAAGGAAAAAATCAAAGCCTTGAAAGCCCAAGTAGATGTCTTGACCCTGAGTGCCACACCGATTCCCCGCACTTTATATATGTCTCTTTCGGGAGTCCGGGAAATGAGCCTGATTACGACCCCGCCGCCATCCCGCCGTAGCATTAAAACCTATCTTTCTCCCTACAAGCCAGAGGCGATCCGTACTGCCATTAAGCAGGAACTAGAACGGGGGGGACAGGTGTTTTATGTTGTGCCACGGATTGAGGGCATCGAAGAACGATCGCTCCTATTACGTTCCATGATTCCGGGAGTACGCATTGCCATTGCCCACGGTCAGACTTCCCCAGAGGAGCTAGAGGCCACCATGCTCACTTTTAGCAACGGGGATGCGGATATTCTCATCTGTACCACAATTATTGAATCGGGTTTGGATATTCCGAGGGTGAATACGATCTTGATTGAAGATGCTCAACGTTTTGGTTTGGCGCAGTTGTATCAACTCCGGGGCAGAGTGGGTCGATCGGGGGTTCAGGCTTATGCGTGGTTCTTTTACCCCAAACAAAGCGAACTCACAGAGGCAGCAAGGCAAAGATTACGAGCCATTCAGGAATTTACCCAACTAGGTTCTGGCTATCAACTGGCCACTAGGGATATGGAAATCCGGGGGGTGGGTAATCTCCTAGGGGCAGAGCAGTCGGGGCAGATGGAGGCGATCGGCTTTGATTTGTATATGGAAATGTTGCAAACGGCGATCCGGGAAATCCAAGGGCAGGAAATTCCCCAAGTAGATGATACCCAGATTGACCTCAACCTCACGGCGTTTATCCCGGCGGATTATATTCCTGACCTCGAACAAAAAATGGCAGCCTACCGGAATATTGCCGCTAGCCAAACTCGATTGGAACTAGCTCAGGTACAGGCAGATTTACTCGATCGCTACGGAGAAATTCCTGCCGCCGCCCAACAACTCTTCCGAGTAGTAGAACTCAAACAATTGGCAAAAGCCCTCGGCTTCTCCCGGATCAAATCTGATAGTAAGCAACACATTATCCTCGAAACTGCCATGGAGGAACCCGCTTGGCATCTCCTAGCGGAAAATCTTTCTGACAATGCTAAATCCCGCCTTGTCTACTCCAAAGGAGCCGTCACTGCCCGTGGTCTTGCTGCCCTCAAACCCGATCAACAGCTAGAAACCCTAATTACTTGGTTAAGCAGATGCCAGCCCTAAGGAATTAAGCTTGTACTGATGAGCTTCGCCGAACATTTTTAGTTGCTGGAAACTTTTTAGACATCCTTTAAGGCAGGGGTTTTACTTTTTGGGGAATATTTATTGCTTGCGTTTATACCAAGTCGCCCCCACTACTAACAGGGCAATTAAACTTAGCGCTCCCAACAGAGGGAGAATTTCTCCGGTTTGAATGGCGCGCAGACCAAAGCTACCTAACATCACGAAGGGCAGAATACCGGGTACAGTTCCTAGTAAGGTTCCTAGAAAATAGTCCCGGAATTTGATGGAAGTGAGCCCCGCAGTGAAATTAACTAGTCCGTAGGGAATAATCGGCAAGAGCCTTAGGGCAAACATATAAAATATACCGCCCTGCTGGAATCGATCGTCCATCTCCCGAAAATTTCTCCCCAACTTGAGGGCTACTACATCCCTGCCAACGGTGCGGGTAAAGCTAAAGGAGACCACGGCGGCAAGAATAGCGGCGATACTCGTCCACAAAGTCCCCCACCACAAACCAAAAATTGCTCCGGCAGTTAGATTCAGAGCAGTAGAGGGTAAAATCAAGACTGTGGCTAAAACGTATATGGCAATATAGATTAGAGGTGTCCAAACTCCAGTCTGATTCAACAAAAGCTGGAGACGATCTGGGGAAATTCCCCCCATGAGAAATGCTGCTACCCCTGTAGCCACAAGACTGACAATAAATAGTAAGAAAAGGAATATTTTCTTGTTCACAGGTCTCATCTTCAAATCAACGCTATCTTAACTTAAAACTGCCCTACAATTGCCCTACAACTTGCCTAGCATGGATAATCAATACTCCAACTCAGATTTAACTTCTTCTTCTTTACCCGCTTCTTTGATCCCAGTTCCTACAGGAGTCTTGACTATTCCCCCGCTGCTCCTCGAGCCGGAAATAACTGGGGGGTTGGTGGAGGCGATCGAGCCTGAAATAGCCCAAGATGAAATATCTGAAGAGAAAATAGCTAAAGAAAAAGTTGATTTTCAGGTTAATCTTCAAGGTGATTCTCAAATCAAGCCGTGTATCTTCTCCCTAATTATTCCTACCTATAACGAAGGGGAAAATGTGCCTCAAATTGTTGCCCAACTTACTACGCTACTGGAAAGTATTTTGCCGGGGCAGTATGAACTAGTGCTAGTGGATGACAATAGCCCCGATCGAACTTGGGAGATTGCCCAAAACCTGATGGCGAAATATCCCCAACTCCGAGTCATGCGCCGTACCCAAGAAAAAGGCTTATCCACGGCGGTAATCCGGGGCTGGCAGGTGGCAAGGGGACAAATCTTGGGGGTGATTGATGCCGACCTCCAACATCCCCCAGAGGTATTGCTGAAACTGTGGGCGGAGATGAAGCAGGGGGCAGACCTAGCGGTGGCAAGTCGCCATGTGGAAGGAGGCGGAGTCAGCGATTGGAGTATCATTCGCAGGTTTCTCTCTAGGGGGGCGCAGACCTTGGGCTTGTTAATTCTTCCCGGTGTGATCGGCAGGGTGACGGATCCCATGAGTGGCTATTTTATGGTGCGCCGTACCTGTTTGGAGGGGAGAACACTTAGTCCTGTGGGCTATAAAATTTTGATTGAAACCCTTGGTAGGGGCGATATTCGCTGGATTGGGGAGGTAGGCTATGTCTTCCAAGAACGGCAAATGGGGGAGAGTAAAGTCACCAGTCGGCAATACGTGGAGTATTTGCAACATCTAATCAGATTACGTTTGGCTCGCTGGCCAGTGGCTCGCTTTTTTCGGTTTGGGATGGTGGGGTTTAGTGGTGTATTTGTGGATATGGGGGTTTTCTTTCTGCTGTGTTCCTTGCTGGGGATTAGTGGCGATCGAGGTCTTGCTGCCGCCATTACCCCTAGGGAATTAGCCTTAATTAACGGTAGTGCGATCGTCTCGGCGGAGTTGGCAATTATTAATAACTTCTTCTGGAATGATCTGTGGACTTTTAGTGATATTTCTCGCAGACAACCGGGAAAGCGACGGCGGTTAATTCGGTTATTTAAGTTTAATTTAGTCTGTTTAGTAGGTTTGGCTTTTCATCTGTTGATTCTCAATGTGTTGTACAATTTCTTCGGATTAAATCAATACCTAGGCAAATTAATTGCCATTATTATTGTTACTCTTTGGAACTTTTGGATTAATCTCAAGCTAAGTTGGCGGGTTACCGAAGTTAGAAATGATTAGGTAATTAAAAATAATTAGATTAGAGAACTAGATTAGCTTAAATAATTAAATGATTAACTTTTATCTAGCAAATTTCCAAAAGTCAAAATATCGGGATGTTGTTCTACTTTTCGGATGGATAACTATGGGAGCAATTCTCAGGTTTCTCAACTTAGGAGAAAAGCCGCCGTGGACTGATGAATTTGCTACTTTAGTATTTAGTTTAGGGAATACATTTAATAGCGTGCCTCTGGATCAGGTAATTTCTAGTAATGAGTTATTGCAGCCCTTAATAGTTAATCCCCAGCACGGAGTCCCGGAGGCGATCGAGAGCCTAATCAACGAAGACCACCATCCACCAATTTTCTTTGCCATTGCTAATCTCTGGGCGCAGGTATTTTCCCCCGACCATAAGTTAGTAGATTTGGGGGTGATGCGATCGCTCCCTGCCCTGTTTGGCGTGTTGAGTATTCCCGCTATTTATTTACTCGCCAGATTAGCTTTTACTCCAGTAATTATTGCCCATCTCACAGCTTGCCTGATGGCTATTTCTCCCTACGGTATATTTATCTCCCAAGAAGCAAGGCATTACACAGCAGCAGTATTATTTGTAATTGCTTCCTTGAGTTGTTTAGTAATTGTCAGCAAGAAGTTAATCCAACACCAGCGCACCCCTTGGTTAATTAGTCTTTTGTGGATCGTAATTAATGTTTTGGGTATGGGCGTTCATTACTTTTTTGCCCTGACTTTAATTGCCGAAATTCTGGCTCTAATTTATCTTATTTGGCGGTATAGAAGTAACTGGTTAAGTGTTAATAATCTCCTATTTCAAGGACGAGGAATTTTATTAGCAATTTTGGGGACTGGAGCCGGAAGTTTGGTTTGGGTGCAGCTATGGTTATATAGTCGAGATGACCAAATGACAGAATGGATCAAGAGTAGCGATCGAACCCTATTAGACTTTCTAAACCCCATCGCTCAATCGGCGGCAACGTGGGTAACAATGCTCTATCTGCTGCCGATCGAAGGGCCTAATCTGGTGGTCATGATTGTATTTATTATTTTCATGGTATTTTCCCTGCTGGCATGGATGATTCCCTTATTTTATCGGGGGATCAAAGAGGGACTAAAGGAGCCAGCAACTAAACTAGGGATTGAGTTAATTGGTATTTTTGTCCTTACTGCGGTGGGGCTATTTTTCTTTATTAGCTACTTTTTAGGTATGGATATTACTAGAGGAGCTAGATACAATTTTGTCTATTTTCCCGCTGTGATTTTAATAGCCGGGGCGGGACTTTACTATCATTGGCAGCAATCAGCGACGATCGATCTAGAAATACCCCAATCCTCAAAAATACAGCAATTTAGACAAGGAATCAAAGTATTTTCTCAGAGAAAAAACGGTGTAATTTTAGTTCTATTCCTAGGTTTATGTAGTGGTTTAACGGTGGCAACTAATCTGGCTTATCAAAAGTATTACCGACCAGATTTTCTGATTCCTATTATTCAAGCAAATTCCCAATCACCGATCTTAATTGCAACTACTCATAATACCCTAGTTCAAACTGGAGAAATGATGGGTATAGCTTGGGAATGGCAGCGTCATCATCAGGTAGATAATTTAACTAATTCAGAGTCCCCAAATTCAACTCAAGATTTACCTCAATATCTACTAGTTCATCAACAAGAGCGAGAATGTCTAGGGGACAATTGTGCAGCCAGCAAAATATTACAACAGCAAGTAGAAAAATTTACTGATCCTATTAATGTCTGGCTCGTTAATTTTCAGGCTCCTGTGCAGCTCGATCGTTGTATTCCCCAAGAAGTAAAAACTAATATTGCCTGGGTCAATGGCTATGGCTATCAATTATACCGTTGCAATTAGTTTGTAATTAAGAGTGTTGTAGCAATAACGTTTGTGGTCAGCAGTCGTAAATGCTTTTCAACTTCACCAGCCGAAGACAACTATCCTCTGCATTATGCTTGTTAGACCGCTAACTGTCGTGGTCTCTGCCAAAGTACCGGAATGCTGCGGTTCCGTCCGGGAAAGGTTAGATCGCTGCTGCACGTTCCACCGCCTCACGCTCTGTATAGTTAGCCTTGTGGATGTCACGATCGTGGGCTAGCATATTGCAGAAAAAACCACAGACGAACATTGCAGATGAAGTTATATCGACTGCTACAGCAGGGGCAATGAATGACTGATACCCTGCATCCAAAAAAGCTCTTGCGAACACCTCACAACCTGAATCGCAGGCTGTCGTGATGAGCGTACCGCCAGCATACTTGACATACTCTCCCACATTATCGGGCATCAGGTTGAATATTACCTCTTCGTACTGGTAGTCCGTCCCCTCCACCTTTTCGATCACTGTGAGCCAAATACGTTTCTCCCGCCCAATGCCGTGCGCACAGAGGATTGTGTAGTTAGACTTTGGAGCCTGTCCTGCCAAAAAATCTATAACATTCTGCTTTTCGTTAAGCCAGACTAGAGAGACGTTAAGACCATAAAACTCTAGCATTCCCCGGATTGCAGTTGCCATCTGAAAATTATCAAGACTCTTATCGTACGCAATAATAACCCTATCATATATGTTCAAATAGTTGTCAGACATTATTTATGGCAGTTCCTGTTTTCAATAAAGCCGATCTCACGATCTAACTATAGTATTAGACTGAAAGTTTCTGTCTAGTATGATTATAGGCAATTTAGCCCGAAAGTTAAGTTTCTGCCTAATCATCTAAATAGCATATTATTCCGGTTAGATTGTGTGTTATTCATGTAATCGATAATAAGAAATGATAAAAGAACCATGAAAGTTTCTTCTAAGAAAAATCAACCAGTGTTGGTTATAGATCGATCGCCCCAAGAAAACATTCTCGATATGGTAGCGATCGTGGGCATTGTCCTGAGTTTTGCGATCGTAATTTATCATTGGCAAACCCTGCCGGAAAAGATACCTACTCACTTTGATTTTGCTGGGAATGTTAACCGCTTTAGTTCTAAAAATACCCTCTGGTTTTTCCCCCTCAGCTCAACTTTTTCCTTCTTTCTTTTGAAGATTGTTGGTCGCCGTCCCCACACGTTCAATTACCCGATCGCCATCACTCCAGAAAACGCCGCAGTGCAGTATCGCCTAGCCCTGACAATGATGTATTGGCTCCGTGCCGAAATGATCTGGCTTTTTACTTTAATTCAATGACAAATTGTTGTAGCCGCAAACTCCCCTACTTATGGATTTAATACCCTCGTTACTCTCCTGCCTTTAGTAATAGTTTTTTGTACTGTAGGAATATATTTCTGGAGCGCTTGGAAAGCTCGATCGTAACCAGTGTAGCTATTAGAGGATTTCTGAAAAATCGGCATCTATGAAGCCTTGGCAGTTGAAACCGCTAGAAACTTTTAAAATATCCTCTAAGTGACAGCTTTCTAATAAAAGATGGGTATATTAATCATATTAAATCTAGGGGGCTACTACGATGATTAAGCAACAACTTAAACATTTCAGATTGGGATTGGGGATACTTTTTCTAACGTTTTCTGGCTACTATTTACCAACTTATCTACAACTAAAAACTGTCCTAGCTCAACCGACGGCTAACCAAAATCTAGGGCAAAATATAGAGGCCGATCGCCTCTTCCAAGAAGCAGAACAATCAGTTGGCAATGAAACTCAATTTATCAATGCTCTGACAAAATATAAACAGGCTTTAAGAATCTATCGGCAAATTGGTGATAATCCGAAGGCAACTGCAACTCGTCAGCGATTAGAAACAATCCTTGCCACCTCTTTACCCCTAGCAGAAAAGTATGAGCAGGAAATGGATAAAGATGAAGCAGCTTTCTTGGCTCAATTCCCCAAAACTGAGAACAATCAAACTGCTAATAAATTAGAAGAGTTCGCCGCATCACAGTTGGGTATTACATTAATTGGAAGGTCTGGAGATTCTTTGCCTATATCTGAGAGTCAACAAAAAGCCTTTCAAGATATTAAGGGAGAATTATCAAATTACTTAGATACCCAAGGACAAAATGCTACTAGTTCTTTTAGTGAAGTTCCTCCAAAATTGCGTGAATATCTAGAGAAAAATACTGACAAACTAACAGCTATTCGTACCCTGTTATTAAATAATGAAAGTCCCCGTTGGGGAACAGATATGTCTTGGATCTCTGAAGGAGACCTATCCTACCCATTGCCAAACTATCTCGGATTAGTAGACTTACAAAAGCTATTTGCTATTGATATTCTCTATAAACAACAGCAGGAAAAGACGAAAGAAGTACAGGAAGCTTTAGAGGCTTCTTGGAAACTTGGTCAGTCCTTCAAGAATAATCCGTTCTTAACTGGGCAATTTATAAGCATTATTTCAACTAGAGTTCAACTAGGCGTAATGCAAAAACTTGATGGTCTGCCAAGTGTATGGCAACAGCATCTGTTAGAGCATGATTATCATCAATCTATATCGCAATCTTTAACCGGAGAATCTTTATTTCTTAGGGCTGCTTATCGACATTATGACAAGCTACGTTCCACCTTTTATAGTTTTGGCTTTGAATATCTAGATTTGGGGTGGTCAGAATGGTCAGAACCAGTGCGTCAAAATTTCCTGCGTTGGGAAGGAATTGTGATTTATCAGATGAACAAGCAAATTCATACAGTGATTACTCAAGAAAATGCTTGCTCTTTTTCTTTTGATTCTTTACGATCAATAATTGAGCCAACTTACGGAGATTTAATAATTCAATATCCTTTGTTCAGTGATGCGTGGACTAGAACTGGAAGAATCATGGTGGAGATGGAATTAACTCAAAAAATCTTGCAAATAAAGGAAATGGGAGCCAATGCTCGAAACCTGCCCAATATTCAATCTGCCATCTGCCCCAATGCTCAATGGACTTACCAACTCGAGCGTTCTAATGGATCATCGATCGCCCTAACACCTTTACCACGATGGGCTGCGGGTGTACAACAGCGATTACCCTTGATCTATAGTTGGTAGAGATTCTATCGTTTACCTCTAATCTATACTATTGACTTGAACCGTAACTAAACAACTGTATTAAACCTAGGGAGCTACTATGATGATTAAGCAACAAATTAAACATTTTCGATTGGGATTGGGGATACTTTTTCTAACATTATCTGGCTACTATTTACCAACTTATCTACAACCAAAAACTGTCCTAGCTCAACCAACGGCTAACCAAAATCTAGGGCAAAATATAGAGGCCGATCTACTCTTCCAAGAAG
>Ga0105044_10011005_pt1 | contig 12336 bp, 9 predicted proteins | sample MAT01_FD_78092 | JGI IMG/M metagenome (GOLD analysis project Ga0105044, IMG submission 78092) | Freshwater microbial communities from Lake Fryxell liftoff mats and glacier meltwater in Antarctica - MAT-01 | ecosystem: Environmental > Aquatic > Freshwater > Ice > Liftoff microbial mat | place...
AATCTGTTCAATCATTGATCAATCAACATCTTGATGGTTCTCAGAATCGTCGCCTTTTGATTTGGTCACTGCTAAATTTAGAAAGTTGGTGTGAGCAGTTTTTAGGATAAGTATGCAATCTTTTTCATTATTTACAAACCATCTACAAGCATTTCGCGATGTTTTTCGTCTTCTTACAACCTATAAGACTCTGACATGGGAGATGGCAAAACGAGAAATTACTGATCGCTATCGTGGTCAGTTTTTTGGTCTGTTTTGGGCATTACTGCATCCATTAGTTTTAATGGGTGTTTACATTTTTGTCTTTGTTGTTGTGTTCAAAGTCAAAATTGGTGGCACAAGAGAAATGCCTCTAGATTACACAACCTATTTACTCTCTGGATTAATCCCTTGGCTAGCAGTGCAAGAGAGTATGTCTAAGGCAAGTACAATGATTACAAGTAATGCTAGTTTAGTCAAGCAGGTTGTTTTTCCGATTGAGATTTTGCCTATTAAAAGTGTGCTTGCATCCCTGATTACGCAGGGAATTTTCTTTGCTATTTTAATTGTGTACGTTTTAATCTCAACCTCGACACTGCCCGTGACCTATCTCCTTTTACCTATTTTGATATTCGTTCAAGTGATTGGTATGGCTGGTATATCTTATATTTTGGCTGCGATCGGCACTTATTTTCGTGACATAAAAGATATTGTGCAAGTATTTACAGTTGTGGGGATTTATGTTTTACCAATTTTTTATCTTCCCGAACAGGTTCCCGAACTATTTCGACCAATACTTTATTTCAATCCTTTTAGTTATATGATCTGGTGCTATCAAGATGCTCTTTATTTTGGTAGATTTGTACATCCTTGGGCATGGGTTGCATACATCCTACTAAGTCATATTATATTTGTGCTAGGGTATAAAATATTTAGGCATTTAAAAGTCATGTTTGGGAGCGTTTTGTGAAGGAATCAAATCAAGATATTGCTATTAAAGTAACGAATCTTTCTAAGATGTACAAGGTTTATAGTAAACCAGCAGATATTCTTTGGGAGTTAGTTACAAAAAAAAAGAGACATAAAGAATTTTGGTCCTTAAAAAATGTAAATTTAGAAATTAAGCGAGGAGAAGTCGTTGGAATAATAGGACGAAATGGGGCGGGGAAAAGCACACTCCTCAAAATATTGGCTGGGACTTTAGATAAGACTTCAGGAGATATTTTTATTAATGGTAAAGTTTCTGCCATATTAGAACTGGGTACTGGTTTTAATCCAGAGTATACAGGTCGAGAAAATATATATGTTGGTGGTATGTGCTTGGGAATGACCCAAGAAGAAATCAATAATAAGGTTAACTCCATTATTGATTTTAGTGAATTAAATGACGTGATTGACCAGCCTTTTAAAACTTATTCAAGTGGGATGCAAGCAAGATTAACTTTTTCAACAGCGATTAGTATTGATCCAGATATTTTCATTGTCGATGAAGCATTAGCTGCTGGAGATGCCGCCTTTGTTGAAAAATGTATTCTTCGCATGGAGAAAATCATTCGTTCTGGCTGTACTGTTTTATTAGTTTCTCATAACGTTAATCTAATAACTAGATTTGCAGGTCGAGCAATTTTATTTGATAAAGGACAATTAGTCGCTGATGATCTGTCAGAAAAAGTCGCAAAATTGTATGAACTTAGTTGCTATTCTTCTGTTGCAGAAAATATAGACAGTGAATCTAAGAAGGAAGAACGACTAGGTGATCAAAAAGTACAGATAGTCGATGTCAGGCTTGTTGGTGAGCAGATTCAAGACAACGTTTTTCTATATGGAAAAGATCTAACCATAGAAATTGAAATTAATTCTTCTATTAATAGTAATACAGTCAATTTTTATGTGGCTATTTATCGGACTGATGGTGTTTGTGTCTGGACAGCTACTAATGCTAATCATATTGATAAAGACTATCAAAGTACTACAACTAATATTGCAATTACCCTTGGTATAAGTATAATCAAACTCAAAATAGAAAAAATTCCTTTTAATTCTGGGAATTATTTTTTGAATATTGGCGTTGAACCCTATGCAAATGTAAATGCCGTTACCGATTATCACGACTATTTACCTCGACACAAGAGTTTTTCTGTCATTCGCAATGACAAGTTAATACTTAATAAGGTTTGTGATACTCCGTCTCGTTGGTTCAGCACTTCTCCTCTTAATTTGATAGCTAAGGATAAAGAGTGTGATGTTAAACTAAGAAAGTTTCCTTATCCATATCAATCAATGATCTCTATATCGAATGATTGTGAGTTTATGTCTTGGGAAAACTATTTAAAACTGTATCGATTCTTGAATAGCGAAAAGTACCTTGACTTAGAAATTGGTAATAGCCTTTTTTTCTTTGTTACAAATTCTCTTTGCCATTCTTCTTTCAGTTATTTTCAGAATCAATCGTTTGTTCCATGCGATTATGCCCCATCTATTCGTGAGATGATTCAATCTGGCTACATTGATACAATTCATGCTTATGGAGACTTTGATGATGGAAGCTTTCGCCGAGAATTAGCCGACAAAATCATGGAAGAATGCATTTCTTATGGATTAAAATTTGATATCTGGACTAACCACGGATCAAATCTGAACTATCAAAATATTGGTCATCACAATTTAACTAATTATCAATCTGGAGATGATCCGAGGAGCAAGTATTATCATCTAGATATTCTCAGGAATCTAGGATGTCGGTACTTTTGGGTTGATGATGGTTATGTAAATAGTCCATACGAAGATCAGCCTTTGCTTTATAGTCGGGAATCCCGCGATGGCTCTAAACTTAATTTGTTTAGGCGTTATCGTGGTTTGTTCGGAAAATCAGCACCTACTGCCAGTTCCTTACCCGATCAAATTCTTTTAGAAGATATAGATGCAATAATTGAGCAAGAAAAAGCTTGTATTTATTACCAACACCTAGGATGTTGGAAAAAGAATACTGAAGGTGTCTTTGAATCAAATGAATCACCGTTTTTTTCCAAAAAAGGAATTCGCACATTAGAGTATTTGTCAGAGGTTTTTCATGATGGCAAATGCTTGGTGACTACTACTAGCAGGTTGTTAAGATACTTAGAAATTTATGACTCGGTTATTTTCTCCGTAACAGATGATACTATATGCCTCTCGTCTGCATTAAGTCTAATCAATTCTCAGGATTTTCAAGGAATAACTTTTTATACAACACATCCAGAAAAAATGAAGTTAATATGGAAGGATCAAAGGGGAGTAATTATTGTACTTCCTTCACAAGTATTTATTGATAGGCATACTCATCAAGCTTGCATTGGAGTACCTTGGCAAAGACTCGGAGGATTTATATGGTAAGACCTCTGTACGAAGTGGATTTGTCGTTAATTTTATCTTTAGCGAAAAAATTTAATGATGAGAGTTATGCCCAATTCATTTGTAAATTTCCATTCTCTTTTTATATTGAGCGTGTAAAGCGTATTGATTTTGTAGAATGTAATAAAGTTTTAGATATAGGTTGTGGTTATGGTCAATGGACGGCAGCACTAGCAGAATGTAATCAAGAAGTTGTAGCACTTGAGAGAAACCAAACAAGGCTTTCAATAACGGAAGAATTTATAAATCAATCTAGCATTAAAAATGTAAGCTTCGTTTTAGCAGATGCGACTTCCTTGCCATTTCAAGACGCAGAGTTTGACGCTGTATTCTGCTATGGTGTTTTTATGTTTCTAGATCGACAAAAGGCACTAGATGAGTTTCATAGAGTCTTAAAACCTGGCGGAAAGCTATATATCTGTACAAACTCATTTGGTTGGTGGTTTAAGTTATGGTTGCAGTATGTATTTAGAAATAAATCTGTTAGTGATTCTGCTTATATAGGAATGACTAAGGGAAATAAAGGCGGAATTCCCAATTCAACAAGTAAACAGGATATAGTTAAGATCCTATCACCTGATCATTGGAAAAATATTATTAGTGGCTACGAAGGAAATATATCTAAAAACTCAGACTCTTCAAATCCACTTCCTTGTTATAAAGGAGCGTTTCTATGCTGGGATTCTGTTATTGAGTTTATAGCGGAAAAAAAAGATAATAGTGAATACCAACAAGCTATATACAAGTTGCAGAATGTTGTAACAAGTACTCTAACAAAAGATAGCTATGAATACATAACCCCTTTAGCCAAATATCTCCAGCCTCGTCCAGCTATTGACTTAGTGAATAATTGTTGTGCAGATATAGTTGAACAAGCTACTACATATTCACTACTGTTGAATCGAGTAGAGCAACTTCAGTGGGTGTACAAAAAAATCACACGAGATTGTAAATCTGAATGGGAAAAAATTCATGCCTGCTTAACATTTGCTCAATTACATTTTTTTCATCATTTTGCTGGACAACCTATGCAATCTGTCGGATTATCTATTTTAGATCCTGTGGCGGGATTATTAATAGAATTTGGGAGATGTGGAACATCTGCTCGTTTTTTAGTCGATTTGTTTCTATGTAATGGTTTGTCAGCACGCTTGATAACAGCTGCTTGCCATACCGCTGCCGAGGTGTGGTATCAAGGACGGTGGATTCTAACAGATACAAGCCTTTTCCCTCCTGGCGTATATCCAGTTGATGAAGATGGTAGTCCTATTAGTTTGGATCAAGTTGTTAATGCTCCTAATTTATTGGATTGCTGTCCGTCATACATCAATTATCACTACGAGTATATAGATGCTTTTTTAAAGGATTATCCTGAAACAGAGCAAGTCATTGGACATTACCTGCAATCTCCCATTTTGCCTTCCTCTGCTTATTTTGGAGAGGAATATTTTGAAGGAAGATTGCCAGGGTTGATCGAGCGTATCTCAAAACAAGGTTCCTTGAGTAGTTGGAATAGTGATAAAAACTTTGGTTGGTCTTTTGAGTACAAAAAAGAAACCTTACAAGGACTTTGTCTATCTTCTAGATTTAGACCATCTCAAATTTCTCACGTTTATATAAAGGAGAACAATCTTTATTGGGAGAAACCTTTTGTCAACAGCAAAAACAGCTTAACATTATCATATAAATTGGTAGTATCTCAAAAGACGCGTGAATGGAGTTATGATAACTTGAGAGTAGGCTCCAATTTTCGTATAAATGGAGAATTCCTAAGAACTGAAGAAACTGAAATTAGCCTACATAGATTGCTTAGCTTGGGGAGATATCTAACTATTTATGTAGAGGTAAATGAGTGGCAGAGAGATAAAATATTCTATCTGCCATCTCAAGAATTTGATTTGGTAAACTTACATAAGTGCAGTTAGTATGAAAAATTTTGAGGAACAAGAGCGTTTATATGAAAATGCGATCGCTGAGCGTTACAATCGTGACTATCATAGCTACCCAATAACACAAGCTCACGACTCTGACTTTGCTGAGTTTGTAGCTGAGTATTATCATTCAGGTGATAGAGTTCTTGACTTGGGATGTGGTCCTGCATCGCTTTGGCACTTATGGAAAAAGAAACTTCCATATCCAAATCAACTCATGGGAGTCGATTTGTCAGAAGGAATGATAGAAGAATGCCGAAAAATGTATCCAGAAGATAATTTTAGTGTAGGAAGTGCGTTAGAAATTCCTGCTGATTCAGGTAGCTTTGATTTAGTAATTGTCTCAAGTATATTGCATCATATTCCCGATGAGTTTCTCCCAGATGCATTTAAAGAAATTAATAGGGTACTGGATGAACATGGAGTTGTTGTCGGACGTGAGCCAATTTCTACAGGCAGATTAGGGGATGAGCCAGGCTGGTTTTCTGGTGCGATTATGTCATTTAGGCATTTGGTGTATAGACTAACTCATACTCGTGAATACCCAGAGCCGCCTATTGGTGATTATCATCATGCATATATTCCTAAAAATTTTTTGAAAATTCTCCAGCAGTTTTTTTCCCCTAAAAGTTTTCGTCTAAAACACCCTATTAGTTCCTATGTTCTTAGAAGCGATAATTCATTAGTTGCCAGAATAGTAAGTATCTTAGACAACATAACTGAGACTGGAGGGAGTGAATTTTATTATTCATGCGCAAAAAACTACTGTAATACTGATGATGTTATTTACTGTATAGAACAAGAATTGAATACCACATTAACTCTAGACAAAAAACTTGAATTTATGGCTTTGCTTCAAAAGTCTGCCGAGCTTCTTGAGAGAGAATTAACTGATGGCTAAAAAATTAAATATCCAGAAACTAGAATCACTGAATTGGATTAATGAGTTTCTTCAAAAGCATGGGCGATTGCCACGCATCTTACATATAGGCAATATTGCCAATAATGCTTATAACAATGCTAAGTTATTGAATGAATCCAGCTTAGACTGCGATGTTATTTGCTACGACTATTATCACATAATGGGTTGCCCAGAATGGGAAGATGCAGATTTTGTGGGTTCTATTGGTGATCAGTTTTTTCCAAATTGGCATAGTTTGAGAATGAATGGGTTTCAACGTCCTCAATGGTTTGCACAGGGACCTATGAAAAAATGTATTCTTTACCTAATAGCAAAAAGACGAAACGATTTAAAGACCAAGGATTACCTTTGGACTCAACTAGAAATGCGTAGGTTTCTCCTTACGTGTCTGATCGGCAGATACGTATATAAAAGTATTTTGTTTGTAAAGAAATTAAAATTTATACAGGGTTTACTGAAAAGTTGGAGTTTTATAAAATCTCAGCTAAAGCGCTGTTTTATTAATAAGTATACTCTTGCTTATTTTAAAAGATATTTTATTGAAATATCTAAACCATCTAAATCTTTGTTTAAAGGGAAAGTGGAATTTGAAGAGCATGTAGAAAAAATTATTCAACTATTTAAAAATAAGTTTCCTGATCGCGAAGATCAACTGTTAACAACTGATTTGATGCCATATGGAGATATCATACCCTTGTGGTCAGAACTTTTTGATCAGTATGATATTATCCAAGGCTATTCTACTGACCCGATTTTGCCATTACTGGCTGGCAAAAAATATTTTGCCTTTGAGCATGGAACATTGAGGGATATTCCTTTTCAATCCAACACACAGGGCAGAATTACTGCTATTGCCTATAGCGAAGCACAGCACGTCTTTGTCACAAATTCTGATTGTTTGGAAAATGCTCACTACCTAGCTGGAGACAAAGTTTCCTACATCAACCATCCGTATGATGAAAATCATGGAGCCGATATAAGTGGATCTCAAGAATTGCGTGAACGACTATGTCAGCAACTCAATGCTGATTTTCTTTTCTTTTTTCCAACTCGCCACGATTGGGTGATTGGAACTGGTTATGCAGACAAAAGCAACGACATTTTTTTAAGAGCTTTCTGCCAACTACGGCAATTGGGATATAAAGTCGGCATGGTTTGCTGCCGATGGGGTAAGAATGTTCAAGATAGCATCTATCTTCTAAAAGACCATCAATGTGCTGACTATGTGCTTTGGCAAGAGCCTATGGGAACTGTCCAGTTTGAGCGGACAGTGAAAGCCTGTGATGTAGTTGTCGATCAGTTCAAGCTTGGGTCGTTTGGTGGAATAATGTTTAAAGCCATGGCTGTTGGTACAACAATTTGTACTTATTTAAATGAAGCTGAGATCCTAGAACAATATCAAGAAGTACCACCAATACTCAACTGTCAAACTGATCTGCAAATTGTGCAAGCAATTGAAGAGGTCATAAATTGCCCAGATCGTCTTCGTCAATTCTCGCAATCCTCCAAGCAGTGGATTGGTAAATATCACAGTTCAAAGGCAACAGTACAAACACAGCTACAACAATATAAACTGTTACTCGTTTCCGACTAGATTACTATTCCGAGTCCCCTAATTATTTTAAACGCCAAATACTAAATATCTATGAGACAAGAGGTTTCCCAAAATTTAAATACTCCTACAAATTTAGGAAAACTTGAGCTTCGCTGCTTTCAAACAGAGCAGGATCAAGTTATTGAAGGGGCTTTTTTAGCAGATGAGCAATGGTATCCCATCATCAAAGGTGTTCCTTGCTTTTTGCAAGGATTGCTTAGACCTAACTTTACTTGGTATCAAGAAAAATATAATTTGACCAAGCTTCCTGAATTACCAGCATCGAAAGTCGAAAGTGATCAATTACTAACCAATGAAACTTTCTCTGATAAATGGAGCCGCTTTCGTAGTTATGGGTTGACAAAAACTCACAAAGAGTTTTTGTATAGTTGGTACTGTAAAAAATTTGGTGTTGCAACGGTTGATGATCTTAAGAACTTCTACCGAAAGTTTCAGACGATATTAGAAATTGGACCAGGATCAGGTTTTAATACAAAGTTTATTGCTGAGACGATCGCTGAAAATTCAACAGCAAAGATTTTTGCTGTTGATGTCTCTGATGCTGCATTTACAACTTTTGAGAATACAAAACATTTGCCTAACTGCCATGTAGTTCAAGCAGACTTAATGGCAATGCCATTTCCCGATCGCACTTTTGATTTCATTATTGCTGACGGAGTTTTGCACCATACACCCGACACTAAAAAAGCCTTGTTTGCAATTTATAACAAGCTTAATATTGGCGGTCAGATGTTTTTCTATGTATATAAGCAAATGGGTGCAGCAAGACAGTTTTGCGATCAGTATATTCGCGAACACTTTACTATACTTGAGCCTGATGATTGTTATAAAGCTTGTGAAGGACTCACTGAATTAGGTAGAGAACTTAGTCACCTAAATGCGAAGATCACTCTAGAAAAAGATATTTCTGTATTAGGCATTCCAGCAGGAACACATGATGTCCAAAGGCTTTTCTATTACAACTTTGTCAAATGTTTTTGGAATGATGCCTTTGATTTTGAAACTAACAACATGGTAAACTTTGATTGGTATCATCCGCATAATGCTTGGCAACACACTGAAGAAGAAGTTACAGAATGGCTGCATGAATTAGGGGTAAAAGATTACCAATTCAATCCCGCAAATCCTAATGGGATTTCAGTACTATTTACAAAGCCACTCCTGTGAAAACATTACTTTGGTTGATTTATGAAGCTTTATCTATCTGCTTTATAGGTATAGCGGTTTTGCTATTTCCTATAAGAATTGTTTATAAAAGATTAACTTCAAATAATTCGCCTAAAAATAGCTTGTGGATTGGTATCCCAATTATCACCCTAGCACTTAAAGCAAAAGCTGAAACTCTGCTAGGTACAAATGCCAAGTCGCTAGTTTACGATACATACTTTATCACCAACAATTTCGACTACAACCTTAAGGGATGGGTCTCTATTCCAATTATTGGCAAGCTAACCTCTCTTGTTACATTTCTCTGGATTTGCCTTTGGTCGGATCGAATTCATATGTATATGGATAGAGGTGCATTACTCTCTCGCAAGCCTTTACAGTCAGATTTTAGAGAACTACTCATTTACCGACTCTTAGGGATTTCCATATTTTTTTGGACATATGGAGCAGATGTACGTAGTAGTCAGACAACAAAAAATCTAGGTGAACCAAATTGTTGTACTGAATGCTCTTCTATTGGCAAAGCTTGTATTTGTGACGAACAAACGCGCATTCAGCATCTTGTAAAACTAAAAAAATATGCCACAGCTATTTTCTCAATGGGAGATATGATTGAGTACACTCCTGGTAGTCGTAACGATTTGTTCTTTTGGCCCCTAGATTTATTTGGTGCAAATGCTGAGAAATATGAGCCGATTTATCCGCGAAGAATTTCTACCGAGACAATAAGAATTGTACATGCTCCTAACCATCGTGCTTATAAGGGGACTCATTTTCTTATAGAAGCTGTGAAGCGATTAACTGATAAAGGAGTACCTTTAGAACTTATCCTCGTTGAAAAAGTGCCTAACGAACAAGCTCTCGAAATTTATCGCTCTGCTGACATTATATTTGACCAATGCTTGATTGGATTTCATGGATATTTCGCACTTGAAGGTATGGCTATGGGCAAACCTGTGATGTGCTACATCAGGAAACCTCAAGAATATTTGATACATCCAGAGGAATGTCCAATTATAAATACACACATTAACACCTTAGAACAAGATATTTATCAACTTGTAGGTGATCGCGATCGCTTACATGAAATTGGTATTAAAAGTCGTCAGTATGTTGAAAAATATTTTACTATGGATGCATTTGCAAAACGGCTTAAACAAGCATATGAAGATTTAGGAATTTCTGTATGAAAGTTTTTATTTTTGGGCGAGGAGGCTTTGTTGGGCAACACTTAAGTCACTACCTGTCATCGCAAGGAATTGATGTTGTAGGCGTTAGCTCTTCAGATTTATATGGAATTTGTCCTCTTACTGGCATCTTAAGCAATCAATTCTCAATTCCTCCAGAAACTAACACTGTCATCTATCTTGCTCAGTCACCTTTTTATCGACAGACTCCTGAAAAAGCTAATCATCTTCTGAATGTCAATTTAGTAAGTGCCGTACAAGTCGCTGAGATTGCACGGCAATCAAAGGTGAAACGATTCATTTATACATCTACGGGTAATGTTTACTCACCTAGCTTTTTACCACTTTCAGAAAATGATTCACTCAACCGAACTAACTGGTATGCTTTGAGTAAAATCCATGCGGAAGAAGCTCTTTCTTTATTTAAGAACGATATGGATATAATGATCATCCGTCTTTTTGGGGTGTATGGCGTTGGGCAAACAGATAAGCTAATTCCTAATTTATTAAATAGTATATTGCATGGAAACAAGATCTTTGTAGATCGCAACCTACAAGATCCGCAAGATGTCAATGGTCTAAAATTATCCCTCATTTATATTGAGGATCTTGTAAAAATTATCTCTCAATGTATCTACATAGATAAAACAGGCATTAATACTATCAACATTAGTAGCCATGAAATCATAAGTGTTCGCAATATCGTTAAACATATAGGTAATATACTTGACCAACATATAGAAGTTGAAGTTCGTGATCAACATCGAAATTCCAACTTGATTGCAGATACTAACCTTTTGCAAAGAAAATTGAATCATATTTTTATTCCTTTTGAGCAAGGGATAAGGCTAGTTGTTGAGCAAGAACTTCAGAAAGCAGTAAGAAATAACTTTTTCGGAACAAACATAATTAGCAAATAATGAAAGTTTTACATTTACCTACTTATGTTGGTGGTCATTCTTGGGGGCTTGCTCAAGGTGAAAAAAGCCTAGAGCTAGATAGTAGAGTTTTATTTGGAAGTAATGGTTGGTTACAATACCCCTGTGATATTGACCTAGGGCTAGAAAGAATCTCATCGCCCATTGTCAAGTTTGTAAAGTTAGCTAGAACTTTTTTAGAAATTAGAAATCAGTATGATGTATTTCATTTTAATTTTGGCTCATCATTAATACATTTTCCTTCTAATCATCTCAATCAATTAGAATTACCCTTCTACCCCTCCAAAGCAAAATTATTTGCAACTTATAATGGATGTGATATTAGGCAAAAGTATCCTACGATGAAACGGACTCAAATAGCTGCTTGTCACAATAATAATTGCTATAACGGTCAATGTAATTCAGGGGTTCTTGATGTATATCGTCGGCAAGGAATTAGAAAAATGCAACAATATGTACAGCATATTTGGGCATTAAATCCTGATTTGTTATACTTCTTACCCCAAGATAAATCTTCATTTCTACCGTATGCTATTAGCCTAGATGGAATTGAACCAGTTGTTCCTAAATTTGATAATAAAAAGCTCAAGATTGTTCATGCACCAACTAATCGTGAGGCTAAAGGTAGTGACTATATCTTGTCCGCGATCGCACTGTTAAAGAAGACTCATTCTGATTATTTTGAGTTTGTGATAATCGAAAAAATACCTCATGCCCAAGCAATCAAACTCTATCATGAAGCAGATTTAGTGATTGATCAAATCTTAATTGGTTGGTATGGTGGATTTGCTGTAGAAGTAATGGCTATGGGTAAGCCTGTAATTGCCCGAATTGCTCAAGAAGACTTACACTTTTTGCCTCCTCTTATGGCAAAAGATGTACAAGAGACTGTCATTTATGCTGATCCCATCTCTATTTACGAGGTGTTGCGGCATTGTGTAGAGGATCGGCAGATGCTTCAGCACCATGCTGAAGCATCTATAAATTATGCGCGTAAGTGGCATCATCCTGAGTATGTTGCTAGTTTAACTAGGCAAAAATATGAATTGTAAGAGCCACGATAATCAATTACTGATTAGAGAATCTAGTTCAGCAACGATAGCTTTGCCAATCTCTAAGGAAGAAGTAGCAGCAGGAGATGGTGCATTACAAACATGAATAGAGTTTCGATCTTTAATAATTAAAAAGTCATCAACTAATTGTCCAT
>Ga0105044_10011008_pt1 | contig 12335 bp, 13 predicted proteins | sample MAT01_FD_78092 | JGI IMG/M metagenome (GOLD analysis project Ga0105044, IMG submission 78092) | Freshwater microbial communities from Lake Fryxell liftoff mats and glacier meltwater in Antarctica - MAT-01 | ecosystem: Environmental > Aquatic > Freshwater > Ice > Liftoff microbial mat | place...
CCTGGACCCGGCGAAGGACCAGAGCTACTTCCTGCACCGGCTGACGCAGGCGCAACTGGCGCGCACGCTGTTCCCGGTGGGTGAAATGCAAAAAACCGAGGTGCGGCGCATCGCCGAAGAAATCGGGCTGCCGAATGCGCAGAAGAAGGACTCCACCGGCATCTGCTTCATCGGCGAGCGGCCGTTTCGCGAGTTCCTTGCGCGCTGGCTGCCGCCCACGCCGGGGCCGATCGTCGACGAGCAGGGGCGCGCAGTGGGCCGGCATGCGGGCCTCTGCTTCTACACGCTGGGCCAGCGTCAGGGGCTGGGCATCGGCGGCCGCAAGACCGGCGGCGGTGCGCACGCGCCCTGGTTCGTCGCGCGCAAGGACATGGCGCGCAACACGCTGGTGGCGGTGCAGGGGCACGATCACCCGTGGCTGCTGTCGGGCCGGTTGCGCGCGGCCGATGCCAGCTGGGTGGCCGGCCACGCCCCGCCCGGCGCCGCGCTGGCAGCGAAGACGCGCTACCGCCAGACCGACGCCGGCTGCGCTTTCGAGCCTTCGGCCGACAGCCGCTTCGCGCTGGCCTTCGACGCCGCACAGTGGGCGGTGACGCCCGGGCAGTCGGCCGTGGTGTACGACGGCGAGGTGTGCCTGGGCGGCGGGATCATCGACGCGGCGGGCTGAGCGGCACGCGCTTCAACCTGATGAAGGGCGATTCAGCGGGGCCGCGCCAGCACCAGCACCCATAGCGGCTGACGCTCCGCCGCGTGCCAGCAGGCCAGCGCGACCTCGTGCACACCCGGGTCCATCAGATTCGCGCAGTGGTCGTCGCTCGACGCCCAGTCCTGCATCAGCATGTCGATGTCGGGCTGGCCGAGCGCCAGGTTCTCGCTGACACGGCCGGGCTCGTAGCCCGCCGCACGCACGCGAGCGCCGACCCTGCCGCCGCCCGGCCCGGCGTGGGTCAGCTCGTTGCGCGGGGCCAGCCACAGCGCCTGCTGCGCGGCCGCCGCCTCCAGCCGGGTGTTCCACGTCAACGGCGTGGCCGCAGTGAAGGCGCCGCGGGCGCCGCAGGCCCTGGGCCTGGCGCGCAGTGTGTTGAGCTCGCGCAGCACCAGCGTGCGCATCGCGTCGGAGGCCGGCGCGCCGCACGGCAGCTCTTGCGCCCAGGCCACCACGACGGTGGCCAGCAGGGCAGGCAGCAGAACGCGGAACAGGCGCATCAACAGCAGCAGCCGGCCGCCAGATTCAGTGGATCAGCCGCTCCTGCTCGTCGACGAAAAGCTCGTCGAGGATCAGCGCATCGGGCTCTTCGCCCAGGCTCCAGAAGACCATCAGCACGATGATCTTCAGGTCTTCGAGCTGGATCGGATTGCCGCCGGCAGCGCTGGCGCGGTCGATCACCATCTCGCGCATCACCGGTGGCAGCACGCCGGCCGATTCGAGGAAGCTGATGAAGCCGATCGCCGCTTCGCCCAGCGTGTCCTGCTCGTCAGCGGAGTACACGCGCAGGCTGTCGGGGCGCTGCTCGCCGGCATGCGACTCGGCGCTGCGCGCCAGACCGTCGAGCCAGCTCAGGGCCTCCTGGATCTCTTCGCTTTCGAAGCCGATCGCGGTCAGCTTGCGCGAGAGCTGCCGGTGGTCCGGGCAGGCATCAGGCCGCCAGTAGGTCTCGTACAGGTACACGAGGACATCGAACATCGAATCACTATACCCGAGCGCTCGCGTCCCGAGGCCGCGCTGCGGCGCAGGCCCTCAACCCGCCGTGCGCCGCTGGAACAGGCCGCCGGGCAGCCGCGCGACGCGGCCGTCGAGTTCGAGTTCGAGCAGTCGCGCGTTCAACTCGGCGGCGCCCCAGCCGGTGCGCGCCGACAGCGCGTCCAGCGTCACCGGGTCCTGCCCCAGCGCGTCCAGCAGCGGGTCGGCCGACGGTGGATCGACAGCCGCGCCGGCCGCCGCCGCCACGGCCGCCGGTGTGCCGAGTTCCTCCAGCACGTCGGCCGCCGACTCGACCAGCCGCGCGCCCTGGCGGATCAGTGCGTGGCAGCCACGCGACTGCGGCGCATGGATCGAGCCCGGAATGGCGAACACCTCACGCCCGGCCTCGGCGGCCAGCCGCGCGGTGATCAGTGAGCCCGACTTCAGCGCGGCCTCGACCACCAGCGTGCCGCGGGTGAGCCCGGCGATCAGCCGGTTGCGCTGCGGAAAGTTCTCGCGCAGCGGTGGCGTGCCGGGCGCGAACTCGCTGATGAGCACGCCGCGTTCGGCGATGCGCCGGGCCAGCGCCGCGTGGCGTGCGGGGTAGACGATGTCCGGCCCGGTGCCGACCACCGCCAGCGTGGCCGCACCGGCGTCGAGCGCGCCTTCGTGCGCCGCAGCGTCGATGCCCATCGCCAGCCCGGAGACGATGACCCAGCCGTCGCGGCCCAGTTGCGCGGCAAAGGCGCGCGCGTTGTCGGCCCCTTGCGCAGTGGGGTTGCGGCTGCCGACGATGGCCAGCGACGGCGCCGAAAGCAGCGCGCTGTCGCCCTCCACGTACAACAGCAGCGGCGGGTCGGCGGTCTGCAGCAGCAGCGGCGGGTACTCGGCGTCGCCCAGGACGATGGCGCCGCGGCCCGCGCCGCCGGCCCACCAGGCCCGCGCGGCCGCCAGCCGGGCGGCGAAAGTGTCGGGTGCTGCGGCCAGCGCGGCTGCGGCATCGGTGCCTGCCACCTCGCGCAGCGCCGCCGGCCGCGCCGCGAGCACCGCGTCGGGTGAGCCGAAGGCCGCGAGCAGGCGGCGAACCGCGCCGCGCCCCAGGCCGGGGGCCTCCAGCAGACGCAGCCAGGGCGGGAACTCGGCGCCGTCAAGCATCCGGCGCCGTGCGCTCAGGGCTGCGTGAAGCGGTCGCCGGCGCGCACCGGGTCGTTGACCGAGAGGATCAGCGCGTAGGACACACGCTCGAAGACGCGGAAGACGAAGAGCAGGCCGTGGCGCTCATCGGGCAGGCGCAGCGCGGTGCGCAGAGGATCGGTGCGGTCGACCGCGGGCACGCCGGCGCGCCACAGCGCCAGCACATGGCCCCGTTCGACGCCGTCGCGCGCGCCGCGGTTGAGCGTGACGATCTGGTTCTGCCCGGCCGACAGCGCTTCGCCGTAGATCGAGACCACGCGGCCGTCCATCGGCTGCGTGGGCGCACGCGGCGCATAGGCGGCCAGGTCTTGCGGAGGCACCGGCGAGAGCCGGTCGCCGACCATCGCCTCCAGCCGCGTGCTGCTGATGACGTAGGTGGCGGGCACCACCAGCAGCTTGCCGTCGGCGCCCGTGCGGTCTTCCCCGGCGAGCCTGAGCTCTGCCGTGCCGACGTAGCGCGCCTCGAAGCCCAGCAACTCACGCGTGAGCGGATCGAACAGCGGCCGCGGCTCGCGGAAGACACGGAAGTCGCGCTTGCCGTCGGCGTCGCCGCGCACATAGGCGGTTTCGCCGCGCGACAGCATCACCCGGCCCTCTTGCGTGGCCACGATGCGCGGCGCTCGCTCGAGTTCGTTGCTTTCGAAGATCACGGCCTCGTTGAGGAACGGGCCGATCAGGTGCAGCGGGATCGAGGGAATCGCGCCGCCATCCAGCAGCGTGGCGCGCACGCGCGGCGACAGCTTGACGGTATTCGTCGGCGGCTGACCGGGCACGCCCTGCCCCAGCCGCAGCCGCGCGCGTCCGCTGGACTTGTCGAGCACCAGCACCTGGCCGGGGAAGATCAGGTGCGGGTTGCGGATCTGCTCCAGGTTCATGCCCCACAGCTCGGGCCAGCGCCACGGGCTCCTGAGGAACAGTTTGGAGATGTCCCACAGCGTGTCGCCGCGCTGCACGGTGTGCGAATCGGGCGCATTGGGCACCAACTCGGACAGCGGCACGCCGGCCTGCGCCACCTGCTGCGCGGCAGCGCGCTGCGCCGCGGTGATCGGGAAGTTGTGCTCGGCAGCTTGCGCTATCGGCACACCAAACGGCGCCAAACCAAGGACCAGCATGGCAAGGCCGCAGGCAAGCCGGCAGCGGCGACGGGTCATGTCAGGATCTCCCGGCGCGCGGCGCGCTCTGGTCGGATGCCACAATCGAGAGCGGCAAGGGGCTCTGGCGCGGTCACCCGGCCGGCCGGTCGAAGGTCATGCAAAATCTTCATACGGTGAATAAGATTCTGCCCCTAAACCCTTGATATCGCAATGAAAACAGCGGGCGGGCAGGCATCCTGATCGAACCCTTCAGGGCACCGCCGTTGCGTGCCGCCCACAGCTGAAACCCCCTGTTGCCGACACCATGGCCCAGCTCACGATCCTGCGCTACCCCGATCCCCGCCTGCACAAGGTGGCCCGTCCCGTGGCCGAGGTGGATGCGCGCATCCGGCAACTGGTCGACGACTTGCTGGAGACGATGTACTCCCACGACGGCGTCGGCCTCGCGGCCACGCAGGTGGACGTGCACGAGCGGGTGATCGTGCTCGACACGTCCGACAGCCGCGACCAGCCGCGGGTGCTGATCAACCCCGAAATCGTCCTGAGCAGCGACGAGATGACGTTGGGCGAGGAAGGCTGCCTGTCGGTGCCGCAGATCTACGACCGCGTGCCGCGCCACGCCCGAGTGCGCGTGCGCGCGCTCGGCCGCGACGGCGTGCAGGTCGAGTTCGATGCCGAGCTGCTGACTTCCATCTGCGTCCAGCACGAGATGGACCACCTGCTGGGCAAGGTCTTCGTCGAGTACCTCAGCCCGCTCAAGCGCGAGCGCATCCGCACCAAGATGCTGAAGAAGTCGCGCGAGGAAGAGCGCACGGGATGAGCCCCGCGCCGGGCCTGCCTTTGCCCTCTACCGGGTCGTCCGGCGCGCCGTCCCCCTCACTGCGTATCGCCTTTGCCGGCACGCCGGCGTTCGCCAGCGCGGCGCTGGTGGCCATCCTCGACGCCGGCTTCACGGTGCCACTGGTGCTCACGCAGCCCGACCGCCCGGCCGGCCGCGGCCTGCAGCTGCAGGCCTCGCCGGTGAAGGCACTGGCGCTCCAGCGAAGCCTGGCGCTGGCGCAGCCGCACAGCCTGAAGCTCGATGGCCGCTGGCCGCAGGACGCGGCGCAGGCACGCCAGGCGCTGCAGCAGGCCGCGCCCGACGTGCTGGTGGTGGCCGCCTACGGCCTCATCCTGCCGACTTGGACACTGGCGCTGCCAGGTCTGGGGTGCATCAACATCCACGGCTCGCTGCTGCCGCGCTGGCGCGGCGCGGCGCCGATCCAGCGTGCCATCGAGGATGGCGACACCGACACCGGCATCACCATCATGCAGATGGACGCCGGCCTGGACACCGGGCCGATGCTGCTGGCCGAATCGCTGCAGATCGGCGCCGACGACACCGCGCAGACGCTGCAAGAGCGGCTGGCGCAACTCGGCGCCCGGCTGATCGTGCGCGCACTGCTCGACGCGGCGGCCGGCCGGCTGGTGGCGCAACCTCAGCCCGCCGAGGGCGCCAGCTACGCGGCGAAGATCGGCAAGGCCGAGGCGGCCATCGACTGGGCGGCACCAGCATCGCTGCTGGAGCGCCGGCTTCGCGCCTTCGACCCCTTTCCCGGCGCCAGCTTCATGCTCGACGGCGCGCCGGTGAAGCTGTGGCGCGCCCGCGTGGTCGATGCGCCCGGCGCCGCGGCGCCACCGGGCACGGTGGTCGACGCGGGCGCCAGCCGCATCGTGGTCGCCTGCGGCGAGGCAGCGCTCGAATTGCTGCTGCTGCAACGTTCCGGCGGCCGGCGTGTGACAGCGGTGCAATTCCTTCATGCGCATCCCGTCAATGCCGGCAGGGTCTTAGGCCCGGCGCCGGGTTGAACTAAAACCCGGGTCTTGCCGCCGGCTTGCGGCGTCTCACCTTCCGCGTCATCCGCGCGCTCCAACCCGCCCCATCGATGCCCCCGATGCTGAAGACCGCCAGCCTGTTGGCCGCCATGGCCACGCTGGGCGCGCTCGCCGGTGCGCTGGCCGACGGCCCGCGCGGTGCCGCACTGGGCGCCCCGGCGGGACTGGCGATCGGACTGCTGGCGCGCGGCGCCTCTTCTCGCCTGCTGTTGCGGGCCTACGGCGCCCAGCAGGTGGACGAGAGCAGCGCACCGTATCTGGTCAAACTGGTGCAAGAACTGGCCCAGCGCGCCGCGGTGCCGACGCCGCAGGTCTGGCTCTTCGACGACCCCGCCCCGGCCGCGCTGGCCACCGGCGCACGCGGCAGACGCTGTGCGGTGGCGCTCAGCACCGGGCTGCTGTCGCTGCTGTCCGAGCGCGAGCTGCGCGCCGTCATCGGGCACGAACTGGCGCACATCCGCCACGGTGACGTGCGTGCTGCCGCGCTGGGCTCGGTGCTCTCGGGCGCACTGGTCGCGCTCGCGCTGCTGGCGCTGGGCGCCTCGGTGCTGGACGGCGAGGACGACGGGCCCGCCCCCTCGGGTTGGGCGCTGTGGCTGCTGGCGCCGCTGGCCGCGCTGCCACTGTGGCTGGCCGCCGGCCGCGAGCGCGAGTTCGACGCCGACCGGCTGGGCGCGCGCATCGCCGGCGACCCCGGTGCCCTGGCCGACGCGCTGTACAAGATCGAACATGCGGCCGCGCCGCGCCCGGCCCTGCGCCACCCGCACGCGGCGGCGCTGCTGGTTGTCGCCCCGGTCGGCGCGCAGGGCTGGCGACGGCGACTGGTGCGCCATCCGCCGACTGCCGAGCGCATCGCCCGGCTGCGCCAGAGCATCGTCGCTCGCGACTGAAACCCATCGGCGGCGCGGCCTTGCCGTGCGCCGGGTTCAAGACTGCGCTGGTGGGCGCCGATAACGAGTGCAGCGCTGTCCCGCCCTGCCGTCGCACCCTGATCCCATGCCCCGGTTTCTGTCTGCCCTGTTGCTGCTGTCCGCCGCCCTGCTGTTGAGCGGCTGCGACCTGCTGGGCATCGAGAGCACGACGCAACTCGCTGAGCGGCGCAGCGCCGAAGGCAAGGCGGTCGGCGGGGCCTGCCGCCACGTCGGGCGGCCGATCGAGGAGTGCTACGCGCTGAACAAGCGGGCGGAGAAGGCGGCCGTGTTCGCCGGCTGGCGCGAGATGAACGACTACATGCGCGAGAACAAGATCGAGACCGCCAAGCCCGCCGCGGCAGCGGCGTCGGCGCCAGCCGAAGACGACAGCAAGGTCGCCGACGCCAAGCGCAAGCCGCCCTGAAGCCTGCGCCGCACGCAAGGCGCCGGTGTCAGGCGCCGGTGTCAGGCGGCGGGCCGGCGCGTGGACAATCAGGGCATGAAGTCACCTGGCCCCCCGGCGCCGGCGATGCCGACGCCGCCCGAGGCAGGGGCCTGGAACTGGCGCCATCCGGAATTCAAACGCGGCGTAAGCGACATGGCCGGCGTGGCGCCAGGCATCGCGGCCTGGGGGCTGGTCACCGGCGTGGCGATGACGCAGGTCGGGCTGCCGCTGCCACTGGCGCTGGCGATGTCGCTGCTGGTCTTCGCCGGCAGCGCGCAATTGGCCGCGCTGCCGCTGATCGCCTCGGGCGCGCCGGTATGGGTGGTGTTGATGACCACCGCCTGCGTCAATCTGCGCTTCGTCATCCTCAGCGCACAGTGGCGGCCCTATCTGGCGCCTTATCCGCTCGCGCAGCGGCTGCGCATGTCCTACTTCGCCGCTGACCTGAACTTCGCCTTCTTCATGCAGCGATTCCCCGCGCCGCGTGCCGAGCCGGCGCAGGTGCCCTACTTCTGGGGCGGCACATCGCTGAACTGGCTGTCGTGGCAGATTCCGTCGGTGGTGGGCATCCTGTTCGCCGAGTCGATTCCCAGCACCTGGGGCATCGGCTTCGCTGGCGTGCTGGCGCTGCTGGGCCTGACCTGCTCGATGCTGCACGACCGCGCCACGGCGGTGGCGGCCGCGGTGGCCGGCTGCGCGGCGGTGGCGGCCTACGCACTGCCGCTCAAGCTGAACATCGTGGTGGCCATCGCGGCTGCGGTGGCCATCGCGCTGCTGCTCGACCACGGCAAGCCGCGGCCCGCGATGCCGGCCGAGGACAACACGTGAGCACGCTGGACATCGTGCTGACGATCCTGGGCATGGCGCTGGTGACGCTGATCACGCGCGGCTTCTTCGTGCTGCCGTCGCGTGAACTGCCGCTGCCTGACTGGCTGAGTCAGGGGCTGCGCTATGCGCCGGTGGCGGCGCTGGCGGCCATCGTGCTGCCGGAGATCGTGATGACGCAGGGCCAGCTGATCGGCCACTGGCAGGACGCCCGGGTCTTCGCCGCGCTGGCCGGCGCCGCCTGGTATGCCTGGCGCCGCAGCATCCTGGGCACCATCGTCAGCGGCAGCCTAGTGCTGCTGGCGCTTCGGCTGGGGCTGGGCTGGTAGCGCGGCGCGGCCCCGACAATGCGGGACCCAGCCGATCGAATGCCTCGATCACCGTCCCTTGACCCGGGCCCACACCATGAACGTCATCCGCCTCGAAGACCTCATCGCCCAGGGCCGTCTGGCCGGACGGCGCGTGTTCATCCGCGCCGATCTGAACGTACCGCTGGACGACGCCGGCCACATCACCGAAGACACGCGCATCCGCGCCAGCGTGCCCTGCATCCGCATGGCGCTGGACGCCGGCGCCGCGGTGATGGTCACCTCGCACCTAGGCCGGCCCACCGAAGGCACGCTGGGCCCGCACGACTCGCTGGCGCCGGTGGCCACGCGGCTGGCCGAACTGCTGGGCTGCCCGGTGCCGCTGATCGCCGACTGGGTGGACGGCGTGCAGGTGGCACCCGGCCACGTGGTGCTGCTGGAGAACTGCCGCGTCAACCGCGGCGAGAAGAAGAACGACCCGCTGCTGGCACGCAAGATGGCCGCGCTGTGCGATATCTTCGTGCACGACGCCTTCGGCACCGCGCACCGCGCCGAGGCCAGCACCTACGGCATCGCCGAGTACGCGCCGGTGGCCTGCGCCGGCCCGCTGCTGGCGGCCGAGATCGACGCCATCACCCAGGCGCTGGCGCATCCGAAGCCGCCGCTGGTGGCCATCGTCGCCGGCAGCAAGGTGAGCACCAAGCTGAGCATCCTGCAAAGCCTGGCCGCAAAGGTGGACGGGTTGATCGTCGGCGGCGGCATCGCCAACACCTTCTTGCTGGCCGCAGGTTTGCCCATCGGCAAGAGCCTGGCCGAGCCCGGCCTGGTAGGCGAGGCGAAGGCCGTCATGGCCGCGATGACGGCGCGCGGCGCTGCGGTACCGATCCCGGTTGACGTGGTGGTGGCCCAGACCTTCGCCGCCGACGCGCCGGCCACCGTCAAGGCGGCTACCGAGGTGGCGGCCGACGACCTGATCCTCGACATCGGCCCGCGCACGGCGCAGGCGCTCGCCGAGCAGCTGAAGGCGGCCGGCACCATCGTCTGGAACGGCCCGCTGGGCGTGTTCGAGTTCGATGCCTTCGCGCACGGCACAGAAACCGTGGCGCGCGCCATCGCGGCGAGCAGCGCCTTCAGCATCGCCGGCGGCGGCGACACGCTGGCGGCCATCGCCAAGTACGGCATCCAGCGCGACATCGGCTACATCTCCACCGGCGGCGGCGCCTTCCTCGAGGTGCTCGAAGGCAAAACGCTGCCGGCCTTCGAGATCCTGGGGCGGCGCGCGGCCGGTTGAGCGCCCCCGGCCAGCCCGGCCACCCCTGCCACCCCGGCCACCCCGGCCAAGATAGGGGCGCGGACATAATGATCGCGACCCCTCAGCACCCGAGCGAGACCCGCCATGCGCGCCACCAAGATCGTCGCCACCCTCGGCCCGGCCTCCTCGTCGCCCGAGGTCATTGAACGCATGATCCGCGCCGGCGTGGATGTGGTGCGGCTGAACTTCTCCCACGGCACGGCGCAAGACCACATCGAGCGCGCCGCGCTGGTGCGCGCGGTGGCGGCCAAGGCCGGCAAGGAAGTGGCCATCATGGCCGACCTGCAGGGGCCGAAGATCCGCGTCGGCAAGTTCGAGGGCGGCAAGACCGAGCTGATCGTCGGCCAGCGCTTCGTGCTCGACGCCTCGCGCAGCGCGCCCGGCGACAACAGCTGCGTCGGCCTGGACTACAAGGACCTGCCGCGCGATGTGCGCCCGGGCGACACGCTGCTGCTCAACGACGGCCTGCTGCGCCTGACGGTCGACCAGGTGCTGGGCGAGCAGGTCGTCACGACGGTGGTCGTCGGCGGCGAACTGAGCAACAACAAGGGCATCAACAAGGCCGGCGGCGGCCTCACCGCACCGGCGCTGACCGCGAAGGACATGGACGACATCAAGACGGCGATGTCCTTCCAGTGCGACTACCTGGCGGTGAGCTTCCCGAAGAGCGCGACCGACATGGAGATGGCGCGCCAACTCGCCAACGTGGCGGGCGAGGCGACGCGGCACAAGCCGGCGCTGATCGCCAAGATCGAACGCAGCGAAGCCATCCCGGTGCTCGACCAGATCCTGCGCGCCAGCGACGGCATCATGGTTGCGCGCGGCGACCTGGCGGTCGAGGTCGGCAATGCTGCGGTGCCGGCGCTGCAAAAACGCATGATCCGCATGGCGCGCGAGATGGACAAGGTGGTCATCACCGCCACGCAGATGATGGAGTCGATGATCTTCAACGCCGTGCCCACGCGCGCCGAGGTCAGCGACGTGGCCAACGCCGTGCTCGACGGCACCGACGCGGTGATGCTCAGCGCCGAGACCGCCGCCGGCAAGTATCCGGTGGAGACCATCATCCAGATGGCCGCCATCGCGCTCGAAGCCGAAGCCGCCGACGACTTCTCGATCGAGACCGACTTCGCCAACAAGCGCTTCGGCCGCATCGACCAGACGATCGCGATGGGCGCGCTGTTCACCGCGCACCACCTGGGCTGCAAGGCGATCATCGCGCTGACCGAGAGCGGCAGCACCGCGCTGTGGATGAGCCGGCACAACGTGAAGGCGCCTATCTACGGGCTGACCTCGCAGCAGACCTCGCAGCGGCGCATGTGCCTGTACCGCAACGTGCGCCCGCTGCTGATGCCCAAGCTCCCCGACCGCGATGTGGCGCTCGACACCGCCGAGCGGCTGCTGGTCGAGCGCGGCGTGCTCAAGCCCGGCGACACCTACGCCATCACCTGCGGCGAGCCGATGGGCTACCCCGGCGGGACGAACATGCTGAAGGTCTGCCGGGTGGCGTGAGGGGCGGCGTTTCGAGGGTGGAGCCGACTCAGCGTACGGTCGCGACGCTGACCGCTTTCGATCCCTCTGCGACATTCGCTGCCGCGAACTCGTCGCCCCGAAGCGGCCGGTCGCATAGGCACCGAGGCCCCCGAAGGTGTCCCCGCAGCCGTGAGCCCACACAGGTAGGCGGCACACAGGGCGATCGAGGCGCAGCGCGCGGCTTGAGACCGTCCGAGCTCACCACCTCGGGAGCATCGCGTGCAAGCCATCGGCCGGCAGCCCGGTCCTGCGATCAGGGCGCCGGACGGCGCCCCGGGACAGCAGGCCCAGTCGGGCCAGCCGGGCGAGCCCATGGCCCGGGAAAGGATGCCTCGCCAGCCTGTCGCGTAACGCTCATGGCTTGCCCTCTCCTTCTCCTTTGGCAAGTTTCTCGAGCTCGCGGTCCTCGCGCTTCGCCGCCTGCATGCCTTCAGGCTCGAGTTGCTCGGCGCTGCGATTGAGCCAGATGAACAGGCCCCAGGCGGCGAGCATCGTGGCAGCGGCGAGGCCGATGCTCGCTGCATAGGGCAGGTACTCTGGACTCTCCTGCGCGAAGCGGAATGTCAGCACCACGGTCTCGATCGACAGCGCGACGATCAGCACCACCATGAAGCGCGACAGGAAGCGGCGTACGCGTGTCGGCGTGCTCATCTGCGTTCCGCGCTGCACTTCCTCCTCGAGGATGGTCTGGCCCAGCTCCAGTGCCGCGACCGCCACCGCGAGTATCGCGATGCTCTCCAGCACAGCGTTCAGCCGCTGCGTGATCGGCCCCTCGTCGAAGAGCTGGATGCCCTGCCACAGATGCACGGCCGCGAGCCCGATCAGCGCGACGGCGCCCGCGAGAAACAACAGACTGATGATGAAATGGCCTGCCGTGAACAGGCGGAGCAGAGTCTTCATCATGGCAGGCTAAACCAGCCCGGCGTACGCGGTCAACAACTCGCCCGCGGGCTTGGCGGAATGCCGGCCTTGTCCTACATGGGCGGCGGCTGGGCGCGCACGCGCCTGGTCCGTGGCGCGGTGCATGAATCGCAGATGCCACGCACCCCGCGATGTCGCCGCTGGAGTTCATGCAGCGGCTGGCTGCGCTGGTGCCACGCCCCAGACTGCACCTGATCCGTTTGGTGTCCGCGTAACTTCGCTTCGCGAAGTGAGCG
>Ga0105044_10011009_pt1 | contig 12335 bp, 9 predicted proteins | sample MAT01_FD_78092 | JGI IMG/M metagenome (GOLD analysis project Ga0105044, IMG submission 78092) | Freshwater microbial communities from Lake Fryxell liftoff mats and glacier meltwater in Antarctica - MAT-01 | ecosystem: Environmental > Aquatic > Freshwater > Ice > Liftoff microbial mat | place...
CGGTGATGTTCTGCACGGGCTCTTGCAACGCGTGCCGGATTTCCTCGCTGGTGATCGAAGTCTTGCGGGGCAGCCCGGAGATCATGTCGCGCCCGCGCACTTCCATCGTCGTCTCGGGCGCGAGTTGAAAGGCCGAACCGATCTCGATCTTGATTCGCTCGGCGGTCTGTTCGCCGATCATCATGTTGTACGTGCGCTTCATGTGGTTGATGATGGCCTCGTCCATGTCGTCGCCCGCCGTGCGGATCGACTGGCACGTCGCGATGTCCGCGAGCGACATGATCGCCACCTCGGTGGTTCCGCCACCGATATCCACAATCATCGACGCCGTGGCCTCCGCAAACGGAAGCCCCGCCCCAATGGCGGCGGCGATCGGCTCCTCGATCAGGAACGTCCGACGGGCACCGGCCCGCTCGCACGAATCAAAGACGGCCCGCTTCTCGACGGCCGTGATGCCCGACGGCACAGACACTACGACCCGCGGCCCGAAGATCTTGCTCCGGCCGTTCACCTTCCGGATGAAGTAACTGAGCATCGCCTCGGTGATCTCAAAGTCCGAGATCACACCGTCCTTCAGCGGACGGATCGCAGTGATGGAGCCGGGCGTCTTGCCCAGCATCTCCTTCGCCACCCAACCCACCGCCTCCCCGTTCTTAAGAACTTGGTTCGTCCCCTTGCGCACGGCCACCACGCTGGGCTCGTTCAGGACGATCCCCTGGCCCCGCACCGACACCAGCGTGTTACAGGTGCCGAGGTCGATGCCCATGTCCACACTGAAGAGCCCGAGAACGCGGTCGAGTAGCAATGTTGCCCTTTCGTGATCCAAACCCGGAAGCCCATCGGCCCCCAGACCAACGCCCAACGCATCATGCACACCGGCCCCATCACCGCCCACCAAAGGGCCACGGCATGCTATTCGAAAGCCCCGCCGCGGGTTCGCGCCAGGACCCATAGGTTATCGGCGATAGGAGACGATTGCCATTGAAGGGGAAGGAACGGTGGATGGTGTGTCGGAAACGGGGGCGGTTTCTCGCCACGCCCGGCCACCAGTTGGCATCGGGCTATTGGGCGGGGGTGCGGTGCAAAACGAAAAACCCCCTCCGAAGGTCGTCCGGAGGGGGCGAGTCATTCAAACGTAGCGGGTTTGAGGCCCGCCCTCAAGACTTCTCGGTGCCCCGCTTTCGCGGAAGAGGCCGGGAGTCCCGAGGAACCGCTTTTTCTTAGCGGCGACGGCGACCGGTGACCAAGCCACCGAGGCCGAGGAGAGCGAGCGAGGCCGGAGCCGGGACCGTGAGGGTCGCGGTGTTCGTGGCCATAACGTTCGCGCGGATGGCGGTGAACGGCGAAGCCGAAGTCACCCAGTCAGCGCCACGGCCTTGGGTCTCGTCTGCCGCAACAAAGCGACGCACGCCAGCGGCGGGAACGTCGAACGTCAGGACGCGGTTGGCCTGGTTCGTGGAGGTGTCGAACGCGAAGGTGAAGAGGACGATGTCCGTCAGGCCGAGCGTGGGGGCCAAGGTGTTGTTGGAGGTGTTGATGCCGCGGCTGCCGTCGATGTTGTTCGAACCCGAACCAGCGCCGATGGCGTTGGTCACGGAGAACGCAGCGAAGCGGAGGCTGTTGGGGGTCACGTGAGCAGCGAGGGCGTCGGAGGTGCCGATGATGGCAGCGCCGAACGTGCGACCGAAGGTCGCCGTCTGGCCGAGGGCAACGCGGTCACGCGGCACGATCGGCAGGGCCGAATCGAGCGACGAATCCCAGTTGCTGACCGTGGGCTGGCAACGAACGCCGTTCAGGAACAGCGGCACGGGGCCATCGTTCTGAACGTAGGACACCAACACGCGGGCGTAGATACGGCCGGTGCGGGGGTTGTCCGTGCTGATGTCCAGGTTGGAAGTCCACGAGCCCGCATCACCGGTGCGGGACAACTGAACCGTGAACTGAGTGTTGGGGGCAGCCTGCGCCGTCGCAGCAAGACCCGCAACCACGAGCAAAGAACCGATCAACTTCTTCATGACAATCTCCTCACAAAAGTCTTTTAAGGGGTAGACCTGAACCCGCTAACGCTACAGAACGAACGACTCGTTCCTGACCCGCCATAAGAATACACCATGCCAGCAAAACTGCAATACGATTTTGCCCTTCGATTTAGCCTTTTTTGATTTATCTCTCGCCGACTTCATGCGGTGCCCCCAAGATAATGCCGGCTCCGAGGTCTGCCGATCTAATCGATAAAGCCTTGTATTGAAGGCGTTTATGTCAAAATTGGCTCTCGTTCACCCATCCGCAGGCGGCTCTTCCCTCGGTCTCATCAAGTTTGCACAAAGATCGCTAATCCAGAATGGAGCCGCGTGAACAAGCGATTCTAAAGGTCCGATAAGCGGTCAGACGCCCTCGGGTTTGGCTTACCCACCCGTCGGACTAGGTAAAGACACCTCGCCAAGCCCCAAAACCGACCGCTTGGCCGCCCACTCCGCCTGCTCCCGCCGATTCGAAGTAGCAAGATCACCAACCGCCCCCGCCCCCTCGCCTCCCGCTCCCGCCCCGGAACGCCGGATCGCCTCAATCTCAAGCCGCGTCAGCCGCATCGACTCAAACTCGTAATCCCGCCACGCCTCCACCGTCATGGGGACAAGCGGCTCGATCAGCGACAGCATGGCCGCGGCGTACTCCCGGATCTCAAGTTGAGCATGACTATCCAGCCGCAGCGACAAAAACCGCATCACATTGTGCAGGTCGCACTTCCAGTACCACTCCGTATACACATTCACCGGCAGCCCGATGCGGGCCATCTCCCGCGACACTCCCTGCGCCGTCAACGCAAGATACTGCTGGTAAAGGCTTTCGACCTGGCCGACATACGCCAGGAAGTCCTCGGCGGTCTTCACCTGGGCCGCATCGCTCACGTCAAAGTTCTGTTCCCCGCCCTGCCGATTGCTCGCCGACTGCCTGCGAACCGCCTCCATGGTGGGAATGTAAAACCGATCAGGCACAATCGAGTAGCGCGCGGAATACTCGTTCACGTTCGCCGTTCGGTGCCGGATCCACTGCCGGGCAATGAAAATCGGCATCGAAACGTGGAATTTGAACTCCACCATCTCAAAAGGCGTCGAGTGCCGGTGCCGCATCAGATAGCGGATCAGCCCGCGGTCCTCCGACACCTGCTTCGTTCCCTCTCCATATGAGACCCGGGCCGCCTGCACGATCGCCTGGTCCGCCGTCTGCCCTTCAGGCACCAGTCGCGGCATCGCATCAACCAACGCAATAAACCCGTGGTCAAGCACCTTCACCTCGTGCCGGCTCGCGCCCGCCATGACGTCCCGGAACGGAACCGACGGTGGTACCACACGGATCCCGGGCGTTCCGGCGGGAAGGCTGACAGGCGTGGCTGGGGCGGTGGTGGGCTTGGCCTCGGCCATGCCGGATGGGTTCTGAAGGCTCATGGACCCCAGAGTAGCGACCACACCCACAGATCCGCAGGCTGTCCCTCGGAACGACGGGTGCAATGAAGCGCCAAGGCGGATTTTCTGCGGTGGAGTTCGTGATTTTATTTTGCCTCGCTTTTGAGCCGCAATCATGCCTTTCGCCTTTCTCGCCTTGACTCCAGCATCCCGATATCAAACACTTGTTTGAATCAACCGTTTGCCGCCATGCCACGAGCCAAACCCACCACTCGTCTTCGCCCAACCGCCAAGGCCCCCCCAGAGCCGCCAGACACCACTCGCGCCCGCATCCTTGAAGCGGCCGGGAATGTCTTCGCCGACCACGGCTTCCGCGAGGCCACGGTGCGTTCCATCTGCATGTGCGCGGGCGTCAACGTCGCCGCGATCAACTACCACTTCCGTTCCAAAGAGGCTCTGCATGAAGCCTGCATGCTCGAGGCCCACCGGTACTCGGCGGACCGATACCCGGTGAACGCGGGCTTGCCGCCCGTTCCGACGCCGCGACATCGCCTCACGGCCTTTGTGCGTGCGTTCGTGCTGAAGGTGATGGATCAGGACCGGCCGAGTTGGCACGGGCGACTGATGGCCCGTGAGATGATCGACCCCTCGCCCGCCTTGGCGATTGTCATCGAACACGAGATCCGCCCGAACTTTGAGTATCTCATGGCCACGCTGACGGAGTTGGAGCCCCGGCTGAGCGTGTTGCAGCGGCGCATGGCCGCGGCGAGCGTGGTGGGCCAGTGTCTGCACTACTTCTGGTGCAAGGAAGTCGTCCTGCGGCTCGGCGAAGTGCCGCCCGCGGACGACGACTGGGCCGAAACACTGTCGAATCACATCGTGAACTTCACTCTGGGCGGCCTTCCTGCCATCGCCAAGCCCACCGCCAACCCCGTCGCCAAGCATCCCTGAACGTTGCCTTCTTACGCGGCCACCATGATCCTCATCGCCCTCAAGATGCTCTTCCGCGACCGCACGAAGTACTTCGGCATCATTCTGGGCGTCACGTTGGCTTCCATGATCATCACGCAGCAGGGCGCGATCTTCATCGGGCTCATGTCGCGCACCTACTCCTTCATCTCGGATGTTCCCGACACGGATCTCTGGGTGATGGACCCAAAGGTGCAGTTCATCGATGACCCCAAGCCGCTGCAATCGACCGCGCTGTACCGCGTCCGCAGCATCGAGGGCGTCGCTTGGGCCATGCCGCTGTACAAGGGGCTCATCAAGGCTCGGCTGGAGAGCGGACAGTTTCAAAACTGCAACATCGTGGGCGTCGACGACGCCACCCTCATCGGCGGGCCGACCCGCATGGTGGAAGGCTCGCTCACCGACCTGCGGCGCGCGGATGGTGTGATCGTCGATGAAGCGGGGGCGGCGACGCGGCTGGCGCGTCCGCCGGCCAAGGTCGGTGGGGCCCCCGTCCCGCTGCGTGTCGGCGACACCCTCGAACTGAACGACCGCCGGGCCGTCGTGGTCGGCATCTGTAAGACCACCCGCACCTTTCAGAGCCAGCCCACGCTGTACACCACCTACGCGCGGGCCACGTCGTTCGCCCCGCGTGAGCGGAAGATGCTGACGTTCGTCCTCGTCAAGGCCGCTGCAGGCACAGACATGCAAACACTCCAGGACCGGATCCAGGAGTCGACCGGATTGATGGCCCAGACGCGCGACCAGTTCAAATGGACCACGGTTTCTTACTTTCTTAACAACACGGGCATCCCCATCAACTTCGGGATCGCCGTGGGGCTTGGTTTCCTGATCGGCACGCTCATCACGGGCTTCATGTTCTTCAGTTTCACCATCGACAACATCCGCTTCTTCGGGACGCTGAAGGCGATGGGCGCTTCCGACGGCCGCCTGCTGGCGATGATCCTTGTGCAAGCCGCCGTGATCGCCCTCATCGGGTGGGGCCTCGGGGTGGGGCTGGCCTCGTGGTTCGGATACTCGATGCGGGGCACCATCCTCGCGTTCAACCTCCCTTGGCAACTGCTCTTTCTGTCCGGGTCAGCTGTCTTTGTCATTATCACGCTCGCCGCCATGCTCAGCATCCGCAAGGTGCTCTCGCTCGAGCCCGCGATCGTGTTCAAGGGATGATTGTTTTGCTTGAATCCGTGAAACGCAACTCGCCGAACACCGTATACTCAGTGAACGTTGTTCATTGATTTGCTATGTCCCAGTCCAAGTATGCCCAAGAAACCCCCACAACCCCGATCCATTCCGGCACTCCCGAACACCGCCAAGGCCCCTCCGAGCGCCTCCGTGACCCGGAGGGCCGAGGCCAAGGCCGCGACCCGGGAGAAGATCCTCGCCGCCGCCCGCGAGTTTTTCATTGCGGAGGGGTTCGAGGCCGTTTCGATGCGTCGCATCGCGGACGCGATCGGCTACACGCCCGCCGCCATCTACGTTCACTTCAAGGACAAGACCGAACTCCTCATCACGCTCGGCGACCGCGATTTCCGCTTCTTTCATTCGAAGTTTCGGGCCATCGAGGCGATCCCAGACCCCGTCGATCGGCTGCGAGCCGCCGGCAGCGCGTACATCAACTTCGCGCTGCAGCACCCGCGCCACTACAAACTGATGTTCATGACAAAGTGGCCCATCATCGACCCCTTGCAGTGCCCCTTGGAGCACGGCAACGTCGATGAAGATTCGTACGCGTTTCTTGATTCGATCGTCACCGACTGCATCAAGGCGGGTCGCTTTGGCGACGGCTATCGGGACCACCGCATCGTCACGCAGGTGTGCTGGGGTGCGGTTCACGGCGTCGTCTCCCTGCACATCACCCACGGCGAAGACCCCTGGTGCGACTTCACCAACCCCAAGGAAACCGCATCGCTCCTGCTCGATGCGTGCATCGCGGGGATGCTTGCGCCGGTGACACGACCCCCGGCCGCGAGCCGTAACGGAGCGAGAAAGCCATGATCCGCCTTGCACTGCGAATGCTCACCGGAGATCGCCTCAAATACTTCGGACTTCTCGCGGGCATGGCGTTCGCCGCCATGATGATCGCGCAGCAGGCCTCGATTTTCTTCGGCCTCAAGGCTCAGACAGGCGGCTTCATCCGCGAGATGCCATCGGTCGACCTGTGGGTCATGGATGAGCAGGTCCGCTTCAGCGAGGACGACAAGCCGCTTCCGGATACGGCCGCGCAGCGCGTCAAGGGAATCGACGGGGTCGACTGGGCCGTGCCTCTTTATAAGGCTTGGCAACGGGCCCGCCTGGCCGATGGGACGCGACTCCAAGTCGTTCTCGTGGGGGTCGACGATGCCACACTCGTGGGCGCTCCGGCCCAGATGGTCGAGGGATCGACGCTCGACCTGCGGCGTGATCCCGGCGTCATCATCGACGTCCGCGACGCCGCCACCAAACTGCGACTCGAACGCTCCAACGGGGGGCCGCTGAAAATGGGTGATTCGTTCAACATCAACGACAGCGACGCCCGTGTCGTCGGCATGTACTCGGCGACGCCCTCGTTCTTCTGGGACCCGGTGATCTATACCACCTACAGCCGCGCCGTCAGCATGGCCCCGGCCGAGCGGCAGGTGATGTCGTTCGTGCTGGTCAAGGTTCGGGCCGGGGCCGACATCGAAACCGTCAAGCGGCTCATCACCAAGACCACCGGCTACACGGCCCGCACCGGGCCGGAGTTTGAATCGGTGACCGCGTCCTACATCCTCAAGTCCACTGGCATCCTCGTCAACTTCGGAATGGCGGTCGGCCTCGGCTTCATCATCGGCCTGCTCGTCACCGGTCAGACGTTCTTCAACTTCACCCTCGACAACACCCGCTACTTCGCGGCTCTCAAGGCCATGGGCGCTACCGCGACCACGCTGATCGGCATGGTCGTCGCACAGGTGCTGACCGTTTCGCTCCTTTCCTTCGGCATCGGCGTGGGTGTCGCGGCGGTTGTCGGAACAATCATCTCCAAGACCGATCTCGCGTTCCTTATGCCCTGGTACGTCGTCGTCTTCACGCTCGTCTCGATGCTCGTTGTTGGTCTGGCCTCGGCGGTCCTCAGCCTCGCAAAGGTACTCCGGCTCGAACCCGGGATCGTATTCCGGACCTGATCCCAAATTGACCCATGAATACTTCATCGCCAACCGAATCTCCCATTTCCGCGATCTCCGCCACGCTCGACTCGACGCTCGGTGGACGGGCGGCCGTCGTCCGGTGCAGGGGCGTGGTCAAGACCTATGGCTCGGGCAACTCGGCGGTGCGGGCCCTGCGGGGCGTTGACATTGATGTCGGCTCCGGCGAACTCCTCATGCTGGTCGGACCATCGGGGTGCGGGAAGACGACGCTGATCTCGGTGGTCGCGGGCGTGCTCGACCGTGATGCCGGAGAGTGCACAGTGCTGGGGGAGGACTATTCCAAGATGTCCTCGTCGGCCCGGGCCCGCTTCCGGGGCCGCAACATCGGGTTTGTGTTCCAGCAGTTCAACCTCATCCCCACGCTCTCGATCGCGGAGAACGCCGCCGTGCCGCTGCTTATCAACGGCATGGGCCGCAAGCAGGCTCTGGCCCAGGCCACCGAGTTGCTCGCGCAGGTGGGGCTGGGAGACCGCGCGAAGGACTTCCCGATGCGGCTCTCGGGTGGGCAGCAGCAGCGGGTGGCCATCGCGCGGGCACTGGTGCATCGGCCCCGGATCATCGTGTGTGACGAACCCACCAGCGCGCTGGACCACGTGACCGGCCAGAAGGTCATGGAGTTGCTGCGGGCGGTGGCGGCGGGCAACGACCTCTCGCTGCTGGTGGTCACGCACGACCAGCGCATTTTCGAGTTCGCGGACCGCATCGCCGAGATGGACGACGGCCGCATCAACCGCGTGAGCACCGGCGCAGGCCATGCACGGGCCGCAGTCCGGTACGCCGAAGACGCCTCCAAGTAAGCCAACTGAACCCAGAGAGAACTCATGATCCGAACCATCCTCATCCCGCTTCTTGCCATCGCCGGCGTCATCATGGCGGCCGTCACAGTGGTGAACTCGAGCAAGCCCATCGCGGCCCAGCCCCCGGTGATCTCGCCGCCCACCGCCCCGTTTGAGTCGTTCGTGGCTGGCTCGGGGTTGGTGGAGGCGAGCAGCCGCAACATCGAGATCGGCACGCCCATCGGCGGGATTGTGACCGAGGTGCTTGTGACCGTGAACGATGCGGTCGAACAGGGGGCGCCGCTCTTCCGGCTCGATACCCGCGACATGCGGGGCGAGCGGGCCGTGAGGGCGGCCCAACTGGCCGTCGCCCGGTCGCAACTGGACAAACTGAAGGCGGGCACGCGGCCGGAGCAACTGCCTCCGGCCAAGGCCCGGGTGGCCGAGGCGGAATCGCTGCTGGCCGACGCCGAGAGCCAGTTGGCCTTCCTTGAGAGGATCTCGGATTCGCGGGCCATCACGCAGGAGGAGTTGTCTGTGCGGAAGTTTGCCGCGGCGGCAGCCCGCACCCGGCTTGAACAAGCGCGGGCCGATGTGGCGTTGCTGGAGGCGGGCACATGGGGCGTGGACATCGAGGTCGCGGAGGCCCAGGTGGTGCTGGCAGAATCGGAACTGGCGGCGGCGGACACAGAGATTGAGCGGCGCACCATCACGTCGCCGGTCTCGGGGCGGGTGCTTCAGGTCAACGTTCGGGGCGGCGAGTTTGCATCGGCCGGGGCGGGCGGGCCATCCATGATGCTGGTGGGAACGGTTGATCCGTTGCACATCCGGGCCGAGGTGGACGAGCACGAGGCCTGGCGGGTGAAGGCGGGTGCCGAGGCATTCGCCTTCGTGAAGGGCAACAAGGACCTCAAGACCGGGCTGACCTTCGTCCGGTTTGAGCCATACGTCGTTCCGAAGCGGAGCCTCACCGGTGAATCGACGGAGCGGGTCGATACGCGGGTGCTTCAGGTGATTTACGCCTTCCCGCGCGAGGCCGTTTCGGTGTTCGTCGGTCAACAGATGGATGTGTATATCAAGTCTGACCCGATTGTGCGCGAGACCGTCGAAGTTGGTGAGACAGAGACCGTGCCTTGAGAGCAGCAACTCATTCACCCATTTGCATTCTTTGAATTCTGGAGTCTTCATGCCTTTGTCCCGATTTGCCGGTCTTCGTTTGCTCCGCCACTCCGCGGGATTGGGTCTTGTTGTGTTCGCGGGTTGCACCGTTGGTCCTGATTACCAAAGCCCGGAGATCCGCACGCCCAGCGTGTTTCATGCGCCCGGAGAGAAGCCTGCGGCGGCGGCCTCTGCCGCCACCAACGCGCCGGCTTCGGCGGCGGCTCTGGCCAAGTGGTGGACGCTCATGAACGATGCGACCCTGAGCGAATTGGTTGACCGTGCGATCGCCGGTAATCATGACCTCCGCATTGCGCGGGCTCGGACGCGCGAGGCCCGTGCGCTGCGTGGGGCGACGCGTTCCGGGCGTTACCCGACGGTGGATTTGGGGGCTGGTGCCGACCGGCGGCGCGAGAGTGAGAAACTGGACGGCGGTTCTTTCAGCAGCGCCGAGGGCGACACGACGCTGTTTGAATCGGGGCTTGATGCCTCGTGGGAGATCGATGTGTTCGGCGGAGTGCAGCGCGGGATCGAGGCGGCCGACGCCGACCTCGGAGCCTCGATCGAGAGCGAACGCGATGTGCTGGTGTCGCTGACGGCCGAGACGGCGCTGACGTACACCGAGTTGCGCGGCTTGCAGCGGCGGTTGTTCGTCGTGAACGAGAGCATCCGGGCCCAGCGCGAGAGCGTGGGACTGATCGATTCGCGCTTCCGGGCGGGGCTTTCGTCCGAGTTGCAGGTGTCGCAGTCGCGGAGCCAACTCGCGATCCGGGAGTCGTTGATCCCCGGGCTGCAGTACTCGATCCGGGCTTCGATCCATCGTCTCGGGGTGTTGCTCGGGCAACACCCCGCGGAGTTGATCTCGATGCTGGATATTCCGGGTCCGATCCCGACGGGTCCCGGGGAGATTCCGCTTGGGCTGCCCTCGGACCTTCTGCTGCGGCGGCCCGACCTGCGGCGGGCGGAGCGGCAACTCGCGGCGGCGACGGCCCGCATCGGAGTGGAGACGGCCGATCTGTATCCGAAGTTTTCGCTGACCGGCCGTTTCGGCTTTGCGGCGGGGGAGTTCAGCGAGCAGTTTGACATGAATGCCCGGAATTGGTCGTTCGGTCCGGCGGTTCGGTGGCGACTGTTTGATCGCAGCGAGATCCGCAACCAGATTGCCGCGGCCGGGGCGAGGCAGGAACAAGCCTTGCTGTTCTACGAGCAGACGGTGTTGATCGCGCTCGAAGAGGTTGAGAACACGGTGGTGCGGTTCCATCAGGAGCAGGCCCGGCGGCAGGCCCTGGTGGGTGCTGTGGTGGCGAGCCAGCGCGCGGTGGATCTGGCGACCGACCGCTTCACCGCCGAGATCGACGACTACTTGAACGTGCTTGACGGACAGAAGACGCTGTACGAAGCGCAGGACCAGTTGGCCCGGAGCGAACTCGACTCGGCGACGGCGATCGTCGCGGTGTACAAGGCGCTCGGGGGCGGTTGGACGGACGAGCGGGTTATCGAATCTCAAACAACCACTCCGGCCGTGGATGATCCTTCGGCGCCGATCCCTCCGAATGGGGAGTCGGCGGGGGGATGACTTCCGCGCGGGGAGGTTCCACCGGAGCGACGCTGATCGGGATGGCTGAGGCTGGAGTAGGTGGTGTGGGTGGGGCCACGACGGGATCGGATCATCGCGCCTCGGATGCCTCGATGACGCGGTCGGAAGCCACGAACAGCAGCGAGGCCTGAATGTCCGTGGGCTGGAGCCGGAGCGTTGCCGCGATTGTGCGGATGTACGCATCCATCTGCGGTTTGTAATGGGCAATGCGGGCCTCGAACTCTGCCGGCTGATCGGGATGGACGTTATCGGTTTTGAAGTCGAGGATTTCGGCCCAGATGGGGCGGCCGTTTTGGACACCGATGACGAGGCGGTCGATGGTGCCGCGGATGATGGAGGTTTCGGTGCCGTCGGTGAGTTTGGCGGCGATGGGGTATTCGCGGCGGAGTTCCGGCGTGCCCGGGCGGTTGGCGTAGCGGGATTGTGAGAGGGCGGCCCGGGTGGCGGGGCCGAGGCTGGAGCGGAAGTCGGCGAGGAGTTGGGTGTTGGGGATGTTTGTTGGGCCGTCGGCGGCTGCTTGTTGGGCGGCGTGCAGGAGCGTTGCATCGTCTGGGAGGCCGAGGTTGGCCCAGCCGACTTGCTCGAACATGGCGTGCAGGATGGTGCCTCGGTTTCGGCCCCGCTGTGGTTCGATTTTGAGGACTTCGGCGAGGGTGCGGGCGGAACCACCCTCCATCGATGAGGGTGCCTTGAGTTGGAGGCGTTGGCCTGCGGAAGCCGGTGCGGCCAGCGCGAGCGGGGGTGTGGCGATGGTCGGTGTTCGCGTTGGCGCGGGGTGGGCTGGGTTTTCGGGCGTGGCCCAGTCGTCGATGCTTCCGGTGATGTGGAGTTCGCAGCGCGGCTCTTCGGAGTCGGTTTGTGCATCTTCGGCGAGGGCGGCGACCAGGAGTTTATCGGCGCGGAGTGAGTCTCCGGATTGTGGGAGCGGGCCGATGACGATGTGCAGGGCGTGCTTGGCGCGCGTCATGGCGACATAGAGCGCGCTCAATTGGGCCGAGACGTTTTCAAAGCGGGCGGCGTCGTGGAGTTTCTGGAGTTCCGGCGCACCTTCGCGTGCTTCCTTGCCCGGGCAGAGGGAGACGATGGTGACGGGGTCAAGCGGCCCTGCGGTCTCTGGGGTGGCGTCGCCAGACATGAGTACTGCGTCGTGCTTCACGTTCCAGCACTTTTGCAGGCCGACGAGGATGACGGCGTCGAACTCGAGGCCTTTGGCCTTGTGGACGGTCATCACGCGGACGCGCATGGGCGTTGCATCTTCCAAGAGCGTGGA
>Ga0105044_10011010_pt1 | contig 12335 bp, 6 predicted proteins | sample MAT01_FD_78092 | JGI IMG/M metagenome (GOLD analysis project Ga0105044, IMG submission 78092) | Freshwater microbial communities from Lake Fryxell liftoff mats and glacier meltwater in Antarctica - MAT-01 | ecosystem: Environmental > Aquatic > Freshwater > Ice > Liftoff microbial mat | place...
ATGCGTTCGACACCGTCGCCGGTTGGCTGCGATTGAAAATGCTCAGCCCGTTCGGGCGTGTGTCCGATGCGTCGAGGCCCGTGCCTGCGGTCGTTACCGCAGGCGTGGCCGTGCGGGCGATCGGCCTTTCCCGCTACGACTGGCCGCGGTGGGAGATCGTCGATCGCACGGCCCGCGTTCTTTGCGGTGTCGTCGTCGATCACTGGATTTCCCACGATTTCAGCCGGTCCCGCGAACGCATTCCGGTATGGGTGCAAGAGACAATGACGAATGGAATGCTAACGGGCGATGCCCTGTTGGCCGACCTCCATGCCGCCGTGAGCGATGCGACAACCGAGCCGATCGATGCCATGTTGGCCCGGATTACCGAATCGCTGCAGCCCAAAGGCTGGTTGGCCCGCACGCCGGATGCGAACCGGATCCTTCATGCCGTCGACGAAGTCAATCGACTGATCGGGACGCCGGGTACGAACCGCATCCCGCCGAATATCGAAGACGCGATCCGCAACCGGGCGAGCGAAGTCGTTGCTCACGTCGTACCGATGCTTCACGATGCCGTTCACGCACTCGTCGACGATCCGAAGTTCCGGCTTGCGGGCGCGGAAGAAGCGATCCAGCAGATCAACGCCTACTTCGTCGATCAGAAGACGCGCAGCGAACAGAGTATCTACGAATCCGAACGGGCGGCGCAATCGGGATACGATCTGCTGATGGCGTACGTTCACCCGCAACGAGGGTCGAAGAAAGCGAGTGCGGCCGAACTCGGCGATGCTCTCCGCACGTACCCGATGGCCCACTACCGGGCGATCCTCGACCGGCGAATCCATCGCATGTTCGACCACTTGCGAACGGTGTTCGGAGAACTCGGTGCAGAGATCGCTGCGTGCCGCCAGCGTATCCAGTCGCTGCAATTGACCTTCGTGTCCGACATCGAACAACCGATGCCCCCGATCGGGCAGCGGCAAGTCACACCCGTCGGGTGCGCAACTGTCGAAGACGCCTCGCAGCAGTTTTTGAAAATTCTCAACGACGACGATTTGCACGAAGCCGAACTCTGGATTCAGACCGGTATCGAACGCGCGTTCGGCGGCCTCTACCAAGCCTGCCTGAATTCGGGCGACGGCCCAGCCGAAATCATGCGCGTCCTTCGCGAACAGTGCCGCATGTTCCTCAACGCCCGCCTCGGCGAAACCGATCTGACGGCGATGTTTGCCGCCAAGTTCGGAACGCACGCGAATGTCGTCCGCGCATTTGTCGATGCCTATCGCGATGCGGCACCCGGCGTCGTCGGCAACGGTCCGTGGGCCAAAACGAGCCTCACCGTGCTGGGCACCCCACCGGGCGAAGCCGGCGAATCGTTCCGCCAATGTGCCGACGAAGCGTTCCCCATCGACGACCGAACTGCCTTCGCGGACACTGCCGATGAAGTCGCGATCTACCGCGAATATCCGTACGTCCCGCTGAACACGCTACCGCAGTTCGGCCACGCGTGGGCCGCCGCCTACCGCACCGCCTGGGAAACCACGCAATGTACCCCTCACATCCGCACCGACATCACCGAGTGGGCCGCCGTCGACGCCGATTGACTTGTTCTGTTTCCGTTCTGCGAACGATCACTTTGTGAACTACACTTCCGTCGGGATTGGCACCATCCAGAGACGGAACATGACGACAGCCACTGCTTCGGAACTCACGTATCGCTCCGTCGATGTCACGCCACCGCCGCGTTTGCCTGCGAAAACCGGCTTGTACGGCATCGGCTACGATGTCCTGACGCTCGGCGGACTCAGCTTACTGGCGCTGCCCGCGTTCTGGTTGCTCGGCGCATTCTCGCCACTTTCGGTATCCGACGGGCGAATTGCCGCCCCACTGATCGCGCTGCTCGGCATCGCGTCGTATGCCGTCAACTATCCACATTACGCCGCCACTTACGCCCGTGCATACCGCAGTATCCGTAGCATTCGCGAATACTGGTGGAGTTGCCTCGTCGCGCCGCTGCTGCTGACCGTGCTGGCAGGAATTGCGCTCGCCGTGGGTGGTGATGGCGTACCGCTATACTTCAAATTGTACTTGTTAATTAGCGGGTATCACTACTCCGGGCAGACGTACGGCATCGCGCTCATTTTCGCCGGGAAGGCCAAACTCGGGCTGAATCGCACCGACAAGTGGTTGCTCATGGCCCCAATTTACACGTCGTGGCTATGGATTTTGTGCTCGATCGAGAATGTCGCGGCGGCACCGATGATGTTCGGGGAAACGATGGCGATCCACCCGTTGGGCTTGCCCGAATGGGCGGCACTGGCCTCGAAAATCGCGTTTGGGCTAGGAATCGTGGCGTATGCCGTGCTGAACGTGCGGTTATATCGGCGAAACGGCAAGGCACTTCCTGGCGTGTCGCACGTAGTCGTTGCGGCGCAGTGCGTCTGGTTCGTGCTCGGCGCGAACACGCCAGAGTTCGTGAACTTCGTGCCGTTCTTCCACTGTTTGCAGTACCTGATGATTACAACGTACTTCCACTTGCAGGGCCAGAAAGCGAGTGTGTCGCACTCCCACGAACAGCCGAGCGAAGCCACCGGCCGCGTGTTCCTCCGCTACTACGGCTTACTGATCGTCCTCGGGTTCCTGATGTACGAACTGACGCCGATGCTCATGGTCAACTCCGGCCTGACCGGCTTCACCGAAGCGACGGCATTGACCATCGCGTTCATCAATCTGCACCACTTCATTATGGACGGTCAAATCTGGAAACTCCGCAAACCCGAAGTGAAACGCACGCTCATCGCGGTGTGAAATCGAGGTCAGTCCAAACCTGCTACACGTTGCCTCGTCATCAGTCGATCCTCTGAGGGCGTGCTTCCCGATGAGCCTCGCGAAGAAGCTCTTCGGCACGTTCGGGATCGACGCCTTTTTTCCGCAAGAAGACGTAAAGTGAGTACCAATACCGTTGGCACAGAAACGCCAGTGCATCGCGCGCTCCGGAACCGTCGGCTTTACCCGCGCGGAGGATGATGCTCCAGTGCGTCGTAGTGAAATCGCTGCGTGGCATCCGGGCATTGTACGCGAAAGCACAACCGCGATTACCGAATGAAATGCAGCGCGATGGCAGCGGCGGCGGCTCCGAGAACGGCGGCGATGGCGACGGCGAGGACGATCACTTTCCAGCCTTTGTGGATCGGCGAGCGCGGTACGGGGGCGATCGACGCGCGGGTGATGACGGGGAGGTGCGGCAGCTTGGATTCTGGCTTCGCACCGAGCGTGCGCGGTGTCTGGGCGCTGCGATCTTCCAACGTTGGCACGTCGTAATCGGCAGACACTTCGGGTACCGATGGCAGTTCCAGAACCGGCGTCGGAAACTTCGGCAGTTTCGTCGGGGAACGACCGGGCAAGCTGGGATTAAAAGTGCTTTTCGCGCGCAGTTGCGAGTCGGTCGACACGGGAACATGCGTGGACGAACCCGTCAGGCCGCGGCGGTTCGGTAAAGTCGGCATCCACTTTGCGTTCGGCAGATCGATCGGCTCCCGCGTCCACGGTTCGAGGAGTGCTGCCACATCGGCGGGCGTTTGCGGACGGTCGGCAGGCTTCTTTTCGAGCATGGCATGAAGGACGACGGCGAGGCCGGCGGGCACGTCGGGTTTCAGATCGCGGATCGGCGTCGGCGCAGTCATTTGCTGCCACATCAGCTTTTGCGCGGTCCGTCCGTCGCGGAACATCGTGTGCCCGGCCAACAGATAATAGAACGTCGCACCGAGGCTGTAGATGTCCGCACGCACGTCGACCTTCGAGCTATCGACGGCTTGTTCCGGCGCGAGATAATCGGCCGTACCCAAGATCGTGCGGTCGACTTGCTGCGTCAATTTCGATTCGCCTTCCACTTCGCGAACGAGGCCGAGATCGAGGATTTTCACGGTGCCATCGCGGGCTAATAACAAGTTCGCCGGTTTGATATCGCGGTGGATGTAGCCGTGTTCGTGTGCGTGAATCAGGCCGAGCGCGACCTGTCGAACGTACTCGGCGGCCCACTTCCACGGTTGGGCACCGTGCCGCGAAACGAGGTGTTGCAGGCTGATACCGGAGATGAACTCCATCACCAAATAGAAGACGGTCGATTCGCGGCGCAGGTCGAACACGCGAATGATGTTCGGGTGGTCGAGTACCGCCGTGGCACGGGCTTCGCGGAAGAATCGTTCGCGGGCCACGGGATCGACGGACGCGTCAATCGAGAGCACTTTGAGCGCAACGAGGCGATGCATGACGGCATGTTCGGCGAGGTAAACCTGGCCGGTGCCGCCGCCGCCGAGTTGATCGAGAATGACGTAATCGCCGAGAATAAAGCCTTTGTACTTACCCGCGCGAATGCGGCTCGCCTGAAATTTCGTGAGCATCCCGACCGTCTGAAGGCGTTCCAGCACCGCGAGCGGGCCATCGTCCGGCGTGTCAGCGAGCGCGGTCGCAAGCTCCTCCGGCGCGATCAGGCCGCTCCGTTGAATGTTCGCCAGAAGTTGATCGGTCGTGGTCGGGGACGGCATTTTCGTCGATGACCGAGTAGGCGGAAGGAGCATCGCCACCGCGAACAATTCGCAGCGGTCGAAAATCTGAGTTGGGCTAGTTACGCGCCGAGGGCACGATCGTCGATGTCGCGCGCATCATTCGGTAAACTTGGAAGCTGCCCGCAAACACCAGCAATCCGAGCACGCACCACATCGCAAGCCACACGTTGCGCTTTCGGCGCGGGGTCATCGGCGGACACGCGGCAAAGGGATCCGCAATGTGCTGGAGTGCCGGCGCGACTTCCGAAGCCTCGCGAATTTGCTCACACATTGTCGATTGATCGACGACCTGCGTCGCCGGCGTGAGTTCGGCGAATATGACGGAACCCGGCGACGTGTCGCTCAGAACGATCGGGAGCGGCGTGAGGTTCGCCGTAACCTCGCGATGCGTTTCGGTCGGCGTGAGACAGTCGTGCGATGCCGTCTTATTGGCGTGGAACAACCGTGCGGGGAACCCATCGGTGAGTTCCATCCAAGGCGCGAGCGCGGCGGCGGTGGCCCTCGGAGTCGGGTAACGGTCGTCGGGGGCTTTCGCCAACAGACGATGGATGATCGCGGCGAGGCCATCGGGAATTTCCGGGCAGTGCGTTCGAATCGGTTCGGGTGCGACCGAATGCAACTGCAGGAGTTTGGCCCGTGCGGACCCGCCGGCAAACGGAGGTTGACCGGCGAGCAGGAAGTACAGCGTCGCCCCGAGGCTGTACAGGTCGGCGCGAATGTCCACGTGGTGGCTATCGACGGCTTGTTCGGGGGACAGATACTCGATCGTCCCGAGGATGAGTTGCTCGTCGACCAACTGCGTGATCGATTCGTCGCCTTCGACGCGAACGATGCCGAGGTCGAGAATCTTTACGCTGCCGTGCCGGTCGACGAGCAGGTTTGCGGGTTTGATGTCGCGATGGACGAGGCCCGCTTCGTGGGCGTGTTGCAAACCGAGCGAGACCTGTTGCCCGATATATGCGGCTTCGCCCCAGGCGACCGGCCCCGTTTTGGCGATAGCGGCTTGCAGGGTGACACCGTCGATGTACTCCATGACGATGTACGGCGGCTTGCTGCCCGCGTGAAAATCGAAAACGCGAGCGATGTTCGGGTGCGCGAGTCGCGCGGAGATCATTGCTTCGCGGGCGAATCGCTCGAACGCCATCGGGGCCTTGTACGCCTGTTGGCGGAGCACCTTGATGGCGACACGCATCCCCGTGGTGTCTTTTTCGGCAAGGAAGACCTGACCCATGCCACCACTGCCAATGCGATTCAGAATGCGATAGTTCCCGAGGCGAAAACCCTGACAACGCCCGTTTCGCAACTGCTCCGCCTGATACGACGTCAGCAGCTGCGCTTCGACCATCTCGTTGAGCAAGGTATTCGGCGTCAGGTCCACCAGCCGCTTATCGCGCGATGCTGCAAGGAACGCGCGCAACTGGTCTTCAGGAACCAGCTTGCTACGGCGAACGAGCGACAGAATCGCGTTCAGGGTTTCCGGTTTCGTCATTCCAGATCACACGGCATACGGAACAGCAGGCCCGCAGTGGGCGGGTGGCCCTCAAGACTAGGACACGATCTGCTGTGCGGCACTGCTACGACTGACACAATCTGAATTCCGTCCCAGGTTGAAACCGGTCTCGCTCGACAGGATAATTGCGACAATCGCCACAACCGTGCCTGCCCGGATTTTTTACGCGAGCCGTGCGCACCGCACGTTTACGTGTTCTAAGTTTCGACACGGGAACGTTCGCTTCCCAAATCGGAGTTTATGCGTTCGCAGGGCCGTATAGCCATGATGTTCACACACCAACAGAAGTCTTTGCGTCGGGCGGGAGTTGCCACCGTGGAGGCGGCCGTCGCCCTCGCGTTCCTGGTCGTTCCGTTAATGATCGGCGTCTGGGAGATCGGGCGACTCGTTTACGCGCAGCAAGTCGTAGCGACGGCAGCCCGGGAAGGTGCCCGCGTCGCGGCCCAGGGTCGTACGATCAACAGCGACGGTACCCTCACTTTGATCTCGATTTCTTCAGGCACGCCGAACGTCAAGGACACGGTTTTCCAGTCGCTGGCAACGGGTGGTTTGCCCACCCTTGTGAAAGCCGACGTGAATACGACTTTCGGATTCATGACGGGATCCGCTGCGGAGCCGCATCAGGCGCAGAAGAACGACCGCTTTCGCGTAACGGTCACGATTCCATTCGCGAAGGTGCGCTGGGTGAGCCTCGGCATTGTGAACCCGACGTCTGTGTACTATCAGGTCGACTGGCAGATGCTCAACGACGATCCGTTTACCATCAGCCCCGATTTGCCGACGTGGTAGTTTTTGACACGCCTTGCGCAGCCATACTTTTCGAGAATCTGTCATGATCGCACGTTCACCGATTCGCCGACGCCGAGGAACGACGACCGTCGAAGTCGCGGTCGTTATCAGCGTGTTCTTGATGTTTCTGTTCGGCATCCTCGAATATTGCCGCTTTCTATTAATGTTGCACGTGGTGACTAACGCGGCACGCGATGGTGCGCGTTATGCCGTCGTGAACGTGAACAAGCCGACGAACTTCGACACCGTCGATTACTTCGACGGGGCGACCACGTTCCCCTCGGTCAAGAAATATACCGATTCGAAATCGTCCGCCGTGCAGCAAATGCTGACGACATACACTGTATCCGTGTTCCCCTGCGACATGACGAGCCTGAACGCAACGCCGCCATCGGTGGTAACGAAATCGGGTTCCCCGAGTTGGAACCAAGCCCAGTTCGGCGACCGCATCGCGGTGCGAATTTCGGGCGATTACAAACCCGTATTACCGAACTTCCTGTTCATGAGTGCGACGATACCGATCAACATCGCCGTCACGATGAATAGCGAAGGGTAAAAGCGATTCTCGATTGAGATAGTCCGGAGTGTCCGGACTGTATTACCGCTGCGATCCCCTCCCGCCACCCCCGGCGGTTCGCAGCATTTATCCCGTCGTCACGCGTCCCCATTTGAAGGGTGTACCTATGACGACCAGACCGCAAGTCCGGTCGACACGCCGCGGCAGCATCGTACCGATGCTGGCTGTGTGCGTGACGGCATTATTTATGTTCGTAGCCCTGGCAGTCGACCTCGGCATGTTAATGGTCGCACGGACAGAGTTCCAAAATGCGGCGGATACGGGTGCCCTCACGGGTACGCGGAACTTGGATAACAAGCCCGCAAGCACGGATAACAACAAGGTTTTGGCGGAAGCACAAGCGAGAGTTGTGGTCAAGCAGAATCTGAATTTGTCGACCGCTTTCAGCGATGCCGAGATTCAATCGGTGACGGTGGGCACGTACGACTATAGCGCCGCACTCGGACTATTCCAACTCGCATACCCCGCAACGATTCCGTCGACGAAATCGTGGACGGCGACGCGGGTTGTGCTCAGCGGTTCGCAACCGACGTATTTCGCCCGCGTCTTCGGCGTCAACACGATGCCGATGGTCGCAGTGGCTACTTCGGTTCACCGTCCGCGCGATATTGCGATGGTCCTCGACTTCACGGGGTCGATGGGTTTCGGTTCGGTGCCAAACCTCGCCGACGTCGGCAGTTTTGCTCACGGACTCAACAGCACGGATACTTCGTACCCGCAATTCGGCTCGTACTCGCGCTTTCAGGATGCAACGCGATACTCAGTCGGTTCACCGAGCAACAGCGCGACTGGCGCTTCGGGGCGTCCGAACCCATTCGTTCAAACGGCCACGGCGACGGGGGGTTCTTACGTTTACGCGCCGGGCAACTTCACGAACACCAACAACAACGGCCCGCCGATCGTTCGAGATTTCCGCTACGATCCCGCGAACCTCGCCACTCCGACGACGACGCAGGTTCCCGTGAATTCGGCAGGGCTTGCGAATGCATTTGAAGCGGCCACATTCAGCGCAACCACGCGAACCCCGGGTGTCGGCCCGACGCCCGCCCCGGACAATTTCAAGGATCAATCCGATACGCCCGTCGCCTATGTGGGCGATAAGTTTCCCCGCAAACGCGGTGCAGCCACTGGCACGAGTTGGGCCGTCACCGACACGAATGGTGCAGTCGTGAACGTCGCGGAACTTCTCGGCTGGTGCCCGCGATTTGCAACCGGCTCGGCGGCGGCGTGGATCGGAAATCCGCCCGTTCGCACCGCGATGCCTGCACCGAACGGTACGGCGTACGCAACCAACTGGAGCGACTTCCGCGATGCGACATGGGAAACCTACGGCTACGACATGGATGTAGCAGACTATATCGCCATGCGGCCAGCAAACCACGACCCGCGCAATACGCTCCCGGCGAACGCGGGAGGCAGCGTCACTGGTCAGGTGAGGGTGACACCCGGCAAGTTCAACGGTTTCTCGATGGGGCCAGGCTACTGGGGCAAGACGTTCTTCACGTGGCCACCCGACCCCCGTGCGGCAAACGACTGGCGTCGCATGTTCTTCCTAAAAGCATCGGGAGCCGTATTCGCGACGAACGGCGCGAACCCGCCCCCGGCAGCCGGTGTATACGAATCGGTCGTCGATGCCGATACGGCGACGGCGACAGTCATGCAGACGATCAACGAAGAGATGTTCAGCGGCAGTGCGTCGTCGACATTGCAGGCCGCAAGCGGGAACTACACGATCAACTACGCGGCGGTACTGGCGTGGATCAAGTCCGGACCGCCAGTCTTGCCGCCGAACATGCGAGCGGGTCGCGTGCTGTACTACTCCTCGATTCCAAACGACACGAACAACACCGTGGGGACAACGGAAGAGCGGTTAGACAAGACGTTCTGGCGCGCCTACATCGATTTTGTCCTGACCGGTTCCGAGCGATATACCGCAGGGAATGAAGTGGTCGGCTGGCCGCAAAACGCTGCCACCACGATTACACCCGCACGGATCACCGGTGCGTTGAACGGCTTCGATCCCGACGGCGCGGGCCTGACACCGGCCGGCCCCAGACCCTACATGGGCTATACCGATAACCCTTCGCGGCCCCGGATGCACTTCTGGTTCGGCCCGATCACGATGATGAACTTCCTGTATGCGAACGGCATGTACGCGGGCACGGTCCACGAAGCCCAGTGCTGGCAGCTCAAGGCGGGCGTCAGTTCGAGTATCGACGACATCCGGAATAACCACCCGAACGACCAGGTCGGCCTCGCATTCTTCCAGACGAGTGGTACCGCCAGCACGTCGTACCGAACGCCGATCGTCGACATGGGCCAGGACTGGCAGATAATGAAAGACGCGCTCTATTACCCGCGGACGCTGATTGCCACCACGACGAGCAACCCGAATATCGAGTACCGGCCTTTCAACACGAGCATGACCTATCTCGGTGGTGCGATCATCCCAAATGCCCAGAACGCGACCGACCCGAACTCGGGGATGTCGATGGCGTACAACATGCTCTCGTCGAGCACGAACGCTGTCGTTCACCCCGACCCGACGCGAATCGGTCGACGCGGTGCATCGAAAATCGTGATCTTCGAAACTGACGGAATCCCGAACTCGGTACAGAACTATACGTTTAACCAGCTCGGCTTTAACTCGCATTACTCGCTCGGCGGGGCCAGCCCCGGTGCCCCCGATACCGCTGCTATCAACGCGGTGACGCAGATTCGCAAACCGACATCTCTGACAACTGCGGGAGACAGCGGGCACTCGTTGCCGAATGCTCCGGCCCGCGTCTACGCGATCGGTTTCGGCGACATCTTCTCGACGGCGAACGCAGGAGCTGCGAAGACGTTCCTGCTCAACATTCAGAAGGCCGGGGGGACATCGGACGCATCGGCGACTTCGATCCCCAACGAGCAGATCATCACGGGGAGTTACACTACCCGGATCGACAACCTGAAAACCGCACTCGAGCGGATCCTCCAAAGTGGAGTGCAAGTCACGCTCATCGAGTAACCCCCGCGCGAGGCACACCGGCCCCCTAATCCGGTGCGTCTTGCTTCACCTTCCCCATCCGAGGTGATTTTGATGTTGGTCCGTCCCGTCCTGCGGGCGGCCCGCCGTGGCAGCATCGTACCGATGCTCGCCGTGTGCGCGGTCGCTCTGTTTTCGTTCGTCGCCCTTGCGATCGACCTGGGCATGCTCATGGTTGCGCGCACGGAGTCGCAAAACGCCGCCGATGCCGCCGCACTTTCGGCCGCGCGCACCCTCGATAACCGGGTGCCCCCGTTCACCAGTCCGGACGCCTACGACAATCATAAGCCGGCCGCCGATTTGATGGCGCGGAGTCTCGTCCAGGAAAACATCTTCCTCAATGCTCGCTACGAGGCCGCGCGCGTCCAGCGGGTGCGAATCGGCATCTACGACTACGACGCGACCGCAGGCAGCTTCGCCGCGACTTACCCCGTCACGAAACCGAGCGGTAAGGCCTGGACGGCGGCCGAAGTCGTCGTTAACGCCGATCAACCGACGTACTTCGCCAGAGTCTTCGGCATCAGCAGTATGCCGATGTCGTCGCGCGCCGTCGCCGCGCACCGCCCCCGCGACATTGCCGTCGTGCTCGATATGTCTGGTTCGATGCAATTCTCTTCGACCACGCACTGGGAACCCGGCACCGCCGGTTCGTTCGACGTCGTGCAAGGGTTGCTGAACCCCGACCCCGTGTACCCGAAGTTCGGGCATTACGCGCGTTTCAACACGTATCAATCGACCACGCCAAGTAAGGCGCTCGCCACCGGTGGCTCCGGTACGCGGCCGAACCCGTTCCGCTTAACGGTGCCGTTCCTCGCGGGATCGGGCGAAGTTTTCGCGCCGAACAACCTGACGATGGAGACGCCGAACGGCCCGCCCGTGATTCGCGACTTCCTGTTCGATCCCGCGAACATCAGCAACTCATCGACCCCTGTGGCGGCAGTTTCGAACCCGAGTAACTTGCGAAACGCTTTCCACCGCTGGCGGCGCTACACGAACCCGAACGGTACGTTCCGCTACGACCCGCCCGCCACTTCTGCCGGCGACCCGACTAGCTACGTCGCGCCGACGTATAACTGGTCCGGATACAACGCCAACGACACCACGAACACCACCGGCCCGACGCCCGCGCCCGATTTCTTCGACCGGCAAATCGACTCGGCGGGCGTGACCTACGTCGGGGATCGCTACCCGCGCAAGGGCGGTTTCATTTACGCTTCGGACGTCAGTTGGGATCCGATTACGACGTTCGGCGCGGCCCGCAACGCGGTCGAACTCTTGTTCCCTGGCAGCGCAAGCCCTAGCCCTGCCGCGCGGGCCGTGCCCGCATCGCGACCGGCACTTCTCAACGGCAACCGCACCGAAGGCGGCCTCTCGTGGGATCAGTTTTACGACGATGCCTGGGAACGCAACGGCTACGATCTCAACGTCGCCGGGTCTATCAACAGCTCGACAAATACCGCGACTGGCACCGGACCCCGCGCATCGGCACCGCTCCGTATGCCAGGGTTCAACGGCTTCTCGATGGGGCCAGGTTATTACGGCAAAACATTCTTCATTTGGCCGCCCGATCCGCGTTGGGGTAACCCGAACGGCGGCGCGCCGAACGGCGGGCAGGTTCGCCCGGACCTCGTGAACGCACAGCCGACAAAGGATGTCAGCGGGAACTGGATCTGCGACTGGCGGCGACGCTTCTTCGTCCGGGGAAACAGTGCCGACATCGGCAGTCCGGCGACGTTTCTCGCGTTCGATCCGGCCATCGACAACGACGCGAACGCACCGGGGAATCAGTCGATCAATCAGGCGCTCATACGGACCGACGTGGGCTACACGTTACGCAATGGTAGCAGCGGCAGTACGCGGAACTACAAGCTGAATTATCGCGCC
>Ga0105044_10011011_pt1 | contig 12334 bp, 9 predicted proteins | sample MAT01_FD_78092 | JGI IMG/M metagenome (GOLD analysis project Ga0105044, IMG submission 78092) | Freshwater microbial communities from Lake Fryxell liftoff mats and glacier meltwater in Antarctica - MAT-01 | ecosystem: Environmental > Aquatic > Freshwater > Ice > Liftoff microbial mat | place...
ATTAGAAATCCGGCCAGGGGAGATTTTTGGGCTATTGGGGCCAAATGGTGCGGGCAAATCGACCACTATTCGGATGATTACGACCCTGACCCAGGTTAGTGAGGGCAGCATTCAGGTGGCAGGCTATGATGTGGCGCGGCAACCGTTTTTGGTGAAGCGCCAAATTGGGGTGGTGTTGCAGCAAATGAGTGTGGATGTGGATTTGAGTGTTTGGGAAAACATGGAATTCCATGGCAGAATGCACCACATTCCCCCAGCGAAGCGCAAGGTAGATATCGCCCGCTGGCTAGACTATATGGAATTGTCAGATCGGCGGGATGATTTGGTCAAAACCCTATCCGGCGGGATGAAGCGGCGGCTGCAAATTGCCCGCGCTTTGCTCCATGAACCGCGCATTTTATTTTTGGATGAACCAACGGTGGGGTTAGATCCGCAGACCCGCCGCCGCCTATGGGAAATCATCAAGGGGTTAAATCAGCAAGGACTGACAATTTTGCTCACGACCCATTACATGGAAGAAGTGGAATATCTCTGTGGTTCGTCCTTTGCGGATCAGGGGTTGCCCAACCGCATTGGCATTATGGACAGCGGCAAACTTATTGAGATCGGCACCCTAGAGATGCTGCGCGAGAAGTATGGCAAAGGGTTGTTGATGAAACAATTGGGCGATCGCTGGGAGTATCAATTTTTCCCCACCCTCGAAGAAGCCGATCGCCACTTTGAGCAAGAACCCAACAAAGCTGGGATGATGGTACGCCCCTCTAACCTGGAGGATATTTTTGTAGAACTGACGGGGCGCAATCTAGATTAAACGAGGGCTTCAACCCCTCTGTGACTGCAAGGAATTTGTGTATGGATGCCACGCTCCCGCCCCTTATCTTTTTAGCCGAAACCGATGCTCAAATAGACGCTTGTTTTCTGATTATGGTGCAATTGCGCCCACTGATTCAAGCCAATGCGTTTGTGGCACAGGTGCGTCGCCTAGCCGCAGGGGGGTTTCTGGTAGCAGGAGTTGAGGTAGACAACACCGTTGTGGCCGTAGCTGGTTTTCGGATCACCGAAAACCTAATTCGGGGGCGGTTTATGTATGTGGATGATTTGGTGGTAGATGGGGCATGGCGATCGCACGGTTACGGCAAAACCCTGCTCGATTGGCTCATTGACTACGCCACGCGCCACCACTGCACCTGCGTCGAGCTAGATTCTGGGGTGCAACGGTTTGCCGCCCATCGGTTTTATTTTCAGCAGCGCATGGTCATCTCTGCCCACCACTTCAGCCTGCCCCTCGCTCCACCAGACTCAGACCCGAGCTAAAAGTTGGCAAATAGACATTGAATATAGACATTGAAATAGACATTGAGAGGGGTGGAGAGGAACATGGTAAGGTGATGGACACGCTATCGGTTCTGGCGGGGAGCAGCCGCCAGAGGTAAGGGGGAAAGTTCGGTGTTAATCCGACGCTGTCTCGCAACTGTAATAGAGCTGGTTTGAAGACTGCAAATTCAAGGAAACGCCCATCGCCCGGTGCTTTTCTGGGTGAATGTGTGAATGCTCTTTAACCCACCTCTTAAGTCAGAATGCCCACCGAAATCAGCGCTACGGTTCACGTCCTCGATGACCTAACCATAATGGCCTAAACCAAAGTTGAATGGCCAAAAATTCAAGGTCAAGACCCAGAGGATATGACCGGATATTCACCGAATCTGCGAGGCACAGAGATGGTTCAGAGTTTCACCGTTCAGCATCATGTTCAGTTCAAAACGCAACCCATAAATCAGGGGACTATTCAGCCTGGTTGGGTTTTTGGCAGTGCGTCTGAGTGCCACCGGCTCACAGATGGGCTGCAGGAGGGCGGCGTATGACCCAAGATATGAATCGATTATTGGACTCGTCAGAGGCCTCGTCAGCTATCAATGCTGCTTGGCGGGCGATCGCCCACAGCAACGGTTGGGGCTTTTGTCTGCTTGCCGGAGGGATCGCCAGCGCCATTGTTTATCCCCATGCTCCCTTGGCGGCGTTTGCGGCCATGGCTGGGGTGAGCTTACCGCGACAAAGGGCGATCGCCCTCATCGGCATTCTCTGGCTGGTTAACCAAGGGCTAGGCTTTTGGATGCGTGACTATCCGCTCACAGGTATCAGTTTTGGATGGGGCGCGGTGATGGGATCTGGGGCGCTGCTAGCGGCGGTGTTAGCCAGTTGGCGACCGGGGTTTAGCCAACGGTCTTGGGCAGGCTATTTAGGCTGGGGGGCGATCGCCATCTTCGGCAGTTTTGCGGTGTATCAAGGCTTGATTGTGGCAGTCTTTCCGGTGTTGGCCGCAGGGCATGGTATGGATGCGGCGTTGGTTGCTCGGCTGCTGGGCACACACCTTCGTTGGGTAGGGGCGATCGCCCCTGTCTATGCCTTGCTCTTGTTTCTAAGCCATCGTCAGCAACAGGGAAAAAACCCCGCTATCTAGACAGAACTGTTAGGCATCGGTGGGCACGCTCCTAACCCGGTCTCACCGATATATCTCATCGGCCAAAACAATTCTTGAGACTGTTTAGAGTGGCCATCTCCCATTTTTAGGATTCTAAAAACTGAGATTTTAGAATCCTAAAAAACTGAAATCTCAAAAGTTTTCAGCCTTTCATCGGCTGTCTTTTTAAGGATCTCAGAACGTCCAAGTTATCGCTCCAAAGCATTAACGAACCGTTAAAGAACGGAACGTTAGAAACGGAATGCTAAAACCCAAATTTAAGGAGCTGACAAGACTATGCATAAAATCCCTGTTACGGTTGTGACTGGCTTTTTAGGAGCCGGAAAAACGACCCTGATTCGTCATCTTTTGCAAAATAACCAAGGCCGCCGGATTGCTGTCTTGGTCAACGAATTTGGCGAAGTCGGGATCGATGGCGAATTGCTTCGATCTTGCCAAGTTTGTGACGATGAAACCGCTGAGGCCGAAGCCGCCGCCAATATTGTGGAACTTGCGAATGGGTGCCTGTGCTGCACCGTGCAAGAAGAATTTTTGCCCACCATGCAAGTGCTGCTGCAGCGCCGTGATTCGATTGATTGCATCGTGGTTGAAACCTCTGGGCTAGCTTTGCCCAAACCCCTGATCCAAGCCTTTCAGTGGCCAGAAATTCGCACCGGAGCCACCGTCGATGGGGTGATTACCGTGGTCGATGGCGAGGCGCTAGCCAGTGGGCAGTTAGTGGGTGATTTGGCGGCTCTGGAGGCTCAGCGCCAAGCCGATGACAGCCTAGATCACGAAACCCCCATTGAGGAACTATTTGAAGACCAGTTGGCCTGTGCTGACTTGGTATTGCTGACCAAGAGCGATCGCCTTGATGCCAATACGCAAACCCGCGTCCGGCAATGGCTAGAGCAAGAGCTGCCTGATGGCGTGCGGATTGTGCCCTGTCACCAAGGCCAAGTGAACCCAGAGATTTTACTCGGATTCAATGCCGCCGTCGAAGATAACCTCGACCAGCGCCCCAGCCACCATGACCACGAAGAAGAACATGAGCACGACGATGACATCAACGCCGTGCATTTAGTCCTCTCAGAGGCACTCGACCCGCAGGTGCTCGTGCAACGCTTAGAGGCGATCGCCCATACCCACGAAATCTACCGCATCAAAGGCTTTGCGGCGGTTCCCAATAAGCCCATGCGGCTGGTCGTACAAGGGGTGGGCAAACGCTTCGACACCTTCTTTGATCGCCCCTGGAAACCCGATGAAACCCGCCAGACTCAACTCGTTTTCATTGGGCACAAGCTAGACAAAGCCGCGCTGATCGCCGCCCTAGAAAACCGTTCGGCAGATGCGCTAGAACTGGCTCAGTAGAGACTTTTTTAAGGGGATCATGAGGGCTAGAGCCGATGCCAAAGCGCGTTTCTAGTCACGGCTAGCCATCACACTGATCCGCTGGGGAGATGCGCTGAACAATGTCAACGCCAATTCCGTTGGGGTCTGCCAAGACAAAATGGCGATCGCCCCACGGCTCGTCGCACAATGCCACCTCAACGGCAATCCCCATTGCCTGAATCCGTGCATACTCAGCTTCCACATCTAGCGTTACCCATAGCCCCGCCCTCTGAAAGGCAGGGTGCAAGATCGCGGCCTAGGTGTCTAGGTCAGGCTGCATCAAGCCAATTTCGCCATTGCCTACCTACAACAACATAAATCAGGCACTTTCATGCAAAATGGTAATTGAACTATACAATTTAGACCTAACAGTTTAGACCTAACAGTTTAGACCTGACAGTTTAGACCTGACAGTTTAGACCTACATTTCAAAGAAAAGGTTAGAGAAAAAATATCTTTTCTATTGAATTAAAAGCCTATCTAAAAAAATATTGAAAGGTCAATTTTAAGCGCTCAAAGCCCCAATCTAAAGACGCAGTGATAGAGTTAGTAGAATGCTGAGTCCTGCAATGGCTTCGAGAGTGTAGCGCAGGCTGGGTTTGTGGCGCGATCGCCCCCCCACTCGCAACTCATGGCCATAACCGCGCGATCGCAACCCCAACGAAATTTGCTGATAGTTGTCGAGGGTACGCCAGAGCAGTTGGCTGACCACAATACTTAAGCTACGCATTCGGTTGTGCCAGGTGGTGTAGCCCAAACGGGCTTGTTGGGCTGTTGTTAGCTCACTAACGGTATTGACCAGCACAAAGATAAAGCGATACATCAGCGCCAGTAAATCGGTAATCAATACGGGGCATCCTAACCGCTTGAGAACCTGCAAAATTTCAGTAAAGGGGACGGTGAGCAAAATGAAATAGAGACAAGAGGTGAGGGCGATCGCCCTCACAATTAATGCCCCCCCCTGCTGCAACCCTTGGTCGCTGAGATACAAGTACCACCGCCCCAAGGCCACCCCCAGGAGCGCATCAGGATTCGCCGAACCGGGGGTCGGTAAGCGGCTGATCCCCAGCAGCAGGGCAGGCAAACTCATTAGCCCCATGGTGAGCGGGATCGCCTGCAGCTTGAGGTATACATCTGCGGGGATGCGGGCATATCCGATGACCCACAGGGCAAGCCAGAGGGCGATCGCCCCTTGGATGGCTGGAGAGGTGAGAAACCCAAGGGTAAAAAGGGCGATCGCAAATAGCAGCTTATGTTCTGGCGGCAAATACCGGAGGCGGTTGCGATAGGCAAGGGAGTCGATCTGATGGTGCATTCCCAGAATTTTAGACCCTAACCTCAGATCTTCTGCGTCTCCATCCATGAGCGCAGGGATTTAAATCAGCGCAAGGATTTCCTGACAGATTGGCTAGGTAGATGCGGCTCAACCTGGGTTCTTGTTAGGGAGATCCAGCTAAACGGTTTTCAGTGAGGAATCCGGGAGGTGGGGGCGATCGCCATCCCTATTCTTTTTCAGATAGAATTACCAGATTTCTATAGCGATAAAATATAGCTTTTCTACCGCAGCCCTCGATCAGCTAAATCAATCGGCCTGTTTATGTTCTGCTTATATACTTTGTCTATATAAACAGTGGATAGGAAGTTGAGATAACTATTTAGAATAGATTACAATCTTCAAGAACTAAACCAATCCTAAATCATCCTTCAGAGACAGAGGTGCTTGAGGCAAGGGGCTTAAGCACCTCTGTCTTAAGCACCTTGTTCTTTCAACTAAAATAGAATTGCTATATACATTTTCGATTAGACAATTTTTTTATAATTCCTAGCATAATTCCTCGCGAAAAGGTTCACACCATTCCGGTGGTTTGCCGTAACCTTTCATCCAAACTGACCTGAAATTATTATTTTTTTAGGACAGATAAGAGTTCCCCTGAACTCTATCATTTAAGGTTAGAATCTCAGTAGCTCATTGATGAAATTTGTCTTAGACAAGAAATCTTTTTGATCAGCCGATCGGTCAGTAGATTGGCATGAACGGGATTTAACCCCACACTTCAACCTTGCGATGTGAAAATTACCCGAAAATGCCAGAGATGAACACCCTACTCATTGTGAACCCCACCTCTGGGCCAAGCAACAATCCTGAGGTAGTGACCGATCTCACCCATGCCTTACACGCCCAAGGAATTCAAGCCGAAATCTGCACGACGACACCCGATGAGGACGGTTCCGGCCTAGCCGCCGCCGCCGCCAAAGCCGGAACCAAACTGGTGATTGTCGCCGGAGGAGATGGCACGATCGAGGCCGTCGCTCGTGGCTTGGCGCATACTCAAACGGTGTTGGGCATTATTCCCTTCGGAACTCGCAATAACATTGCGGCAAGCTTAAACATTCCTACGGATCTAACGCAAGCGATTCAGGTGCTAGCAGAGGGCGATCGCAGCCAATTTGATCTGGGTAAAGTCAAAGACTATTACTTCATGGAAGTGGTGGGCATAGGGCTAGAGGCCACCCTGTTTCCCTGTGGCGATGATTTAAAAGAAGGCATCAAAAAAGACTATCCGATGGCTCTTAAGAATATTTTTCTTGGCCTCAAAACATTTTCACAGTTCAAACGACATCGCTTAGTCTTACGGTTTGACGGCAAAGATATTCTACGGCTACATACCTTACAAGTCAATATTTGCAATAGCCCGCGCTACGGCTTTGAGTTTACCTTAGCTCCTGAGGCCAAGATGAATGATGGCAAACTAGATGTTATCTACATCAATAAACCGTCTAAGTGGGATCATTTTCTTCATTTCTTCACCGCCATGCGGGGCGAACAAATAATCCATAAACGGCTCAAAACCTATCAGGTGTCTAAGATTGAGGTGCGAAGCTCCCCACCCTTAGAAGTTCATGCCGATGGAGAATATTTAGGGATGACTCCTGTCACTGTTGAAGTGATTCCCAAAGCCCTGTGGATTTGTGTACCCACGGCTGAGCTACTCGCAAAATTTGCAGAGACAACTCATTTGGCTGCCGTGTCACAGCCCTCTAAAGCCCCCCAGAAAATGGCTTCTCCGCAAGGTTGTGCCTGGCGTTGCATCATTAAAAGATGAATTGGGGAAATCTGCTATGCAGTGACCAGAGTGCGGAGCCACGCATATCTGTAAAACTGGCAAGAGGAAAGGTAAACAAAATCACAGTTGTGTAGCCTGCGGTCGTCAGTTAATCGAGACCTATGACTCGCACCAAGTTTATGCGGATGAAGTGAAACGCGACTGTCTCAAAATGTATAGCCATAGTTACAAAGTTTAGGACATATCAGTGTTATTCCCGTTTTCACGGGATCTATAGGTTGCACGAGCCTAAAGATGGATTCCCGCCTGCGCAGGAATGACGGGAAGTGTCCTGTGGATCATGGCTACGGCTATATGCCTGAGAACGCTTGACAATTCAGCCAATGAACAGAATTTCAAAGAGATTGGGCATTGTCTATCCTACGCAATTCCTGTAAAACTAAAATGGGCAAGGCTGCGTCTCTGGCCTACCCTCTGACCTGATTTCTTTTTCACCTAAGACCATGGCGAAACCCAAAAAGTCTGAAGATGTACCAAAGGCAATGGAAGAGAAGTTCAACAGCATTGTTGCGCTCACCGATAACTTTGCTCGGCAACATCTCAACGATGAGTATGCCCAAATGATTCGGCAAGCCACCGCTGCGCTTTGCCGGAAGCGGCCTTCTCCGCTTGAAAAGGGGCAGGCCAAGACTTGGGCTTGTGGCGTTACCCATGCGATTGGGATGGTCAATTTTCTGTTTGATAGTTCTCAGACTCCCCACATTGGCGCGAATGACCTTTATAAGGAGTTTGGCGTGGCGGCTAGTACGGGGCAGGGAAAATCGAAACTGGTGCGGGATACCCTGAAGATACACCAGCTTGATCCTGATTGGTGTTTGCCTAGTCTTGTGGATGATAACCCCATGATCTGGCTGCTGTCAGTGAATGGGGTGATTATGGATATCCGGAATGCGCCTTTGGGGGCACAGGTGGATGCCTTTCGGCAGGGGTTGATTCCTTACCTTCCAGGACATAAGGAGAAAAGTGAGGCGATCGCCACACTGCTGCAACAGGTCTCATCTTTGGAAGGCCCTGCACCGCGCAAACCCACCCCAACCAAATCTGCAAAACCGCAAAACCAGCCCTCCCCAGAGGCTCTTCAGGCTCTATATGTTTTGGCTGTCACGTTGATGAGTGGCCCTGTTACAGAGAAATTTCTTAAGAAAAATCCTGTGATGAGCCGAACGATAGAGATTCGGGGCGATCAAACCCTAGCGGATCTACATGACATGATCTTCAAGGCGTTTAATCGAGCAGACGCGCACATGTATGAGTTTCAGTTGAACGGGGAAGGCCCAAATGACCCCGATGCCGATCGCTATGTTTTAGCCATGGTGTTAGAGGATAATTTCGGTAGCCCACCCGCCGGGGATGTGGCTAAGGTTCAGATTGGGGCGTTGGATTTGGCGATAGACGAGATGTTTGGCTATTGGTTTGATTTTGGGGATGATTGGTGGCATCGGGTGCAGGTCATCGCGACTGCGGCACCGAAACCCAAGGTCAAATATCCCCGAATTACCGAACGGGTTGGGGCTAGCCCACCGCAGTATGCTGATTTTTAGGCTGTTGGATCATGGCTACGGCTATGCCTGTGTTTTGGACGTTTATGACTGCACTTCTAGGAGGGTGGTGAAGGCGGCGATCGCCCGACTATCGACCGCATTAGAGCGGGATGAGACGGTAGCATCTGCATCGCCACTGCGGGAGGCGCGATCGATATCTCCGAGCAGATCGTCAATTAGGGAAACCGGATCGCCATCGCTGGCACGAACAGATCCACGGGACTGGCCGCGTCCCCGTGCGATGGTTTGCAATCCACGCAGAGCATTTCGCAACGGGGCGGTACTCACCAAGGTAATCACTTCCAAAAAGCCAGACCCGCGCAGGGTGATGATGACATCATCTTCGGCGCGGGGAATCACCAACCGTTCGCCTTTGTCAATGCGAGCCGATTCTTCGGGGGCATCCCAGCGGGCGGGGTGCAAGACATCCACTTCTCCCCGCGAGTTCACAAGCAGGCAACTGACGTAGACAGCGCGATCTTCCTCATTGCGAATTTCGAGTTGCATCACATCGCCAGCGGTGAAGGTGGCGATGTTGCCGGAGGTGTCGGGGCTGGTGCTGCCGAGGGTGCGAGTGGTGATGGCCATCCGGGGGCCATCGGGGCGGTTCTCAGAAAAGACTTCGCCGCTCACTTGTAGATCTGAGCTGGTGTTGGCGATCGCCCGCAACACCTTTGCCGCCAGTAGGGTCCGGAACCGGGGCGCGAGACGGGCGATCGCCCCCCGTAGGTTTTCACTGCTGCTACCGTCTGTCTGGCTAATAAAGGTTAGGGTCGGGGTAAACAGGGCATACACGTCGCTACTCGGCAAGGCTCCGAGGGTGCTGGCCGTGACGCGCTGGCGCAGGTCATCGGTGATCCGCGCCAAGATACAATCCACCGCAGCCGTGCGCGACATAGGCACCCCGCGCAAGCGATTGACGGTTTCTCCGGTTGTGGCGGTGGTTTGGAGCGTGGCCGCTAGGGTGGCGATCGCCCCTTCTGCCTCTTCTCCCAAGGATGGATCAACCCCGACCAACAGTTCCGGGTTGGCGGGCAAGCCCACAATCTGCTCCTGCAAAAATAGCCCCGGCTCTAGAGAAATACCATCCCCAGACACTAGCGTGCCCCGCCCCACCAAGGGGTTTCCAGTGCGCCCGCCCTTTTGGAGGGCGATCGCCTTTCCATCCTGGTCGAGAATCGCTTGGCCGGCGCGATCGCGCACCGTAAAAATAGTGTCTGAGGCATCCAGATTTTCTGAGGCGGTGCCCCCCAGCCAAAACTCGGCGGTGCCATCGGCAGCCACCTGGGTGATGACGCCATCGGCGGGGGGCGTGGCGAGGGTGGGCAAGAAAAAGAAGGGTTGGCGATCGTAGTTGCGATCGGGCTGTACTTCCATAATCGGATCTTGATCAATGCCCCGCAGGCTCGCTTCGGCGCGAGTGCTGCGCCGCAGATTGACTTGCACTCTAGAAAAGTCTTGGGGGGCTGGCAGTTGCCACAAATAGCGCGTCAAAAGGTAAGAAAAAGCCCCGGCGTTGAACCGACCAAAAACAGCATCCACGGCTTCCTGGTTGCAACTGGCCGACCCCAGCGTTACACCCTTCGCAATCCCTCGGCCACGGAGCCTCCGAAATTCGTCGTCATCGGTCAGCCCAGCCTCAGCTCTCAGCGCTTGCTGAAACTCTAGCTCCACTGGGCTGGCCACCAGGGTTTGCCCACTCCGCGACAGACGGCTATTCCCCACCGAGCGCACCGTCACACTGCCCCGCGTGCCAGCCCCGGAGTAGCAGCTATCCAACACCATCGTCACGTTTTCCGTCTTCAGGGCATGGGAAAGCAAAAACAACGTGCGCCCCATAATATCTGGCACCATGATGTCAGCGCCCGACTGATTTGGATCGATGGGATCATTGGGTACCAGCGTGCCATTCAGGCCATTCTGCTGAGCCTCCTGATTCGGGCCACACTGCGCCACCTCAACGGGGTCGGGGTCTATAATGCGCCCGCCATGCCCGGAGTAGTGGAACACCACAACATCTCCATCCTGCGCCTGGGCAATTAAATGCTCCCGGAATGCCCGGAGAATGTTGGCACGGCTGGGGGTGAGGGTGGGGTCGCTCTGGTCATCAGACACAATTACAATATCGGCAGGGTTGAAGCCAAAGCGATGGACGAGCAGGTTATATTGCAAGGCGACATCGGTGAGGCATCCTGATAAATCTGAAACTGGCGAAGGATAAGCGTTGATGCCCACGAGCAACGCCAGTTTGCGAGAGGTGGGCTGAGCCAAGACGCGCCCAAAGCGGTCGGCTTGGCCAAAAAAGTTGGCTTGGCTGAGGCCGATGGTGCCCAGGGTGGAGCCAAACAGTTGCAAGAAATGACGACGATTGAGGGCAGGCATGGCACAGAGTTTCCTGGAAGAATGGGGCAACTTTAGAAGGGAGATTCAGTAAAATTCAGTGTGCTTTTTGCAAGGATCTACGTTGCAAGTCTTTCAAGAACCTCTAGTCAGCTTTGGTAATAGCCTATGCAATTGGGCGATCGCGCAGCGGCTCCATCAGAAAAACTCCCACGCTCTCTCTATCTATAAACGCCCTATCTATACATCTTCTATCTACACGTCTTCTATCTACACATCTTCTATCTACATTCATTGATAATTTGTTGATACGCTCAAAATATTAAACCTAAGATTCTTATTGAACAAGAATCTTAAGGCATTAGTTTTTTTAACTAAAGAGAACTGGTGCTCAATTAAGTCACTCTATTTTTAGTGAATGGGATGGCGATCGCCATCACCTCAAAGACTTCCGGCAATGTCAGATGCCCGTTGGTGACGATGTTGCGCTTGGGCAGGGGTTCTCGGCATTCAGGAATCTGTCAGCGAGCTTAAACCAGAACAATGAGTAGGCTGGAACCTTTTCGGAGTCTTAATCTGCCAAGCTAACATCGGCATCTGATGTTTCTAGCACCACATCTTCGTATAGCGCCGTCAAGGTTTCACTAAACTGAAGACTCTTTAGCTCAAACCAGTCAGGGCTTGGGGTGTAGTATTGCAACAGCCATAGCCCATCCGAACCGCGCCGAAAACTTTCTACCCGCTGGTGGCGCGTATTGATCAAGACATATTCTTCTAGGGAGTCTAGCGCTTGATAGCTAGCAAACTTATCTCCCCGGTCAAACGCTTCGGTAGAAGCAGACAGCACCTCCACAATCAGCTTGGGAAACCGCTTGTAGGTGCTGGTTTCTGTATCTCGCGGATCGCAGGTCACCATCACGTCGGGATAGTAAAAACAATTGCGGGCGTCTACCCGTGCTTTCATGTCGGCAATGTAGACGCGGCAACCCGTTCCCCGTAAATGGTTACGGAGCATTGTGGCCAGGTTTAAGGCAATGGTCACACGGACATCGGTGGCTCCTGCCATGGCGTAGGCATGGCCATCCATGTATTCATGCTTGATGGGGCTTTCTGCTTCTAGGCGCAGATAGTCGTCGGGGGGGAGGGCACCTGGAAAGGACGCAACCATGCTTTTTGCTATCAGCTTATGTTTTGATTTGTTTTGATTTGTTTTGATTGTAGCGGGAGCGGGAGGAGTCTCATCCCTACTCCTCAAGCCAATGTCCAGGTTGTCTTGCATCCCTGTTTTACTTCAGCGACTATGTAGGGGTGTCCGCTGCTGTCACTCAGGAAATCGCCCATGCTCCCCCATCCGCCCCGCTCTACCCGCCCCCGATCTATCCGGGGAATGTTGGCCTTGCTGCTGTTGCCGCTGCTGGCGCTGGCAACTCCAGGATTGCTGGGGCTAGGAATGGCTCGATCTGCCCTTGCTCAAAGTC